>ERZ1370068.10908-contig-9566_pt1 | contig 87682 bp, 148 predicted proteins | sample MGYA00561227_ERZ1370068 | MGnify/ENA primary metagenome ERZ1370068 (study PRJEB38410, sample SAMEA6850437) | metagenome | study: Metagenomic assessment of the ecological functions of the soil: analysis of the soil microbiota associated with the...
GTATGCTTCGTTCAGTTACGTATTGCTGTGGCGAGCCCGGTCACCACTTCGCGATGTAAAATCCCCTTCCGCTCGGCCAGACGACGCTCTGCCCGCGCCAGGTGGCGGTATACAGCAACCAGGTGAGGATGGCCGGGAAACCGACCACGGTGACCGTGGCGGTAAAACCCAGGATGATGGTCAGCCAGTTCACGAAGGCTCCGTGAGCCGTCCTAGCGTCTCCAGGAGGATGGGCAGGTCAATGGGCTTGCTGAGGAAGGCGTCGGCCCCGACTTCGGTAGCCAGTACTCGTCGGCGGCGCTGATCCTTCGCGGTGATGACGATCACCGGGCACCGCGGCGGTGCGCGGGTCCTTCTTGAGTTTGCGGCAGGTCTGGTACCCGTTGAGGCGCGGGCATCATCCAGCATCGAGCACCACCACGTCTGGGAGTCTGGGCGGCCGCCGCGAGTAGTCCAGCCTCGCCGTCCGCCACGGTGACGACACGCGATAGCCGCTCGCGCCCGAGGCATGCCGTTCCAGGAAGCGCCGCTGATCGGGATCGTCTTCGATCGACCAGAACCAGCTTGCTCATCGAGGCACGCCCGGCGAACAGTGCAGCGGGACCGGCTACCGGAAGCCGCACCGTCTTAAAGGCAAAGGCCGCCAACCGGGCGGCCCCCGACCTCGTGCGTGAGATGCGGGAGCAGGCTCACGCCCTCGCTGCGTCGTGCCAGGAAAACCAGCGCCTACGTCTGGCGCTTCACCGCGGACTCCGAGCGCCTTGTACATCGGGTCGATCACCGTGCCCGCCAGGTCCCGCATCCGCTCGACACGCCACGTCGGGCGGCATCTTCTCCTGGTAGGGCCGGTGAGGTCGTGAGGGCGTCGTAGATCTCGGCCGCGCCTAGAGATCCGGGCGCCCAGCGGAATCGCGTCGCCCTGAGATCTTGTCGGGATAACCCTGGCCGTCCCAGCGCTCGTGGTGGCTCCGCACGTAGCGAGATGATTTCTCCCAGGTGGGCCAGCGGGGCCAGGATCTGGGACCCGACCACCACGTGCTGCTTCACCTGACTCGTACTCATCGGTGGTGAGCGGGCCCTCCTTGTTCAGGACCTCTTCCGCGAACGCCGATCTTGCCGATGTCGTGCAGCCGGCCCGCCATCCGGACCCTCTCGACATCCTCGTCGTTCATGCCGCCAGCTCGGAGGCGATCATGGCGCCCATGTCGGCGACCCGGGCCGAATGCCCCCGCTGGTAGGCGATCCTTTGCCTCGAGCGCGTTGACCAGCGCCTCCAGCGTCGCGACCGAGATCCGCTCCAGCTTGCCCGCTCACGCCGCAGCTCGGCGGTGCGCACGGCGACCTCTTCCTTGAGCCACTGGTTGAGGTTCTGCTGCTCGATCATGCTGTCCGCGACGCCGGATGGCCCGCAGGATGGCGCGGGCCAGGTCGCTCAGATCGATCGGCTTGGTGAGGTAGTCCATGGCGCCGCGCTGCATGCACAGCGCGGCGGTGCGTGGCGTCGTTGACCGCGGTGCAGCATGAGGATGGCGATCGCAGGCTCGATCTCGATGACCTGGGGCACCAGGTCGATCCCGCTTCGGCCCGGCATCCGACGTCCAGCAGCACGCAGGCGATCTTCTGCCGTTGTAAGCGCCTTCAGTGCCTCGTCTCCGGAGGCTGCCGGTGCTGACCTCGTACCCTTGCTGTGTGAGGAATTTCTTCAGTGCGTTCCGGATCGGCTCCTCGTCATCCACCACGAGCATGCTGATCGGCGCGTCGGACTAAGGGCACTCTGCCTCCATCGGTCAGGACCCGCTGGTCCGCCTAAACCTCAGTCTTCTAACAATATGCGCGATGGTCACCAAGCTGGAAGGTCTACACAAACTCCACGCGCGACTTTTTCCGGGACGAGCCCGGCAGACCAGGCCCGGTCGAGGAGGGCACGCACCGCCTCCCGGCCCTTGTCTCCGTAGTCCACGGTCCAATGGTTGACGTACATCCCGACGAACCGGTCGGTTCGCTCTTCGCCTATTCCCCGGTTGAACCGGCTGGCGTGCGCCAGGGCCGGGGCGCGGTGCTCGAGAGCATACACGATGCTCGCCTTGAGGTCCCGGGCCACCTGCTGAATGACTGCCGGGCCGAGATCCCGCCGCACCACGTTGCCGCCCAGGGGAGGGGGAGCCCGGTGTCGCTCGTACCACCATTCTCCCAAGTCAGTCCAAAGGTGGAGCCCCCGGTCGGCGAAGGTCAACTGACCCTCATGGATCAGCAGGCCCACATCCACCTCTCCCGCAGCACCGCGTCCTCGATCGTGTCGAAGGGCAGCACGACCTCGGTGAATTCGGGCTGGTAGAGCTTAAGGGTGAGATACGCCGTGGTGAGCTTGCCCGGAACGCCTATCCGGAGCCCACGGAGCGCGATCTGGGATCCGCCGGCCGCGCCGTCTTCGAAACCAGCCGCGGGCCATAGCGGTCTCCCATCGAGGAGCCGCTGTTCAGCAGGGCGTAGGTCCGATGGAGGTAGGCGTAGGCGTGGATCGAGACCGCCGTCACCTCCAGCTCTCCCGTGAGGGCGCGGCGATTCAGCGACTCGATGTCCGACAGCTCGTGCACGTAACGCAGGTCGCCGGTGTCGATCTTGCCCTCGGCGAGGGCGTAGAACATGAACGCGTCGTCGGAATCAGGACTGTGGGCGACGTGGATCGTTGTGGTCATGGGGTCTGGGATGCCTGGCGGCGGAACTCTTCGAGCGCCGCCTTGTGCTCCTGGTATTCGGGGCGATTCTGGGCGATTTCCGCATCGTAGTGACTCAGAAACGCCTGGTGAGCCTGCGCAATGCCTGCCTTATCGTCCCTGGCCTCGGCGACGGCGGCGCGGATCATCGCTCCGAAGAGGTGATCCTTCACCTCGGCGGTAATCGAATCGGCGAGCGCCGCGGCCTCGGGGAGATCGCCGGCGGCCACATGAAGGATCGCGGCGTGATAGCGGAGATCGATGTCGCTGCGATCCAGTTGCCCGTAGGCGGCGAGCGCCATCGGGAGGAACCGAGTGGCAGTGGCGGAGTCGCCCTGCTCGATCGCGTTCATCACCCGGTCGTTGAGCCGGATGAACCGCTCATCCGGGACTCATCTGGCTGATGTCGGGCGGTCTGGCGCCAGCCGGGCCGTTCGCCGGGGCGCCGGTGTTGGCCATATCCGGCCGCGCCGCCTCGGGATGCTTGACCAGAACCACGTAGAGGATCGCTCCCACCGACACGGGCGATGATCGGTCATGCCACGATCCAGGGCGTGCTGATCCTGGCCGGCCCCGTCGGCGACCGCGCTGTCCGCAGCGAGTGACAGAACTCTGGCCCCCGGGCGAAGTGTGGCCTGGCATTTCACGCATTGGCGGGCGGCCATGGCGGTCCGCATTCGGCGCAGAAGTTTCCGGTGACATTGGCACCGCAGGCGGGCAGGTCATGAGTGGTCGGGAATGTAGGGGGAAGGCGGTAGGGCGGGAAGGCGAACAGGGCGGACGGGACGGACAGGTCGGACAGACGAGATTAGCTCGAATTTCGGTCCGTCCTGACCGCCCTGACCGCCCCTGTTCGCCACTCTCCCCGGCTTCCCGCCTGACCGCCCCGAGGCTGGCGGCCCGGACCCAGCCGCATTACCGTGAACACAACCACCGAGGGGAGTGACGATGGGTATTCCTCAGCACCCCCAACCGGCAGTTCTCCCGAGGCCCCCGCCGCACGGCATCTGGGTGACCTGGCCCGCAGCCAGGTCCGCTGGAGCGTGTATCTGGAGACTCGGAACGAGGGCAGGCTGGCCGAAGGCCGGCTGCACTTCGTCGAAGGCTCCCGCCATCGCAGTACGGGCTGGATTTTCCGGGAATGGACCGAGCGCGACATCGTCGACCGGTTCAACGAGTTCAGCCCGATCGAGCTGTGGAAGATTCTCGATAGCCTCAGCTGAGTGACGAGTAGAAGGACTGAGGACTGAGGACTGACGGGGTCCGCAGCCATCAGCCCATTAGCTCTCAGACTCGGTACCTCGGAACCGTCCTCCGTACTATTCTTCCCTATGCCCCCATCCCGTCCGCCAGCGTCCGACTTCCCGCCACTTCGACCGGGTCTCCAAGGCCGAGGTGCTGAAGCTTGGCCACCGAGTTCCAGGTGGACTTCCTCCGGCTCCAGTTCACCGACATCCTGGGCATCAACAAGAACGTCGAGGTGCCCGAAGAGCCAGTTCGAGAAGGCGCTGGACGGGGAGATCATGTTCGACGGCTCGTCCATCGAGGGGTTCGTGCGGATCGAGGAGAGCGACATGCTCCTCGTCCCCGACCTGCGCGACCTTCCGGCTCCTGCCGTCGGACGACGAGGGCGGGCGGGTAGGGCGCCTCATCTGCGACATCTACACTCCCGGACCACGAGGCCGTTCGCGGGCTGTCCCCGGCTCACGCTCAAGCGCACGATCGGCAAGGCCGGAGGAGCTGGGCTACACGCTGATGGCGGGCTGCGAGGTGGAGTTCTTCCTCTTCGAGAAGGACGCCGCCGACAATCCGACCACGACGACCCACGACGACGCCATCGTACTTCGATCTGACGCCGGTGGACCGGGGCGAGGAAATCCGGCGGATGATCGTGAACGATCTCGAATTGATGGGCTTCGAGGTCGAGGCCGCGCACCACGAGGTGGCGCCGGGCCAGCACGAGGTGGACTTCAAGTACGCCGACGCGCTCACCACGGCGGACAACATCGCCACCTTCCGGTTCGTGGTGCGGAACGTGGCCAACCGGCACGGCTTCGTCGCTTCCTTCATGCCCAAGCCGATCATGGGCCAGAACGGCAGCGGCATGCACACCCACCAGTCTCTCTTCCGCGGCAAGGACAACGCCTTCTTCGACCCGAAGACCGACCACCAGCTCTCGGCGGTGGCGCTGAGCTACGTGGAGGACTGCTGCAGCACGCCAGGGGCTTCTGCGCCATCACCAATCCGCTGATCAACAGCTACAAGCGCCTGGTGCCGGGCTACGAGGCGCCGGTCAACGTCGCCTGGTCGATGCGGAACCGTTCCCCGCTGGTCCGGATCCCGGAGCGGCGCGGGTGGGCACCCGCTGCGAGCTTCGGATGCCGGATCCTTCCGCCAATCCCTATTTGTCGCTCGCGGTGCAGTTCGCGGCCGGGCTCGACGGCGTGGTGCAGAAGCTCGAATGCCGGGAGCCGGTCAACCGCAACATCTTCCGGATGAGCTATCGCGACCGCCGGAAGTACCAGATCGACGACCTGCCCCGGGACCTGCACGAGGCGCTGGATCGCTTCGAGAAGGACGACGTGATCAAGGCGGCCCTGGGCGAGCACCTGACCGAGCGGTTCCTCGAAGCGAAGCGGGAGGAGGTTCTGCGGTACAACACGCAGGTGACGAGGTGGGAGGTGGAGAATTATTTGGGGCGGTACTGAAAAGTGCCGAGTTCCGAGTTCCGAGTTACCGTTAGACTCCAGCGAACAACACCTTAGTACCATAAGCTCGAGCCATCAGCTCGGTACTCGGTACTCAGTACTCGGTACTTGGTAACTACTGTTTGGCCAGCATCTTCAAAATCGGCTCCGCCCACGCAAACAGGAATTTCCGCAGCTCGGGGAACTCGGAGCTCAGCAGGGTAAGCAGCGGCAGGGCCCCGAAGGTCAGCAGGTTCATCACGAATCTCAGATTCCAGGTCACCCTGCCCGGCTCGGTCCGGTCGATCCGGCTCAATACTTCGTCGCGGTTCATCTGGATCAGGACGAAGATCAGGCTCCCGACGGTCCCACCGAGAACCACGAGGAGGATCAGCCGCAGCAGGCTCTGCGGAGGGTAGGGGTAGCTGGAGAGCAGCAGTGTGGCCAGCAGAAGCGAGAGCAGCATGAACAGCGCGAGCTCCGGAGGTGACGGGTAACCCACTCGACATACTCCACCATCCGGGTTCCAGCGTACTCTCTCGGCGGCGCGCACCCAGAGCCTGACCGGACCGGCGAATCCCCGGCGAATCAGCAAGTGCAGTGGAGGCCTCTTCACCGCCGCGAGGCACCGGTCTCTCGAATTCCTTGTTCAGCCCCTCGATCAGCGCGTTGACGTCGGCCTTGCATCGGCTCGAGACGCCAGAGCTCGCGCAGGACGTCGTGCAGGGTGCCCAAGCGCTCGACCAGGGCCCGGCGTCCGCTCGAGGTCAGTCGCGAGCTCCGCGCCGCAGGCTCCTTCATCAAATCGGCGACGACTTCCGTCAGCTCGGCACGATCCGGCCCCAGCTCCTTGGCAAACTCCTCTTTCTTGGCCTGATGGATTCCCTGCAAGTGGAGCCATTGCAGATCGGCCACGGCGCCTATCGCGGTTCCCGACGCGGGGCCGGGCAGCGAGAGCTGAGTCAGTCGAGCCAGGCGCGGAGGCAGGCGATCGAACGCGGTAACGATCGGCATCCGGGCGAATCCTTCCAGGCACTTCCTCAGGCCCAGCCACACAACTGCCAGGCGGAAGGCGCCCCATGACGTGGCGAGCAGCATGGCGAAGACCATTAGCCGGAAGAGCTTGTCGAACATGGGTACCCCGTCCGGCGCGTCGCTCATGAGCGCTTCCAACGATCGCCCGAACTGAGGGCCGACCCAGACACCGAGGCAGAGGAAAGCGACAATGAGGCCCGACAGCCCAGTTGCTGGGAGCCACCCGAAACAGTCGAAGCCGGATGGTTCGGATATCCACGGCGGAGCGGCGCAGGTCATCCCGGAGGGCGGTGCGGAACGTCGTGCGAGGCTTGCGTGGGGAGCTCAACTCGGTCTCACAGACGCTCTCGAAGATGGTCCGCTGCTGCAGCAGTGCGATCCGGCGGAGGTGCCAGGTACACCACACTGCGAGGCCGAGCCCTCCCAGCACCAGCGGGAGCACCGGCGAGACCATGCTGTCGATCTCGACCGCGCGGCGAAAGAACAGCCACCATCGCCCCGGGTCGGGCTTCGACAGATTCATGACGTCGGTGACGAAGCCGATCGAGAGGCTGCAGATAGACCACTACCGAACACCGCCGTGGCGATTCGTGCCAGCACGTCGACTCGCCAGGCCCATGGTTCACTCGGAATACGCCAGGGGCCGCTCCAGAAGATACTTGAGCCCCTGCCGGCCCAGCTGTACCGCGAGTGCCAGCACCGAGATGATCCCGCTGAGCCAGTCACACCAGCCATCACCGGCGACCGCTGATCAGCGACTGCCCAGAACCTGAGGGAGACATCGCTGTTGGTTCGGAACACGAGCCGGAGCACCGGCGCACAGGTGGCGAGCAGTATGCAGAAGAAGGCAACGACCCTGAGCAGCCCGTAAAACCGGTCATGCAGACGCAGAGAACCTTCGGCCAGCGGTCCGGATTGGCCGAAGGTCATACTCCCAGCTGGCTACCCGTTCGGGCATGCGATCGGCGCTGGAGATCGAGCCTGATGTTGCCGACGCCAGAACGAACAGAGCGAAACCGGCGAGCATTATCGCCGCCAGTGGCAAGAACGGGAGATTGAGGGACGGGTACTTCTTCGGCACTGCGGGACACTGGGCTGGAACCTTGCAGGAGGCGAGCAAGGTAGCTGGTATCCGGAAACCGTAGTCGATGCGAAGGGGAAGGAAGGTCTTGTTGCCAACCGTCGAAAGCCACACCGGCGGCCTCAACCGCGTTTGCAACAAGTGGAATCTCGAGGCACGCTGTCTCCCGGCTGCGGATCTCTGTCCTCCCGGTATTTCCGGGTTGGCCGGTAGTCGAGGACGCGCCTTCTCGTAGCCGAGCTGCATGAGGGTGGCGTTGTAGGTCCCTTGCACTCCATCGCTGCTGAAGGCGAAGCGCTGCTTTTGATCTGCGTCAGCCGTGAACCACTGATTGTCGAGAATGAGCGGATAGGTCGCAAACACCAGCATGCCGCGAAGGGCGAGGTTCTTGTCCGAGCGCAAATACAGCACGTTGCTCTCATAGGTAAAGAACTGCACATCGGGCATCCGCTTCCGCAGCTCCTCCCCAGGAACAGCTTGTCCCGCACGTCGGTCGCCAGCAGGCCTACCATCCGGATCCGGTGGCGATTGAGCGTTCGCGCCAGGTCGTCGAGCATCAGATCGAGGGCCAGAGGCGAGAGCCGCGAGGTGACCGGAAAGTCCTCTTTGGGGCGGGCTGGATCGAGCAGGTCGAGCGGGAGCCGGGGCGCTTCTCCGCGCCGGGCAGGGCCGGCGCCGCCTCCTCCGCCGAGGGAACCCGCTGGTACTCGGTGCGCAGGCTCGAGATGCTCATCGGAAACGGAACGATGAGGAAGTCGCTGCAATCGGCGATCAGTCCCTGCCCGTACTGGGTCGAGGATTCCCGCAGCAGCGCGACCTGGGAATCGCTGAGTCCCAGCCGCTTCATCGTGACCTTCATCGACGCACTCAACTGGTCGTCGGCGTTGATCGTGGCCCTGAAGCGCATGCGCAGTGCCGGGAGGTCCAGCGTCGCGATGTTGTCCCGGCTGGTCGCCGTCCCGCTCAGCATCTCGACCGAGTCTTCGGGGTGCCGGGCGAGCCAGCTCTTGAGCGCCAACTGCAGGGAAAGCGCGGAGCCGGAGAAATTCGGGCCGATGATGCGGATCGGCCCGGCGCGTTCCGCCCGGAGCGGCAGCTTTCCAGGGCCCAGCAGCAGGCGGCGCTCTTCCAGCGCGGTACTCAGCGCCTCCTTGTAGATGCCGCGGGTGGGCAGCTCGTGAATCAGGTAGAGCAAGTGCAGCCGGTGGTCACTCGACTTGCTGCTGCGGAACAGCACAACCCCGGCCTGACCTCGCGCAGAGCGACTCGCCCGTGACCGGCTCGCCGCACGCTGTCGCGTTGGCCCGGGAGCCAGAAGCGGTCGGTGACGTAGCCGGCGGTCTCGAAGGCGCGGCGGATGGTTTCCAGCGCCCCGTCGAAGGACCAGTCGAGATGGGAGTCGTAGGGATCGGGGACGCAGGCGATCAGAACGTCGAGTGAGAAGGTGTCGCTGACGGTGGGAGCCGCACCGAAGAAGCCGGCGAGCAGATCCTCCCCCGTTCGAAGGGCGCGTCGGCCGGTCCGGTCTCTTTCGCGCGCCTCGAGCGACGCTGGCGGAATCCGCCGGTCCGGGTCGCGGCGCGCTGGGGCGGGCGATCGAAACCACCGCGACCGCGGCAGCGGCGACGAAGCCGAGACCCAGGGCGCGGTTGTCCATCGCTCCTAGTGCCCGGGGCGATTGTCGAGGTCATAGTCGGCCTTGCATCAGAAGCCGGCGAAGGCATGGGCCAGCGCGTACAGCTTGTCCAAGTCCAGGCTGAAGCCAAAGTTGCCCCGCACTTCATCCTCATCGATCAGGTCGGTCCGACTGGCGTAGGTCACCGAGAGCGGCAACGTCACGCCGGTCGTCACCGGAATCGAGACCTTCACCTGCGCGATGTGGATCGCATCATTCGCTTCCTCCAGGCGACTCAGCTGGTAGGCCGCCGAGATCAGGATCGGCTCCACCACATCCAGCTTCTTCGAGCGACCAAAGGGGTTCTTCACCGATCCAGCCAGCTCGACCGTTCCCCCGAAGTCCGCGCACCGACTCCTGATTAAAAGCCGGATCCGGATCGTCGTACCAGGAGATGAACCCGTTGACCACAGCGTCGAAGGGGCGACGTGGGCCTCGAAGAGCAGCTTGGCGTCGGAATACGCCGACCCCTGGACCTTGGTGTGGTGGGTAAACGCGACGGTGAGCAACGGCGATCGGTTGAGCTCATCGAGAATGCCGCCCAGATCCTGCTGGGCGCTGAACAGGTCCTGGTGAGCCTTGACCAGTCCACTCATCGCCACGGTGATCCCGCGGAAGGTCTCTTCGCTCAGCGCGATCCGGCTCTCCGAGATCGGGTCAAAGACCGTCGTCTTGAGGGCGGAAAGGGTCATGGTCGTGATGGTCTCGATCCGTTGCTCGCGAGGGACACCATCACTGCTTTCGAGATATCCCGGCGATCTGCCCTTTTAGCGTCTCCGACGAAGCATCCGCGGCATCTCGCAGCTCCGGTGAGCCATTGAGGGCCTTGCTGATACCTCCACTCAGCGCATTGAGTCGCGCCTGGATCTTGGGCTGCACGACCTCGCTCCAGCGCTGGGTGAATTTCCTGGTCCGAGTGCTGCGGTCGCCGATCACCCGCACCCGGACCGACCATTCAGCCACCTGATTGATGTCGACATTCGCTACCGTTGGGTCTTCCGACCGCATGTCGAAGGTCACCGATCCGCCGATCCGCCTCCACAGTCCGTACTGCTCGAAATTCGCGGCATTGTCCGGCTCGAGCAGACGAACAAAGGCGTAGGGAGAGGTCGAGAGCGTGAGGCCGGTCCCGTTCACCGACTGCTCGATCGCTCCGTGTTCCAGCGCGAGGGCGAGGAGCTCGGGAATTCCGGGCTTCTCGGCCAGAGAAGTACTGCCAGGCCCGCTGCTCGTAGCGCCAAGCTGCTTGTCGGTCCGGCCCAACTCCGCGAGGTAGCGGTAGGCCTGAAGTCCGCGAACCTCGTGCGGGTCGTCGCCGGGGAGTGCGTCAGCTACCGTGTAGAACACCAGGCGATTCCATACCTGATCCAGCAGCTCAGCCGCTTCACTGGCCTGAGTTCCCTCTCGCAATTCCGACAGGATGTCGGCTGCTCCGCGCGACGCCGCATCCCGCAGCACCTCGGGCGGGTTTTCGTATTCCTGGGCCCGCAGCGTCACTGCAAGGGAGGACGAGACACGTCAGGAGGCAAGAGGGGGCGCCTGCCGATGACACCCTTGGGATCACCATGACGCAAACTCCTCAGCTGACGGTGAAGCGGAACTCGGGATCCCAGACCTCATTGGTCTTCCGGACCACGACATCCTTGAACACGCCGCCCTTCGAACCACGCAGCTCGAAGTCGAAGTGCGCGGTGTTGGGATCTTCGTCCAGGAAACTGCATTCGACGATGACGAAGTGGCTGTTGCCGGGGACCTGATCCACTTCGAACTCGAAGGTGGGCGTATCCGGGCCCGTCCGAATTCTCGAGTGTCCTCGCCGTTGTCCGCCGGCTGTCACCTCGCGCTCCGGTCTCGATCGGGGTGACCTTGATCGTTACTGTCTCGCCCTGGCTGACGTCGTAGCGGAACTTGGTCTTGCGTTTCATGGCGCTCTCCCCGTTAGACCAACCGTTCCCACACCGCCTCGATCCCGTCGGCAAACAACGCCCGGCACTCGTGCCAGGCTCAGTCCTCCGGTGTACTGGAAGTGCGGGATGTCCTTGAACCCCTTCCAATCGCCGCCCCATTCCAGTCCTACCGATCGCCCCGCTTCTGCGGCCCGCTTCCAGCCGGGATGAGACGTGTTCCAATCGGTCTTGCCCATGGAGTCCAGCACGATGATGTCGAAGGCGAGGCCGAAATTGTGGTAGCTCTGTCCACCTCTTCGCCTTGGTCACGATGTGCGAAGCGCCGATGGGCGGGACCGTTCTGCCTTTGGCAAAGAGCGCGTCCTGCTCCTCCCAGGTCCGGACACCCTGAGTCACCAGGATGGCGAGGCCCGACAGGCTGCAGAGGTCGAGCATTGCCCGGGCACGACTGGCCACGACCGGATGCAGGCCGCTCAGCCGTTGATCACTCAGTGCCGCGGGACGAGTGGACGTCCTTGCCGGGGAATCGCGTGGAATGGCGCGGGGGTAAGGCCGGTCTCGGCGACCAGCAGGTCCGGGACGATCAGCACCTGGCCGATCGTGAGCCGGTCGGGATCGGGGATGTTGTTCGCCGCCACGATCAGCGGGAATCGCGCCGAGTCGCCGTAGAAGTTTCTGGCAATTTTGCCGAGGGTGTCGCCCTTCTTCACGCGATAGGTGTTCATGGGTCCGGATCGAATGGTGGACGCGAAGCCCAGCTACGAGTCTCTAATCACGGCACTGGCCGCCTGCTGGGCCTGCGCCTGCATCCGGTTCTTGAGTCCGAAGAGCGTCTCCAGCAGGTCGTGCCAGAACGGAGCGCCGAGGCTCACCAGCAGCACCGACGCGACGATTCCGATCCACCACCTGAAATCCCGCAAACGCCAGTTCGCTGGAGAGCCGAGGAAGGCGCCGGACCCGAGGGTGGAGCGGGCCACGTTCAGCACCGCGAGGTTCAGAGCTGTCGCTGCGATGTCCGAGAGCCTGTTTCAGGGAATCGCTACCGGCCACCTTGAAGGAGTCTGCGACCGCCTGCGCCTGCTTCCTGAGACCTTGAGCAACGCTGGTAGCCGAATCCACCCGCGCCCGGAACGCGGGGTCCATCCTCGCCTGCTGGAGGATGGTCAACGCATCGGCATTGAGGCCCAGCACCACGATGGCGCTGGTCAGGACGCCCCATCCCCGCATGCGGCGGCGGTAACGTTCTTCCACCGGCGCCATCGAGAGATCGAACCATTCGATGGCGCGGTCCGAGAGCTGCTTCAGCTTGGAAGCGACGGTGGGATCGTTGGTCGCGGTCTGAATGAGCGACCGGAGTTCTCGGGGGTTATCCAGTCGAGCCGGACCTTGTCCTTCCGCACCCCATCCTGCGCCAGGCCGCGGAGCCGCTCGACGATCTGCTCGAAGATCTTGTCGGTCTCCGCCCTGGAGAGACCGGTCGCCTTGCCCGATTCGCGGATCAGGCCCGCGATGGCATCCATCCGGGCCTTGCCCTTCAGGGCGAACATCACCTTCAGGATTTCCTGCAGGCTCTGCGCGGCGAGTGCCAGCACCAGGGCGGTGCCCACCAGGGAGAGCAGGACTTGCAACAGACTCGACATGCGACCTCCGCTCTGCTGAACCGCTATTCAACCACGAGTCCGGGAACGAACCGGCTGAGCAGCTTCAGTCCGATGGACATGACGAAGGGGAGACCGCCGTCCACCAGCGACCAGCCGAGGATGTAGCCGAGATTCCCGGGGATGATGTGGAGGAAGTTGGGGCCGTCCCAGGTCCCGAACAGGGAGCTGTCTCGATGTACTTCACGACCAGGCTGAGCGTGGTGAAGGTGATGAACACCACGAGAGGAGAACGGCCTCTGGTCGCGAAGTAGAGCCAGGGGAACCCCAGGCCAATCCAGAAGAAGCTGTGGAGGAAGTTGTTGATCCACGGCAGGAAGGTCATCGCGCCGATCTTGAACAGCAGGAAATTCGTGATGAACGCGATGCTGAATCCCGCACCGCAGAGCAGCAGGAAGGTCTTGCGCTCGTCCTTGGTCAGCGTGCGGCCGCTGATGCTGATCACGACAAACAGCGCGGCGTAGAAGAGCAGGATCAGGGCGATGCGACCGGGTGTGAATGGAGGCGTCATTTCGGCTTCCTCTCGCTTGGGCGGTCAGACGTAGGTCTTGCGCCGGATTCCGTTCCAGAGGTCCAGGGTGGGGCCGCGATCGGCCCGCGCCGTCTTGTCCTCCTCGGTCTTGTAGAAGAAGGCCATCGTCATCTGGGAGGCCGTCGAGAAGCCGTCGCGCGAGGCAGTACGCTGGATGAGCGGCAGCAGGGTGCCGGTGTTGATGTACATCCGCACCCTTCCATCGAGTGCGGCGCCGAAGGCGATGTGGCGGGCCTTGTGGGTGTGACCGTACAGCACGTACTGGGTCGGGCCGGGCGGGCTTGCCGTCCAGAATCTCCAGATTTCCTCCTCTTCGGCGCCCTCCGCGCAATCGTCCTTGTCCGGTGTGACCTTGTCCACCAGTCCCTGCAGCTTGCTGAGCGAGTTGACTCGGCCCCGAAACTCATCGAAGGAATTGCCCACCACGTGATTCTTGAGCAGGGCCAGCCGGTCGGTGAGATCGCCCTGGAGAAGCAGGTCGGTCACCAGACGGTCCCACTTTCTGGCCAGCGAGGACTGCAGCACCCCATCGAGCGATTGCTTCATCGCCTGGTGCAGCGCCTGCTTGTAGCCGGAGAGCTGATCGCGGGCGAACCACTCGAGCCAGGGGAACACATCGAGAGTGGGCCGGATGTTGTTGATGTCCTTGAACGCCTCGATGAACTGGGGAAATCGGGGACGTTGCCCGGCTGCGCCGCGCGGGCGAAGTGCACCAGGCCCGACATCAGCTCCGCGGTCACCACCTCTCCGATCGCCATGATCTGGTAGCTCCGGGCGTCGAAGCGGCCGAGCTGAGGCGCGCCGTCCGGCCGGAGCACCTTGTTGTAGAAGGTGAAGCCGTGGCAGTTCTCGTCCCACTCGTGGCCGTGCCGGGCCAGCACGCCGTACTCATCCGACTTGAACAGGTTGGCGAACTCGATGCCCGGCAGGACCGCGCGCACCTGTTGTTGCAGGGCGGGAAAGTTGTTGAAGACCCGGTCGTGGTTGCCGACGACGTAGGTGACTTTGGTCGGCAGACTGGTGAGGGCCGAGAGCCCGTTCAGCGCTCGTGATCGAGCGCCTTCGCCTCGGGAGTGGCGAGCACGCCGGCCAGCACCGTGGCGAATTGAGTCTGAATGAGCGCGGTGTTGCGGTTCATGCCGGTCTCGGGATCGAGATCGCCACCCCAGGGACGCTGGTCCGGTGTCGTGGTCCGATGCCAGAAATCGGTCCGAACGAGATCGAAGATGTCTCCCAGCAGCACGACATGAAGCTCGACCGCCCCCTTGGCCTGCGCCGCGGTGCCGATCTCCTTGCACATCAGGTCGAACGCCGTGGCGTGGACGTTGTGGGCGGTGGAAAGGTCCGTGAGATGGATATCGCTGATGACGACCAGCATGGGTCGCTTCCTCCGATTGAAAACGCCGCCAACGCGGCAGCGGGTTATTCGATCCGGGCTCGCCGCGTAGCGGGCGAGAGACATCACCGTCATCTGCGGGTTGACCTGCACGCTGCCGGGGAAGACGCTGGCGTCGCAGACGTACAGGTTGTCATAGCCGTGAACCCTGAAGGATTCATCCACGACTCCGCGATGCGGATCGCGATTGATGGCGTTGCCACCCTGGGGATGCGAGCTCGCGAGGGTGATGAACTCCGGGTCTTTGGTCAGAGTGCGAATGCGCGCGATGTCCGCCGGACTCGTGATGTTGCCGTGGTCCCAGGTGTTGAGCAGGACCCGTCGCGCGCCGGCCGTCGAACAGCACGGTGGCGAGCGCCTCCAGCCCGCGGCCCAGGCGATCCATGTCCGACGACGGCGGGGTGAAGCGGAAGGCCGCATCACCGATTCGAGGGGAGACAGGAACGCGCGTCCCTTCGCACTGGTGCCGACCACGAGGCCATAGGCCACGAGCAAGCCGGAGCGCTGCATGTTGCGGTAGTGCTCGTCGAACCAACCCGCCATCGCGGTCGCGAGGCCCACCGGCGGACTGAACCAGGTCTCGATGATGAAGGCGTCGTCGGCGTGCTTGACGTAGTGCCCCATCTGGATTCCGGCATAGGAGTTCTGCGGCGGCTCCGGAAACTCGGCGAAGACCGGGGTGAGCATGTTGAAGGAGAGCCCCTTGCCGACCGGGCGGCCGAGTGGAGATGCCGCTCCGGAGCAACAGCGCGCTCGAGGCGATGGTGCCGGCGGAGATGATGAACCGGTCCGCGTGAATCCGGATCTGGCGGCCGTCGGTTCCGCGGGCGAGCAATTCCCAGGCGTGCATCCGCTTCCCGCTCATGCTGCGGATGCGTTCCGCGTCGCACTCCGGCGAGGATGGTGACGCGGCCGGGGAAATGCGCCTGGGCCAGCGGGAGCGTGTGGTCGAGCATGGAAAGCTTCTTGTCCCACGCGCAACCGATGTTGCAATTGCCGCAACCGTAGCAGCCGTCGGGCCCGACTCTGATGTTCGCGTCGAATGGCTCCGGCATCGCGAGCCGGACCTGGTTCCCGATGCGAGCGAGCGCCGGCTCGATCACCTTCGCGGCGGGATGATGCCCGCCGGGCCGGATGTCGCCCAGCGAGCGTACCTCCATGAACCGGCGCACCCACTCGGTGGCCTGCTCGAGCTGGGACTGGTCGAGTCCCGCGCCATCGCGGTTCCAGCGCTCGATCTTGTCGGCGGGAGGAGCGAAACAGATCGCGTTGTTGATCGTGGTCGAACCGCCGACGCAATTGCCCTGCAGCACGTTGAAGCGGAAATCCTCCGAGATCTGCAGCATTCCCCGCTGGTAGAGCGAGCCGATCTGCCGCAGCTCGTCCTCGACAAAGAGCGACGGGTGCACGTGCTCGCCCCGCTCCACGAGCAGCACCTCGTGGCCCCGCTCCGCCATGGTGTAGGCCGCGATGGCTCCGCCGGCCCCCGAGCCGATGACGCAGACCTCCGTTTCGCGGATCTCCTCGTTGCGGTCCCAGGGTCGTTCCACCGCGAGCGGGCGGTGCTGGGGAGGCGGCAATGGAAGTCCTGCCTCCCGCGCCCGCGCCGTGAACGGCTTGAAGTGAATCGCCGAGTGGACCTTCGGGTCGTTGTAGAAACCGAGCACCGAGAGCTGGTGCCCGACCCGGAGGAAGATCTGGACCATGGTTCGGATCAGGCGCCATTTCTGGCGCCGCCCGGCGTCGCGGGTGAAGCGCTCGCGGATGAAACGGGACCGGAGCGCCGGCCGCAGCTCCGGCAATGGCGGGTGGAGCGAGAAGAGGGGCCAGTAGTGAATCACCGCCAGCGCGATGCGGAAGCTGCCCTTTCGTTCGGTGCGAACCCGGGCCAGCGCCTGGTCCGCATTGCGGGCGGCCGCTTCGGGCGGGATCGCCTCGTTGTGCCCGGCGATCATCACCTCGGTGAGTGCCGTGAGCGTGCGGAATTCGAGCGGGCGGAAGAATTCGCACTGGAGCCGCGATGCCCAGGCGGCGTAGTAGAGAGCGAAGAGCAGAACTCCGATGACGCCGTCGAGGCACCATGGCGCCGATCAGGATCTGGCTGCATCGGCATCACCTGCCCGGCGACGGTGAAGACTTCGTTCAGCTGCGATGCCGGCACCAGCAGCAGGTAGATCGCCTGCGCCACGACTGGAGACGAAGTGCACCGCGATGATCGGCCCTACCAGCGCCATGCGCGGCCTCAGGGCCTGCGCCACGTAACCGCAGAGCATCGCCAGCGTCGAGACTTTCACGACCGAGTTGGTGACGAACGGCAGCTCGCGAACCAGGTCGGGCGCGAGTCCGAGGAGCGGCGCTGCTTCATAGCCGATCGCCCCGACGATGAAGACCACCGTGAGGAGAACGAGGAGGCGGCGCAGCCACTGCTCGGCCGGAGTGAGCCAGCTGGAGGGCTCGGTTGGCCAGGGCACGCTCGACAAGGCGCGATTGGCGGGGAGGTAAAGCAGCAGCAGGAAGATCATGATCACGCCATCGAGTGCGATGGCGCCCCAGAGCACCCGGCTCACCGGCTGCGGCCCCCGATTCCCGGGTCCACGATCCGGCTGGTGTCTCCCACGAACAGGATGATCAGCATCGCCACGACGGAGACGGCGTGCGCGATGATCAGAATCAGCACCAGCCCCTTCCGCCGGATCAGGTCGCCGGCCGCGTAGAGGCAAATGCCCAGCAGCAGGCTCACCTTCACTATTGAATTGGAAACGAAGGGAAGGGTCTGGAAGAACCCGGCAGGTGCGAGACCACAAGGGCCCGACCTGGTACAGCAGCGCGCCCAGAACGAAGACCCCGGCCAGTATCCGGAGCACCGTTTCGAGGCGGGTCACGGATCGGGAAGCGGGACTGAGTGTCATGATGTGCCCCATGATGCAACTGGCGGGACCGGGGACGGATTCGCACTATGAGGTGCGCCATCCTGTGCCAGGAGGTCCCCATGGCGATGCTTTCCATCGAACGCCGTTTCCTCACCGCATTCGCCGAAGCGGTACTCGGCCTCGAGCATCACGAGCTGGGTCAGGCGGCCAAGGCCGTTGATCGGCTCGACAAGTTCCTCGATCACTCTTCGTTCGGTTTGCGATTCACGTTCCACCTTGCGCTGCTCGTGATGCCGGGCGGACTGCTGACCAAGCTGAGGTTCGCGGGACGTCCGCTCGCCTGGCGGCGCAGCTATCTCGACCGGCTCTTCCTGGAGAACATCGGCCGGGCGCCGGGCTGGATGGTGGATGCGCAGGAGTCCTGGCCACGGTCAAATCGATGGTGAGCGGCAGCTTCTGCGAGCTGCCGGAGTTCTGGGAGCGCATCGGTTATCGTGCGCGGCCGGGCGCCTTTCCGGTCTTCGACGGCGTAACGCTGGTGCCCCCGTCCGGACCGGAGGTCGAACCGACCGAACCCTCCGCGCCCGGGAAGCTGGTGAAGGAACGCGCCGGGTCCCTCGCCAGCCTGCCGGAGCGGTTCCCCGGCGAGGAGACCATTCTCATCATCGGGGCGGGCGGCGCCGGTCTCGCGGCAGCCCACGCACTCGTTTCGCGACCGGAAGGTCGAGCGGCGCGAATCATCCTGCTGGAGTCCGGGCGCTTCACACCAACGAGGCTTTCCCTCGTACCACGCTCGATGGGTTCAGCCAGCTCTATGTCAATTCGGGGGTGACGCCGGGAAAGTCGCAGCGTATCGGCTTCATTCAGGGCCACTGCGTGGGCGGCGGCACTACGGTGAACAACGCGGGCAGCCCGCAGCCCAAGGGACCCTGGGCCGACATCATGCACTGGCGCTGGGGCTCGGAAGGTGCCGACCTCGATTGGAGCGGGCTGGATAGCGCCTTCGATGACCTCAGAGATCCGCTGCACATCCGTGTCGTTGATCAGCGGATTCTGACTACCGGGACGAAGCGAGCGTTCAGTGGATTCGGTGAAGTGCCGGGCAGCACGTACGCGGGACTCCTGCAGGCCAACCTGGAGGACTGCATCTCCTGCGGGCAGTGCAATCAGGGATGCCCCTACGACGCGCATCGCGCGCCGTTCATCACGCTGCTCCCGGAAGCGCTTCGGCAGAGCGATCGGGTGATGCTGATCCCCAAGGCCACTGCAACCCGGTTGCTCTGGGAAGGACAAGGTGGCGCGCGCCGGGTCTCCGGAGTCGAGGTGCAGGGAGCCGACGGGCACAAGCGCATTCTGCGTCCCGACAAGGTCCTGCTCACCGCCGGCGCATTCGCTTCCAGCGCGCTCCTCCTCAAGAGCGGCTTCACCTCGGCCGATGGCCGCCGACGCCTGGTAGGCCAGCGCTTCAGCTGCAACTACGCCAGCCCGGTCATCGGGCGCTTCACCGAGCCGATGAACGCCGGACGTGGAATCCAGATCGGTTACATCATCGAGATCCCGCCCCAGCGAATGATCATCGAGACCGCATTCGCGCCGCCTACGGTGCTGGGCATGATGTTGCCGCAATGGGGCAGCGGGTTCCGGGAGAAGGCGCTCCAGTACAACCACTACGGCGTGTCGTTCCCCACCCTCTCGAGCGATGGATACGGATCGATCGACTACGCGCCGCTCACTCCCTGGAGCAGTCCCCAGATCCGCTTCGATCTGGGTCCCTCGGACTGGGCACGGCTCGAATGGGGGCTGGTGCAATGCGCCGAGGCGATGCGGCAGGCCGGAGCGGTGGAGTTGTTCGACAGCCGGTACGACGGACACTCGGTCGCCTTGAGCGGCGATGTCCGGAGCGACCGGGAACGGATCGCGGCCTACTATCGGGGATTCAGTCCGGCCACCTACGTCAAGGTCCAAAGCGCCCACCTGCAGGGCGGCAACGTGATCCACCGGGACCCGACTCGCGGAGTGGTGGACAGCAACCTCAAGGTCCATGGCGTCGACAACCTCTGGATTCTGGATTCCAGCGTCTTTCCGGCAGCCATCACGCTGAACATCCAGTACACCACGATGGCGCTGGCTCGTTACGCGGCGCTGCGCCTTCCACTCGGCGAGCGGGTCATGACATCCCACGCCGCTTGAGATAGCGGTGCAGGCTGCCTTCGACATTGCTCGCGGTAGCCTGCTGCTGGATGTTCTGTTTGAGCTGTTCACTTCCCAGGTGCTCGATCGCCGTCGTCATCACGGCGAGCATCTTCTGCCGCTTGGCGAAGAGCCACCACAGGACGCCACCGCCCAGCGCGAGCAGGATGATGGCGCCCAGCAGCACTTTCCCTCCCACTGTCTTCAACAGGTCCTTCGCCCGGTCGGTGAAGGTCTTGCTGACCGTGACTCGTGGTCTTTCCCACCGTGTCGCTGGCTTCATGAATCAGCGCGAGCAGGCTATCCCGCAGCGGTCCTCGCAGCGCGATGGACAGCGAAATCGCGCCGTGACTCACCGCCGAATCGGCGATCGCTCCGACCGCGGCACTCCCCTCATTCCGCGCGCGGGTCAGCAACTCGTCGAGCCAGACCCGCAACGAGACTCCGCACTGCGTCACGAAGCTCGGCGTTGGTGCTGGTCACCAGGAGCGAGAGCGAATCCCGCAGCGCCTTCGCAACCGCCGCCTGGAGCCGGTCCCCGATCACCCTGGCCGAGCGAGTCGGCCTTCAGCTTCGCCGTGTCGCCGGCCGCGGCGAGGAGAGAGAGCAACTCCGGCCGCAGCGAGTCTCGAATGTCCCGGGTCAGCCGGAAGGTGAACGAGTCCACGGCGGGCTGGGTCGCCACCGCGAGCGTATCACGGTCGGACTTCACTCCCTTCACCAGGCCGGTGCCCAGGAATGGCCGGCGCCGCTGAGCGAACACGCCGCAAGCGCAACCGGCAGCAGACCGATGAGGGTCCACCATTTCCCGCTTCGCCCAGCGCCGGGCCACCTCATCAGGCCTGGGGCATGACACGGAGGGTCGGCTTGGGCTCCGGAGCGGCCTGGTCGAAGACCGCGCCGCCCTCCTGCCATTCGTCCAGCAGCTTGATCAGGTGTTCCAGCCGGGTCAGCGCCTTGGTCGGCCACGGATCATTGAGCGAGAACGGGAATTTCTGGATCCCCTCTCCCCGAGTTGTTGCTTGAGCAGCCCTGCGTGATCGAATCGCCGGGTCCTGGAAGACTTCGCGCATGATCCCGAGACGTTCCTCCAGCCGGCTCATCAGCACCCGGAATCGGACCCACTGATGGATCCGAAAATCGAAGCTGTCGCACAACACCTCTCCGGCCCGATCTCCCTTGTCCACGATCTTGGCGATGGTCTTGGAATCCATGGCGAGATTGAGCCCGCCCTCACCTTCCTCGAGGCGAACCTGGACCACGCGTTCGCGGTAACTGGGCAGGAGTGACTGGCTGTTGTCCCGGTAGTTCTGCGCGGTGGCGAAAATCGCGGTGAGAAACTTCAGGAGATTGTTGCGCGACGCGCGGATCGGTGGGCACCGAGTGTGAAGGGAATCCACTCGGGCGACTGCTGGTCCTCCGGTCGCGGCATGTAAACACTGCGGTCGATGTTGGATCTCGTTGCTGCTCGGCCGATTGCCCGGGCCGCGCCACTGGTTGGCGGCGTAGCTCATGTACTGCTGGCTGACTCGACCCTTGCCTGATGCTGTCCTTGGGAAGATCGGTCAGGCTGATGCCGAAGGTGGGGCGGCGCGGCAGCCAGCCATCGAAGAAGTGAATGGGGAAGTTGCTGCAGATCCCGCCGTCGCTGAACCAGAGCCGCTGCAGATCGGTCTGGGCATTGAGCGTGACGGTTTCACCGCTGGTGCGGGCCTGGACTCCGCGGTCATGCCGAATGGCGTAGAGCGGCACGCCGCTGAAAAGCAGCGGGAAACTCAGGCTCATCCGCGCCGCAAGGATCACGGGCAGCTGCCGCGCTTCGGGCAGGAAGTGATATCCCTCCGGCAGCCGGCAGTAGGCGCGGATCTCGTCCTCGGGCTGGATCAGGTGCTTCATCACCGCGTCGGGCAGCAGCAAAGCGAGCTCGTCCGCCTTGAAGGCGAACAGCTCCCCCTCGAAGGGAAGGGTGTAGGGCTGGCCGTGACTGAGGCAGGAGGTCACTACCTGGAGGTTGACGGTCCGATCCCGCGGCGATTCGGCAGGTTTGTCGCGTCCGGCGTCCCACAAGCATGCCGAAGGTGAGCGGCGTGTCGTTCGGGAGGCCGGCGAGCATCTGGATCCGCTCGTGCAGCCATTCCGTCACCGCTGGCTGACCGGTTGGACTGTTGCGGAGCCCGGTGCAGAGTCCGAAGAGGTTGGCCGGCACGCGGTCAACCAGTGTGCGCCCAGATGCCAGAACGGGATCAGAGGCCCGAGGAGTGCCGCGGCGAAGAACAGGATGGTCAGCGCGATCAGCCAGGAGATCCAATCCCAGTGACTGGGCGGGACCATCGCGTGCTGAACGCCGAAGATCCGGCCGGCGATCACGGTGACCACCGAGACTGCGGCCATACTCGAGATCAGCCCCGACGGCGTAGACCAGGGCTCCGCATTTCCAGAGCGCCCGGTGCAACGGGTACAGCCAGCCCAGTGGCATCGAGCGGGGTGGAACCGGTCCCGTCTTCAGATAGAGGAGGAAGCGGAAGAGGCTGCGGGTGGGGCGCGACGGTTGAAAGAGGCCGAGCAGCAGACCCGGCTGGCACAACTCGTCGCGAGTCTTCTTGAGCCCGGCGAATCCCCGGCTTTCGTTTCCGCCTTCCAGCCAGGGGCCGCTCTGCTTGAGAGATTGGCGCCCATATTCCGCCGCGGCGGTCAAGGCCGCGGCCATGGCGCCGGCCGAGGTCCCGCCGATGTTGCGGAAACAGTACTTATCCTTGAGGCGGAGGATCGCGGCAGGGTAAACGATCCCGCTCGTGATCCCGCCCTTCATGACCAGATCACACTCTAACAACCCGGATTGACCCACGAGAACCTGACCCCGGAGCCGTCGAAAATCAGTGGCTCCTCATGTCAGGCCAATATTTGACCGGGCAGATGACACGCAAGTGCTGATTTGTCAGCAAAATGAACTAGACCGAAGATCTAGATCCGAAGGACAATAGTGCATTCTTCGACGTCAACTCTTGACACCTTCAACACTGGCCGTGTATTAGCAGAGTACTTCTGTCCCATTTCCCGCTTTCCAGCATCCTGGCATGGTCACGACGCGCCTACTCATCGGCTCCGACGTCAGGCTGTATAGTGAGGGCCTGCGCCAGTTCCTCGGAACTCAGGCGGGCTTCGAGGTGGTCGGAACTGCCGTCCATGCGGCTGCCGTTCTGGCCGAAGTGAGGCGTTGGGATCCTGACGTAGTCCTTCTGGATCAGGCCCTTCCCGGGAGCCTCGAGACTCTGCGGGGCATCCGGCGCATCTCTCCCACCTGCCGGGTGGTTGTGCTCGGAGTACCCGACCAGGAAGAGGCCATGCTGCACTGGGCCGAAGTCGGCGCGGTAGGATTCGTCCCGCGCGATGCCTCACTCGAGGATCTGGTCGAGACGATCGAGAGCGCGGTGCGGGAGAGCTGCGCTGCACTGCGACCCTGGCCGCGAAACTGGTGCAGGCGCTGTCCTCGCGGGAGCGTCCCGCCGCGGGACACGCGCCGCGCAGTCCGCTCACCGCCCGGGAATCCGAAATCGTACAGCTGATCGACGAAGGACTGTCGAATAAGGAGATCGCGGTTCGCCTCGGCATCGAGGTCGCGACTGTCAAGAATCATGTGCACAATCTGCTGGAAAAACTGCGGGTGCATCGCCGCTTCGAGGCGGCCGCCCGGCTGCGGGGCAAGGATCCCCGCCGGCCGACCCCGCAGGAGTTGTTCTCCTCTACCGATTATTGATGGATCGATACAGGACCAACGGATCTAGGTCCACTCCTGAATCTCTTCTGAACCAAATCGTCCATTCTCGCCGGGGTTCCTCCTCGGCAGATTAGGCCTTCCCGCTTCCGGGCGCACGGCTATGGTGGCCAGGTTTACAGTCTTATTGGGCAGGATGCCCCGGATGCTGCGCGAGATACTGCTGTACCTGATGCGGCAGCGCGCTGACGTCGAGATCGTTGAGGCAGGAAGCAGCGCCAACCTCGCGGCGACCGCCGAACGCACTGCACCCGATGTGGTCGCGGTCGGCCGACCCGATTCCGATACGATCAGCGCCAGGACCGTTCTTGCCGTGGCACCCTCGGCCCGCTTCGTGGAGCTGTCGGCCGACGGACGCAGCGCGGTGTTGTACAGCGCTGACGCGGCGCCGCGAACCTTCGAAGGACTTGGCGCAAGGTCACTGCTGGACCTCATTCTCTCCGACACACCCTCCGAACGCCGCGGCGCCCTTCGCTAGTCTTTCCGTAGTAGCTTCCGCACATCCATGCGCGGCTTCTTGTTCGACCTCGACGGCACGATGTACACCGATGCCGGAGCGGTACCCGGTGCGCTCGAGGCGATCGGCGCTCTGCGGTCGCGCGGCATCCCCTTCCGCTTCGTCACCAACACCACCGGGCGACCGCGGAGCAAGCTGGTCGAGAGGCTGAGAGGGTACGGGCTCGAGGTGACCGCCGACGAGATCCTCACTCCGGTGCGAGCGGCGGTCGTGCTGTGTCAGGAGCAGGGCTACCGCCCCGTCGCGCCGTATGTGCCGGAGGCGACGCTGGAGGATCTTCAGGGACTCGATCTGGTGGCTGGCACGACCGGACGAACGGAGAAAGAAGCCCGACCCGGCGCCGTCATCATCGGTGATCTCGGCGACCTGTGGACCTACGAGCTGCTGCAGGAAGCATTCGGGTTTCTGCTCGACGGGGCGGAGCTGGTCGCCTTGTCCCGCGACCGCTACTGGCTCAAGGGCAACCGGCTGGTCCTCGATGCGGGTCCCTTCGTCGCGGCACTGGAGTACGCCTCCAGCCGCAACGCAAGAGTCACCGGGAAACCCACAAAGCAGTTCTATGATGCGGCGGTGAAGAGTCTGGGTCTACCGCCGGATACATCGCCGGGCGATATCGCGATGATCGGAGACGACGTGTGGTCCGACGTGCGCGGAGCCCAGGAGGCAGGATACCAAGGCTGGCTGGTGCGCACCGGCAAATTCCGAGACGAGCAGTTGAGCGAGAGCGGGGTGGTGCCGGATCAGGGTGCTGGGGAGTGTGGGCGAGGTGGTGCAGGGATTGAAGATTGAAGATTGAAGATTGCAGATTGAAGTTTGAGATTGAAGATTTTCAGCACAGAACTTTGGGGCTCTGCTGTTCAATCTTCAATCTGCAATCTTCAATCTGCAATCAGCACTCCCTCACATCTCACCTCTTACGTTCTTGCTGTTGGCATCTCCCGTCTCCCGTTTCCCGTCTCCCACCAGCTTCAGCACCTCGGCCACGACTACATCCGGCCGCTCCTCGTGGACATGCAGCCCGCAGTTGGGCACCGAATCGACGGCGAAGACGGGAATCCGCTCCCGCATCGCCTGGACCTTGTGCGAGTTTATCCCGGAATCATGAGGGCCGGTTGGGAGCAGGAGCGTTACCGGCACCTTGATCTCGCCCAGGTGATTGGTGATCGAGTCGGGCTCGACCGCGTTGACCATCCCCTTGAGCACCTTCAACACTGCGCCGATGTCTCCCGCGGCTCCCTCGGTGTAGCCATCGATCACCTCAGTGGTGATCCACGTGGTATCGGTCGAGGAAGAGATCAGGCCCTTCCGCACCTCACTCCGAATCTTGCCCCGTCCCGCGAAGATCTTGAGCAGGAAACCAAACTTCACCGCTTTCTTCACCCCGGCCGTGGCCAGTTTCTCGTCCGGCCCGCCATCTATCATGAGGATCTGAGCCACCCGATCCGGCCGGCGCACCGCCATTCGCAACGCCATCGAGGCCGAGACCGAGTGTGCGACGATCAGCGAGGGCGGAAGATGGAGGGCTGTCCATCACCGCCGCGATGCGGTCTGCCTGTGAGGTGAGCGAGTAATTCGCCTTGCCCGGCCGCGAGGAATTGCCGGTCCCGAGTGGCTCGATCACGATGAGCTGCAGCCCGTTCTCGGCCAGCGGCGGTATCACCTTGCGGAAGGCAAAGGCGCGACCGGAGAGGCCCGGGATAATCACCACCGGCGTCCCCGTGCCTGTAATGGTGACGCGGAGCGATTCCGCGGGAGCGGTCGTCACGGTACGCACCACGGCACTGTCCAGCGCGACCAACAGCGAGAGAGCGAGCAGCATCAGGCTCCAATACCTCGAGCGTCAGAGTCAAACTGGGCCGGAATGTGGTGGGGTCGGGCAGAGGGGACAATCGCCCGGAGCAGATTACAGAAATCTCGTGTGCGTCGGACACGGGTAGGTCTGACCCGGAGCCGCTAGGCTCGGCTCCGATGGGTGCTGCTAACTGCTTACCCTGATGGAGTTTGCGACTGTGAATCCCAACAGGTGCCGCGGCCTGATCGTTGCCCCTCGGACTTCCACTATGCCGCAATTGTCTGTTCGTCAGACGGTCATTCTCGCCGCGGGGTTCGGCTCACGGTTGAGCGCCACCCGGGGAGATTTGCCCAAGCCGCTGGTTCGAGTCGCGGGCAAGACTCTGCTTGATCACGCCCTGGGGCAGGCTGCCGCCGCCGGTTGTGATGAGGCCATCGTCGTTACCGGCAATGCCGCCGAGATGATCCGCGATCACCTCGCGAGCGTCAGGACTGCACTGCCGGTCAAACTGGTGCACAACGAACGCTATCAGGAACCGAACGGTGTTTCCCTCATGACGGCGGAGCCGTTGATTGACGGGCCGTTCTTTCTCCAGATGGCCGATCATCTTTTCGCCGAACCGGTGCTTCCGATTCTGGCTGACCGTCTATCCGCTCCGGCTGGTTATCAGCGGTTGCTGGTGGACTTCAAGCCGGTGGGCATCGACGAAGACGATGCCACCAAGGTGAAGGTGCAGCACGGGCGGATCACTGCGATCGGGAAGGACGTCTGGGAGTACGATGCGGTCGACACCGGGTACTTCCTGCTCGATCCCCGAGTCTTCGGCGCCCTGAAAGAAGTCGCCCAGGCGGAGCCGCCTTCAGTCACCCTCGGCATGCGGAAGTTGATCGCGGCTGACCAGCTGGCGGCCGTGTCACTGACCGGTGTTCGCTGGACCGATGTTGATACGCCCGAGGATTACTCCAAGGCCGAGGTGCTGCTCGCGTCAGCCGGCCGGCGGCAGAAGATTGCGGCGAGCCTGAGGACGGGAGACGGGAGACGGAAGACGGAAGACGGAAGAGAAGGAAACACGAAGGACTGTCATTCCGAGCGAAGCGAGGAATCCCAATGCCGATCGATTGACGAAATGTCGGCATCGGGATTCCTCGGTCGCTTCGCTCCCTCGGAATGACAGCGCTCCCGTTCCCATCTCCTGTCTCCCGTCTCCCGCTCTCTCCGCCTTCCCGCCGCTTCCGGCCCCCGCAAACACCCACTGCGCTCCCGTCATCGCTCCCGATACCAGGAAAATCACCGCCGACCAGATCACCGCGATCAGGTCCAGGTGCAGTAGCGCGCAGGGCAGGTAGAGGAAGGTGAAGAAGTCGCGCCGGGCACCCATCTCGATCAGATCATCAAGTACTTGCTTCACGCCCCGCTTGCCGGCAGCAGGCTGACTGGTCGGGGCTGTCTTCTGTCCCCACCAGCGAATCGAGGTGACGCTGCCGCTTCCTCCGCCTCGGGTGAGCAGAGCGGCATACAGCGCGGCTTGATAAATCAGGTGTGAGATCACGCCGACCAGCGTGATCCAGCCCGCGGGAACCGACCCCGCCCGATAGAGCGTGTATCCCACTGCGGCGAAGTAGCCCACGTTGACCACATCATCGAACAGCTGGTCCAGCCATTCGCCCAGCCGGGATCGCAGATACTTGAGGCGACTGATTTCCCCATCGCAGCCGTCAGTATCGACTGGACCAGGAGCAGCAGTGCGCCCGGGATGAGTCCGGACGCGCCTCGTATCGCCACAACTACGATCGCGGCGAGACCGAACAGCGCCGCGACGACCGTCATCTGGTTGGGGGTAACCGGCCGCTTGAGGAGCGCGCGGGTCACCTGCAGCGAGATGTGCCGGTTGAGTTTGCGGGAGACGATTCCGTCGGTGGGTTTGAACAGCGTCTTGAGCAACAGACGCTCGGCCTGGTCTCGAGCGGCCGCCGTCTCGGTCGTCACGATGAACTCGCCCGGTGCGAGCGGCGCTCTTCGATGTCGGTGCTTTGGTTCCCTTGGGCGAGTCGCTTGGGGATCGCCGGATGCCAGACGAGGCCGACTCGCGCGGTCAGCTCCGGCGGACCGGCGGACGAGCGCCCGAGCGACGCGAGGGCGGACCGGCGGACGTGACGACGCAGCGTGAGTCTCGAATCCGTTCGCCAGCTCCGGCCGGCACGCCGCCAGCTACCTCGACCTCCGCGATGCCGGCGTCCTGCAGCGAGAGCAGCTGTCGCAACAGCACCGGAAGTCCGGCGACCACGGCTTCCGGGTCGCCCGCGGGCGGACCGATCAGCCTGGCATGACGAATCACTCGCCGACCCTGCGCGGCTCGATGGCAACCAGGGCCGCGAGGTACACGTTGAGCACCGTCGCGCAGAGCGCCATGTAGACGGCGGTAGCGTCCGGCCAGACCGCCGTGAGTGCCAGAAACAGATAGGCGAGCGCGAAATGGGTTCCAATGCCGAGCCAGGTCCAGGCCCGCATGCGGCCGGCGTTCTGGCTGCGGTAGGCAACAGGGTCGTTCACCGGGTCGATGCGCAGTGCCGCATGCTGAACCCTGGAATACCGTTCGTAGACCGAGAAGAGGAACACGTCGCCCCAGCGACCGGCGGCCCGCGCCGCTTCCCGGTTTCGAACCACTTCGGCCACATCCTCCTCGCGCTCCAGGTACCCGCCGCCGACCCGCGCGATGTAACGGGTCTTGGCGTGGTCGAACAAGGCCGATTGCAGCGCGGAGCTCGCCGCGCCCGCCAGTCCCAGCAGGGCAAACCAAAGGCTGTGGTAGTACATCACCATGAAGTAGGACGCGCCGATCGCCGAGCGCGATTCCCACCAGATAATCCGCGATGCCGTCGAGGATGGCCCCGGTGGTCGAGGAGATACCCTTCGCCCGCGCCAGTTGCCCGTCACAGCAATCGAGAACCACGGAGAGAAAGAGCAGCGCTCCGCTGACCAGGCACATGACAGGCCGCGTCACACCAAGGGCCAGGCAGACGCCGGCCAGAATGCCGGTGAAGCCGCTGAGAAGGGTGACCTGATTGGGAGTGATCGGGGTGCGGACCAGCAGCGGGATGAGTCGTGCCGCGAGCGGACGATGGATACGCAGGTCGACCAGCTCCTCGACTTCGACCGGTTTGCTCACTTCGCCCTTCTCTTTCCCGGTCAGCGGCCGGCGAAGCGGGCGCAGGCGTCTTCGAAGTCTTCGTAGCTGTCGATCTCGGTCCATTCGGCGCTGCTCACCGGAACGGCGCTGAATGAGGTCCCGCTGTCGATCATCCGCTGAAAACCTTCTTCGTAGAACACGTCGGTCCGGCCCGAGCGCACCAGATCATCCAGCGTGGGCCAGAGCCGCCCGAGGGCCGGCGCCGCCGATCTTCTGGATGCCGATCGATTCTCCGGCCGCGACCCTGGGATCGATCGTCTTCGAGAGCCTTGTCACCCGTCCGCGAGAATCGAGCATGACCTTCATCTCTTCGTCGGCGAGTTGCGCCTCCTGATCCACCAGCAGGGCACAGGCCTCCGATTCGTCCATGAGACGACCGATCGCGTCGCCCGAAAGCACCACGTCTCCATCGCAGATGACGAGCGACCCAGGTCCCAGGTGAGACCGCGCGGCAAGCAGGCTTACCACGTTGTTCGTGGTCGCGTAATCCGGATTGGGTGCGAGGGAGACTTCGAATGGTGGTGCGTGCTGCGCGAGATGCTCTTCGATACGGTGGGCGAGATAGCCGGTCACCAGGACGCCGCGGGTGATGCCGGCCTCGGCGAGGCGGTCCAGCAGCCGCTCAAGAATCGTCCGGCCGCCCACTTCGAGCAGGCACTTGGGAGAACTGTCGGTGAGGGGACGAAGGCGCAGGCCGCTCCCCGCCACGAGGACAACGGCCTGCCGCCGCATTCAAGCTGGAAGTTGTCTGGCCCGGAGCGGGGTCTCGCGCGGAGCGAGGCCCGACACCTCGGCCGCCGCTTCGAGGAAGTCGTCCACCATGGCCGAATCCAGGTGACCCATGTTGGCGACGAGGAATGTGTCGTGGCTGATCGGACCCCTTGCCACGGTAGACCAGGAAGCCGCGGTCCCGCATGCCGGCGTAGAACACGTCGAACGTCATACCCGGCGGCAACGACGCCACCGTCAGCGAGCAGGCGTTGCCCGGCGTTTCGAACCGGAGCTTGAAGCCGAGCGTCTTGAGCCCTTCGCGGATCTGCTGGTGCAGCGCCTGGTAGCTCGCCCGGCGGGCCGAGGTTCCACCCTGATCTTCCAGCTCGCTGAGCGCTTCATCGAGCGCCGCGATCGCGGAGACCGGAGGAGTGAACGGCGTCTGCCCGCTCTCCTTCGCCGCCGCGCGATAGCGCCGCAGGTCGAGGTACATGGAGCGGGGCCGCACGTGCTCGGTGTCTTCCCAGAGATCGTGCTTCACCAGCACGAACCCGAGTCCCGCCACACTGTGCAGACACTTGTTGGCGCTGCCGATCACGACGCTGGCGCGGGCCCGCACCGTGTCGAACTCTTCGGCCCCGAGGCTCGAGACCACGTCCACCATGAAGCGAATGCGGCGCGGCGCAAGAAGGCGGCCCACCTCGACCACCGGATTGAGCCGCCCGACTGAAGTCTCGTGATGCACCATGGCGACCGCGCGAATCCGCGAGTCGCCCTCGAGCATGCCGGTGATCTGCTCGAGCACAACCCGGTCGCCCCACTCATAGCGCAGGTGGCTCACCGGAATTCCCAGTGCCACCGCGATCTCCGCCATCCGCTCGCCGAAGGCGTCGTTGAAACCACGAGCAGCCGCTCTTCCGGCGCGATGAAGGTCGCGAAGGCCGCCTCGGTCGCGGCGGTGCCGCCGCCGCCCAGCACCAGGGCTTCATGCTCCGGTGCGGACGCGACGCCCTTCAGACGGGCGCGTACCCGATCGAGCAGCTCCACGAAGAGATCGTCGCGGTGGGCGATGTCGGCGCGAGACATCGCATGCCGAACCCGCTGGGCTGGTGAGAACGGGACCAGGGCAGAACAGTTTGAGCTGCCCTGATTCGACTGACACCTTGGTGCCGTGGCGGATGGCGATGTGTGATTTCATCACGATCTCGTTTGGGATGACGATCAGCGGTCCCAACCTCACCACTGATCGCCTATCTCGTTTACCAACAATAGCTTTAGAGGCGCACCTGCTGCGTCTCCACCGTGTCAGATAAACCCAACTTCCTAGTCGGGAATGGCTTATGTGGCAGGAAGCAGGCCCCTAGAGGGGCTTAGGGCGTAACGGCGAGGCGGGCGGTAATGAAAGTCGCGGATTCGTACTGCGCGGCTGTCCCAGGTCAGCCCCCGGGCGGCCTCCATGGCCCCGGCGCTGAGCCGGTCGGCCAGGGCCGGGTCGCTGGTTATCCGGCGCAAGGTCGTGAGCAAAGCCTCGAGATCTCCGGGCGGGACCAGGGCCGCGTTGACCCCGTCCTTGAGAAGCTCGGCCGTGTCCGGTGCCTCAGGCGCCAGCACCACCCGGCCCGCCGCGAGATAGAGAAACAGCTTGATCGGGAGGACGGTATTGCCGTGACGCTGGAGCGGTTCGAGACTCGGCGGGATGATCAGCACATCGGCCGCGTAGAGATATGGGGCCAGCTCGCTGAATTTCTGCCAGGGGACCACTCGCACGTTGGAGAGCTCCCTGGCCTCGGACTCGATGCTCCCTTCTCCCTCGGACCCGACCAGCACCAGAGTCATGTCTTCCATCCTGCCGGGCCGCGCCGAGCAGGATTTCGAGCCCCTTCTTGCGATTGACCCGGCCAGTGTACACTGCGACCGGTTTTTCCGTTGGAAGCCCGAGCTGCACTCGTGCCGCCTGGCGAGAGAGTCGCGGCTCCATCCGTCCCGGATCCCACCCGTTGTGCGCCACCATCAATCGTTCGGGCGGCGCGCCCAGGTTGATGTAGCTCTGTCGAGTATGATCGGAGTGAAAGACTGCGCCGACCAGCTTTGGATGGTGGACGATCCAGCGCAGCACGGGGCGGAGTGCGGGATATTGATCTCCCCAGGGGCGGAAGTGCTCGTACACCACTCGATGCCCGTGGCGAAGCAGCGTTACGACGCTGGGCAGGTTCCGCGTGTAGGCGAGGTCGGCCGCTCGAGTCCGCTCGTCGCCCGCGACGCGGAACGCGTGGGTCCATTTCTCGAAGAAGCGAGCGCCGAGGGAGACTTGGGGATCAGTCCGACTTCGAAGGGACCCTCTACCTGGAAATACTCCCGCAGTGCCGCGGGCTGGGGCGCGTCGTTCGAGACGCTGGGAATCAGCAGCTGGACCGAAACGCCATTGCGGCCGAGGGCGGCCACGGTGTTGACCACCTGCTCGGCGTCCGCACCGGTATGGGGCAACGGCTCGTCGTACGCGTAGGCGATGCGCATTGGGCTGGCCAAGGTACTTGGTCCGCCCTCCACGCCGCCACTACCTTGGAGGCCGAATGCCGACGGTCCTCCTGATCACGCCGTATTTCCCTCCGATGAGCGTGGTCGGGGCGAAGCGGCCGTTGAACCTGGTCCGCCACCTCCCCGTTTCGGCTGGCAGCCGGTGGTACTCGCCGGCGATCCCGCGGGGGAGAACGTTGATCTCGGGCTCGCCGACCTGATCCCCGCCGATCTGCCCGTGAGTTACGCCTACGGCGAAGGGAAGCAGGCCTCGAGTGAGTCCGCCCCACGCCCGCGCGAGAAGAACGCCGGTTCCTCGGGTGGGACGCCGGCTACATCACTCCCTTCGATCGCTATCTCTGGCACAATGGTGCCGCCCTGCGCGAAGCGGCGCACCTCATCGAGAAGCACCGGCCGAGTGCGGTGGTGGTCTGTGCCGATCCGTGGTCGCCGCTGTTGGTGGGCATGAAGCTGGCGCATTCGCCTGGACTGCCACTGGTGGTGGACTTCCGGGATCCCTGGTCCCTCCAGCGAGCCAAGATGGCGCTGCGTCCGCCGCCCACCCGCTGGATCATCCGGCAGACCGAGTATCGAGTGTTCCGGACCGCGCGGCGCATCGTGCTCAACACCGAGGAGTGCCACGACGCGTACACCGCGGCGTACCGGGGCCGCGTCCCCTCGGAGCGCTTCACCTGCATCACGGAACGCCTTCGATCTCGGAGTCTTCAAGGACACTCCGGTTCAGCGGACCGATCGGTTCACGGTGCTTCACTTCGGGCATTTCCGCCGGCTGGTTCCTTCCGAGCCGCTGCTCAAGGGCTTCGCCAAGTTCGTTACAGCGCGAAGGACTCGGTGCGGACAAGGCGGCGCTGGTGCTGGCGGGGACTCCGCGAGAGGAAGACCTGCGGCACGCTTCGTCGCTTGGTATCGCGGACTACGTGGAGAGCCGTCCGCCGATCCCCTACCGCGAGGCGCTCAGCGTGATGCGCAGTGCGGACGTGCTGGCGCTGGTGACTGTGGGAGACATGGCCCTCACGGTGCCGGCCAAACTCTACGATTACCTCGCGGCCCGTCGTCCTATCCTGGCGATCACCGATCAGCCCGAGCCGGGCCGGATCGTGGACCAGACCGGAGCAGGCGTCGTGGTTCCTCCGGCGAACCCCGAGGCGATCGCGGCCGGGCTGGCGCGACTTCGCGCGCGCTGCCAGGCGCCCGATCGAGGAGAGATCCCGGCCGAGTCGGTGACTGCCTTCGACGCGGAGGAGCAGGCACGTCGCTTCGCCGCGGTGCTCGAGGCGGCAATCGCGCGATGACCGCTCCCGACGCGGCGCAGGCGGAACGAAAGAGGTCGCGGCCGGCGCCGGCCTCGCCTCGTTCGGCCTTCTGGTCAGCGGGATCTTCAATCTTCTCCTGCTGACGGTCCTTACCGCGCGCTCTTTCAAGGCCGACTTCGGCCTGTTCTCCCTCGTCTACCTGATCCAGGACACGACCAGCGCGCTGCTGCCGCTGGGACTTCCCGCGGCGCTGGCCTATTTCGTCCCCCGCCGCGGCGATCCGGGCGCCCGGGCGCTCGGCTTCTGGACCGGCGGCCTGCTCTTTCTGCTCGCGATTCCCGCGGCACTGATCCTCGTGGTCGCGGCGCCGCTCATCTCGTCGGATCCCCAGTCGTGGGTGATTCTGCGGCTCCTCGGCCTCTACATCCTGGGAGATTTTCCGGGACAGGCGCTTCCGGCCTATCTGCTCGCCCGCCGCTCGTACCGGGCGTTCTTCATCGTCACGCTGGCGTTCGCCATCAGCCGCTTCGCGTCGCTGGCGATTCCGGCCGCCCTCGGCGCGTCACTCACCACGATCATGGGGTGGTTCCTGCTCGTGGCGGGACTCCGTCTCCTCATGTTCCTCTGGTATTTCCTGTTCGCGGCGGAGGGAGTCTCTCGCGCAAGCACGTGAGCGCGCGCGAGCTGCTGGCCTACGGCTTCCCGCTCTCACTCTCCACGCTGGTGGGGAAGCTCAACGTTCAGGCGGACAAGTACGGGTGGCGCTGGCGGCGAGCAAGGAGGTGCTCGCGGTCTACACGGTTGGCGCGGTGGAGCTGCCGCTGGTTTCGTCGCTGGCGTATTCGGTCACCAACACGTTGGTCCCGACTCTCACGCTGACCCACGTTAAAGGAGACCGGGACGGTTTCCTCCGCTACTGGCATGGCTCGGTGGAGAAGATCGCCACCATCATGATGCCGGTCTTCTTCTATTTCCTGATTCTCGCCGAGCCCGCGATGCGGCTCCTCTTCTCGGCGGAATTCGCGGCCGCGGCGGTGCCGTTCCGGGTCTACCTGTTCCTGCTCCCGCTCAGGCTCTGCAGCTACGGCGTCGGTGCTGCGGGCCCTGGGAGAGACCAAGCCGATTCTCACCTCGTCGCTCGTGGCCCTGGCCATCAACGCAGTGCTCATCTTTCCGCTCTATCACCTGATGGGCATCGCGGGTCCGGCACTCGCATCAGACCTGGCGCTCTTCGTCAACATCGTGCTGCTGCTGGGCCGGATCAGGATCCATCTGAACCTCGACTGGTCCCGCGTGCTGCCTTTCAAACATCTGCTTCGTACCACGCTGGTGGCGGGGTTCGCCGCACTGCCGATCATTGCCGTGCTTCAGGATCGTGAAGGGAGACCTGCTCCAGCTTCTGGTCGGGCTCGCGGTCCTGACACCGATCTATCTGATCCTGGGACGCCGCACCCATGTGATCGCCAAGGGAGACCTGCACTATCTGGTCGGGCTCGCCACCCTGCGCGGCCTCTGGGATCGTCGCGCCGCGCGGAGTGACGCGCGGTGAGGCGATGCTGATGATTTCGCCGTTCTTCCTCCCTCGGGGGTGATCGGGGCCAAGCGCCCGATGAACTTCGCGCGCCACCTGCCCGAGCTGGGCTGGATGCCCGCGGTAGTGGCGCTGCCGGAGACGATGGGGCGCGATCCCTCGCTCGAGCGCTTCGTCCCCCAGGTTCCCATCTGGCGCGGCTACCGCTCGGGGCCGATCGCCTGGGTTGAGGATCTGATCGGGAAGGGGCCGGCGGCGCATCCCTACAAGGCGAAGACCGCGCCGGGAACCGAAGGCGCCCTGGACCGCTACAGCCGGTATCTCCCTTGGGTATTTTTGGCGCGAGGCGATTCCTGCGCCGCGAGAAGTGCGAAGTGATCTACGTCAACGCCGGGCCACACTCGGCCCAGATGCTCGGCGCCCGGCTCGCCGAGTCTACCGGACTGCCGCTGGTGCTGGACTTGAGAGATCCCTGGTCCATCGAGCCGTACTATCGCGAGGCGCGCACTCCGGAGGCCAACCGGAAGGTGGACCAGCTGGAACGGGAGTTCTTCCAGCGGGCGACGCGGATCATCCTCAACACCGAGAGCGCGCTCGAGGCGTACCGGTCGCACTACGGGGGAATCATTCCGGCTGAGCGGTTCACCGTGCTGCGGAGCTCGTTCGAACCAGAGTTGTACGGGCCGGCTCCGGAGCCGCCGGGAAAGACCGGTCCCTTCGAGATCCTCTACTTCGGGCACCTGCGTCCGGCCAAGAATGCCCAGCTCTTTCTCTCGGGCTACCGTCGCTTCATCGACGAGTGGAAACTTGCTCCAGGAGATGCATATCTCACGACGCTGGGCACCCGCACCGCCGAAGACGACTTGGCGATCGTCCGGCTGGGACTCGATGGATACACCAGGATTCGCCCGCCGGTGCCGCTTCCCGAGAGTCGCGCCGTACTCGGCAAGGCCGACCTCCTGCTCGACCTCATGGGCCCGGAGCACCGGCTCCAGCTCTCGGGCAAATTTTTCGACTATCTCGCCTGCGGGAGACCGATCCTGTCGGTGACGCCGAACGAAGAAATGGGACAGATCCTGACCGAGACGCAGGCGGGCGAGCGGGTCGCCCTCGATGCGGCGGAGATCGCCGGCGCGCTGGGGCGCTGTTACTCGCGCAAGCGCTCGGGTGAGGAATTCCGGCGGAACGAGGTCGCGGTCCGGCAGTTCGAGGCCCGTCCCGCGACGGAGAAGCTGGTGGCAATCCTGGAAGAGGCAACCTCGTGAATCCGCCGGCTGGGTCCGCGGGCAGTGCTCAGCTCTTCAATGAGACCTCGGTGCATGAGGAGTCGGGCGCGCACCGGACCGAATCGGAACGGGCGCGCATCAAGGCCACGGTCGCCCTCGATCCCTCCGGAGACTCGGACCCTGCTCGACGTCGGCTGTGGCCGGGGCGATCTGCTGCACGCGATCGACGTGCCCTTCTCGGTAGGCACCGATCTCGCCAGGCGAGGGATTCGGTTCGTGCGGCGGCCGGCCATGGTCTCCTCGATGCTGTCGCTCCCGTTCCCCGACCGGAGCTTCGACGTGGTGCTCTGCGCCGAAACCCTGGAGCATCTCGATCCGGCGGATCTGGTCCGGGCAACCGCGGAGCTGCGGCGAATCGCCCGGAAGAGTCTGGTGGTCACGGTGCCGTACCAGGAGGATCTCCTGGCCTGGTCGACCAGGTGCTCCCGCTGCGGAACCGTCTTTCATCTCTACGGGCACCGCAACGTCTTTTCGCCGGAGCGGCTCAAGGCACTCTTCCCGGGTGCGGCCCACTACGCCGTGCAGGGGATCTGGCCGGTTCGCGCCGATGTCTCCCGCGCTGCTGCGCTTTCGCACCGAGACACTCGGCCTCTGGAAATACTGGCGGTTCGCCCGCTGCCCCGAGTGCGGCAATGAGGCGTTCGAGAACCAGGAGCGGCGACTGGCCTACAAGGGCGTGGATGCGCTCAACTCGCTGCTGCACCCGCGCAAGTCGGACTATCGCTGGCTCATGCTGCGGGTAGATCTGTAGCCCGGGCTCCGTCGTACTTATTGAGGAGATCGTCGATGGCAATGGGGTCACCGCTCAAGGCGCTGATGAACCTCTACCCCAAGTGGCTGCTGCGCCGGGAGTACGGGAAGCAGAAGTTCAAACGCTTCAACGAGCGGCCGATCGAGTTCGCCTTCCTGTTCCGGAAGCTGACCGAGCTCTATCCCAAGACGGTGATCGACGTCGGCACCGGGACCAGCGCGCTGCCGACGCTGATCCGGAAGTGCGGCTTCGTGGTGACTGCGGTGAGACAACGTCCGGGACTACTGGCCGCGCGGCATGTTCAACAAGCACTACCATGTAGTCGACGACGACATCACGAAGAGTCGAATCACCGAGCGGTACGACATGGTGGTCTGTATCAGCGTGCTGGAGCACATCGAGGATTCGGACGCGGCGGTGAGCCACATGTTCAAGCTGCTCAATCCCGGCGGCCACCTGCTCATGAGCTTTCCCTACACCGAGCGATCCTACGTGCGGAACGTCTACGAGCTGCCGGGATCGAGCTACGGAAAAGGGCGGCCTTACATCACGCAGTCCTACTCCCGCGAGAACGTCGATCGCTGGCTGGCCGAGAGTAATGGAATGATTCAGGAGCAGGAGTTCTGGCAATGCTGGGAGGGAGCACACTGGACTGTCGGCAAACAAGTCATTCCGCCGCGCCGAGTGTCATCTTCCGATACACATCAGCTCACCTGTCTTCATTTGCGGGTTCGGTAGCCATAAGCCGATAAGCCGTAAGCCCCAAGCCGAGCACCGCAGGGAAACCATTATGCAGCAAGGCTTAAGAACACCTGTGTAGGCTTCACGGGAAATCGCTTACGGCTTATGGCTGTAGCGGCTTATGGCGGGGTGACCACCTAACTATCATTCCCTCCCGAAAACTCGACTCCTTGGAGCTACTCTGCGTCGCTGGATTCTCGTGCTGGTCGCGCTCGTTCTGCCCTCACGCGCTGCGCGCGCAGGACAGTGCTTCTACGGACACCACTCAGCTCTCCTCACCCCAGAGGATTGATTCCGTTCTGACTCCGGTCGGAACGATGTCCGATTCCGTGCTTCCGGATTCGAGCAACATCATCCGCTACGTCGAGGTCCGCCGGTCCGACGTCTTCGATTCGTCCGAGGCGAAGAACTGGGCCACCAAGCTGGTCAACGACCTGCATATCGTGACCATGCCGGGCGTGGTAAACCGCGAGCTGCTGCTCAAGGAAGGCGAGCCGTGGGACTCGGCCCGCGCCGCGTGAGACCGCGCGCAACCTCAGGAGGCTCGGAGTATTCCGCAAAGTGTCGGTGGACTCGGTCACCACCGACTCCGGCCTCGTCATGCTGGTGCAGACCAAGGACGGCTGGAGCACCCAGGCCGACGCGCGCTTCCGCAGCACCGGCGGCCAGACCGACTGGCAGATCATGCTGGCGGAGCGGAACCTGATCGGCTCGGCGTCGCGCTTCACGGTCCGCTACCGTCACACGCCCGACCGGTCGCTGGTCAACTTCAATTTTCTCCAGCCGCGCCTCGTGGCCAAGCAGGTTTCGCTGGGGCTCAACTACCAGCATCGCTCCGACGGAGACCGCTTCATCGCCGCGGTGGACCGGCCCTTCTACTCTCTGGAAGACAAGCGCGGCGTCTCGTTTCTGTTCGACTACCGGAACGAGCGGGTGCTGCAGTATTTCGACGGGATCGAGACGGCGGGAGACTCGCTGCGCCGGCGCTACCTGCTGGCCGGCATCGAGGCGGCCAAGGCGATCAAGAAGAGTACTTCCGGTTATCTCCGGATCGGCCTGAATGGGCAGATCCGCCGGGACGACTACACCGCCTGGCCCGGGAACCCGAACTATGGCGGGATTACCGGAACGATCGGCGCCTTCGTCGAGGCTCGAAAGGCGAATTTCGCGATCACTCGCGGGTTCCGGAGCTTCGGCCAGGATGAAGACATCGACCTCAGCAACTTTGTCCGGTTCGGGGTCTATGCCGCACCGAAGGCCTTCGGCTACGATAGCGAGAGCGGCGTCGGCGGGCTGATGCAGGTCCGCCTGGGCACCCAGCTTCCCTTCGGCTTCGCCTGGTTCGACGGCCGGGCGAATGGCCTCCTGGGCAGCGGCGGCCTCGACTCAGGCTCGGTGGTCCTCGGAGTCACGTCGGTGATCCGGCCGATGGCGAAGCAGATGCTGATTCTCCACGCCGATGCCGGCTGGCTGAAGGATCCCATCCCCGGCTCCGAGTTCGATCTGGGCTTCGCGGTCGGACCGCGGGCCTTCCCGATTCACGCGTTCACCGGCGACCGGACCTACTTCACGACCGCCGAGTACCGGCTGACCTTCGTTGACGATCTCTTCAAGGTCCTGGCCCTCGGTGCCGCAACCTTCGTGGACCACGGCGGGGCCTGGTACGAGGGCAGCCCCACTCGCACGGGCACCGACGTCGGACTCGGCCTCCGCCTGGCGCCTTCGCGCGCGGCCGACGCCAACACGACGCGTCTCGACCTGGCTTATCGCTTCGACAACGACCGGCTCAAGGCGGGGTGGGTGTTTGTGTTCGCGTCCGGGCTGGTGTTCTCGACATCGCCCCGAGGCGTCGGGGGATCGTAGTCATTGAAGATTGAAGATTTCAGATTGAAGATTGGGTGTCATTGCGAGGCATTCGAGCAGGCGATTCGAGCAATCTCAACGCTGGGTGAAGACGAAACGCGGGAAATGCCGGGCGCGTCGCAAGCAGAATCTGAAATTCCTCGCCATCCGTGCACATCTCAAACGAAATCTTCAATCTTCTTGACCCCGACCCTGCCCGAAGGGCCATCTCACGAAATCGGCATCGAGGAGGTAAATTCGCGCCCATGACTACCCCCGACGCCGCACCTCCCGCGGGAGGCTGGAAGAGCAAGGCCAAGAAAACCATGGTCCTGGTGGTGCTGGTTCCACTCCTTCTCCTGGCGCTCTACACCGTCGTCGCCATGACCTGGACCTACTCCTCGGGCTACCGGGCGGGAACCCTGATGAAGTTCTCCCGGAAGGGTTTCATCTGTAAGACGTGGGAAGGCGAGGTCCAGCAGGCGGTGGTCACAGGTGTGGCACCGGTGATCTGGCAGTTCACCGTGAAGGACGAGTCGGTAGCCAGCCAGATCACCGGCATGCTGGGCTCCAAGGTGAGCCTGCACTACCACCAGCACCTCGGCGTCCCGACCAGCTGCTTCGGAGACACGGGGTTCTGGGTGGATAGTGCGTTGGTGACACAGAAGATTGAAGATTGATGTAGATTGATAGATTGGGTGATTGCGAATTGAGTGGAGTGAGGATGGGATCAATCATCAACGTCTTGGTAATTCGAACGCGGAAATTACATCCGCAGCATCCCTGCACTCGACAGGTTGGACAATTACAGATTTCCGATCTCAATCTTCAATCTCAACTCAATCTCCTCAATCCTCATCACCAGCACCTCCCCTTCCCGCAGCACTTCGCCCGTCACCACCACCGGCGTTCGCCACCAACTTCAGCAGCTTCTCCTTTCGGCAACGGCGCTCCGTCGGGGCCGGTCAGTAGAATGAAGGCTGCCGGGCCGGTGGAGTCGTGGACGATGAGCAGTGGCGGAGCGCCGCCGGAGAGACAGCGCGTGGCGCAGCCGCGGTGGACCGCACCATTCCCGGGCGCATGACGCCCAGGTAGCACTTCGAGTCCACGATCTCGCCGTGCAGAGTGAAGCGACCCAGGACCTCGGTCTGGATCGCGGGAGCTGATGCCGCACCGCTTGCTCGCCGCGTGTGCCACCTCGACCATCGTCTCCCCATCGCGGAAGATCAGCGGAGCCCTTGAGCTCGGCACCGCCTCCGTCGAGTCCCTTCACTATCTCCTGTGCTCCGTGCTTCCCTGCAGCCACCAGCAGGTACCGCGAGTACGCGACTCCCCTGATCGGTGATCCCGGCCTCGGCACCAGCAGGGCAGGGTACGGATGCTCCACGATCTGTCCCTCGAAGCTCCGCTCGATCCCGTACTCGAAGACACTCGGGTCGGCCTTCGGCTGCCGGCTCGCGATGAGGGCGCCGAGCACCGCGGCTCCGCCGACCAGCGCCACGATCAGGCGGCGACCGGGCGTGCAGTGTCCGTCGGCGCGACGGGGTGGTAGCCGATGTAGAAGGAATCGTCTGGCATGGTCTGATCCGTCGGGTGCGGTGCCGAGGCGGGAGCGAGGAACATTGAGCGAGGACGCGCAACGCCGCGCAGCAATCTGCTCACGCGTGTCATGTCCTCGCCTGCAGCTCGGAAGCTACTGCCCTCTGCTTCGCTCGGCGTTCCCCGCACCCGTCTTCAATCCTGACATCTTCACATCTGCCAACTTACAGCGGGCTCAACTCGTGTCCCCGGCGCATTGGGCTTTGGATCCACGAACACCCGTCCGCTGACGGACCCGCACATTGAAGGTCGGGATCTTCTCGGTGAAGGGCGGCGGAGAGGCGCCGGTGTCGGGCCGGTACTGGTAACCGTGCCAGGGACAGGTGATGCATCCATCCACGATCCTGCCTTCGCCGAGTGGGCCGTTCTGGTGCTGGCAGACGTTGGAGACGCAGGAAATCTTGCCCTCGTAGCGGAACACCGCGATCCGCTCTCCGCTCACCAGCGCGATCTTCGCCCGACCCTCCCGGATGTCGTTCACCGCGCAGACCTCGACGTAACCATCGCCGCCGGTCGCGCGCTTCTCGCCATCGAGTCGCCGCTCCTCGAATGCCGCGGCCAGGTGGAGGCCAAGCACGAGCACCAGGCCAAGTCCGAGCAGGATCGCCAGCAGCGGATCGGTCTCCGATTGCAGCGCGCCGAAACTCACGTGCACGATGAGCAGTCCGTAGGCGACGTACACCAGCATGTGCAGCGCCTTCCAGACCGGAGCCGTCAGATTCGCCAGCCAGAAATCGTGGCTGGTCGCCGCCATGAGGAAGAGAATGCCAGGCGCCGCGACACCGGCGAGCTCGAAGGGGAACTGGCTCACTCGTCGGGCATCGGCCGAGCCGATCAGGATGCTCACCAGCGGATTCACGTCGCCCAGGGCATGAAACTGGATCGTCGCGAACGTCGCGTGAGCCAGCGCCAGGATGAACATCGTGACGCCGAGGTGGCGCCGGTTGTAGAGCAGGGGAGAAATCTCGGATTCAGCCGGCAGAGCGGACCGATGCAGAGGATCAGGTGCAGCAGCAGCAGCGCGCAGGGTCCCCAGCGCCCGGATCAGCGTCGTCTCGGCGGTGGCGTTGGGATCGAGTGCGAAGGTGGTCGCCGTGAAGAGCGCCAGATACAAACACGACGCCGCGTCGCCAGCGCGGTATCGTAGATCCGCTTCTGCCGATTCCAGTTCACCGCCTGGTAGAAGTTGCTCATGGCCCACTCCGGACCGGAGACAGCTCGGCGAATCCGACTCGCTCGCGGTGGGCCAGGCTGTAGAGGATCAGGTATCCCCGGTTCGAAGCGGGAAGCTTCAATTGCTTCCCCGCCTCGAGTGGACCGAGCAGCAACGCGTCGGCCGGCAATGTCGTCGAGTCTCCCGCGGTCTCAGCCCAGTAGAGCAGGAGATCAGGTGGTGTCGGGTTGCTGGACCTGATCCAGCGCGATGGCCGATGGTGTCGAGTCTCCCTGTCTGAGCGAGAAACCGGGCCTGAATTCTTGGCGACTCGAGCAACGTCCACTCGGAACCGACGGGAACCAGGGTCGGGTCCCGCGGATCGGCCAGCTCGCGAGGCAGGCCCGTCGGAGGAACCGGAGACCGTCCCACCAGTGCGACGAGCAGAATTACCGGGAGAATGGGCGTGAGGAGAACAATCATCGCCCGATGACGGGCGCGGAGCCTCCGAATCATCGGGCCAGGTCCCTATGGGCGTTTCGCTCCCGGGACGGAACGCCCTTTGCGACACGCCAGGCCAGATAGGGCCAGAGTGTCATTGCCCCGGGGATTACAAGCAGTCGAAATCCCATGGTGCCGTGGCGCGCGACCGGATCGAGCCGTCCCGCTCCGCGCGCGGCGAAGCCACGGCAAAGCACAGCCCGATCAAGAGATAGAGCAGAATCAGGCGCACGATCCAGACGGCGAGCGGCAGGCTGATCATCGACTGGTTAACGCCGTTGTTCGAGTAGTGGTTCCGGAACCGGGACGCGGGCGCGGGAAAACTGCATCCTTGCAAAGCGGGTGCAGACAGGGGATCTTGAAGGGGTTCCCTGCCTTTTGCCCGTCTGGTTTCCCCCTGGGCGCTGGTCGATCTCGCCGGGTGCAGACCTGCCTGGCATTCCCGTTGTTTGAGGAATGTGAATGCGGAAACTCCGCATCGGTGTGCTCGACCTCGTCACCAAGAGTCCAAATCCGTCGCTCTACGGGCGCGTAATGAACGCCAACCTGGCCAGTATCATGCCCCAGATCATCGGGGTCTGGTGCAGCCAGATGGGCCACGACGTGTCCTTCGTGTGTCTACACCGGACTGGAAGATCTGCTGGTCGAGCTCCCCAAGGATCTCGACCTGATTTTCATCGGGACCTTCACCCAGTCGGCCCAGCTCTCCTACGCCCTGAGCAATATGTTCCGGCAGCGGGGCGCCGTCACCGTCATCGGCGGTCCTCACGCGCGCTGCTATCCGGAAGACGCGGCCAAGTATTTCGACTACGTGCTCGGCTTCACCGACAAGAAAGTGGTGCTCGAGGTATTGAGCGAGTGCGCCGCCTGGCGCCCGATGGGCCGGCAGATCTCGGCGCCAACCCAGCCGCTCGAGCTGCCCAGTGTCGAAGAGCGCTGGCCCTTCATCGAGTCGACGCTCAAGAAGGCGCCCACCATCAAGTTCGTCCCGATGATCGGGAGCCTCGGCTGTCCCTACACCTGCAGCTTCTGCATCGACGCGACGGTGGACTACCAGCCGCTCAGCTTTCAGCAGCTTCGGGATGATCTCACGTTTCTCCAGACCAAGCTCAAGAGGCCAATCCTCGGCTGGCACGATCCCAACTTCGGGGTCCGCTTCGAGGATTACATGGAGGCGGTCGAGGACGCCGACCCGCACAAGCGGATCCGGCACATCGCCGAGAGCAGCCTCTCGCTCCTGGCCGAGCCGCATTTGAAGCGGCTCAAGCAGAACAACTTCAAGGCGATCCTGCCCGGCATCGAGTCGTGGTACGACCTGGGCAACAAGTCGAAGACTCGGAAGACCGGGATGGAGAAGGTGCAGCAGGTCTCCGAGCATGTAAACCTGATTCTGCGCTACATCCCCTACATCCAGACCAATTTCGTGCTGGGTCTGGATGGGGACCAGGGACCCGAGCCCTTCGAGCTGACCAAGAAGTTCATTGATCTGTCTCCCGGCGCCTTCCCGGCCTATTCGCTGTTGTCAGCCTTTGGTCGCGCGGCGCCGATGAACCTCGATTACCAGCGGGCGGGGCGGGTGATCCCCTTCCCGTTCCATTTCCTGAACAACAACCACGCGATGAATGTCCGGCCCAAGAACTACTCTTGGACGGAGTTCTACGACGGACTGGTCGCCGTCACCGGCCATTCCTTCTCCTGGAAGGCCATCATGCGGCGCATCCCGGCCACGGCGGAGCCAATTCCCAAGTGGCTGAACGTGATGCGGGCCATTTCGTCGGAAGGGTTCGGGCGGCTCAAGTATCACACCATGATGCGCAAACTGCTCGACACCGATCGTTCGGTCCGCGACTTCATGGAAGGCGAGACCACGGTACTGCCCGAGTTCTACCGGGCCCGGATCGAGAAGGAGCTGGGGCCGCTCTACCAGCACCTGCCCGAGGGCGCGCTGATGCACGACCAGAACGCCTACCTGCACAGCCAGACGGCGGACAGCGTCGTGATCAAGATGGCGCCGGGACGTAAGGCCCACCGGCCGGTGGCTGCAGCAGTGCCGGCAGCAGTGCCGGAGGGGACGACGAGTACGGAGGTCGTGAACTAGGCGGACCGGCGGACCGGCGGACGAGGCGACGCAGAACCAATTGAAACGCAGAGACGCAGAGAACGCAGAGGGAGTCGACTCTGCGTTCTTTGTTTTGGGAGACGGGAGACGGGAGACGGGAAAGCGGGAACAGTGAACGGTGAACGGTGAAGGTGAACGAGAAAGTGCTGTCATTCCGAGCGAAGCGAGGAATCCCGATGCTCAAGGGCAGGCGATTGAGATTCCTCGGTCGCTTTGCTCCCTCGGAATGACAGCGGTTTTCCCGTCTCCCGTCTCCGTCTCCCGTCTCCGCTTCTCCCGCTGTCTAGTCGACTCGCTCGGAGCTCACCCGCAGCGACCTCAAACACTCCCGCATGGTCCGACGGCCACAAGCCGTTGCTCGTCTTCTCCTCTGCGCCATCCCCAAACAGCTTGATCTGCACCGGACCGCCCAGGGGACCAGCGGGCGCCGACGGATTCTTCACGAACACGAAGTCGATCCGCTGGGTGTGCGCCGAGACGGGGTTGGTGAGGTCCTCGATCTGGCAGCAGGTCGGGCCGTCGCCCGGCTCGGTGTTGCGCCGGGTCCAGGTGTCGAGAAATCCCGCCGCCAGCATCTGGTTATAGGGCGCCTCGGTCTCGGGCGCCGATGGTTTGGAGTTGAAGTCTCCCACCACGATGAGGGGCAGAGTGGTCCCGGCGAGATCGGAGATCAGCTCGGTCGGTCTGCGCCGCCTGGATCGGGAGCCCGGTGCCGCGCGGCTCGGTGTGGGTCGTGACGAAGCGGTAGCTCTTTCCCCGCACCGTCACGTCGGCCGCGGCGTAGCCCCGCAGGATGTCGAGCGGGATCGGGCCCAGCGAGGTGGAGAACTTGGCCTGGAAGTTCTTGGTGACGACGTTGCTGCTCGCGATCCCGTGGCGGACCAGGATGGCATCGAAGTCCTTGAGCGCGATGACTCCGAAGGAGCCGTCGGGCAAAGGAAGCGGGATCGTGATGTCGGTGTTGGGACTCACCGCGACCACGTCATACTGGAGCCCCCGCGCCGCGAGCTGGGCGCCTCAGGATTGGGATGAAGTCCACGTCGATGTCGGGGAACCCGACGATGCCCAGTCCCTGCACCGTGAGATGGGAGACTTCCTGCAGACCGATCAGGTCGGGCTTCTGGACTCCGATCTCATCCGCGATGCGGCCGGCCCGGCTGGGAAGTCGGTGGCGACAAACGTGGCCAGGGCCTGCAGCAGTGCGGCCGGAAGCTGGGCCGGCGGTGCCGCGATCACCTTGTCCACGTCGGCGCCGATGTAGAGGTTCTGGGTGTAGACCCGCACCGCGCCTTCCTTGCTGCTGGTGAGGTCGGCCGTCGAAGACGCGGTGGGGCGATCGGTCTGGCAGGCGGCGAGGCCCAGGGTCAGGGCCAGCCACGGTATCATGGGACGCATGGTTCCTCCATGGGTCGAAGTGGACCGCGAAGATCCACCGCGCCCGTCAGGGAGCGTCAAGCCGTGGGTGGGGAATGACTTGCGGAGGGCAGTCTGGGTCGGGTAGCTTCGTCGTCCCCGGCGCCGTAGCCAAGTGGTAAGGCAGAGGTCTGCAAAACCTCCATTCGTCGGTTCGATTCCGACCGGCGCCTCTGTGTTGCTGTTCAGACTTGGGTTACGGGTGGCCTTTGCAAAGTTCGGGACGGTCACTTGGGAGAAACCGCTCGATACAGCGGCTCGAACGGTCGAGCTCGTCTCGAAGTGGATGGTTGGATTGGAGGACGCAGTAACGCCACAGCCGTGGTTCTTCGCCTGGTCTCTTTCAGACACGAACTCGGACCAATGGCACGCTCGGGTTCGTCGGATGCAATCGAAGCCTGGATACACTGCGGGTGAAGCCAGCATCGGAGACGTCAAGATGGGACATCATCCGATCACGACGTTCGAGGAGCAGCGCGCTGGCCTCCGCGCTCCGGGCGCGTGCCCTTCGCGACCATCGCGCGGGCAGTCGGCATCACCTGGGCTGCTGCTCGAGCGCGTCGGCGCGCGAAGACCTGTTGTGCGCGTGATCACGCGCTGTGGACGACCGCGGCCGAGAAGGCCACCGTCCAGTTGAAGAGCGCCGAGACCCGGTTCTTGAACCCGGTGAGCCCGACGACGTGCACGATCAGCCAGAGCAGCCACGCGCCGAAGCCGGCGCCCTGGACCCGGCCGACCACCGCGAGCGCACGGAACCGAGAGATGGTGGCCATGGTCCCGAGGTCGCGGTACTGGAACGGCCGCCGTTCTGTGTCCCCGGCCACCCGGCGCGCGATGGTCCGCGCGGCGTGCTGCCCCGATTGGATCGCGACCTGCGCCACGCCCGGCAGCCCGTCGAAGCTCATCAAGTCGCCGACGACGAAGAGCTCGGGGTGCCCAGGAATCGTGAGGTCAGGCTCGACCTTCACCCGTCCCGCCCGATCCACCTCGGCGCCGGTCTTCTGGGTGAGCAGTCGGCCGAGCGGCGACGCCTGCACGCCGGCGGCCCAGATCTTGGTGGCCGCCTCGATGCGATGCAGCTCGGGGACCGCCGAGTTCTGTCTCGAGACCGCGCTCGTCCACGTGGGTGACGGCGGTGCCCACGTGAATTTCGATCCCGATCGCGCTGAGGTCGCGCATGGCGCGCTCCTGAGCGCCTCCGGGAACAGCGGGAAGGATCGTGGGCCCTGCGTCCAGCAGCAGCAGCGCGCGCATCCGCCGGGTCGATGTGCCGGAAGTTCCGGCGCAGCGAGCGGCGCGACAGCTCTGCGAGCTGCCCCGCGAGCTCCACCCCGGTCGGCCCAGCGCCTACCACCACGAACGTGAGCCAGTGGCGCCGCGCGACGGGTCGCTCTCGCTGCTCCGCCATCTCGAGGCTCCGAAGATCCTCCCCTGAGCTCGAGCGCGTGGTCGATCGTCTTCATCCCAGGCGCGTCCACCGCGAACTCGGGGTGCCCGAAGTACGACTGGCTCGCGCCAGCGCTCACGATCAGGCTGTCGTAGGGGACGGCGGTGCGTCGGTCGAGCGTGTCCACCACCAGCAGGCCGGGTGCCGACATCGATGTCCACCACCTCGCCCAGGAACACGCTGACGTTGGCCTGGCGCCGGAGGATGTCCGCGGATCGGCGGCGCGATCTCGCCCTCACTCAGGATCCCTGTCGCCACCTGGTAGAGCAGCGGGCTGGAAGAGGTGATGGTTGGTCCGGTCGACCACCGTGACCTCGACCTCCGCGCGCCGCAGCGCTCGGGCGGCGAACAGGCCGCCGAAGCCGCCGCCCACGATCGCCACCCGATGCCGGCGGCCTTGCGCTCCGTTGGATCGAGCCATGGTCACGCCTCCCAGCGCACGAGCTTGAGGTCCTTCACCGTGATCGCGTAGAACACCGGCACGAGGATCAGGGTGATCACCGTCGCGATCGCGAGGCCGCCGATCTGGGCGTAGCAGAGCGGCTCCCAGAGCGGCCCCCGTGCAGCGCCAGCGGCACCAGGGCGAACAGCGTGGCGCCCACCGTGATCAGCACCGGCCGGAGCCGCTGGATGCCGGCGTCGAGCAGCGCCTCCTCCAGCCCCTCGCCTTTCTCCCGCGCCTCCTCGATGAAGTCGAATAGCACGATCACGTGGCTCACGATCACGCCCACCAGGCTCGCGATGCCGAGGAAGCCCATGAACCCGAACGGCGAGCCCATCACCCAGAGCCCGGCCACCGCGCCCACGAAGCCGTAGGGAATCGCCCCGAAGACGATGAACGGCTTGATGGCGTTCTGGAACTGGACCGTCAGCGCCAGGAAGATGAGCGCCACGCTGATGAGCAGCACCATCGTCATCTCGCCGAAGCCGCTCTGCTGCTTCTCATACTCGCCCGCGATCTGGAGCCGGAAGCCGGGCGGCAGGAGCTTGTCGCTCCGCTGGCCCAGTCGCGAACCTATCGTGAGGCGGGAACCCCGTCCATTCGGCGAAAGACGGGTTGAGTCTACAACTTTTGCTCTATACTCCGATCTGATGGGCGCCTCTTCACGATAGCGTCCCTCCTCACCTCGAGCACTCCACGCCGTCCTGCCGATTGTCTCGCCGTCGAAAGTCGTAGCCACTGCCACAAAAGTAGTACCGACTTCTAACCGTTTGCTGAATTGTGGCGCCTCGCGCGCTGTCGCATTCTGTGCGCCGTCACGATAGACCGCCGTGGATTCGAAGCGGCAGCCAGCCTGAAAGCGAGGGACGTACCCATGACGGCCGATTACAACGGATGGAACGATGCGCCCGAAGCGGAGCGCGAGGCGATGGAGGTTTACTCCCGTCAGGAGTTCGAGCGGGAAGCTCTCACCGAGCTGGAAGGACTCCGGAAATCTCCCTCCAGCTCCGGGACTGCGTAAGGAAGATGGGCTACTGAGATCTCAGGCCGGCAGCCTGAGCTCATACGCTTCTGTTCTCGTCAACCCAGTGGAGGATGTCATGGCGCTGAGTGTCCGAGCAGACCGCCATCCGGATAGACAATGCGGGCTTGAGCCTCGCACCGGATGCGTTACGGGTGGCTGAGCGCTCTCGTGTTTGGCGCCCGTTCTCCGAGCAGGTCGCCCATCTCCTTTGCCTGGAGGACGCACCGGGGGCGTTGCGCCGCGGATCCACAGCCGATTCGCGATCATGCTCTTTCGCTCACCCGCCTTCGTTACGGTGGAATCGAGCAGAAGCCTCGTCGCTGAACGGAACCACGTTCTCCTCATGCCACGGTCACAGCTCTTCACCTCGCGCTCGAGGCGATGCGGGTCCGGGGCCGGCAACCTTGCTGCTCGAAGCGTCTGACCTGGAGGGACTTGCGGTTCCTGAGCGGCCGGCGCTCGTCAGTGACGCGGAATGTGGTGCGCAGGTGGCGGCGCTCATCGGCCAGTTGCAGCGTCCGGTGGGCTTGGTGGGACGCGAACCCATCAGTCGATCGCTACTCGAGCGTCTGTTCGCGCGCGCTGTTCCGCTGGGACGTGGCCGTTCCTGGAGCGGCAGGTCGCTCGCCCCTGTGCGCCAGTACCTCCACGCCAACCTCCGCGAGCTGATTCCGACGGCGGCTTTAGCTGCAATCAGCAGGCTCACTGGAATGCCATCTTATCCGAGCTTTTCATCTCGAGTTTGGCCTGCCGCCGCACGCGTATCACCTTCGGCTGCGGCTCGCCCGCGGCCTCGGAGCTGCTCTCGCAGGGTGACGGTTTCGAGCGTGGCCTACGAGTGTGGATTCGCCGATCAGAGTCACCTGAGCCGCAGGTTCAAGGAGGTCTTCGGGGTGACCCCGGCCGCATGGGGAACTGCCGCCGTCGGCAACCAGCGCGTTGTGGAGCTTCGTCCCGCGGACGCACATGGCCAACAACTCCTTCAGGAGGGTTTGCTGATGAAGTACTACGAGGGTCTACCGCCGGCCGCGAACCTGGAACAGTCCATCATCCAGGCGCAGCTTCAGATCCTGAAAGACCTGGAACGGCGGAGGCAGTCAGCCGCGGCCATTCAGCTGCTGATCGATTCGGTGGCGCGCCCTGCTGCGCTAGCTTTCACGAGCGCGCTGCAAACAGAACCGCGAGCGGACAGTTGACCGCGGGTTCACCGAATCCTGCAGACGAAGCTCCGGACTTATGCCGAGGAGATGGGCTACGGGACCTCCGCCCGGCAGACTGAACCTTTGACTCAGGAGTAGCGCAGCCGAGCCTCCTGGCCATGCATGCGCTAAACATCAAGGAGAAACGACATGAAGGGACTGGTGCAACACGGTCGGATCGCGATCCTTGTTTTCGGCACGCTTCTGGGCCTCGCCGCGGCTGCCTGGCCCGTCGCAGCGCAGAGCAAGCCCGGCGAGCCCATCGACCTGAGCCGCCCGGGTAACGAGCCGCAGCCTCCGACGGGAGAAGACGAGCACAACCTTGCGGTCTCGGGCTTCGGGGTCGGCGGGTACACCTACGACGGCAAGACCGGCAACAACTCCGCCTCGGCCAGCAAGCTGGCGGTATCGCTCTTTCGGGAGCTGAACGATTACGTCTATGTCTTCGGCCAGCTCACGACCTCGATCTCCAACGAGGGGGCGAGGAGCCCACGACCGAGATCGAGATCGACAACCTGCTGGTGAGCCTGACGCCGCCCGGCGCGTCGAACCTCAATCTCACCTTCGGCACCCTCGACGCCCCGCTGGGCTTCGAGCGCGACGACGAGGTGCTGCTCTTCACCCGTCCACGTCGTTCAACTTCCGAGCTTGGCCCGCCCCTCAAGCTCACCGGCCTCTTCGGGAACTGGACCCTGAGCCGGAACGTCGAGCTCACGGGCCTGGTGAGCAACAGGTGGGATGCGCCGTTGGACCAGAACCATGGCAAGTCCGGTAGGCATTCGGCTGGGCGTGCTTCCGGGCGAGCGCGCGAGCGTGGGCCTCAGCGCGCTCTACGGGTCCGGAGGGAAGGCCGGCGAGACCAACAATCGGCTGCCGCTCAATGCGGACTACACCCTCGAGCCGGCCGCGGCTGGATCGTCGGGTGAAGCGAACTACGCAAGGACTACGATCTCCCGGATGGAGGCGACGCGAGCTGGTCAGGCCATGGTGCTGGTCACACCGTCGGCTCTCGAGCACTTCGGCCTCGCCGCACGAGCCGAGGTCGCGGACGATAAGGATGGCGCCCGCACCGGCCAGCCGCAGACGCTCACCTCGGACGCTCGCCCGTCTCCATCGGGGTGGACGCGAGCGTCTTCGCCAACATCCAGCCACACGCAGCAGAATTCCGGCGACCAGCCTTCAGGTAGGGACCTTCCAGACTGTCCACAATGCGGTCTGACCAGGTTCGTCAGTTAGACCTGCCGTTCGGGCCTGATCCGGCAGTCACAATGCGCGGTCAACTGCGGACCTGATGAGGGTTTGCCGGGATGCCCCAGACCGGCCGTACTGATGACGGCAAGCTCGGCGGTATGCCGGAGTACATGGACCGGCGGACCGAGGCGACCGTTGAGCAGGGATTCGAGACTGGTCACAATGCGGTCAAGTGGCTCTGGTCGGCGAAGCCATACTCGTACGCCATCGTAATGACCGGCGTACTGACGAAAGCGGCATCGTGATCCCGAAGAATGGCCGCCAGCTCCTTGCAGCCCAGACCGCCGTCCGGGATCAGCTCGCCAGTGGGCCTCGTCCACCTGCCAGAATGACGTTCGAGGCTGATCCGCCACAAGCGTCCAGCACCTACCTGCTCCCGAAGTTCGGCCGGCAACTTTGAAGAGGTTCTGCACCAGGGTCGCCACTTCGTGGTTCGCCGCAACTGCCTGCCGGGTAACATGCCTACCGAGGGAGCCCGTGGCTCCAAGAATGAGTACTTTGGACATCACCGCCTCAGCACCAACCGGTGCTCGGGGTGTCATACCGGTTTCTGCCGGTTCGCCCCAGCTGCCCACGCCGCCGGAGTCAGCCCGTAGATCGCCTTGAACTTCCGGTTCAGGTGACACTGGTCGGCGAAGCCGCACTCGTACGCCACACTCGCGATGGGCAGACCTCGCACCAGCAACTCGCAGGCGAAAGCAAGCCGGAGCCGCAGATGATACGCATGCGGAGGCGGCCCGAACTCGTAATGAAACGACGCGGATCAGATGCCATTCGCTGACCGCTCACGCAGGCCAGGCTCCTGAGTAGGAACCGACTCACTCGCCCGGGCCCGGAGCAAGGTGAGCAGGGGAGCCAGTGGACTGCTGTGCCGGACGCGCCCGCCAAGGGTGTACTGCACGACAGGAGCTGCTCGAGCAGCGAGCGAATCGTGGTTGCCTGGTCCACCGCCAGCACTGGGCGCTGCAACTGAGCGATTTGATCGGCCACTTTCCCGCCGAGCGCGGAATCGGTAACCAGCGCGGCGAGGTGGGAAGGGTCGAGTCCCTCGAGATGCGAGCCTCCGAGCAGCAAGGTCAGGGCTCCTGGAGCCGCTTCGCCCTGTGCGCGCAGACCGTAGAGTTGAAACGCCGGAATCAGCACGATCAATTCCGGTCGGCGACGACCTCTCGTCTGGCTTGAACGGTTACCAGCGCGCGCGATCGGATCAGGCAGATCCCAAACCGAGGGTGCATCCTCGGCTGCACCTCCGGGCCGCGATCCTCCACAACGACCAGGTCGGCCACTTCCCTAGGGAAGGGCCGCCAAACGAGCGCTTTCAGGTCCTGGCCGGTGTGTCGAGTGCGAGCGGCAGATGCGCGGTGGCCGGCGGCATATTCCTGTCCTCCCCTGAGTGGAGGGAACAAGCTAGGCGTGCCATCAGCAGGAGTGGTTTTCGGCCGGTTTTCTTCTGGTTATGCTGCGGTGGGCAGTGTGGTGGCGAGATTCACCGGCTCGAGGTAGGCGCCCGGCTCGGGTCGGGATCGAGCACGCGGGCTACGACCGGTGAGGTGAGGAAGGTCTGGCGCGAGGCCGGGTAAGACTCGAGCGATGCCGCCAGGCGCAGGACAGTGTCCCGGCTAGATTTACGGTGGACGTCGGCGCTGCCGGTTTGACCCAGGGCTTCGAACACCGCGGCCGCTGTGGCGTGAACCTGCCAGGCCCGCGACGGGTGCCTCGACACCCTCGAGCGCCGCCAAGACCGCGCTCGATGAGGTCCCGCGCCTGCCGCGGGTCGTCACCGGCGAGCGCGATCCTGGCGTTCACGTCCCAGGCCAACGCCTGCCAGGTTCGCTCCGCCGGTAGCGCAGGCATCCGACGACCATCAGCCGCCCTTCCTCGCGCGCACGTCCCAGCTCACCCCTGCGCCAGCCAGAGGTCGGCGAGCGTCCAGCGCTGGAGCAATCGCCAATACCAGTCCCAAAGTTGCGGCTGTCGATCCATCTCCTCGCCCACCGTCAGCAGCCGCTCGAGGGCGCGCTCGTGGTCCCCGAGTCCCGCCGCCGCTGCCCCTCCACGTGTGAGACAGAAGTGCCGCGGGAAGTTCTCTAACGGCCGGTCCGGTGGTGAGACCAAAGCGCAGCCGGCTTGGGCGCCGGCGAAGTCCATCGCCAGCACCTGGGCACAAGCAGCGCACCAGCCAGCAGCAGCCCACCTATGTGTCGGTCCCCGTTCCGCTCCGCCAGGGCAATGGCCGCATCGAGCTCGCGCAGCGCCGCGCCCCACTCGCCCAGCAGCGTGAGGCTCCAGCCACCGCTTAACTCGCAGAGGCGCCGGGCCCAGGTGTAGTTCAGGTGACCGTACTCGTCGCCCGCCTCCTTCAGTACGTCGAGGGATTCCACGGTGTCCCGGTACGCCTTCCGGTAATGCAGTGGAGGCCAGATCGACCCAGCTGCGGTGTCGATCGTGTCCCAGCGCGACGTCTTCTCTGGTTCCGAGCCGGCGGATGTCGGCCAGCGCGGCGCGGCATGCCTCCGCGTCTTCCGCGTCCCAGCCACGCACCAGGATCCGCCGCACCATGCATCGGGCACGGGTCCGCGCGCGCATCAGTGGATCCCGTTGCCGCTCACTCAGCCGGAGCGCCTGATCGATGACCTCCAGCGACCGCTCGCTGCTGCTCCACGCGAGCGGGTACGGCCATCTCCACCAGCGCCCTTGACCTCGACATCGATGAGCCCATATTTGGCGGCTCGCTCCCGCAGGAGCATCACGGTGTCTACCAGCGCCGGGGATCAGCAGGCGCGAGAGACGCCGATGAGCGCGTCCAGGATCCCTACCTCGGCCTCCACCCGATCCTGCTGGGGAAGCCTGGCCGCCAGCGTCAGGGCATGCTCCAGATTGACTTTCGCCCGCAAAGTCGCGCCCTGCTTTCCGGCGACCTCGGCAACCCGGCGCAGGTACTTCACCGCGCGGGTCCAGTCGGCGCCCAGTTCGAAGTGATGGGCCAGCTCGGGCGCGACGCCATCGAGGCTGGCGGCGAAGAGCTCCGCCATCCGCTCGGCCGCACGGCGGTGCAGCATCGCGCGACGCGCGGGCGACCTGGCGCTCATAGAGCACCTCCCGGTAGAGCGCGTGCGCGAACTCGTGGCGCTGAACTACCTCTCCATCGGGCAGCTCCCGGGTGCCAGCCAACCGCAGGATGTAACTCGCGCCGCGCGAGAGCGTCGGCAGCAGTCGTCGAAGGAGACAGGATCCAGATTGGCCGTGGCGGCCATTATCGCCGCCACGAACGTCATGCCGGCGATCGCGGCGACCTCCAAAACGCGCTGCTCCGCGCGCGCTCAGCCGCGTCGATCTGTGCGCCGATCATCTGCCGCAGGGTCTCCGGTACCTGCACCGCGACCTCGCTCGCTGAGCACCGAAGCCGCCACCCGCCCTGGTCATGCTCGACCAGCCCGGCCTCCAGCATGTGCTCCAGCACGGCAATCATGAACAGCGGATTGCCTTCGGTCTGGCGGTGCAGCAGCGAGGTCAGCTCTTCCGGCACCGTCGCCGGGACTGGCCTTCGGCCAGATACTGGGCGATCTCCGCATCAGTGAGTGGCGGCAGCACGATTTCCCGGCTCAGGTGGCGCGCCACCAGATCGCGCTTGAGCGGATCCAGCGGTAAGCTGGACCCGCGACTTCCGAGGGCCGATACGTGGCGAGCAGCATGATCCTCGCCGGAGCGCGATGGCGCGCGAGCGCGGAGATCAGGTCGAGAGTGGAGGAGTCTCCCCAATGGAGGTCCTCCAGAACCAGTAGCAGCGGTGTTCGGGCGGAGACCGCCGCCAGGGCCTCGCAGATCTCGCGCAGCATCCGCTCCCGCGTGGCGCCCACTACCTCTTGTCGCAGTGTCTCCCGGTGCTGCCGAGTGAGCAGCGCGGGGAACTGCACCAGCCAGGTCGGCGCCTCCCTGGCGCAGCATGTCCACCACCGCGGGCGCCGTCGGGCCCGCGACAGAGCCGGCCTACCGCTTCGAGCACTGGGTAGAACGCTTCCTTGCTACCGAAGCCTTCGACGCATTGCCCCTGAGCAAACCGCACGGTGCCGCTGGATGCGACGACCTCCCGCTGGAACTCGTCGGCCAGCGCCGTCTTGCCGATGCCGGGCTCTCCGGTGAGGAAGACGACCTGCACCTTCCAGCCGACGCGGTGCGCATCCCCTGCCAGAGCTCAGCCAGGATGCTCTCGCGACCGACGATGAGGCAGCCCGGGTCGCCGCCTTCGCCTCCGGCGTGCCGCGCTCGAGGCTGCCGACAAACCGGTAGCCGCGCCGGGACAGGGTCTCGATGTACCGAGGCCGCTTCGGCTCGTCCTCCAGCACTCTGCGGAGGTGAAAGACCTTGTTCTTGACGACTTGGGGCTCGATTGCCGTGCCGGGCCAGACCGCGTCGAGCAACTCCCGGTGGGTCACCAGCTGCCCGGCGCGCGCGACCAGGTGATCAAGGACGGCGAACTCCGTCCGCGTCAGCAGAACGCGCTCCTCCTCTCCGGTGCCGGTGCGGCGCCAGAGGCACTGGTTTGCCGGATCGAGGCGAAAAGGAGAAAGCTCTGTCATAAGGAAAGAGCTCTGGCAAGGGAGCTCTGCGCGGTACCGAATTTCTAATGTAGCGCCCGGACAGGCCGCCGCTAGGAGGGACTGCGCAGCTTCGTTCAGCAGTTTCCATCAGGACGCATGGACGCCTGCGCGTAACGTGCAGGAATGCCACGATGCTCCAGAAGGTGAGGAGTACCTACCAGGGGACCTTCATTCCCTCTGCTGGAAGTCGCGCCGTTCTCTTTGGGCGGGGACTCGACACCTCCCACGGAGAGGATACCAGGTTGGCATGCGAGTGGATTGACTCCCAGCAGCGGTTCCAGAAGCGCGACGCCGAGATTCACCAGGACGTCCGGGCGGAGCTGTCGATGGAACAGGATGGAGCCGGACACACGGTTGAGATCTCGGTACGCTACGGCGTCGTTTCTCTGACCGGCCTGGTCGAGAGCTATGCCCGGAAGTGCGCCATTGACCGCGCCGTGCGGCGCATCGTCGGGGTCAAGGATGTGCGCGACTATCTCCACGTGCGGCCACCTGATGGCGCCGCCCCCGACGACGGTCAGATCGAGGGAGCGGCGAACCGGGCTCTCAGGCTGGGACGTGCGGGTGCCCAAAGGGATCCACGCCAAGGTGACCGGGGGCGTGCTGGGGCTGCATGGTGCGGTGGAACGGTTCTGGCAGCGGGAGGCAGCCGAGGAAGCGGTGCGCAACCTGACCGGCGTGCGAGACATCGTGAACGAGATCGCGCTGCTCCCGACCGTCCCATCGGCCCATCTCACCCTCCAAGTGGAGGCGGCGCTCGGGCGCTGGCTCGGCCCCGCGTCCCAGGTCATCTCGGTTAGGGCCGCGCAGGGCGTGGTGACGCTTCAGGGAATGGTGCCCACGTTCGCCATCCTCGGCGAGATCGAGCGCGCGGCGTGGTCGATACCGGGCATCATCCGGATCGATAATCAGCTGCAGGTGGCATAACCTTACCCCGCTGGCGGCACCGCAGTTTCGTTCCTCCAAAGCGTTCAAGCCTCCGCCGCGTTCCTCCATACACTGATCTCCGTCCCGCGCCGGACGCGCTCACAGCCGCTGACGGCAACGCCGGTGAGACCGTATGCAAGGATTCACGAGAACGGCCCTGCAGCTTGTGCCAGGTTTTCTGGTGATCGGTTTGGTCTCGTTCGGCGAGCCGTGCGTAGCCCAGGAAGTGAACGCCCCTGCTGCAGGGGTGGATCGGGCTCGGTCTTCGCGCCCTCGGCTGGCTGGTGCTGATCGCTCCAGTACACGACCGGATCGATCTCAAATTCTATGGGTTCTACATCGGCGAATTGGGCGTACCGGTCGCAACTCGACGTTGCTGTTCGGACGACAAAGTTTCTGACGATCACTCCGAGCTACCTCTATTACTCGGTTCCGGAGACGCTGACCACATGGGAACGTCGACAAATAAGGGTGCTTCTGGGATCACTTACATGGCGCATCCAGACCCGCACGGCCCGCCGGATCGCACGCCGATAGAACTCGCGGAGGTCTGGGAGAACCCCGTCACCGGGGAACGCGCCACCATCCTGGAGCGTCCCTGGGACAACCCGGCAGGCCGCGGGACCGCCGAACTAACGGCGCTCGTTGGGGCGCGTGTCATGGGGAACACCGCCATCCCGCTCTTGTCGAGCAATTCACCGTGCTCGAGGGTGAGCTGACCGTGATGCGCGACGGGCAGACCAGCATTCTTCGTCGGGGCGAGACGGCCGTCATCGAGCCTGGCGTATGGCACGACTGGTGGAATGCGGGCGACCGCGACGCGCGCGTACGGGTGGAGGTCACACCCGGCGAACGATTTCTGTACATGATCGAGACCTTCTTCGGCCTCGCGCGGCTCGGGCAGACAGACGGTAAGGGCAATGCCGTATCCGCTGCAGCTTGCCCTGACTGCGCGGGAGTTCAGTGACGTGCTCGTAGTTCGGTCGCCGCCGCTGGCGGTGCAGCGCGCTCTTTGGCGCCCTCGGCTGGCGATCGCGGCGCTGGCGCGGCTATCGCGGGACGTACCCGCAACTCTCGCGCATCGTGCTGGCGTCTCGACGTAGCACGGGTCCGGGCCATTAGCTCCGGGATATGTCGCGCATCCACGAAAATGCCGCGCCGCGGTCCGAGCAAACGGATCCGCTGTGCCTACCTCGCTTGAGGAATTCGAGGACTGCTCGTTCAGGGACTGATCCTCACCGCGTTACACGGTACACTTCCGACACCGCCACGCGTGGCGACACACGATCTCGGTGGCTTTCATAATTTACGACCAAGTCCGGTTTTTGATCAATCCGGATCCTCCCAAGGAGAAGGTCGAGAATTCGCGGTCGCCGCTGCGTCGCCGAAGCGGGGCGATCTGGCTTTGGCGTGCCTGCCTCGCGCTGGTGCTTCTGTTCGCCTCGGTGACATTGATCAGGGCGGCGGCGGCGCAGGATGCGCCGCCGCTGCCGCCGGCGCCTCCGGATCGAGCGGCTATTCGCTCCCCTCAAGGAGGCGATGAAGGATCTCCCGCCCTTTTTGCGGGACACCGACCTCGGTCTTCATTTCCGAGCTACTACTTCAGCCGCGAAAATCCCGAGGATCGGCTCCGGAGAATGAGGCGCCTTGGCGTTCGGGGCTGGGTCGGCTACAGGTCCGGCTGGCTCTTCGACGTGTCTCGGGATCGGGGCGACGCTCTACGGCTCGGTGCCGCTCCATGCGCCGGACGACAAGGACGGTAGTTTGCTTCTCAAGCCTGGGCGGGAGGGGTACTCCGTTCTGGGCGAGGCGTACGCCGCGCCCGGTACCGGGATTACATCCAGCTGAAGGGCTACCGGCAACTGATCAACCAGCCGTACATCACCCTCATTGACAACCGGATGACCCCCGAACACGTTCGAGGGCATCACCGTCGGCGGCAAGGTCGACGTCGTCGAGTACCTGGCCAGCTACGTCTGGAAGATCAAGCCGCGGAACCTGGACGACTTCGTCTTCATGTCGCAGCGGGCGGGCGCCGCCGGAAGCGACGACGGCGTCATCCTGGGCGGGATTCGCGTGACGCCCTCGGAGAGGCTGCGCATCGACGCCGCGGAGCAGTACGGGATCAACACCTTCAACACGTTGTACCTGGAAAGCAACTACCTCCTGCCGCTCGACGAGAACTGGAAGCTCCGCCTCGGCGCCCAGCTCACGGACCAGCGCGCGGTGGGCGACGAGCTCGTGGCCAACGCGGCGGAGAGGAACTGGAGCACGCAGCAGGGTGGCGTGCGAGTCCAGGCGCTCTACCGGGAGCTGACGCTCACCTCCGCCTTCTCGATCACCGGCTCGGGGAACTCGATCCAGTCGCCCTGGGGCAACTCCCCGAACTACCTCTTGATGATGGACCGGGACTTCAATCGCGCCAACGAGAAAGCGGTGCTGCTCGGGGTGGCCTACGACTTCTCGAAGCTCGTCACCCAAGGGCTCAGCGCCAACTCCAGTCTGGCCGCGGGCTGGGATGCCATCAATCCCAGGACACGGGCGAGCGCGTCGGACCAGCGGGAGTACATCGCCACCGTCGACTACCGTCCGGCCTGGCCCCTGGCCCGCCTTCGTCCGGGCTGGTGGCTCCGCGTGCGCGGCGGCTTGCTCGATCAAGAGGACGCCGGCCGACTCGGCTGGCAGGTTCGCGTCATCCTCAACTGGGATCGAGACCTCTTGTGAAGCCCCTGATCGTCGGATTGTGGGTCTCGCTGGTTGGTTGCGCCAGCATCGGGCCGGTCACGCCCGTTGCCGTCTCGGACGCCAAACCGGTGAGTGGCACGTGGGAGGCATCGTGTACCTGCCCGGCTCCGAGCGCAACGACGTCACTGTGACGATCCGGGACGACGCGTACGACGCCGCGTGTCTAAGACACGGCTCGGGACGTCCCGCGGAAAGGGTCACATGGTCATCAGCGACGCGACGTCTCATCATCGAGGGCGAGAGGGTCGCGGCATAGGAACGGTGCTCCGGAATTCTGCTGGCGATGTCGTGATGAAGGTCCAGTATGACACTCTCCGACAACAGCAACTTGTCGGCGGAGCTCCTGGCCAGCTCGGGCGCGACCTCGTCGAGAGTTGGCGGAGAAGAGCTCCTCCATACGGCGGGCGCCGCGGCGGTGCAGCATCGCCCTCCGCGCCGGCGCGCCTGCCGCTGGTAGAGCACCTCCCGGTAGAGAGCGTGCACGAACTCGTAGCGCTCGACCACCTTCGCGTCCGGCAGCTCCATGGTGCCCGCGAGCCGCAGGATGTGATCCCGTCCCGCCAGCGCGTCGCAGCACTCGTCGAACAAGCCGGGGTCCAGATTCGCCGAGGGTGGCACTGATCGCCGCCACGAACCTCACTACCGGCGATCGCGGCTACCTCCAGGACGCGCTGCTCCGGCGCGCTCAGGCGCTCGATCAGCGCCCCGATCATCTGCCGCAGGGTTTCCGGACCTGCACGGCGATCTCGCTGGCTGAATGCCGAAGTCGCCACCCGCCCTCCTCATGCACGACGAGCCCAGCATTCAGCATGTGCTCCAGCACGGCGATGATGAAACAGCGGGTTGCCTTCGGTCTGCCGGTGCAGTAGCGAGGTCAGCTCCTCCGGCACCGTCGACGGCGACTGGCCTTCGGCCAGATACTGGGCAATCTCGGTATCAGTGAGTGGCGGCAGCACGATTTCCCGGCCCAGATGGCGCGCCAGCAGATCGCGCTTGAGCCCATCCAGCGGTAGCGGACCCTGCAACTTCCGAGGGCCGGTACGTGGCGATCAGCATGATCCTCGCCGGCGTGTGGTGGCGCGCGAGGGCGGAGATCAGGTCGAGAGTCGAAGAGTCTCCCCAGTGGAGGTCCTCCAGAACCAGCAGCAGCGGACGCCGCATCGAAAGCGCCGCCAGCGCGTTGCAGATCTCGCGCAGCATCCGCTCCCGCGTAGCGCCCAGAATCTCCTGCCGGAGGGTCTCCCGGTGCTGTCGCGTGAGGAGTGCGGGGAACTGCACCAGCCAGGTCGGGGCCTCACTTGCGAGCGTGATCCACCACGCGGGCGCCGTCAGCCCCACGGCACAGCCGGCCCACCGCCTCGAGCACGGGGTAGAACGCTTCCTTGCTCCCGAAGCCTTCGACGCATTGCCCGCTGCCGAAGCGCACTGTGGCGTTGGAGGCGGCCACCCGCCCCTGGAACTCGTCCGCCAGCGCCGTCTTCCCGATGCCGGGCTCCCCGGTGAGGAACGCGACCTGCACCTTCCCGGCCGAGGCGTTACGCATCCCCTGCCAGAGTTCAGCGAGGGCGCTTCCCGGCCGACCAGGCGACTACCCGGCGTTGGTGCCTCCGCCTCTGCTCGCGTGCTCCGCTCCAGCCGGCCGACGAACCGGTAGCCGCGGCGGGCAGCGTCTCGATGTACCGAGGCCGCTTCGGCTCGATCCTCCAGCACTCTCCGGAGGTGAAAGACTTTGTTCTTGACGACTTGGGGTTCGATCGCCATGCCGGGCCAGACCGCGTCGAGCAACTCCCGGTGGGTCACCAGCCGCCCGGCGTGCTCGAGGAGGTGGTCGAGGACGCCGAACTCCGTCGGCGTCAACAGTATGCGTTGCTCCCCACCGGAGCCGGTGCGGCGCCAGAGGCACTGGTTGAATGGGTCTAGGCGGAAGGGAGAGAGCTCTGCCATGGGGAACTCTGTGGGCGTGAGTACTGAATGTAGCGGCCGCCCTGGGCCGGCTAGGGAGGCCCGGCGCAGCATCGTTCATCAGTTCCGATCAGGACGGCGCAGATGCCTGGTGTTAGAGGTGCGCCGTGCCGCGCCAGAAGCGTGACCCCGAGATTCACGGGCGAGGTCCGGCAGAGCTGGGGATCCAGCTCCAACGTCCTCTTTCTGGAGCTCCGACTATGACGAGTGGTCTGCTGTTGCTGCTTCGCCTCGTTCACATCGTCGTCGGCGTCTTCTGGGTGGGCTCCGTCGCGTTCATCGCCTTCTTTCTCCTTCCGACCATTCAGAGCGTGGGAGCGGCCGGCGGGGCCGTTCGTGCAGCAGCTCACCCAGATCCGTCGGATGCTAGGCTGGCTCACCGCGGCCGCCGTGCTGACCATCCTCGCCGGCCTCCTGCTCTACTGGCATGATTCCGCGGGGTTCGGGTCGGTGGAGTGGATGCGCTCGGGGCCCGGGGTCACCTTCGGTCTCGGTGCCGTGCTCACCATTGTCGGCACGGGCTTCCACGCCGCCGTGATCGCGCCGGCCGCCCGGGAGCTGGGCGCCATCATGGCCCGCGCCCACGCGGCGGGCGGGCCTCCTCGGCCTCCGATCTCGCGACGGTGCAGCGCCTGCGGGCGCGCCTGGCGTGGGGTGCCCGCACCTGGGCGGTGCTGCTGCTGCTCGCGGCGGCGGCCATGTCCGTCGCGCGATACGTCGGCTTAGCGCGAGCAGCAGACTGCGCCGTGCCACGCCAAAGCGTGACCCCGAAATTCACCGGCAGGTCCGGGCAGAAGCTGGCGATCCAGCCGGACGATGGCAGGCGCTCGCTCGAGATCACGGTCCTTCGGGGCGTGGTGTATCTGACCGGATTCGTGCAGAGCTTTGCCGAAAGGAGGCGATAGAGCGCGCCGTGAGGCGTATCGCCGGCGTCAAAGATCTGCGCAACTATCTCCACGTGCGCCCTTCCTGACTTCGCGCTCCAGGCAGCCTCACCGCAATTCGTTCCTCCTGGCACCTCCCGGCCTCTTCCTGTAGCCTGAAGGTGATCCCGGAGCCGACGATGACCTACTTCCATCCATGAGCCCGCAGGCTTGCGCGTCCAGGGCGCGCTTCGGTGAACGCGCCCGCCTCGAGAGCGATCGCCGGTCACCTTGCTGCTGGGAGGTAGTTCACCTCACGGGTCTAAGCCTCCCGGCTCAGGCCGCGCTGGTTACCGATCCCGCGCTCGGCGACAAGGTGGCGGCGCTTGTCGCTCAGTTGCAGCATCCGGTGCGGTCGGTCGAACACGCTACCACGATTCGCCCCTTTGCTCGAGCAACTTCTTGGCGTGCGGCACACCATTGGCTGCTCGCCGCGCGCGGCGGACCAGCCCACTGACTTCCGATGCGCACTTTGCTCCAAGCCCATGTGAGTGAGGCGGTTTCCACCGAGGACCTGGCTGCGTGAGTGCGCTCAGCGAATGTCATCTCATCCGGACATTTCACTTCGAGTTCGGCCGTACCTCCGCATGCCTATCACCTGCGGCTTCGACTCGCCGCCGCCTGCGAGTTACCTCGCGCGAGGTCTACCCTGTCGCGAGCGTGACGAACGAGAGCGCTTCGCCGACCCGAGCCATATGAGCCGCCAAGTTCAAGGCAGTTTACTGTGGCTGACGCCGGCAGCAGTGGGCGGTCAGGGACGACTGGCGAAACGGGTAGCGATGCCGGGGTCGTTCGGGCCAACGCCACGCACCTGCCGCCGGGCGTCAGATCCTCGAACGTCGGGTGAGTTGCTGAGGCGCTCCAGCCGTCAGTGCCGATCGCGGGGCGACGAGGCAGCGCCGGCGCGCCACGAGCCGGGGAGGTCAATCGCTTCGGTTTCGCGAGTTCGCCTAGCCCCGGTAATGGCACGGCAGAAATCGCATTTGCCCGTGAATCATCCACGTAACCGAAGAGCAGCCACCGGCAGCGTGTTTCTGCACGTATCTCACCGGTCCCGGTGCGCGGGGTATTCGTTTGTTTCGCGAGTACGGGAGACAATCGGCAGAGTCGTTCCTGGCGGTCGGCGGGCCTGGGCCTGGCGAACAGATACCGCGGCCGTCCGGTGACAGTCCTTGCTTCCCGCGCTCCAACGGTTGAGTGCGCGCCACGGCGAGTGGACCAGCGCTCACGCGGATCAATGGCTCGCAATCGCAAACGCTGGTGTCGCCCGGCGCTTGCTTTGCTCAATGACGCGACCGAGCTGCTTTTTCGGGATCGAAGGCCCCGCGGCGGAACGGACTGAAAGCGTCTCTGTTCACGTGCTGTCGATCACACCACTTTGCGACTATCACGCAGGAGCCACCGCGCGTCGAGGCAGCGCCGATCCACGGCGGTGTCGGTCTCTGAAACTCTGGGCTGAACGTCGAGTCCTCAGAGCTGATAGGCGTCGCCTCGCTTGCAGGCCAGGCCGAAGGGTGCATCGAAGTTCATCTGATCTGGCTTGCGACAGCGTCGACAGGTTCTGCAAGCCAGCACCCGCGCAGCGTTTGTCCTCCAGGGGCTCGGCCCAGCCGATCGTTGATCCGATGAGGCAAGTCAGATCATGGCGCGAATCCTGGTGACCATCTGGTGCTGATCGAGTATTCAGGGCGGGTGAAAGGATGGGACCTGACGGCGATCGTGAGGCTCAGGACCCGGCCCGCCGAACCGATGATGCGCTGACACGCCGCATGGTTTCGTAAAAGCGGAAGCTGGAGGCTGAAGAGTCGCCTTATGGTTTCAAGCCGCCACCATGCTTTTGCAAACTTGCTTCGCACGCAAACGTGGCGCAGAACGCCGGGCCGCAGTCCCCAGGGCATCGCGAGCCGAGGAGATGGAAGGCCCGTATCACTTTCCTCTCCGCCGGTCTGCCGAGGCGAGACCTTTCAGGTTCCGGTTCCAGGCCACCCGGCGTCAGCAGGCGAACGGACCGCGCCGCAGCGGGACCTCACCACCGGGAAGGTCCGGGGCGGAGCTGGTACATCGGAGAGGATCGTTGATGGTGTCGGTATGCTGCAGCACCTGGCTGGCCTGATCCATCATCTCGGTCGCCCTTGACGCTCGTCTGGCGGAAATCCCTGGGTGAGGCCAGAGGTTGCTGTCGAGACCGGCAGGCCAGCTGTGACACACTGCCCGCCGCGTCGCCCAGCCGGCTGGCCATATGGTCCAGCGATCCGGATCGCCAGTTTCAGGTCCGGCGAGGCGACCAGTTGGTGCATCCGAAAATGGTTTCGCGGGCGGAGTCGACCAGACCCGCGAGGTACGGCCTCTGCCAACTTGGTGAGCACCTCGGTGACCGCCAATCGCGTCTTCTCGGCCGACGACGGCTCGATTGGAATCTCGCGGTATTGGAACTTTCAGGTGCGCGGTTGCTGGACAAAGGTGGCCGGAGTACCTGGGAAATAATCCGGCGACACAAGCAGCACTCCGGTGACAAACTCTCGGTCTGGAGCTGCGCCCGAAGCCCGGCATCGAGCGCGCTCTGATACTCCGCGGGCTGTTCGGGATAGTCTCGCTGCCGCCGACACTGGTGATCTGCTGCGGATCGAGTCCGACGACGACTGCTATCTGCCTGGACACTCTGGTCCGGCTGCAAGCTGATTCGGATAATGCTTGAACCGAACCGACCTCCACGCCGGCAGGTGACCGGCGCTCCCAGGCGCAGGCCGTTCACCGACCCGGAGAAATAGAGCACGAGGGCGAGGTCCGGCGAGAAATGACCGCGAGCCGATGAAGACCACAGCTATTACGGCTAGCATCACTGCGCCGAAGCACGAAGGCGCCGATCAGCGTTGGACTGACCCGCCGGTTCATGGTCATGACTGTCCCCCCGCGTCAGGAAGCTCCGGAGGGTGGGATCTTGGGTCGTGGGCCAGCAGCTCCTTTGGAGGGCCGCTCGCGGTGATCGCGCGGCATCGGCACGTCGAGTGTAGATGCTGTTGGTGCCAATGGCGAAGATGCTGGCCAGATCGTGGGTCACCACCACCACGGTCGTCCCGAGACTGTCGCGCAGGTTGAGAATCAGCTCGTCCAGCCGTCGCGCGCTGATCGGGTCGAGGCCAGCCGACGGCTCATCGAAGAACAGGAGCGCCGGGATCCAGAGCCATGGCCCGAGCCAATCCGGCTCGTTTCTGCATCACCGCCGCTGATCTGTGACGGGTAGTAGTCCTCGAATCGCTTTGAGGCCCACGAGGCGCAAGCTTGAGTGGAGGCGACCTGGCGGATCTCGGCCGGCGTGAGATCGGTGTACTCTTCCAGCAGAAGCCCGATGATTTTCTCTCGGTCATTGCGATCCCAGGAAGCGCCGCCCTGAAACAGAACCCCGCACGTTCCGGAGAATCCGTTCCCGCTGGCGTCAGGTCCGCCGTCGTGAAGTCCTGTTCCTGATAATGGATGCTGCCGTGCGCCGGCTGGTTGAGACCGATCAGGTGCCGCAACGGCGATGCTCTTGCCGCTTCCGCTGGCGCCCATGATGATGAGACATCGCCCCGCTTGACCGTGAACGCTCATCTCGCGCACAGAGCACGAAGCTGCCGTAGGCCATCGTGAGATCGCGTACAGTGATGCGGGACTCCCGATCTCGTCGACTGGGGGACTTGCCCATCATCAGATCCCCCAGGACGTAGAAGAGGAAGGCGAAAACCCCGCAGGCCGCGATGATGGCAGACCAGGCTGGTCGACCGACGGCGGGTGGCGGCCCTCCCGACGGCTGACGCGCTGCTCCCGGCCTGAGGCCGCGGAAGCACCGGCAAATGCGATCAGCCCGCCATTACACGGCACCTTTGAATACACCCCGACAATGTCACCCAGATGGAGGGCGTGGGTGGTCTGCCCGAGATACATCGTCCACGAGAGATCCAGCATCCCGACACCGATCACCGGCTCCGCCGAGGATGCCGACTAACGTCGGCGCAGGAGACAGAGCAGCGGCATCATCAGGACGAGGGCCAGGACCGGGGAAGGGCACAGAAACTCAAGACCAGAAAGCCCGAGGTCGTGGAGGGCGTCGAGCTCCTGGTCACTTTCATGGTGCCGAGCTCGGCGGCGAACGCGGCCCCGGTGCGGCCTGCTGCTGAGGATGGCGAGTCGCCATCAGCGCGCTCCATCTTCCCGGGTCATGGCAACGCCGACCAGATTGCAGCGGCGTAGATCTGCGCGCCGAACTGTTTCGAGCTGGATGGCGCTGACGAATGCCAGAATCACTCCCAGGAGGAAGCTGACCAGCGTAACGATCGGGAGGGCCTCGATACGCGCACTGCTGGATCAGCAACCAGAGGTGGAGGCACGAAAGCAGGGGCGCTTCATCCGGAACGGAGCCAGTACCGGACGTCACTGTCATCTTGCCGAGCGAACGCGAGGCGTTTCTTCTACCCGGCAACGATACCAATGACGTCTGCTGCCCACGTGCTCGACGAACCGGGGCGCTATGAGTTCCTGGCGGGCGCCGACTGGTTCGAGCACGGCCTCAGCCAGGACCGAGGAGGTTCTGCAGACCGACCGGGCGCGCTGGTGTCGAGCCGCTACTCCTCGTTCGCGGGCGGCCTGGCTGACCCGGGCGACAAAGACCGGCAGGATGCCACTGTCCCACAGATCCAGCTGAGTGGGTGTCGAAGCTGATCCTCGACCCAGGCGCGGCTCCCGCCTCGAATTCCGTTTCCACGGCTGAGGCGGAAGCAAGCTCGTTCCCCAGATTCCCATCGTCCGGCAAGACCAATCGAGAGGACATCGTTCTCGACCCGGTCAAACGCGACGTGGCTCAACTGCGCACCCATCCGCCGGCGCTCAGAACATGAAGCCGCTGCCGAGGTAGAGGACCGGTCTGGCCGTCCCCCGGGCAACAGCTGCGGTGAATGTATTTCCTGGGTTCGAAGCTGAGGAAATCCCTCCGCCGAAGGCAGGTGCAGGTGTTAGAGGACTCTCCATTCAGCCATACCCGTCCCACGTCCAGCCAGGCCAAAGATTCCCAGCCGTGACGGTACCAGCACCTTCCAGTCTGGTGAGGGTAGCCGCAGCTCGGCGTTGCCATAGGCCGAGGGCATCGCCCTGGTAGCGGTAAGCAGTCAGACCGCGCACCGTTTGGTTGCCGCCAACAAATGCGGCACCGGTGTAGGAGTACGTGCCCCACTACCTTCTCCCCGCCGGCCCGAAGCGCGAGGGTGGGCCGAAGCGAGATTGGAGCCGTGAGATAGGTGGAAGCTTCGCCGGACACGCCGCCATGCGCCGATTGCACATCCACGCTGCAGGGTAGACCGTCCCCTCGACCGCTACGTGGGCACCCCTGGTTGCCGCCGCGGTCACATCGCGCGAGTCGTAGGCCAGCCTAGCTGTCCTCCCACGGCCCGAACTCGCCGGACCCGATACGGGCGGGTAGTGCTGATCGCCCCACCGCGGCTGAAGTCGGTGCTGGTATATCTCCAGCAGGGTCCTACCTTGCCGCTGAGTCGCCGGCCCATACGCCACGCGACCGCGGCGAGACAGCTGATAGTCGTCGCGCGTATACCTTATGGGAGTAGAGCTTCGCTTCGACTTGCTGGGTCTCGTTCCCTGGGCCGCAGAAATTCCGCACGTCGGCGCCCGACGCCGTCCCGAAGATGAAGTGAACTTCCGAATTCTCTTGCCGCAGGTCCAGGGTGGCTGCTCCGCCGAACCGGCCCGCGTCGCTGCCAGTAGCCGGCGCTCAGGTCCAGCCGGGTGGAGTGAGGGATTCCGGCGAAAGCCGTACGTGAAGAAGCTGGTCCGGACACCGATCAGAGCGCCCCCTTCGGCGTTGTGCTGCAGTGCGGGGTGATCACGACCACCACTCACCCGACTCGCGCGGGCGGAGCGCTAAGGGTAAAGTCGGGTTCCCGATAGACTTTCCGGTCGACAGCGACGGACCGAGATCCCTGCAGCTCCGTGTCGACGGGCTGGGATGCGTACACCGCGGTCCAGCCGTGCGCCGGGCGACATTCGAGGACCACCTTCCTCCCCCTCTCCGATTACTCGAAGGCCGGGGGCCGCCGCTTCCGGTGACGGTCACGCTGTCGACGCGCCGCTGCCGAGAAAAGGCGAACTTCTTTCGTGTCGCGCGATTCGAAGCGGCGAACGTAGTAAGGCTTGGTTGTCCGCCTGGATCGAGAGCTGGAGAGTTCCCGGCCCTCGCGTCACCGTCACCACCTCGTTCTGATCAGATCCGTAGACCTCGGCGATCGCGGGCAAGCATCTGGTACACCTGCCAGGCCGCCTGAGGCAGCCGGTTGCGCCGCTGGCGCAGCAGCCCGGCCAACCGGGGTCCCTCGATTTCTCGATAGCGCGCGGGCAGGCGCTGCACGGAGGCATCGATAAGCGAGTCGGTCAGCTGGGCAGCCAGCGCATGAGCCTCGTGCGTCCCACGCGCTCCAATCCAGCTCGCCCAGGAGCCGCCGGTCGAGCCGGTCGGACCGGATCGTAGAGCCCGTAGAGATCGGAGTAGGTCCCATCGAATTTCACCAGCTTGGGATAATGCCGGCGGATGAGATCCACCATCAGCCCCCATAGCTCGCGAAGGCGTAGTCGCGGTCGACCGGGAACGCCTGCCAGGCGAGTCGGCCCCCAGTCTCTCGTCTCGAAGCCACAGCCATTGGGCAGCTCCGCGATCCGAGTCGCCGCATGTAGAGATCCAGGAGCCGGGCCTTCAGAAAGGCCCCGGCTGTCGACGACCGCTCGGCGAGGATTCTGGAGCACCCGACCCATCAGGGGAGTCGGTCGTAATCACCTCGTTGGCGCCGTCGTCACGGAGCGGTAGGCCACTGCTCGAGGGTCCCCAGCATGCCGGCGAATTGGGCACGGTATTTACCCAGCGCCGGGTCATCCGGCATCACAGAGATCCGCGGGTTCCAGGAAGGAACGCCCGCTGCCCCCGATAGCGTGGGTACCATCGGGAGCCTCGGGGAAGAACGCGCTCACCTCGTCCTCAGCCAGATATGGCCGATGCTGCTGGTCTGGAGGTCCGCCGGCAGAACCCCTGATCGCATCCTTCTCAACCGAACGAAACGAGAACTTCCGGCCGTCGGTCGTCTCGAAATGAGCGAGGTCGTCTGCCTGCCGCCGCCGGTGCCAACCGGCCGCGAGTCCCCACCGGCGTACCCGGCGAGATCGAGCACGGGGACTGTGATCGAGGCACGTCCAGAGGGGGCGATAGTTGTGGCCCCAGAAGGAGCGGATGCAGGCCACCGGCCCGGTAGCGAGTCCCCGCGGCAACTGAAACGCCAGGCGTTTCTGGGGACTGGGCTGCGGCTGGGACAGCAACTGCCCCCAGCCAGCAGGAAAACACTTCGGATCACGCTCCAGGTTACGGAGGCTTCATGTCACACCTCGTTGATCTGCACCGACGGTACGGCCAGGCGCCTCAGCGCTTGACCCCTCGATTAATGATGGAAGGCCGAATGGTCGCTGCCTCGAGCGAGAACCTAGCCTCGAGGCACAGTCAGCATCGTCGCATATCGCTGAGGAACGAAATTGCGGCCGCAGGTTGCCTCACGGCTTCGACATCGATCTCGATATCGATGCGTTCACCGATCATGACGCCGTAGTTGTCCCAGGCGACGTTCCCACTGGCGCCAAAGTCCCGCCGGCTGATGGCTGCCCTGGCGGAGAATCGGGCACGCTCGTACCCCGAGCGCATCGAGAGTGACGCCGCTGCTCTCGGTCTCGAGTATCACCTCGCTCACCCGACCCTTCATCGTCAGCTCGCCGACGATCTGGAAGCGCGTCCGCCTGCCGTGCGGTGACGTAGAGCGTCTGGAACGTGATGACGGGGTAGCGTTCGACGTCCAGGAAGTGTGCGGACCGGAGGTCCGTGTCCCGCTTAGGTATGCCGGTGTCGATGCTCGATGCGTCGATCGCGACGCCCACCGTAGCGCGACCCCAGTCGCCGTCCGGAACCTGCACCGTCCCGCTCCAGCGGCTGAACCGGCCGCGCACCTTCGGAGATCAAAAGGTGGCGCACGGTGAAGTGGATTTCCGAGCTACTTGCGATCTCCCAGCGTTCGATGCTCATCATGATCTCCTGATTGTGGTTGAGGCTCCTGGTGGAGCCGCGTTGTTCTCGTGACGGTCAGGTTGGCGGTGGTCAGCTGCCGCCGCCCAGAATCGGCCGGTGGATCAGGGCCGGAATCACCGGGATCACCTCGAGCACCAACCTTCCCTTGTCTCCGATAGGTGTCCTGGCTCATCAACCGAGTACTCGGCACCGAGCTGGAGCTTGACTGGTAGCTTGCCGAGCAGGGTGGTTTTCGCGACACTCAGGCCTACGGGCACATTCCACTTGTTGCCGGATGTCGGCCCTGGCGTCGTAGGTGATGGTCGGGTCGAAGGCGATCTGCCAGCGCGTTTGGCAGGTTATACGCAAAGAAGTAGAGCAGGTTCATGAAGCTGGCGTCCTGGACGCCGGGCTCACGGTCGCCCTGCGATCCGATGCCGAAGTAGTACTGGCCAAACGCGCCGAAGGTCGCTGCGCTGTGGTCCGGTAGCCCACGACCAGGGACGGACCGACGCCCCACTGGTCGCGACCGAAGGCATCGTGGGTCGCGGTTGGAAACAGGAAGGCAGGTCCGGCGCCGAGGATCCAGTTCCCGGTGGGGGCGCGATCACGGTCGGCAGCTGGATGTCTCCCAACCCGCCGATGTGGTCGAAGGTGTTGAGACCGGTCGGAACCGGCTCGCTGAACAGCACCGGAATGGTGGGTCGCGCGATGAAGTTCCACCGGTTCGCCCCGGTGCCGTGGAGTGGCACCGGGAGGATCGGCTGGAAGAGCATGCTGCTCCCGACCTTCGCGTTGCCCTGATTCACGTCGCCGTCCGCGAAGCTGGCGTCGAATCGAGTGAACAACGCCCACACATCCGAGAGCGGGTTGGAGAGTTTCTTGCCCGTCTCGGCGACGTCACTTCCAGAAGCTCCCTGGGGCTCCTGTGCGCTTGCTACTGGTGCGAACCAGATGACCGCGAGCAGACTCGCAGCTCCAAGACCTGCTCGCATCCATTTAACTCCCGGTCGTTCCGTTCGCATCTTCGTATCCTTCCTTCAATGTTTCTGCCAGATTCCTGCTCTCCGCCGCGCCCATCAGAGCGGGTCTTCGCCTCCTCCCGCGCCGCGGTGCTCAGCGCATGGCGTGCCGTGCCCCCCGCCCGTGGCCGTGCATACTGGCCATGAGAGAGTCCATAGTGGCCTTCCTGGCGGCGGCCTCGCTGGCGGTCAGAGTCTCTGGCTTGAGGCGGCTTCTCATAGCTGTCATATTCGTAGCCCAGCTGTGCGGTGCGGTCGGTCGCGCTGACCGGCAAATACACGGCGCTTACCGCTTCTGTCCCCGTAGGCAAACTTGCGGTTGAGGTACTTGGGATCGGTTGGATTCTTGTTGCCCAGCCGGTTCCAGCTTTCCCAGAGCCGGTCCATGTTGGCGTGGTGGAGATAGAAGATCGGGTCCGCTCCCACCGTGGAGAATTCCGCCATGTCGCCGCCGAGTGCGAAATGAGTGAAGAAGTGCGGGTTCTGGTCCAGCCGGGGCTCGAACCCGAGGCTGCCGTTCGCCGAGTCGATGTAAAACTTCTCGTTGAGGGCATCCAGACTGATCCAGTCCCGGTACAGGAGCGTCGATCCGTTCGCCGGCATTGACCCAGGGCCAGCGAGTGCCGTTGAACAGCGCGCTGCCCGGATCCCGGAACACGGCCGGAACGATGAGATCGTCGGGGTTTCCGGTGACCGGGTTCCAGTAGGGAAGCGTGAAGCTCTCATCGTGCAGCACCTCGCGAATGACCCCCTCGAACTGTTTCAGCATCGAGTCGGTGCCAGGGCAGGAAGAACCACTGCTGAAAATGTTCAGGGTCGGAGGGATCGTAGGCGTGTGCCTGGCAGCCGTTCCACACGGCCTCGGCCGCTGCTCGGTACTCCGGCGGAAGTGAGTCGATCGCTTCCTTCTTGCGCTTCTGGGACAAGTCCCACAGGAAGGCCGGGTAACCCTTGATCCAATGGGTATTCCACCACCAGGTCCAGGAGCGGGTATCATATGCCGGCAACGCCTTCATGATCTCGACCGCCCGCGCGTATTTCGCGAGCATCACCTCGGCCTTCAGGGCTGTTGACGTTGTAGCGGATGTAGGGCTTCGTCGCCCCGGAAGGCGCCGCTGCCCATAGCTGGCAAGCGTCACCCCAGTGCTCGAGCGCCGCCCACTGCTGGCAAGCGCCGTCACATTGCAGAAGTCGCCTGCCATCTGCGGAAGGCGCTGCCGTCGGCCAGATGGCGCCCGCGAAACGCGGGCGCCGCGCTCCTCACTGTTGGTAGGCACCACTACCGGACGTCGCTCGCCTCGTGGGCCGAGTGCGCTTCGTCATTGATGGAAATGTGCCCCATTGCTGGACGTCGTCCGTCCATTGCTGAAGTGTCGCCCCATTGCTGGACGTCGTCGCTCCATGCCGGCGGGCGCCCTGGCTCGGCCTTCTTGCCGGAGGAGGCTGCTTGAAGAAGTCCAGCATCCAGCACGTCATGCGCCGCCGTGTGGGTTTCGAGATGCGGGTCGAAGAACGTCATCGCCCCGGCGGACTGGATCATCCCGCTCACCAGGTGAAATTCATTGCCGATCACCGCACCGGCGAGGCCGTGACGCGGCATCATCATGGGGCCAGCGTCAGCCGTGAATTGATCGTCGGGTCGTACGCCTGGACGCCGTTAAACACGCCGACGACGCCGTTGGTCGTCACCTCGCCGCCCGCCACATAGATCCACTTGCCGTCCGTACCCCAGGCCCCGCCGCTTCGGGCATACGGCATCCGATCTCTCGGAGCACTCCACGAGTCGGACACGGGACTGTACGCCTCCACCGCATCCGTGTTGGTGGCGCTCAGGATGAAGGCGTGGCCGGTGCGGCCGCCGATGACGTAGATCTTGCCGTTGACGACGCCGCCGATACGCGTGATTGCGCGCCACCGTCATCGGGGTGCGGCTCTCCCACTTGTTCGTGGCCGGGTCGTACACCTCGTTGGTGGTGAGCACCTTGGCCGGCCCGAACGCAGTAAAGAACGAGTCCTTGGATGCTTCCACCGTCGTCGCGCCACCCATCACGTAGATCTTGCCGCCGACTTCGGAGGCCAGTGCGGAGCCGCGCCTGGTCGAGCATCGGCGCCAGCGACTTCCAGGAATCGCCAGCCGGGTCGTACTCCCACACGTCGTTAATGGGTTGCCATGCGGCGCCGAGCGGGACGCGTGGTGTTGGTTGGGACGCACGAAGCCACCGAAGACGTAAATCTTGCCGTTCAGAGCGGCCAGGGCCGCATGGTGGGCCGGCCGCGGCATCGGCTTCTTCTCGGACCCATTTGTCGGTGGCCGGGTCGTACTCGTAGTTCGAAGCCGCCGGCCTTGCCGTCGGCTCCAGCCGCCCATCACGTACATCTTGCCGTTGACGGCGACGCCGTAGTAGCTCCTCATCCGGCTTCGGGAACGGCGCCGCCTTCTTCCACGGGAGATGTGGGCATCTGCGCCAGCGCGGACGTGGCGAAACCCAGGCTGACGAGTGCGGCGAGCACCGCGGTTCTTCGTTGCAGCATGTTCGACATGGACACGCTCCCTCTGAGAAAGTTGTTGGTCGTTCACTTCGTGTTGATGATCAGGCCAAACATCAAGTAGTCGACATCCTTGAGTCCGTCGCTCTTTTCCCACAGATAGGACGGCTGAAACGACACCTGCTTCGTGAGCGGCAGCGTGACGCCGGCCCACACGCGATCTTTGCTCCAGCCAGCACCGCCGCCGTCATAGGTGGCTTCGTATGCGGCAAAGGGCTGCCAGATGTGGTGTTGAACCGCGAGCGGATGCGAGATCATGACTCGACCGCGATAGCGGTTGATATCCTCTCTTGGAGCTGGCAGAAACCGTCTGACATACATGTTGCGGACGGCGATCTGGAACTTCCGGAGGGCGAACCCCACGGTGCCGTCGATGCGGAACTGGTGCTCCCCATAGCTGTCGGTGAATCCTGCCGGCTCCGGCGCGAGCTTATTGAGCCCGCTGGCAGCGAACCGAGTAATACATGTAGCTGGGAGTAATCGTCAGAAACTTTGTCGCCCGTATAGGGACGTCCACCTGCCCGACCGGTGCTTTCAGGCCGCCGATGTAAAATCCGTAGAATCTCAGACGCGACCTGTTTTTGCAGCGGGGCGTTGACCTCCAGGTAGCCCGAGGGCGCGAACACCGAGCCCGATCCACTGCCTGAAGGCGCGTCCGCTTCCTGGGCTACGCACGGCCGGCCAAACGAGGCCAGACCGATCACCAGAAGACTTGGCACGAGATGCGCCGCGAAACTTGGGAATCCTTTCATACCCTCCCTCTTACCTGGTTGGTTGTGAGCACCGCCTGCGACGGCGAAACTCCGTCGCACGGTGATCATTCTACGGTCGAGCGTTGCGGAGCTCTTGAACACGGCAGAGGAACGAAATTGCTGTTTCATACAATCCTCCTAGGCACAACGCGCGTGACCGAATCGATCACAGAATCGATCAGCAGCTGAACGGCCGCGGCTGACTGCTTCCGATGTTCCAGATCTTTCACGATCTGAAGCTGCGCCTGGGTGATCGATTCCTAGGATGTTTCTAGCCGCCGGCAGGCCCTCGTAGTCCTTCATCATTGTCATTCTCCTGATTGGTCTGTTGCTTCTGAAAACTTGTCCGCTTGGGCTGCCCTCAGAAGCAACCGCGGGGCCACACCGGACTGGCGGGACTATGTCGCGCTAAGCGCTTGGGCGGGGCGGGATTCGACACAGAAGCGGCGCCCCATTCCGAGCGGCGTTCGAGGTGGTACCATCACGACATCTCACGGCCTCGCGAGATGTCGCGATGATCAGGAGCGATGGTTCGTGACTCTCACCGTGGTGGGAACACTCGAGCTCGGCAGAGCAGGAAACAGAAGCGCCGCCCGATGCGGGCGGCGCCGGATGCGAGGGCCTCACGACGCGCCTGCCTCCGTAAGATCTGGCTGCGCTTACGCGCACTGTTTTGCGATGCCGAGCTCTTCATGCGTGACCCCGTTGGGACCAGGAAGGATCGACCGATCGTCCGTTCATGTCGCTCAGCACCGTGTCTCTCCGACTATAGTGGGCGGCGGTCGGGCGTCATCCTCACAGCTCCCGTGCGGCTCGCCGGGCCTGCGCCACGTGACCTCTGCCGCGTGGCCTCTAGTGTGGCCTCTATAGTACGCAACGGCCTCAGGGGCACCATTCGGCCAATCGGTTAGAAGTGTCTCACCACTTTCGTAGGGTCGTCGTTGCTCGCCCGAACGGAGCCTCGCGCTCCCGCGCCGCCTGGCTGGCGTGGCTGCTCCAGCCCGGTCGCGCCACGCATGCCGAGCGAGACCCTGTTATGGCGTACTATGGCCGTCACGACGGCGCATCCGGACGAGCCGTCTCCACAGCACCGACCAGCCGCCACGCTCAGGGCAGGACGAGGATCACCTCCGTGCCGGCACCCGGTGCGCTCGTGATGGTGAGCCGGGCACCGATCGCCGACGCCCGCTCCCGCATGCCGACCAGGCCCCAGTGTCCCATCGGGCTCGCCTGCGAGGGGTCAAACCCCCGCCCGTCGTCGCGCACGCCTATGCAGAGCTCGCGGGAATCGTAGGCGCAGGCCAGCCACACGGTGCGGCAGCCGGAGTGGCGCCGCGCATTCGTCATCGCCTCACCGGCTATGCTGACGAGCTCCGGCCTCGACCGTCGGCGGGTAGCGACGTGCCGTGCCTGTCTGCGTGAGGTGGACCTCGATCTCCGTCTCGGCAAAGGTCCGCTGCACCGCGCCGGCCAGTTGGTCGTGAAGCAAGCCGGCGGTGGAGGGGGTGCGCATGGCGAGCACGAACTGTCTGGTTTCGGTCAGCGCTTGCCGGGCCTGGGCGCCCAGACTCGATAGGAGGTTGGCGACGGTCGCGGAGTTGCTGTCGCCCGCAGCAAGGCGTCTCGGCGCCGGCCTCCAGTTGCAGTGCGACCCCAGCCAGGCCGTTGAGCAGCGTGTCGTGCAGCTCGCGGGCGACGCGGGTTCGCTCCGCGAGAATCGCCTCGAAACGCCCCTGGGTGCGCGCCGCGGCGAGACGGGCGCGGCGGCGCTGCCACGCGACCGCGGCGAGGGCCGGGGTCGCAACGAGTGTGAGGGACGACGAGCCCGAAGAACCACCACGTTTGATTCCATGCCGGCGCGATGGTAAAGGCCAGCGACGCGCCTGCCGTGTTCCATACGCCGTCGTCGTTGGAGGCGATGACGTGGAACCGGTACTGGCCTGGCGGCAGGTTGGTGAAGAACGCCTCGCGCCGGCCGCCGGCGTCCTGCCAGCCATCCTCGAGACCCTCGAGCCGGTACTTGAATCTCACCCGGTCGGGCATGGCCAGACTGTAGGCCGTGTACTCCACGCTGAGCGCTTTCATCCGAGGCGGCAGCCGCACGGTGTCGCCCGCCGACTCGCCGAGGAAGTAGCGTCGACCCCCAGCCGTCAGGATGCGCAAGTGCACCGGCGGAGGCACCGGATTGCGCCGCACCTGGCGCGGGTCAACCCAGGCAATCCCACCCTCGGAGGCGAACCAGATGCGGCCGTCCGTCCCGGCGGTGGCCGAGGGCAACGGGCGGATCTGCTGCGCCGGGGGCTCGAGGCCGTCGCGGTAATCGAGCCGCTCGTACTGGACTTGGTAGCCGGAGTCGACGAGTGCCCTCCGAACCTCCGAGGCCGGAATGCGAGTCACGCCATCGGCGCCGTTGAGCCAGAGCTCGCCGTCGGCTGTCTGAACGATGCCCGACACGCCGCGGAGCGGTCTCGCCGGCCGGGCTGCAAGCGGGACGAACAGCCGCCGGCCGGATCCCGCGAGGCTCGCGCGCGTCGAGTGCGGCCACGCCGGACTGGCCCCCGATCCACACACGGTCGCCGTAGACGGAGATGGCGAGCACGCGCCCCAGGGCGAGCCTGTTCCGGCTGGAACACGCGGATCGAGTCGCTTCACCACCAGCACCAGCTGGCCTCCGGGGTACCCGAGCCATGTCCGGCCGCTACTGTCCGCCGTAATGACGTTGGCGACGACGCGCTCGAGTCCCTGCCGGGCCCCGAACTGCTCCCAGCCCCGGCCCGCGCGTGCGGCGGAACACGCCCTCGTACACCATCGCGACCCAGAGTCGGTCGTCGCGGTCCCGCGCGAACGCCTGGATCTCGCGTCCGCCCGGAGACCCTCCGGCCAGCAGCGGCGGCAAGGGCACCGGTGCAAAGGTGTTGCCCTTGCGCTCCCAGAGTCCTGAGCCGCCGATCCAGAGGTCGCCCCGGAGATCGCGGTAGATGCAGGTCAGCAACTCGGGTGCATCCCGCCGCGGGACGACGCGGTCACCAATCGCCAGCAGGGCCGCCGGCGTACCGTGTCTTGCGGCGACCCACACTGCCCCATTCGTGTCCGACGCCACGGCCGGGGCATCGAGGTATCCCGGCGCTACGATCGGCGTGAGCTTGGTCTCGCGGAACCGATCGAGGCCTGTCGGTGTCCCGATCCAGAGGCTTCCCTCCCGGTCGTACATCGCGGTCGTGACCAAGCTTCCGCTCATTCCCGCCGTGCGGGAGAACGGGATGGCTCATCGCTCTTGCGCCGACGGCCTCCGGGGCCGGGCCGCATGATCCGGCGAGGCAAGTAGCGGTAGACGGACGAGGCGGTCCCTGGTCCCCAGGGCCACCGCGGGATGGTCGGGCAACCAGACCAAGTCGTAGATGCCGGTATCGGCGTAGGTGACCGGGCCAATGGGGGACGGGGCCCCGCGGGCGTTGGCCAGGGGAAACACGCCGGTGGAATCGTGGCCACCCCAGATCGAGCCGTCCGGCGCCGCCACCAGCCATCCCACGCTCGACCCGGGCCTCTCGCGCTTCTCGAAGCGGGCTGCCCCCGCGGGAGGACATATGCGTCGCTTCCCAAGGCCCACACCGACCCGCTCCCGTCTACGCTCACACGCCCGGTGAAGCCCCCGGATACCCGGCTGCGGTGTCTATTTGCTCCCAGTGGCTCCCGGCGAGCCGAGCGAGCCCACGGGTCGTCGCGGCCCACATGGTGCCGCCCGAGTCCCGCGCGATCGTCGTCACGGTGCCTCGCGGCAGGCCGTCCTCGGTGCTGTAGCTGAGGATCTTGCCCCTGATGGAGGACGCTCACGCCGGCGGTGAAGTAGCCGATCCAGAGCGACGTGTCGGGCAGGGCGAGCAGGAACTGCGTCCCGTGTGGCAGGAGGGCCTGGCCCGGCGGGGGCTCGAATCGCTCGAAGCGTACGCCGTCGAACTGGAAAAGGCCGCGCTCCGAGCCGATCCAGAACAGGCCGTCCGCCCCTTGCGCCAGAGCTCTGACCGCGCCCGGCGCCCCGTCCTGCACCGTCCACGCGGTATGCCCGTACTGGGCGAGGTCGAGCGACTGGGCCGCCAGCAACCCGCAGGGAGCGCACACCAGGGCGCACGACATCCGAATGGCCGCCCTCGACGCGCGAGGCCGATCTCGACGCGTGCCTCCCCGCAGACGTACACCGCCTGATGGCTTCAAGCATGTTCATGAGGCTACAGCGAAGGGTGGTGGGGTGCCAGAGACGCGGGCACGCTCCTACCTCCTCGGGGACCAGCTGGCGACCGATCAGCTCGTCGCGGAGAATAGCCCAGGCTCGTCGGTTCACCTCGATCACCAGCCGCCGTTCGTCATGCAGGAAGAACGCGTCCGTCGCGTGGTCCACGAACGCGCGGAAACGGGCCTCGCTCTCGCGAAGCTACGGTGGGTCTACTCGATCAGGAAGGATTGGCGCTGCTCAATTTGCTCCAGGGAGGGGGCGGGTGCGCTGGCGGGGTTCCGAACTCATCCCATGCGGATGAGCCCGCGCTCCACCGCCTTGGCGACCGCATCAGTCCGGCTGCTCGCAGCGAGCTTCTCGAAGAGATGGCTGAGATGGATCTTGACGGTGGCCTCGCTGATGAACAGGGTCTCACCAATCTCTCGGTTGGACTTCCCTCGGCAACCTGCCGGAGCACGCGCATTTCCTGCGGCGTGATCTGCACCTGGGTCATCCGCGCCACCAGCTTTGAGGCGACGGTGGGTGAGACCCAGGTGCTACCGCCGTGCACCGTGCGCACGCACGCCACCAGATCTCCCGGAGCCACATCCTTCAGCAGGTAGCCCTTGGCCCCCGCGCGCAGCGCTCGGTCAATGTCGTCGTCGGTATCGAACGTGGTCAGAACGACCAGCACTGCCTCGGGAAACTCCCGCCGGATCCGCTCGACGACCTGCATCCCCTCCACTTTCGGCATGCGGAGATCCAGCAGGGCCACGTCAGGGCGTTCCTGCCGGTACAGCGCAATGGCGGATTCCCCGTCCTCGGCCTCCGCAACGACCTGAATGTCAGGCTGCTCGTTCAGGATCTGCGCCACACCGTTGCGGACGATGGCGTGGTCGTCGGCCAGGAGCACTCGGATGGATACGCTCGCCAAAATCTCACCTCAGGAATTTCTCCTCCGCCGACCAACACACGCGGGGTCTGGAGGCAACCTATCGCTGCCTGGGAGCCTCGTCCATCAACCGAAGGACAAGTCGCGCCTACGACTTTCGCACTATGCCACCTCCGGCCCGACCTATTGCTGAGGGATGCGTCGACGAAAGTCATATGCACTTCTAGCCGTTTGCTGAATTGTCTCGCCTCGCCCTCCGTCGCACTTTGTGCTCAGTGAACGGCAGCTGACTCCAGACGGTGACGGGAAGTCGGGATACAGAACAAATGAAGGCCGGCCATGCCGGCCAGGAGGGTCACGATGGAAAAGCATTTCGAGGGTCTACCGGCAGCCGCAACCTTGCAACAGTCTATCATACTGGCGCAGCTCGAAATTCTGAGACGCTTGAACCGGGCTACCCGCGCCGGCATCGCGCGTACCTCCGTCACCGAGCCTGAGGCAAGCACCGAGGTGATCGCGAGCTGGAGCCCGGCGGTCGAATGGGATGACGAAGCGCAGTAGTGGAGGAGATGTCCACGATCAGACTGATTACGCGCGCTGCTTCGTGATGCCGAGCTTCTTCATCCGTGACCGGAGGGTGCTCGGGTTGATGCCCAGGAGCGCGGCGGCGCCGTCGGCCCCGTCCACCCGTCCGCTCGTCGAGGCGAGCGCCCGCCGAATGTGGATCCGCTCGCTCTCCTCGAGCGTCACGATACCGTCGTGCGGGATCACCGGCCCCGCGGTCGCCGCGTCGGCCCCGTTTACGGGACCCAGCTCGTCGAGGATCTCCACGATCGGCCCCGGGCTCAGCACGCAGGCCCGCTCCAGCACGTTCTGCAGCTCGCGGATGTTGCCCGGCCAGGCTGTACCGCTCCAACCGTGCCAGGCTCTCCGGCGTCACCGCCTTGAGCGGCTTGGTCAGCTTGCGCTGGAACTGCGCCAGAAAGTGCTTCACCAGGAACGGGATATCACTCGCCCGCTCCCGGAGCGGCGGCACCCGGATCGGGAAACACGTTGAGCCGGTAGTACAGGTCAGCCCGGAACCGGCCCGCGGCCACCTCCTGCTCCAGGTCCCGGTTGGTCCCCGCGATCAGCCGCACGTCCACCTGCTGCGTCCGGGGGCTACCCACCCGCTCGAACTCGTGCTCCTGCAGCACCCGCAGCAGCTTCACCTGGGTGTCGAGCGGCAGCTCGCCCACCTCGTCCATGAACAGGGTGCCCTGGTCGGCCAGCTCGAAGCGCCCGATCCGCCGCTGCAGCGCGCCGGTGAAGGCGCCCTTCTCGTGCCCGAACAGCTCGCTCTCGACCACGCCCTGCGGAATCGCTCCGCAGTTGACCTTGATGAGCGGCCGGTCGCGGCGCGGACTCCCTGGTGCAGCGCCCGGGCGATGAGCTCCTTACCCGTGCCGGTCTCGCCGGTGAGGAGCACGGTGGTTTCGACCGGGGCTACCTGCTGCACCTTCCGCAGGACGGCCCGGAGTGCGCGGGCTTTCGCCCACGATGCCTTCGAAGCCCCGCTCCTCGGCGATCGCCTCCTGGAGATAGGCGTTCTCCTGCTCGAGCCGGTCGCGATACCGCTCGATCTCCTGGTAGAGCTGGGCGTTCCGGATCGCGAGCGCGGCCTGGTCGGCGAAGATGCCCAGAAGCGCGAACTCCTCGGTCGTGATCCGGCGGTGGGCAAGGAAGCCGATCGATCCCAGCTGCTCGCCCCGGAATTCGAGCGGAAATCCGGCCGCGCTCTTGATTTCCATCTCGCGCCAGGTCTGCAGGACGCCGGGATCGACCCCGAGGAGCTCGAACTGACGCCAGTCGTCGACCAGGACGGGATCGCGCAGGCGCCATTGGATCGCGGGGGCAGCGGCGAATCAAAGGAAACGCGGTGGGGCAGGTGCTCTTCGGTGGTATGCCCGGCGCTCGCGACGCAGTGGAGGGCCCGCTCGGACGAGGGGGCCAACGTGGCCCCGGTCCGCTGGGAACGGCACACCGCGCACTCGTCGTCGGTCAGGGCCAGGAAGATGCGCGAGTTGGTGGCGTCGGCCTGTTCCACCAGCGCCGCCGCGATCGACTGCAGCACGACCTCGAGACTCTCGGCGGTGGCGACGTGGCGGGTGACGCCGCGCAGCATCTCGAGCGGCGTGCGAGCCGAGCCGCCCGTGTCGTTCTCAGGCACCGCGACTCCTGGCTGGAGCGACAGCGACATCTCGCGAGACTGTGGAATATCGCGGCCGGGTGGCGGGGCACAAGATCCCGACCCGACGCTCCAGATGGCTGTCACGCTTGGAGTTGGGCGAGCCGACGCGACGGCGGGAACCGAGTGGTCCCCGGGTTGCCTCTCCCGGGGGCATGACAGAGACCGTTCGTAGCACTCGCTACCCGATCGACGGCACGCGCCCAGCGGATCATTACGGCGGCGTTCACCGAGTTCAGCCGGCGCGGGGTCCGCGGCGCGCGGATGAGCGTCATCGCGCGGCGGGGCGGGCGTCTCGCTGGCCACACTGCGACAGTACTTCCCGACCACGGACGAGCTCTTCCGTGAAGTGATCCGCTCCACCCTCGTGCGGCTGATCCTGCAACCCGGGGAGCCCGGCACGCCTCCACCAGATCAGCCCACCACCGATCGGATCCGGGGGTTCATGCGGCAGTTCTGGCGGTCGATGGAAGAGCCGGACCAGGCAGCCCTGCTGCGTATGTCACTCAGCGAGCTGTCCGGCTATCCCGGAGCTCGCGGTGTTCCATGCCTCCGAGGTGATCGGGCGGGCGGTAACTCGTCTCGAAGCCGTGCTCCAGCGACGGTGTGCGGCGTGGCGAGGTCCAGCCCATCGACGTCCGCACCGCGGCGCGCGTAGATCCTGGCGGCGTTGATCACGTACGCCGTCTGGTTCGCTTCCCGGGCGTCTACGCCGAGGTCACGGGGGCCGGACCGCCACCGAGCCAAGGGAGGCGGTGATCGACCTCCTCGTCGGGGCAGCGGGCGGAGCAGCCGCCTGAGGAAACAGCGCAGCAGCGGCAAGCGACACGGAAGCGAACGATACGAGCTGAGGAGATGGTTCTCATGATGGCGGACTCCAACGGCTGGACCGATGAGCGCGAGGAGGAGCGCGAAGCGCTCGACCAGTTCGAGATGACACTCGCTACTGCTCCCGTGACACGCCGGCGGCTGCCGGTGCTCCGCGGGCTGCTCCTCCGTGCCGCGGCGCGCGACATCCTCGCACGCTCCGCATGAACAGGAAGGGCTCTGGTGCCGATTCCCCAATCGTGTACATCCGGTCGCCGATGCGGCGTGCCTCACGCCGAAAGCCATTGGCGGTGCGCGACACCAGCCCCATCCCCTGCGGTCACACCTACTGGATGGAGGGTGGATCTCGTCGGACTCGATTGCATCCGGCCGCATGCGCGCAGTCGTGGCGCCTTGCCGCAAGTCCTGGTTCGAGCCCATGCTTGTCCTGAGCTGAAGGCGAAGGAAGGGGCTTCGCCTTTGAGATGCCTTATCCGACCTCCGAGTGCAGCAGGTGAGTTGTCTGACCGATCACACGGGAGCTCGACCAAATCGTCCGGTTTCCAGGTGCGGTCAGAGTAGGTCTTTCCTCGATGCTACTGCACGGCGATCTCCTTCTCTCGCTTCAAGTCGTCGCCCAGCCGGTCTCGCAGGCCACCAGTGGCTCGGCCCTTGAGGTTGGCGATCCCGCCAGATGGCAGGTTGTCGAAACGATAGTGGCGCAAGACCATGAGGTAACTCCCACCCGCGGTTCCGCTGGGACCGGGCCGATCCACCACACAAGCCACCTCGAGGGCGGATTCGAAATTGTGGTTGGCGTAGATCTGCTTGCTCGCGATCACGCTGAGGCCCCGGGCTCGGAGGGTGTAGACCACCCGGTGCGTGACGCTGAGAATCGGCCGCATGTGCGGCATGGCGTCCTCGGCCCAGAACAGCACCTCGGCAGCACCGGGCAACGTGTCTTTGGGATAGGTTGAATAGTAGCGCTGGAGCGACGGGATGTTCTGATAGATGTAGGGCGACGCGGCAAGCAAGGCGGCAAAGACGTCGCTCGAATGCACATTCTGCCTGGTGCGATCGTCGTACACCACCATCGCCGAGTCGCCATGGGCGCGATACTCGGTGACGTACTCGACCATGCGTTTGCGGGCGAAGGCAGTCAGCTGACTCTGCGGGTCGGCCTTCCAGTCGATCTCGGCCTAGAGTCGCTGCATATCGGTCGCCGGCAGCTTCATGACACAGTTGCCCGGCTTGCAGTCCTTCATATCCTCGACGTCCTGCGCAGTGATCAACACGTCCTGCACGTCCGCCGCGACTGCCGGTGTCTGGAAGATGCCGAATCGGGTTCGGCCCGGAGCGCGCAGCGTGGTGCTTAAATCGCGCGCTTTCGCGACATAGGCCTCTCGCCCCACGCCTAGGGTGACGATACCGAACACCGCGATGTCGCGTTGCTCCGGGCGCTGCAGCACCTTCACGACAGTTTCGCCCCGCTCCATAGCGCCGATCTGCTTGGCGTCGAGACCGATCTGCTGCTGGAGAAACGACTCTAGGTGGGGGCGGCGTTCCCTGGCCTTGAACCAGCGCCACGCCGAGCGAGCACAGTACGATCAGAGGAGTGGCCATAGGGAATTCGCCGTGGGGATGCCGCACCAAGATGCACCTGCGCTGCGGCACCGCAACAGAGTGACAGGCCGTGGCACCGGACCCGATCCTTGATATTTCGCCCAGTAGGCAGTCGAAGCGGAACGACCGATGAGCGACGTACTTTCGAGGCGCAGCAGCGATCCGGACTCCCGATCAGCGTTTGCGGGTGTTTGTCAGTCTCGACGCTGGGCGAGTTGGCCGAAGAGCGGCGGGCTGTCCTGTGCGCGATTCAGCGCCTATCTCACGCCGGTGGTGTCTCGAGTTGGGCGCTCGGCCTCACCCTCCGCAGGAGCGGCGTGGCTCCACGCGACAGCGAGTCGGGCATCGTGGTACCGCTCGTCGCCCTTGCGCTCGTCCGGATAGTAGGCTGTAGGTGGCCTCGAAGGAGTGACAACTCATCAAAACGCTCTAAGGCCTGAAAGCGCAAAACCTCCATTCGTCGGTTCGATTCCGACCGGCGCCTCTCGAGTGTGAATGGGAAAGGCCACCCGTGAGGGTGGCCTTTGGTGTTTCTGACAGGCTTCTGGAAGGGTTTGCAGAGCTCCTGATGGTCCCTTCCGTAGTGCGAGGCCTCAAAAGCTCAGGCACCGGACCGCGATTAGCGCAATTCCTCAGTCAGGATGCGCAGGCGGGTCAGGTTCAGTCATTCATCACGATAATCGTAGCTCTCGCTTTGCGGCCTCACGAACAGGATCTGAACGCCACCTCCGTTAGCTCCCCTTGATGCTCGAGGTGGTAGGCGGTCCCGCAGAGCTTCGGCCAGCGGCGGCGGGATGACTGAGCGGCAGCACCGCTTTCTCTTGACGAGGTCAGGAACCGGGAGGTACGCTAACTTCGAACACCCCCAATCATCTTTCCTCGAGTGCGCACTTGGCGAAAGCCAGGGTGCGCAAGCCAAAGTCTCACCATGCGCGGACCCTAACGCTGAGCCAACAGGTCCGACACCTCTTCGAAAGGGAGGCAGCTATGGGATACGTCATTCATGGTTCTGACGATCCAATTCCTGAGACCGCGATGCGCCGACTCGTCGAGGTCGCAGACGCATGCCGAGGCGCGAAAGCGGTATGGGTCGTGTTCGAGGATAAGTACCCTTACGAAACCCTCTCTACGCACGCCACTGAAAAGGCCGCTCAAGAGGTAGCCGAAGCTAAAGCGGGTCGCAGCTACTTCCGACCAGTAAAGCCTGACGATCCGCCTCCGAACTTCATTGCTCTCAAGAAACCAACAGGCCGAAATTCATCCGACTCGAACGGCCAGTAGCGAGAGGTGCTGTTCGACGCCAACGACGAGAAGGTGGACCAGTTCACCGTCAATCTGAAGGGTGGCCTCACCGATCCCCGAGAACGACGTCGAAGCCCTGTTTCTTACGCCTTCGAGCGTCGACAAGTACGCCATCCCCTATGTGGTGAGAGTATACGGTGTGCAGTTCGCCGCCGCCCAACGACGGGAGTGGTTGGGGGAAAATGACGCTCACTAGGGCGCCGCTTGGTCATCTCGACGAACTCAGGATGGCCTTGAAGCGAACGAACCACGGAGTGCGCTCGATGTATCCACGCTGGGACCAGTTGTTGTGCAGAAATGTTCTGAGCAGCGCGAGGGCCGTGTCTTCCTGCCCGACAAGGAGTCTCACGTAGGCTTCGTCCGAGGCAAACCCATCGAGGTCGACCTCGACCTCGTCGAGTACTCCCTCCGAAGGTGCGCAGGAGGGACTTCGCACTGTCGCGATGGCCTGCGCGCGCGAGAATGGCCGCCGTCATGAGGAGCCGGGTCCGGTACTCGTCACCGCGCCGTGCCGGCGTAGCATGGCTCTCTGCCTTCAGCCCTAGCTGCCAGGCCCGTCTGGCAGACTCGAGGGTTCCCTGCCGACCAGCCGAGGATGATGTACTCGCAGTTCATGAATGCCGGCTCAAGCGCATACCATCGGGCCTGCGCGCGCAGGTCTGTCGAGCATCGGCATAACGGTCCAAGTTCAAGTCGGCGCGCGGATCTGCAGCGAAGGATCTTTGGCTCACTCTGCAGAAAGGCATCCGCCTCTTGTGCCTGGGCCATAGCCTGTCTGGCTTCCTGGAACCTTCCGATGAACAGGTAGTAGTGCCCAGCGCCTCCCAGGCTCGGGCCACGTTGAGATCCAGAGAGATGGCCCGGCTGAGCACCCGCTCCGCCTCCCGCCCGATGCTGTCGGCCTTCTCCGAAGGCAAGCCTCCCACCAGAGCTCAAGCAGGGCTACCCCGCGAAGCTCGTGAGCATCGGGGTCGGCCGGTGCAATCCGAATCGCTGCGTCCGCCGAGGCCATGCTGCCTGAGATGAGCGGAAATTCGAGCTGAGTCCCGCTGACCCTCCGAGCCATATAGAGAGGCACTTTCGAGATAGTAGGCCCAGCCGCGAGCGATTTGGGGGACCGATCCAGTTGGGGTCCCGACGGATCGCCTCTCTTTAGCACGGCGACCAGCTGACGGCAAGCCGTTCAGTGGTCGGTAGTCGGAAGCTGAGAGCGCCTCCGGCGTGCTACAGTTCCATCGATGATCGACATAGCAATACGTA
>ERZ1370068.6997-contig-5942_pt1 | contig 87663 bp, 105 predicted proteins | sample MGYA00561227_ERZ1370068 | MGnify/ENA primary metagenome ERZ1370068 (study PRJEB38410, sample SAMEA6850437) | metagenome | study: Metagenomic assessment of the ecological functions of the soil: analysis of the soil microbiota associated with the...
TTTGCTTCCGTTCAGTTACGTATTGCTCCGCGCTGTTGGGGTTGGGCGTGTCCGCCGCGGCAATCGCGGGCAGAGCGAGCAAGAACGCGAAGGTACACGCCAGACTGATGGGGACGGTCCGCTTCATCATTGATGTCCTCCTTCCGGGGTCGGAGATCTAGGTCGTCGTGCGGATCCGAAAGTCGAGCTGCTGGACCGTGGGGGTGGTGTCCTTGCCGGGGGTGAGCGAAGGACGCGCGGAGCCACTCCCCGCCTATCCCCACCCCGACGGACACCTCGGTCAGAGTTCGGCCGTGGTTCAAAAGCCGATGTAAACGATTACACAGGGACATGACCCGGTCAAGAAATGACGTTGCCAGAGACGGAAAAACGGTGACGAATTGGCGCGGATCGGCGAGTTTCTGCGAGGGGGTCGGGTTAGATCGGGAATTGATTAGCGACCCTAAACAAGAGTCCCTACTGTGCCCCGCCATCATCGGCGAGTCTCTTGCGCGCGATGACCCTGAGCTGCGCGCAAATCGCGCGCGCGGCGCGCTTCGCCTCTTGAACGGCGGTCACGACCAACTCGCCGCCCAGCACGTCGCCGCCGGCGAAGACCTTGGGATTGCCGGTGCGCCCGGTGGCCGAGTCGACGATGGCGCGCCCGCGGTCGTCGACGGCGACGCCGGGGAAACGCGCGACGAGATCGCGCAGCTTCGACTGCCCGATGCCGACGATCACGAGATCCGCCTGAAGCTTCCGACCGTCATCCAGCTCGAGTGCTCTGAGCTTCGCGCTGTCGTGGACGAACGCGCGCGGCACGGCGCGCTCGACGAAGCGCACCCTTCGCGCAGCGCGGCCTCGAGCTCGTGTCGATACCCGGGCATGTCCGCGGCCGTGCGCCGGTACACGAGGCTCACCTCGGCCACCCGAGCTGCGCCAGCTCGCGTGCCGCGTCGATCGACGTGTTGCCGCCGCCGATCACGAGCGCACGTCGCGCGCCGTCGAGCTCGAACTTGGGATCGAGCTTCAGGCGCTCGATCCATGCCGTCGCGCCGATCACGCCGGGGCCGTCCTCGCCGGGGATGCCGAGCGTGGCGTCGCCGCCGAGACCCGGCCCCAGGAAGATCGCGTCGTAGTCTTTCAGTAGCTGCGCGACGTCGACGTCCTTTCCTACCTCCACGCCCTCGCGCACGGTCACGCCCAGCGATCGGATGTAATCGACCTCTGAGCAGCGACGCCTCCGCGTGCATCTTGTACGGTGCGACGCCGGTGCTGTTGAGCCCGCCCGACAGGCGCCGGCGCTCGAGCAGCGTGACCTGGACGCCCTCGAGCGCGAGATAGCCTGAGGCCGCGAGCGACGCGGGGCCGGCGCCGACGCAGGCGACTTTTGTCGTTGGCGGGAGCGGCGGACAGCAGTCCTTGCGCCTGATCACCGGAGAACAACATCTCCACGGCGAAGCGCTGCAGCCGGCCGATCTGGATCGGGCGGCGTCCGGTGCCAGTCGCTGTACACGCACGCGCCGACGCACAGCACCTGACCGGGCACACGCGCGCACACGAATAACCGAGCAGGTTCGCCGATAGCGATCGTGCGCGCGGACCCGCGCACGTTGTCGGTGGCGATCTTGCGAATGAACCCCGGGATGTCGATCCCGGTGGGACACGCCGCGATGCACGGCGCGTCGTGGCAGTACAGGCAGCGCGTCGCCTCCGCGATCGCCTCGCCGCGCGCAATACGTCGGCTTGGCGTCCGGGAGCCCGCGCTCGAGGCGCTCGGCCGGAGTGGCGCGCTTCACGCCGATCCCACCGCGAGCCCCAAGACCGCGGCGTCCTCGGACGAGAACACGCGCATGATGCGGGTGAGCTTCGTGATCACAAACATGTCGTGGACGCGCCGGTCCATCTCTGCACAGCGCGATCTGTCCGCCGAGCTGCGTGGAGCTTGAGGTGCGAGCGCACGAGCCGCGACATCGCCAGCGAGTTCACCAGCCCGACCGCGGCCAGGTTGAGCACGACATTGCGCACGCCGTCCTGGCGCAGCTCGTCGAACGATCGATCCAGCTCGTCCGATTCCTCGCTGCCCACCAGGTTGCCGCGCGGCCGCAGGATCATCTACGTCGCCGTCGCGCCGGAGATACGTATGTTTGGCGGCAAGGTCAACGCCATACCTCCGGGCCGTGGCTACTGCTGGATGGCGGTCGGTGCGCACGAGGCCTCGCCGAGCGGGAGCCTGGGCGGCGGCCGTGCATGCGCGCGAAGAACGCAGTGGGCATCATGCCATCCTTTGGGTGGTCGTGCGAAGGGTGGGCGGCGCGACGGAGGCGGAGGGCCCACGTGTGGCCAGTCTTCCGATCTCCGGTCTGATCTGTTACCCGTGTGCCGGTCTGAACCCAAACTTTACTTGACTACAATTCGCCAGCGATCCGCGGGGTCACCGATGCTCGCGCCGCCGTGGCCTCTCGTGCGGGCACCAAGCCTCGCCCTGCGCACCTCGCGCGCGTTGATCGAAACGCATTCGTCGAGGCCCGGGATCTTGTCCGTAGCGGGCATGCACGTGCGCCGAAATCGCTCGCATATGAACAGAAGAATTCTCGGGGTCATGAGAATCAGAGCTGCCCCAGGCGGCGCCCCGTGAAAGTCGTTCCGTGCGCACTTTCATCGTTGAGTCACCTGAGTGACCACGCTCTGCTTCGCCGTCTCACCAAGCTGGTCCGGCTCGAACACCGCATCACGGCCGCGATGCTGGCCCACATCGCCGAGGTCGATGTGCGCAAGCTCTACCTCCCGGCCGGCTACCCCTCGATGCACGCCTACTGCGTCCAGCGGCTGCGCCTGTCGGAGGACGCGGCGCTCAAGCGCATCCAGGCGGCGCGCGTGGCGCGGCAGTTCCGGTCATCTTCACGGCGCTCGAGGAAGGTCGGCTCCACCTCAGCGCCGTCTGCACCGCTCGCGCCGTATCTCTTCAAGGAGGCCTCGGCAGGCGATCTCGCCTCGCGGCAAGGCGATGGATCGATCCAAGGACGAGATCGCGAGGCTGGATCGCCGAGCGCGCGCTTCCGCCTCGGACGGAGCTGCTCGAGCTGGTCAGAGGGAGGCTTCCGAGCTCCGCGAGAACCTGGAGCGCGATCAGGAGAGACCGGGAGTCAGGCATCCGCCCCGACGAATATGCGCCGGCGCATGTGACAGCGAGTCTCCGCTCAACATGCCCCGGGGCATGTTGCGGCTCCGGTCTTGTCGTCAGAAATTGCAGCCACATGCGGACGGGTCGCTATGCGCTCCACGGTCGTGCTTCTGCCAGGAAGCGCATGACCTGATTCGCTACGCTCAGGCGCTCTCGAGCCACTCGAATCCGCAGGGCAACATTTCGCAGGTGCTGCCTTCACGCGCTCCGGGATCACGTCGCCCAGCTCGAGAAGCGGAAAAAGCTCTGCGACGACCTCGCGACCCGCGTCCGCAACGCCCGTCCCGCGACCTCTCGGCAACATTCGGCCCATGTGAAGCGCGCGGTGTGGGAGCGCGATGGTGGGCAGTGCACGTTCGTGAGCGATTCCGGCCAGCGCTGTCCCTGCGCCCGCGCGCGGCTTGAGATTCGACCACGCCGATCCCGCCGCCCCGCGGGGGTGAAACGACGGTAAAGAGAACATCCGGCTGCGACGCCGGGCGCACAATCTGCAGTACGTCGCGGAGCGTGTGTTCGGGGAAGAGTTCATGAATGAGAAGCGGAGAGGCAGCGAAGACACGCGCTCAGGCGGCGAAGCAGGACCCCGAGAAGGATGTGGTCCCCTGGCTCAGGCGCCTCGGCTTCCGCGTGGACGAGGCGCGACAGGCTGCCGCGCACTGCGAATCGATGGCCCACGCGACCCTCGAGGACAGAGTGCGCGCTGCGCTCGCGTACCTTCGCCCAGGAACGCCACGCGTCACGGCACGCCTGCCCTGCGTCTGAAGTGGCGGCTTGAGCGACTTCGCGCTAGCCCCGGCGAACACCAGGCACCCGATCTTGCGAAGCCCCCTCGCGCACGAGGCGCCAGCTCTCTCCTGCGTCGTCCGACATGCAGAGCACGCCGTCGGGCGAGCCGATCGCGGCAGGTCTCGCCGCTCGCGACCAGACAGCCGGTATTGATGTTGCTCGGGAACCAGGTCGGCCAGGCCGCGCTCGCACTTGCGAAACGGTCCGCGTCCGCTCATCGATCGACGGTAGACCGCCGACTGCTGCCCGCGTTCGCTGCGCGCGGTCGAGACGAGCACGGCGTCGGGCACGACGGCGACCGCGCGCTGATAGAGGGCGTGCAATCCGGCCGTGGCGAAGTGCCACGAGTCGCCGCCGTTCCGGCTGATGCCGAGGCCGACGGCGCTGGCGGCGAGCACGAGGCGCGGGACGCGCTCGGTGGTCAGCACTTGATGCACGTCGGAGTCGATGTCGAGCGTCGGCTCCCAGCGTGCGGCCGGCGTCGCGCGAGCGCACGACGCCACCGACATGCACGTTCACGTAGATATCGCCGTTTCCGCCGGCGGCGAGCGAGACGGGTATCCGGGCGGCCCGCCCCACGGCGTGAACCACGCGTCGCGGCCGGGGACGGCGTCGAACGCATCGACGCGCACCAGACGATCGTCGGCGAGCCGAAGCAAATGCGCCTCGGCGGTGCCGACGTAGGTCCCGCGGGCGCTCGGCAACACGCACAGCGCGCGCCACGGCGAGGCCGAGGCGATGAGCTTCCAGCGTCCGGCGTGGGTGCGGTGCCACAGCTCCTCGCCGTCGACGATCGCCCACAGCGCCCCGGACTCGGTCGCGAGCGCGGTAATGGGTCGGCCGTCGAGCTGTACCGGAGCTCGCGGGTCGGACGTGTACAGTCCGCGTGTGGTTCCGATCAGGAGATGGCGGGGGTTCATGAGCGTGGCGGGCGCTCGTCACGGTGCTCGACGGCTGCGGTCCTAGCTCGCCGCGCGCGTGCTGCGCCTTCGCCCCTCAGGATGATGCTATCGTGCGCGAGCGACAGACCGTTCCACCGAGCGGGGCCAACCTAGAGACGAAGTGCGGCCGATCTCGCGGCCACCGCCCGGCCCGGTGGCTCGAGATCGACTAAGATGAGGCCGATGCGCGCACGTGCCGCCATGACGATGTCGGGAATACTCGGTGTCCTCGCGTTGATGCCCACGCCGCCGCCCTCCCGCCGCCGATTCCGCCGCGCTCGAATCACTCGCCGCGGCCGAGCGTGCCTTCTCCGAGACCTCGGTGACGCGCGGCATGCGTGACGCGTTCCTGACGTTCATGGCCGACGACGGCATCGTGTTCCAGCCCCGGGCGACGAACGCCAAGCAGCTGTGGACGGCGCGGCCCGAATCGAAGGCGACGCTGATCTGGGAGCCGAGCTTCGCGAGCATCTCGTCCGCCGGTGACCTGGGCTACACGACCGGCCCGTGGGAGTTCCGCCCGCCCGGCGACAGCACCGGTGCATCGCCGCCTCCCGACCAGATCACGTACGGGCATTTTATTTCGGTGTGGAGGAAACAATCGGATGGCGTCTGGAAAGTCGCCGTCGACATCGGCGTCGTGCACGACAGGCCCGCGCGCGGCCTGGGCCAAGAGACCTACGTGGCCGGCCCCAGCGGAACGCGCAACGAGCTGGGCGCAGCACCCGACATCGCGGCCCTCGAGCGCAAGCTCTCAGAGACTGCAACCAAGAGTGGGTGGGCCAAGGCGATCGAGTCGATGGCGAGCGATGAGCTGCGACTCAACCGCGCGCGGGATCGGAGCCCATTCAAGCGCCGCGACGCGGCCCGTCGTGCGCTCTCGAAAGACAAGCTCGCAGTAACATGGCACCCCGAAGGCACGGGGTACGCGTCGTCACGCGACCTGGGTTACGCCTACGGTGTCGCCGCGACGCGGCCGCAGAAGTCGAAGTCCGCGGCGCCGGATTCGGAGAGTGTATCTCCATGTTTGGAGACTCGAGGCGAAGGGGGCGTGGAAGCTGTGTATGGCGGTGGAGAATCCGTTGCCGAAGGCCAAGCCTTAGGGCGAGCAACTGTCCCCGGGGACAGTTTGCTCCTCCTCGGATCCTCAGGCCGTCACCGGCGCCGCCGCCGACGCCGCCGCGCGATGCTTCACGGGCTTCCGCGCGATGAACTTCCCGCGCCGCGCTCGACCTTGAGCTTCCCGTCCGCGAACTGAACGCGACCGGACGCGATCACGGTCGTGGGCTTCCCTTTGACTTTGAAGCCTTCAAAGATACTTCGATCGGCGCGCGAGTGATGAATTCTGGCGCCACGCGTCCCGGTTGCGCTCGGGTCATAAATGACAATATCCGCGTCCGATCCCACCGCGATCGTGCCTTTGCGGGGATAGAGTCCGAAGATCCGCGCGGGATTGGTGCTGCCCAGCGCGACCATCCGCTGTAGATCGAACCGCCCCTCGACCACGCCGTACGTGTACAGGAGTTGCAGCCGATCCTCGATCCCGGCCGCACCGTTCGGGATCAATGTGAAATTGTCCTTGCCCATCTTCTTCTGCTCCATCGTGAACGGGCAGTGATCGGTGCCGACGGAATCGAGCATGCCGTTCGTGAGTCCGCGCCACAGGGCGTCGTGGTGGCCAGGTGCGCGGGGCGGATCGGCGGGCTCATGACGTACGTGGCGCCTTCGAAGTCGGGCTTGGTGAACACGCGGTCGTCGAGCAACAGGTACTGCGGGCAGGTCTCGCCGTAGCAGTGCTGGCCCTCGAGCTTGGCGCGCACGAGCGCCTCGACCGACTCGCGGCAGGTCATGTGCACGATGTAGGCGGTGGCGCCGTGGAGCCGCGCCATCATCAGCGCGCGCATCGGTGGCCTCGCCCTCGACGCTGCTCGGGCGCGACACGGGGTGGAACTCGGGGCCCAGGTCGCCCTTTGCGACCAGCTCGCGCTGCAGGTGCCACACGGCGTCGCCGTTCTCGGCGTGCACGGTCACGACGGCGCCGAGCTTCGCGGCCTGCTGCATGACCTGGTACAGCTCGTCGTCGCTCACCATGATCGCGCCTTTATAGTGCCATAAATACTTTGAACGACGTGATGCCATGCTCCTGGACCACAATTCTCATCTCTTCTGCCGTGCTGATCCGTCCAGCCGGTGATCGCCATGTGAAACGTGTAGTCCGAGACTGCCTTCTTCGCTCTCTCGCGCCACGTCGCCAATCCTGCAAGCAATGACTCGCCGCGGCTGGGAATCACGAAATCGATGATGCTGGTGGTGCCGCCGGCGAGTGCCAGACGCGGTGCCCGACTCGAAGTCGTCGGCCGAGACCGTGCCCATGAACGGCAGCTCCATGTGCACGTGCGGGTCGATGAAGCCGGGGAACACGAGCTGGCCCGGACGCGTCGATCACCGTGTCCTTCGCGCCGCGCTCGAGGTCCTCGCCCGATGGCGGTGATGCGCTCGCCGTCGCAGCGGACGTCGGCGACGTAGCGGTCGGACGCGGTGACGATCTCTCCGTTCTTGATCAGGATGCCCATGAGATTTCTTCTCCTAAGACTCGCGTCGCAGCTCGACCAGTCTCATCCACGGCCGCGTGGGGTCGTGGCCCTCGTACGACTCGAGCACGAATCCGTCCTCGTCGGCCCAGAACGTGTAGCCCGTGTCCTCGCCGAGCGGCGGCAGCGAGACGATGTAGCGTTTCGCGGTCACCGTTCCGAACGGCGTCTCGAATGTTCCGCGCTCGAGGCAGCGGTAGAGCATGCGCTCCGGCGACACCGCCATGTACGGCGGTCCGATGCGCAGCACCGGGAACTCGTGCTCGCCGCCGACCTGAAGTCGCGGCGCGCGAGGATCACGGTGTTGAACAGGTGCGTGCCGTACTCGACCTCGCACACGGCGGGGAAGTCGCCCTCCTGCTCCTTGTGTCCGCCGCCGTATTCGATGCGCACGCGCCAGCGGTCGCCGTCGGCGCGGTGCGTCGAGATGAGCCGGCGCTCGCCCACGTGCCAGTGGATCTCGAGCCCGGTCGGGCGCCAGTCGTGCGTCAGCGTGGCGCGGTAGTCCTGGCGGTTGGGGAACGGATGCGGCGCCACCAGCTCCTGCGCGCCGGTGAGCACGCAACCGTCGGGCGTCGACTCGAGACGCCAGCGCTCCTCGCCGCACTCGATGCCCTGAAAGAACAGCGCGTAGCGGCCGGCGATCGCGCCGCGCGCGGAGCCTCGCGGCCGAGTGTTTGCGCCGCGCTGGGGGTCACAGCGCCACCAGCGACTCGTACGTCTCGGGTCGGCGGTCGCGGAAGAACTGCCACACGCGCCGCACGCCCTCGATCATGTCGAGGTCCATCTCGGCGACGACGAGGCGCGTCGTCGGTCTCGTTCGCCTGGGCGAGGAAGTTGCCGCGCGGGTCGACGAAGTAGGACGAGCCGTAGAACTTGCCGATGTTCCACGGCGCCTCGGTGCCGACGCGATTGATGCAGCCCATGAAGTAGCCGTTGGCGACGGCGTGCGCAGGTTGCTCCAGCTTCCACAGATATTGCGACAGGCCCGCCACCGTGGCACTCGGGTTGAACACGATCTCGGCGCCGTTCAGACCCAGCGCGCGCGCGCCCTCGGGGAAGTGCCGGTCGTAGCAGATGTACACGCCGACGCGCGCATAACGAGTGGTAAACACGGGGTAGCCGAGGTTGCCGGGCTTGAAGAAGTACTTCTCCCAGAACCCCGACGTGTGCGGGATGTGATTCTTGCGGTACTTGCCGAGGTACGTGCCATCGGCGTCGTACACCGCGGCGGTGTTGTAGTAGACGCCCGCGCTCTCGCGCTCGTACACCGGGATCACCGAGACCATTTTGTATCTTGCCGCCATCTTGGCGATGGCCTCGGTGGTCGGGCCCGGGACATCTTCGGCGGCGTCGTACCAGCGTGGATCCTGCCCGGGACAAAAATAAGGGCCGTTGAAGATCTCCTGCAGGCACAGGATCTGGACGCCCTTCTTCCCGGCCTCCTCGATGAGCGGCACGTGCTTGTCGATCATCGCCTGCTTCACCTTGGCGATGGGCACGGATTCGTCGTTGATCGGGTTGGCGCACTGGATCAGTCCGCCGACGAGCTTGCGGGGCATGATCACGTACTCCCTGGGGAATGGTTGGGACTCCGTCGCCTCGATCGAGCGCGGCGGAATCGCGTCACCACCAACGGGTGATGACGACCTTCTTGTCGGTGTAGAAGTCGATCGAGTCCCGACCGTGGGCCTTGAGGTCGCCGAAGAAGCTAGCCCTTCGCGCCCGCCGAACGGGAAGAACGCCATCGGCGCCGCGACGCCGATGTTGACGCCGAGCATGCTCGGCTCGACGCGATAGCGATACTCGCGCGCCCACCGGCCGCTCGACGTGAAGATGCTCGTGGCGTTGCCCAGCTCGTGCCGGCGCACGATCTCGACCGCCTCGTCGAAGTCCTTCGCGCGCATGATGCACAGCACCGGGCCGAAGATCTCCTCGCGGCCGATCACCATGTCGGGCGTGACGTCGTCGAAGATGGTCGGGCCGACGGTAGTAGCCGTCCGGATGCTTCGCGCTCTTGTAGCCGTCGCCCGTCGAGCAGCAGCTTCGCCCCCTCGGCGATGCCCTTCTCGATGTAGCCGAGCACCTTGTCGCGATGCTGCCTCGTGATCAGCGGTCCCATCGTGACGCCGGGCTCGAGCCCGTCGCCGACGACGATCTTCTTCGCCTCGTCGACCAGCCGGTCGCGGATCTTGGCGTGCGCGTCACCGACGGCGAGCACGACGCTGTTCGCCAGGCAGCGCTCGCCGGCGCAGCCGAAGCACGACTCGGTCGACACCGTCGCCGCGCGCGGGATGTCGGCGTCGGGCATCACGACCACGAAGTTCTTGGCGCCGCCCAGCGCCTGCACCCGCTTCGCCGCTCCTGGCGCCGCGCTCGTACATGTACTTGGCGACCGGCGACGAGCCCACGAACGAGACGCCCGCGATCGCCGGGTGATCCAGGATCGCGTCGACCGCGTCCTTCGCCCGTTCACCAGGTTCACAACGCCGGTCGGGAAGCCCGGCGTCGTGGAAGCACTCGAAGATCTTCTGCTGCGACAGCGGCACACGCTCGCTGGGCTTGACGATGAACGTGTTTCCGCACGACACGGCGTGGGGCAGGAACCACAATCGGCACCATCGCCGGGAAGTTGAACGGCGTGATCGCGGCGAAAACGCCCAACGGCTGGCGCACGGTGATGCAGTCGATACCGGCCGCGATGTCCTCGAGCGACGTGCCCTGCATGCGGTCAGGGCGCGCCGAGCGCCAGGTCGACGTTGTCGATGGCGCGCCGCACGCTGCTGCGCGACTCGTCGAGCGTCTTGCCGTGCTCGAGCGTGACGGTGCGCGCGATGTCGTCGAAGCGCTCTTCCATCAGCTCGCTTGCAGCCGGAACAGCGGCTTCACGCGCTGGACCGGCGGCGTCTGCCGCCACGCCGGGTACGCCTCGAGGGCGGCCTGGGCGCGCGCGGTCGACGTCGCTCGCGGTGCCGAGCGGCACGCGCGCGAGAGCTCGCCGGTCGCGGGGTTGTGGATGTCGCCGAAGCGCGTCGCGTCGGACGCGATCCAGCGCCCGCCGACGTAGTTCTGGAGCGTGCGGACCGACTCCGGCGCCTCGCGTCCGGCCACCGCGGTGGGTGCGCCGGCGACGGCGTCTCGGGCTGCCGACATGGTGATGCCTCCTTCCCGGGCTTTGGATGAGTTGCCGGAGAATACACCCGTCGCCACAGAGACCGTAAGCGCCTCGCCCCGTGCGGGATGGGGTCGAGGCGCGTGGTGAACGCGAAGAATTGGTCTGGCTAGTGGCTCTGTCCGAGCTTGATGATGAGGCCGAGGGTGGTCTCCCACTGGTCGTAGTACTCGCCGGTCCCCGCCGTGCTAGCAACCGTAGTAGTAGTCACACCACACGCCGGAGCCGGTCGTGACCCACGTCGGCAGCCAGCGCCCGTCGACGCGGATCCCGAGCCTGTCGCCGAAGTCGTGGCGGATGCCGAGCGCCCAGGCTCCACGCGAAGCGGCCGACGGTCTCGGACCGAGGCGAGGCGAAGATCGACGCGCCTAGGCCGAGCGAGAAGTACGGCCGGGTCGCGTTCAGGCCGCTGCCCGCGTACCAGAGTCCCGTGAGCATGATGTCGTCGCGGGTCACTTCTCCGGTGATCTGCTGGGGCGGCACAGCGGCGGAGCCCGCCGTCGTCGCGAACAGCTTGCCCTTGAAAGTGGCCGTAGTACACCTCGGCCGAGCTTCCGGGGAATGACGCGGAGAGCGCGCCGCCGTACGTGTACGTGTCCTCCGTATCGAACTTACGGATGCCCGAGATGGTCGTCATCCCGCCGCCCCAGCGATAGCCCGCGGAGGGGATGAGCTCGATCGCCCATGCCGCATGCGACGCGAGTGAGCAATGCGACCAGCGTTGCGAAAGCGACCTTGCGCATTCCTGCCTCCAACCGTGCGAGAAGCCTCGGGGCGGCCCCTCGAGGTGTGAACGTCGACCGCTTGTGCTTCGTCGAAAGACCTATGAACCGCCCAGCTTGAGGATCAGGCCGAGGCCGACCTCAGAACTGGTCGTAGTACTCGCCCGTGGCGGTGGTGAAGCAGCCGAAGACCGGATCGCACCACACGCGCCCGACCGGTCGTCACCCAGCTCGGAATCCAGCGTGAGTCGAGTCGGATGCTGACGCGGTCGTTCGCGTCGCGACGGATGCCGCCGCCGATGCTCCACGCGAAGCGGCCCACCGTGTCGGTGTTCTCACCGTTGATGATCGAGGCGCCGAGTCCGAGCGAGAAGTACGGCCGCGTCGGGTTGAGCCCGCTGCCCAGGTACCAGATCCCGTTCAGCATGACGTCGTCGCGATTGAGGGTCGACGTGATCTTCCGGACCGGTCGCGAGCGTCGCTTCGGCGTCGCCGCTGAAGTGCCCCCAGTAGACCTCCACGGCGTCGTTGCTCTGCAGCACGTAGTCCAGCGCGGCGCCGAACGAGAACGTGTCTTCGGTGTCGAACTTCTGGACTCCGGACAGGCTCGAAAGCCCTCCGCCGAACCGATACCCCGCGAACGGGATGACCTCGAATCCCTCGGCCCACGCGGAGCCGCTCGACAACAGCAGCGACGCCGCCAGCACGAAACCGGTGAGCTTCCGCATACCGCCTCCACTCGATTCTGTCGTGAGAGGCCCGCAGGGTTTGCGTCTGGGCCGGCCGGAAGTAGTAACCGATTTGCCGGCCCGTGCCTAGAGGGCCGTGCCCGCGAGCTTACCGGCCCGCACGTCGCGGCTCGAGGCGCGCGGCCCGTGGCGGGGTGCGGGAGTCGCGCCGCATGCCGCGCAGGTCGCGAAAGACCTCGCGCATGTGGGCCCAGGCCAGCCTGAGCCCTGGCCGCGCGAGCGCGCCGAGCGGCATCCAGTTCGCGTCGGCGGCGTCGTCGGCCGCGCGCGGCTCGCCGGAGCGCCAGCGGGCGAGGTAGTAGAAGTTGAGCGTCGGGATGTAGCCGAAGCCGCGCAGGAAGTAGCGATCCCAGTACGTGCCGAGCGGGCGCGCGCGTCCGACGACGAGACCCGTCTCCTCGCGCAATTCGCGCCGCGCGCCGCGCCTCGATGTCCTCCCCGCCTCGAGGAAACCTCCCGGCAGATCGAGGTAGCCGCGGCGCGGCGCGTGCCGGCGTGTGAGCACGAAGCACGTCGTCGCGGCGCGTGACGACGGTGACGCCGACGCAGGCCCTAGGGTAGTCGTAGATCCTGTAGCGGCACGCCGGGCACACGATCTGAAGTGGGCGGGTCCTGCCCGCCGGCTTGTCGCCGCGCCGCGGCGTGCGCCGACACGGCGCCCACACGCGCACGGGAACGCGGTCACGGCGCGACCACGGCGATGACCGCCGGGCAGTGGCACGGTCGGGTTCGTGGGATGCGCCACCCGTCCGTCGCGCCCGAGGTGGCCGTAGCTCGTGTACGCGAAATTGTCGACGCGCACGCACAGCTCGGCCTCGTCACCGCCGTCCATCGACATTGCGTGCGTGAGCCCGAGCGGTCCGGTCTTGAGCAGGCCGGCGAACTCGGACAGCGTGTAGCCGCCCTCGGTGACGGTGATGACGATGCGCCCCTCGCGATCTTCTCCGACGGCGGTGCGGTTCGCGATCTGCGGAGACTTGCGCACGCGCAGCGTTCCCGTAGCGGTCGAACAACATGAACGACTGGGCGACCTCGCGCCACGGCAAGGCACTCGGGTTGAGCCCGTGCTCGGACGAGATCCAGCACGCGCGCGCGCGGTCCGCCGCTCTTGGGATCGGCGACGAGCGCGGCCTGGAACTCGGGATGGATGCGTTCCGAGATCGATGCGCCCGCCGCTCACGAACAGCCCATGTACGAGTAGTCGGGGTAGTACTGGCCGGCGTTGAACACGGCGAGCGCGTTGAGGCGATGCTGCCACTCGCATGATGTCGAGCGGGATGCCGTCGGGCTGCGCCGTGTAGTGCGCGACGCGCAGCGGGACGCGCGCCGGGTCGACCCGCAGCACCGCGATCTCGGACGATCCGCGCCGGCAGTACGGCTCGCCGCGCCACATCCCGAACTCGAGGCCCGGCCGGATCGAGCGTAGGCGCGGCTGCGACGCGGTGCGCGTGATGATGAGGGCGCCCACGACCACCGCGAGGATCGCCGTGATGCGTCCGATGGGGATGTCGCTCTTCATCGCCACGTGGCCTCGAACGCTCTCGGACGATGCGAGCGCCACGCTCGCGCGGCTGGCGGTCATCCGGCCCCGGCGCCGGCGTAGCGCCGGAGCGCCTCGCGCACGATCAGCAGGTCGCCGATGTTGTCGAGCGTGATCAGCCCGACAGCCGCGCCGTTCTGCACGACGGGCAGCGCGGAGCGCCCGCGCTCGCGCATGCGCTGGAGTGCTCCCTCGAGCGGCTCGCCCGCGTCGGCGTACTCCTCGTCGCGGCGCATCGCCTGCGCCGACCTCGGACTCGACGCCGCCGCTCGCGCAGGCGCGTGCGCGAGATCCGCGCGCGTCAGGATGCCGACCGGCGCGCGGCCGTCCACGACCGGAAAGTCCTGCTGGTTGCCCGACATCAAGAAGTCGACGGCGCGCTCGAGCCGGTCGTGGGCGCCGAGCACGTGGAACTCGGTCACCATCGCGGCGCTCACCGGCAGCCCGCCGATCGACAGCGCGCGTCTCGACGGCGTGCGCTCCTCCGCGGCGGCGAGGAACACGAACATCGCGATGCAGCACGAGCGTGAACTGCCCGGTCACGAGCCCGGCCATGCCGAACAGGATCGCGATCCCCTGGCCGATGAACGAAGCGATTCGCGTGGCGCGCTCGTACGGCATCGCGCATCGCCAGCAGGGCGCGCAGCACGCGCCCGCCGTCCATCGGGAACGCCGGGACCAGGTTGAACAGGATCATCACCGACGTTGACCAGCAGCAGCGTCTCGAGCAGGTCGCCGCGCAGCGCATGTCGGTGACCGAGTGGTGGAGTCCGCGCGAGATCAGGAACAGGACACCGGCAATCACCACGTTGACGAGCGGCCCGGCGATGGCGACGACGATCTCCTGCCGCGGCTGGTCGGGCATGCGCGCCAGCCGCGCCACGCCGCCGATCGGCAGCAACGTGATGTCGCGAGGTCGGGATGCCGTAGCGCCGCGCGGCGAGCGCGTGGCCCGAGCTCGTGGAGCAGGACGCAGCCGAAAACGAGCACGAGCAGCAGCACGGCCGCCAGCGCCTGCGCCGGCTGGCCGGTGAGCAGCCCGCGGGTCGCGGCGATCCAGCCGATGAACAGCAGGAAGGTGACGTGGACGTTGACGCGAATTCCCGCGATGCGTCCGATGGAGAACGACCAGCGCATGACGCGGTCGAGTCTCGCATACGCTTCGGGTGCGCTCAATCGCCGCCGCGGCTTAGTTGTACGCGGCACGCGTCACGCGAACTGCGTGGCGACGCGTCGCGGTCAGGCCGCGCGCGAGTCGTCGGTGTCGTCGAGGAAGGCCGAAAGCGCCTCGAGGTCCGCGCGCGCGGCGCGGTGCCCGGGGTGGATCCACAGCGTGTGGCACAGCAGGCGCAGCGCCAGCTCGACGGCCCCGCTCTCGAAGCACGCGGACGCGGCGACGTAGAAGCAGCCGAGGATCGTGCGGCGCGTGCGACAGGCCACGCAGCGCGCGCGCCAGGCGTCGCGCTCGCTGCCGCGCTCGAGCGCCGCCTCGGCGGCCTTGGCGAGCGCCTGCGGCGGCATCGGCGTCGAACGGCGGGTCGAAGCCGGGGATGTACAGCTCGAGGTGGAACACCGCGTCGCGCAGCTGCTGCTCGACGTACGGCTCCATCACCACCCGTTCGGTCTCCTCGACGCGGTCGGCGAGGCTAAGGAACGCTTGCGCGAGATCTTCGAGCGACGGCTGCCAGGTATCGGCCACGGTGAATTCCTCCCGGTGGCATTATCGGCAGCCGCGGCGCGGGCTGAAGCAGAATCTGACGCGGCCGCGAGCGCGCGCCGCTAGCGTGACGCCGCGGCGGCGAAACGGGCGTCGGCCGCGCGCAGGAACAGAGCGAGCAGGTTGCGCGACACGCGCTCGCGGTAGTCGCGGGTCGAGCGGATGTCGTCGATCGGCGCGAGATCACGCGCGAGTGCTCCCATCGCGGCCTCGGCCACGGCGCGCGACGGCGCGCGGCCCATCAGCGCCTCCTCGGCCGCACGCGCGCGCAGCGGCACGGGCGCCACGCTGCCGAACGCGAGCCGCGCATGGGCGACGCGCCCGCCCGGTCCGTGGCGACGAGCCCCGCGAACACGACCTTCGAGATGCTCTGCGCCCGCCGTGTGCCGACCTTGCGGAACTGGGCCGTGGCGCGCGCCGGCGGGAACGGCAGGACCACGGACGTGATCATCTCGTCCGGCTCGAGCGCCAGCACCCGGTAGCCGCGGTAGAAGTCGGTGAACGGAATGTCGCGCCCGCCTCGGACCGAGCGCGCGCGCACGACCGCATCGTGGGCGAGCAGGACCGGCAACGAGTCGCCGGCCGGCGAGGCGTTGGCGATGTTGCCGGCGATCGTGGCGCGGCTCTGGATCTGCCAGCCGCCGACCTCGGCCGCCGCCGCCGCGAGCGACGGGAAGCGCCGACGCACGACCGCGTGCTCGCCGAGCTCGCGGAACGTCGCCAGCGCGCCGATCTCGAGCCCGTCGCGCCGAGCGCGCACGCCGCGCAGCTCGCGCAACCCGCCCAGGTCGATGAACCGCGATCCCGTCCACGTGCCGGCGTTCAGAGTACACGAACACGTCGGTGCCGCCGGCGAGCGGCGCGGGCCTTCGTTCGGCGGGCGCCTCGCTCAGTGCTTCGAGCGCCTCGTCGAGCCGCCGCGGCCTCAGGACCTCGAGCCTCGAGAGCGCCGATCTCATGCGTACGTCATCGCGATGTAGCCCGGCGGCGCGGAGCGGCGGCGATCCCTAGAAGACGTGACGGGTCCGGGGAAAGCTCTCTCCCTCGCGGGTCCCGTGTCCAGTGGGGCACGCCCACTCGTCGATAGCCTTTCCCCGGACCCTGCTCATTTGTGGGATCACCGCCGCCCCTCCCGACGCGTCGCCGCGCTCCGCGCCGCTGCGCGCACGGCGTCGACGATCTTCTGGTAGCCGGTGCAGCGGCAGAGATTACCCGCCAGCGCCTCGCGCACCTCGGGGTCGCTGGGCACGCGGCCGCGGCAGCGCCTGAGCAGCTCGCTGGCGGTGATCAGCATGCCGGGCGTGCAGATGCCGCACTGGGCTCCGCCGAGATCGATGAATGCCTGCTGCAGCGCGGACAGCCTGCGCCCGCGCGCGAGGCCCTCGATGGTCACGATCTTCGCACCCTCGGCCTGCACCGCGGGCACGAGGCAGGAGCACACGCTCAGGCCGTCGACGAGCACGCTGCACGCGCCGCACTCGCCCTCGCCGCAGCCCTCCTTGGCGCCGGTCAGGCCGAGATCCTGCCGCAGCACGTCGAGCAGCCGCTTCATCGGCGGCACGCGCACGCGGCGGCGGCGTCCGTTGACGACGAGCGTCAGCGTGACGTCGGTGCTCACGTCGCGACCCCCATCACGCCCGCTCGCTGAGGGCCTGCAGCAGCCGCTCGGGCGAGACGGGGATCTCGCTCACGCGGCGGCCGGTGGCGTGCGCGATGGCGGCGACCACGGCGGGCGCCGGCACGTCCATCGGCAGCTCGCCGACACCCTTGGCGCCGAACGGGCCGCCGTCGAAGGCGACCTCGACCATCTCGACGTCGATCGGCGGCGTGTCGGACGACGTCGGGATGATGTAGTTCGTGAGCTGGTGGTTCCACACGCGCCCGTCCTTCCAGCGCACGTCCTCGAGCAGCGCCCAGCCCAGTCCCTGCACGATCCCGCCCTCGATCTGCCCCGCCGCGAGCACGGGATGGATCACGGTGCCGATGTCGTGCGCCGTCGTCACCTTGAGCACGCGCGTCTCGCCGGTGTCGAGGTCGCATTCCACCTCGACCGCGCACGCCGCATAGGAAAACACGCCGTAGGCGTCGCCGCGATAGTGGTCGTCATCCCAGGCGATCTCGGGCGGCTTCTCGTAGCGCCGATCGATGCGCAGCGGACCGCGCCCCGCGGGAAGCGCCGCGCGACGCGCTGAAAGTCACGATCACCCGCGATAGGACGCTCGGCGAATAACTCGAGCCGCTCGCGCATCGCGACGCCGCACTTCGCGAGCAGCCCCCAACGACCATGCACGTCCGCGACGCGACGGTTGGCCCGCTGTCGGGCACGAGGCCAGTATCGGGGTTCTCGACGACGACGAGGTCCGGCGAAACACCCAACGACTCCGCGACCATTTGAGCAAACATCGTCGTCGTCCCCTGCCCGATCTCGGTACTCGCCGCGAGCACCCGCGGCCGCCCGTCGGAACGAACATCAAGCGAAGCGAGCGAAGCAAGCTTCACCTCCCCACTCCCCGTGAAACCCGCCCCGTGATACACGAGCGAGAACCCAATCCCACGCCGCAGGCGGCGGAGATGCGCCAAACGAGCAGGGTCCGGGGAAAGGCCATCGACGAGTGGGCGTGCCCCACTGGACACGGGACCCGCGAGGAGAGGAGCTTTCCCCCGGACCGTCACGTCTTCGAGAGCTCTCCGCCGCCAACGCCGCGGCGTTTTCACGGTCGTAGTGATCTCGCTTCTTGGCCCAGCCGACTCGCTTCGCGGTCGCGTCGAGCACCGCGTGCGCGCCGACGCTGTGTCGAAGGACTTGCCCCGTTGGCGTGACGTCGCCCTCGCGATACGCGTTGCGGCGGCGTAGCTCGACGGGATCGAGGCCGAGGCGCTCGGCGATCGCGTCCATCTGGCACTCCATCGCGAACTCGGTCTGCGGCGCGCCGAAGCCGCGGAAGGCGCCGTTCGGCGGCGTGTTCGTCGCCACGGCGCGCGCGAGGATGGAGACGTTCTCGCAGCGGTACGGGCCGTGCGCGTGGATCGCGCCGCGAGAAAGCACAACCGGCGACAGCGTGACGTAAGCGCCGCCGTCCATGACGATATCGATCTCGTTCGCGACCAGCGTCCCGTCGTGCCGCACACCCGAGCGAATGCGTACGACGGACGGATGGCGTTTGGTCGTTGCGGCGATGTCCTCGAGGCGGTCGTAGACGATCTTGACCGGGCGGCCGCTCTTCCACGCCAGCAGCGCCGCGTGGCCGCCGATCATTGACGGGTATTCCTCCTTGCCGCCGAAGCCGCCGCCGGTGACGGTCTGGATCACGCGCACCTGGTCGGGCCCGAGCGCGAACGCGCGCATCAGCGCCTTGTGCACGTAGTACGGACACTGGAGCGACCCGCGCACGACCAGCCCGCCGTTCACGCGCTCGGCGATCATGCCGTTGTTCTCGATGTAGAGCTGCTCCTGGTGGCCAGTGCGGTATTCGCCTTCGACGATCACGTCGGCGTCGGCCAAGCCGAGTGACGCGTCACCTCGCGTGATGTGGATCTCTTTGAAGATATTATTCTGGCCATAGAGCAGCGATTTCTTCGCCAGCGCGTCCTCGACCGTGAGCAGCGGTTCCAGGGGCTCGACGTCGATCGTCACGGCGCGCGTCGCCGCCTCGAGGCGCTCTAAGTCCTCGTGCGCGAGCAGCAGGATGGGCTCCTCGGCGTGGCGGATCTCCTCGGCGGCGAGCAGCGGCTGGTCGTCCTCGATCAGCGCGACCAGGTTCTCGCCGGGGATGTCGCGATGGTCGGCGACGACGACGCCGCGCCAGTCGAACGCGGGATCGAGCGTGATCTTCCGGATCCGGCCGCGCGCGATCGTCGAGCGAACCGTGCGGCCGTGGAGCACACCGGGCACGGTGAGATCGTCGACGTACTGAGCGGCGCCGGTGACCTTGTCGCGTCCCTCGACCCGCGCGACGCTCACGCCGACCGAGCGCGGCCGGTGGAGCACGGTTGCCTTGCCTACGCTCCGACGCACCCGGATCGCGCGCTTCGCGGGCGCGCTCGTGCGACTCGCCACGTTCGCCGTGCCTCCGTTTTGCCGGGCGCCGGGCGTCGCCTACATTCGGCCGCTCGCGACCCCGGGAGGGCTCGATGCCGACCGCATTGACCGAGCAGCAAACGCGCGACGTCGTCGCGCGTCTCGCCGACGCGCACCGTCAATTCGCCGCAGCCTACCCCGGCGAGAGCGGCGACCGCCAGCCCGTTCACACCGTGTATGGCGGCGCGCACCTGTTCAAGAGCGACATCGCCGCGCGCATGGGCGCGATCCGCGTTGCGCGCGCTGGAGGAGAACGCGCCCGACGCCGGCACGCTCGCCCGCGCGCTCGGGCTCACGCACCTGGACGGCAACGCGTCTCACGACCTGTACCGCCGCGTCGTCGACAAGCTGCACCACGAGCCGGTCGAGGACTACCGGATCGACTTCGAGGACGGTTACGGCACGCGGCCCGACGCCGAGGAAGACGGCCACGCCGAAGCCGCCGCGGAAGAGATGGCGAAGGGACTCGCCGCGCACGCTGCCGCCGTTCGTCGGCATCCGCATCAAGCCGCTCAACGCCGAGCTCCAGCTGCGCAGCATTCGGACGCTGGACCGGTTCCTGACGACGCTGCTCGCGCGCACGCAGGGCGTGCTGCCGCCGCATTTCGTCGTCACGCTGCCCAAGGTCACGTCGCCGGAGCAGGTCGCGGCGCTCGTGGACCTGCTGGAGCACCTCGAGCGCGCGAACGGCCTCATGCCGCGATCACTGAGACTCGAGCTGATGGTCGAGACGCCGCAATCGATCTTCGGCCCGCGGGGCGAGCCGATGTTGCCGGCGTTGGTGGCGGCGGCGCGCGGCCGCTGCCGCGGCGCGCACTTCGGCACGTACGACTACACCGCCGGCCTGAGCATCACCGCGATGCACCAGGTGCCGTCGCATCCGGCGTGCGATTTCGCGCGGCACGTGATGCAGGTGTGCCTGGCGGGCACCGGCGTCACGATCTCGGACGGCGCGACGACCGTGATGCCCGTCGGCCCGCATCGCCCGAGCGCCGACGGCGCGACGTTGTCCGAGACGCAGCGGCGGAGAACTTGCACGCCGTGCACCGCGGTTGGCGCGTCCACTTCGACGATGTGCGCATGTCGCTGCGCAACGGGTTCTATCAGGGCTGGGATCTGAATCCCGGGCAGCTGCCGTCGCGCTACGCCGCCGTGTTCTCTTTTTATCTAGAAGCGCAACAAGAGGCGGGTGCGAGACTGAAGGCGTTCGTCGAGAAGGCGGCGCAGGCGACGCTGCTGGGAAGCATTTTCGACGATGCCGCGACCGGGCAGGGACTCTTGAACTTTTTTGCGCGGCATCAATTGCGGCGCGCTGACGAGAGGACGACGCGCTCGCGACCGGGCTCACGCTCGCGGAGCTGCGCGGGCGATCGTTCGTGAAGATCCTGAACGCACGACGAGGAGTCTAAGCCGCTCGCCGCGCGCGGTCTGGGGAAAGCTCTTTCTCCTCGCGGGTCCCGTGTCCAGTGGGGCACGCCCACTCGTCGAAAGCTTTCCCCCAGACCGCGCGCGGCGAGCGGCTCTCTTCTTCTACCGCCGGCCGCCGCCTCCACGCCCACCGCCTCCACGCGAGCCACCCCCGCGCGAAGCGCTGCCGCGAGACGCACTGCTGGACCCGCCACGGTTGCCCTGATAGCTCTGCGTGCGCTGATTCCCCTGCTGGCGCGCCTGCGCGTCGCGATTCAGCTGATCCGTGTTGCTGGGCTGCTGTGACGGCCGCGCTCCCGTCGATGGCTGCTGCGAGGGCCGAGTTCCGGTGGAAGGCTGCTGAGAGGTCGATTTCCCGTGGACGGCTGCTGCCCCGGCCGATTGCCGCTGCCGCCGACATCGTTCCATCCACCGTTCTCGTACGACTGCCATCCACCGTCGGTCTTGCGATACACGTCGCCGTTCCGGCCGGCGTAGACATCGCCGTTCTTCTCGCCGACGAACCCGCTGCCGCCGGGGCCGCGCCATCCGGTGGCGAGCACGCCGCTCCCCTGCGCCTTCCAGCGCGAGTTGCCGTTGGCATCCGTGACGCGTTGCGTGCGCGCCCAGTCGTCGCCACGCGCGACCGTCGTCGATCCCCAGCTCCCGTGCACGTTGCTCCCCCGCGCGTCGCCGCGGCCGTGCCGGTGCGCGGGTTGTACGCCCGCCCGGCGTGCGCGCCGCCGGACGGACCGTACGCCGCCACGCCACGCTTGTACGTTCCGGTGCTCGGGTTGTAGGACGCGCCGCCCGCGACGCCGCCATACGGACCGTACGCCGTGGCGTAACGACCGTAGGCGCCGGTGTGCGGGTTGTACCGATAGCCGCCGCCGTAGCTGGGCGGCCACGGGTGGTAATAGCCGCCGTGGTAGTAGGGCGGGTAGTACCACCCCGTTCCCCACATCGCGCAGCCGAACGCGATCGACACGCCCGTGTAGCCCGCCGTGTAGGCGTACACGGGGTACTCGGCATTCGGATCGACGACGGTCACATACGCCAGGTGCTGGACGGGAGAGCGTTGGACGGAAGGTTCGCGATCTCGACCGGGATGGACGTGCAGAGCGTCCACGGCCCCGTCGGCGCTGTCGACGCGAACCACACCGCCTGGTAGCACAGGTAGTAGTGGTTCTCCACCCGCACGACGTCGTACGACGAATTGGCCGCATAGGTAACCGTCGAGCCCTCGATCGCCTTGAACTCCGGCTCGCCGTCATACGTGACGTCGGGCGCCTTGATCTCCTTCGCGTTCACGCGCGCGGTCTGCAGGATCGACGCGAGCAGCACCGCCTCCGCCGCCTCGTCGGTGCCCGGCACCGACGCCCGCACGCCCGCTTTCAGGTGATCGATCGGAATGTTCTGGAAGTCCGGCGGCAGGTTCGGCGTCGCGAACACCCACGGCCCTTCCGGATTCTCGGAGCTGAACCAGCGTCCGGAGGTCAGGTAGTAGTAATCGCCCTTCTTCTCTTTCATATGGAACAGCTCGCTCTCGGTGTTCGTCGCGTATTCCAGCTTCGTGTCCTTGATCTTCTTGAACTTGGGCTTGCCTCGAGAACGATCAGCTCGGACGGCTGGTTCGACGTGTAGATCGTCGGCATCTTGCTCGAGCTGATTCCCTTGCCGGGAATGTTCTCTTTCGCCTCGCGCCAGTTGTCGTCGTTGGGGATCTGCTTGAAGCTGTCCGGCAGCTTGTCGACCGGCTTCCAGTCCTTGGTCCCATCGGGCGACTCGAACCAATTCTTCTCGTTGCGCAGATAGAAGGTCTTCGTGACCTGGTCCTGGATGAGATCCCAGTTCGTGTTCACGACAGTACTTGAGCGTCGTCCCCGAGATCGGGCTCATGATCATGTCGCCGTCGGTCATGACGAGGATCGCAGGCCGCGTGCTGTAGAAGATCGGCGGCGCCTTGGTCTGGATCTTCGTGCCCTTGGTCGTGATCTGGCTCTTGTCGACCGCCGCGAGCACGCGGTCGAGCCCGATCACCACCGGCTGCGTCGGAAGCGACTTCTCGATCTCCGTGATCGCTTCCTTGGTCTGATCACGCCCCCAGAGCGGCGAACCGAATCTCCGAGGCTGGATATTGGTGAGATTGACCAGCCGATCATCCATCGAGACCGACGTCGGCGAGACGAGCTTCAAGGTGCCCAGCTCCGGCTTCGGCGCCTCTTTCGTCGCATACGAGATCGCCGCCATCGCCGTCAGCTGCTTCTGGTCCCGCCAGGTCAGGATCTGCGGCTGATAGAGGATGATGACTGCTGCCCGTCGGCGTGATCAGCGACCGCGGCCAGCCGCCGTCGGGGACGGCCTGCTCTGGAGTCGGCGGGCGCGTGGCGCTGCCGCGACTCCGGCGCCGTGGTGGCCTCAGGCGCCGTGGTGGCCTCGGGCGTCGTGGTCGCCTGCGGCGGCGGGGGTGGTTTCGGCGCCGGCGGGCGGAGTCACCGTGGAGTCCGCTGCGCTCGCCGCGGACGGGCCGAAGGCCGACGTCATGACTCTCGCCCCGGACAGGACAAAGAGCAGGACGGCGAGCAGGCTCACCAAGGGATTTCGAAAACGCTTCGTCATGGTTATTTCTCGCGGTTGAGCGGATCTCGAGCGTGGGGGCTGGAATTGCCGCATGCTACCACCAGTCGGGACGGGGTGCCGCCAGGGGCGCGGACGGGCGCGAGCGCTTTTCGTGCGGGCGCGCCGAGCCCCAGGCCCGGTGCGCGGCGCGCTTCCCGCGTCGGAGTCCGATCGGCCATCAGAGTTGGGGAGCTAGCCTGCCCTTCCTCAACTCGCGCCTCGCCGCGCTTGGTCTTCATGAACTCGGCGCCGAACACGCACTCCGCGACGTACTGATTGTCGCGCCCGGCAGCGGAGCCGGATGGTCTCGATGGTGGCTTTCGCCCCCACACGCGACGGGATCCGCATGATCGAACTCGAGTCGCGAACGTTCCGGGACAACGGTGGCCCTTGTCGCTCACGTAGCTGCACTGCCCTTGATCGCGTTCCCAGACACTTCGCTTCACGTGAGCGGGGATGTGGCGCGGGTTCTTGGACTCGCGCTTTGACACCGGGCGCGGGCGAGAGGTCGCGGCGAACTTCTGCTTCTCGAGGTTGGCCAGCAGGGAGATCGAAGGCGCGGTCAATGACTTCCGCAACGTCTCCGAAGGGGCTATCTGGTGGCCAAGGAGCTCCTGAATGCGCCGCAGCTTGTCGCGCGTGTCCTTGCGGATCGTCGTCTGAAGCGCGTATCGCTCCGGCGCGAGCGGCTCGACTCGCCCGCGGGGAGCAACTGTCCCCGGGGACAGTTGAGTAGACACGTCGGCGCCAGGAGCGTGCTGTAGTGGCATCACTGAAGCTGCGGCGGATTCAGGCGCCCCAAGCTCCACCGTGCTTGGGATGACCCGTCCGAACGAGGGACTGGGAACTGTCCCCGGGGACAGTTGGTCGCCGGAATTGCTTGGCGACGGGATCGCCCGCACGAGCGTCGGCGTCCGCCTGCGGGAATCGCTCCGCCAGCAGCTCCACGATCTCGGACTTGCTCTTGTGGAACGCCGCCCTCAAGAGCTCGTCGGCGTTGTCCCTCCCGCAGATACTTGGACAGCAGGACCACCGCGCTCACATGGAGCCGCCCGTCGGCGATCGCGGCAAAGATCACCGGGTACTTGCGGGCCATGCGTGCGGCGCGGATGCGCTTGAAAGGCCATCTCCTCGGAGAAGCCCAGCTCCTTCTGGCAGTACGAGAACATCGACGGATGCGCGGCCGGAAGGTAGAGCCGCCGTGAGTCCACTTCGGCGATGTGAGCCAAGATCTCGGCGGTGGTACCACGATCCGCTTGACGACCAGGGACTTGAGATGGCTCACCAGCTCGTGATCGTCGACGTCCGTCAGCGTGCAGGCGCGCATAAGACGAGTCTTTCTTCGGGGGCGCTCGCAGCGGGGGCTTCGAACTCTCGCTACGAGTTCTTTCTATCACGCGTGTTTTCGACGCTCAGAGTTCGCCGGAGAGGTCGCGGCGAAGCTGCATCGCGAGCTTTGTTTGTCGAAGCGCCTTGATCGAACGCGCACGCGCGCATTCAGTGCGGCGTGGCGCGACGCGCTCAGAGGCGTCGCCGTCTCACTAGCGATACCACCTCCGCGACGCGTCAAGGGGATTCTTGTGCAGACCTGCTTTCAGGGCTAACGGACACCGAGGCTTCAGCTCGCCATCTGCGCAACCGCCAACGCCCTTCTCGGGGATGTAGTTCCCGAGCACCTACAAAATGACAATCGCCCGCCGACCTCATCAGTCGACGGGCGATGCCTGTCGGGAACGGTTGGCGAAACTCTGAGTCCGCCGCGACCGGCGGCGCCGGCGGCGCCGAATGCTCCTCGAGGAACTTGAGCACGGCCTTGTTGAAACCGCCTGCGGCCTGCCAGTTCATGCCGTACGACGCGCCCTTTAGCGTTACGTGCTCGGCCTTCGGCTGGCAGCGGGCCAATGCTTCGCACATGTCCTTGCGGGCCTCGGCGCTCTTGTCGCCGTCGATGATGAGGACGGGGACCTCGGATGCTCTTCGCGTCGTCGCAGCCGAACGTCGGGTCCTGCGCGCGCGACGTCGTCTGGAGCATGAACGCGTTCTGGTTGTCGTGAAGGTTGTCGCGGAACTTCGACGGCAGCTGCTCGGTAGCCAGGGCCATCCGAACGCCCAGTCCATCAGGCCACGCAGGGCCAGCTCCGCGAAGCCGTCGCGAATCGCGAGGCGCGCGCGAGATGACGACCTCGGTGCGCTCCTGGAGGTACTTCTGACGGTCCGATCCCGACAGCAGATCCGGCAGCGGCGGCTCGGCAGCACGACGCTCTTCACGAGCTCCGGATGGTTGCGCGCGATGAACGCCGCCATCTGGCCGCCGTACAGAGTGGCCGATCAGGTGGACCGGCCCGAGCTTGAGCGAGTCGATGAGCGCCAGCAGATCGCGATCGTTGAGCACGCGAGCGTGTAGGCGGCGCCGTCATCGCCCGGAGCGTTCGGATGAGTGATAGCGCCGGCTGTACGCGATGACGTGGAACTTCTTGCTCAGGGCGCCCATCTGCGGCCCCACGTCCAGTAATCGTTGGCCGAGCCGTGGATGAGGATGACCGGATCGCCGCTGCAGCCTCCTCGACGTAGGCGAGGTCGACGCCGTTCACGCTGACGTGGCGCAGTCCTTCGTCGTTCGAGCCCGCTGCTGCCATGCGCGGCGAGGCGAGGAAGACGACTCCGACAGAACGCACTCAAGGCACAGATGCCGATCGCTCTGGGGCGCACGATCCCTCAGAACTTGGCGTCCCTCCCGGCCGGCGTCGCCCGTTGGGGCGGCCGGACGCTCCACAATGGGCGGGAGGGCGCACCGGTATTCGGTTATCGGCGGGAGCGGGGAATCTGTGGGCCGTTTTCCAGCCCCGCGGACGGCGACAAGTTCGCTGACCTGCGAGGCGCCACCCGCAGTTTCTTCTCTATGAGGGCTTCTTAGGTTCCTTGGGGCCGCGCCGCAGGACGGGCTCAACTCCCCCGATACGTCGAATACCCGGAACGGGCTCCAGGAGCAGCGGCACATGGCAGTGCTCGGGTGGGATCGCGCGCACTTCGAAGATCACCGGGACCTCGGGATGAAACGCCGCGGCGCCCTGCGCGCGCTGGTACTCCCCGTCGCGAACACCAGACGATAGCGTCCCCGCCTCGAGCGACTCGCCGTCGCCGAGAAAGTCGCGCACGCGCCGTCGGCGTCGGTCACGCGCTCCGAGATCGACCAGCCGAGGCGGCGTGCGAGCAGGCGCACGGTAATGCCCTGGGCGGGCTTCCCCGTGACAGAGGTCGAGGACATGCGTCGTGAGCGGGGGCATATCAGGTCGGCGAGCCTACACCATTGACCGAGCGGCACGCGCGTATGCACGCTCAGTGCAACTCAGAGCCGATCTCTCACGGCCGCGCTCACCTTCCGGGAGCGCTTCAGAGTCGGAACCCATTCTCCTCGACTCGCCCGCCCGTCGTCGCCGATCGGCGACATGCTCACGCTCGTGCCGCTGGACTGCGATGCCAAACGTATCCTGGCGTCATCGTCGTTGCGCTGTCGATCGTCGCGGTCTCGACCGCCCACGCGGGCGCGTCGGAGCTGGACGCTCTGCGGCAAGGGGCTCGGCGTCTCCCGCATGAGCATCCAGTCTCTTCGCCTCGGCTCGTCCGAGCGGACGATTCCGCTCGACCTCGGGGGCCGGCAGTCACACTCGTGCTCGAGCGATCCCACCTCCGCGCGCCCGAATTTCATGTGCTCGTCAGGCCGAGGACGGTGCGCTCAAGAAACTCAAGCGGCTCCGGCCGCGAGCTATCGCGGGACGGTGCTCGAGATTCCCGGCTCGGTCGTCAGGGGCATGATCCGGAACGGGCAGCTGCACGCGGCGGTCGCGCTCGGTGACGGACGGCTGTTCTACGTTGCAGCCGCTGACCGAAGTCGACCACGCGTCCGATCCCGATCGGCACGCCGTGTACGATGCCGCGGACGTCGTGGGCGTCGAGGAACCTGCGCCACCTCGGAGCGGCCGGTGATCGTCCCGCCCGTCGTGGAGGGCAGCGAAGGTACGGCCGCGGCGGCCGTGATCCAGAACGCGGAGCTGGCGTTCGACGCCGACTTCGAGGTTCTTCACGCTGAACGGCGGCTCCGTCAACGCGCAACCGTCGCCGACATCGAGAACGTGATGAGCGCCGTGAACGCCGTCTCACGAGCGCGATTGCGCGCTCACGCACCAGATCACCACGATCATCGTCCGCTCGGTGGCCTCGGATCCGTACACGAGCACCGACCCCAGTCAATTGCTCACCAGAGTTTCGAAATCACTGGAATACCTCACAGACGGGCGTGGTTCGCGACGTGGCTCACCTGATGACCGGGAAGAACCTCGACGGAGGGATCATCGGAGTCTCCTCCGTGGGCGCGGTCTGCAATCGAGCGCGCGGGCGTACGGTGTGTCGCAGTCGCGATTCACCTCCAACCAGGGCCGCCGCTGCTGCGCTGACGGCGCACGGAGCTGGGTCACAGATTGGAACGCCGTGCACTGCGACGGCGTGACCCCTGCAACATCATGTGCTCGAGCGTCGGTGGATGCAGCGGCATCGGTCTTCCGAACTTCGAGCCCATGGGCATCGGTGCGATCACCAGCTTCGCCGCGAGCCTCGGCTGCTCACCCCGCCAGTCGGGGTCGGGAACCAGACCTCGGCGGAAGCGATGCGCCTTGTGCCTCAACGCCGAGCCCATCCACGGGCGGAGACGGCGCTGAGCTTCTACATGCCGGTCGGCCTGCGTGCCGAACTCGACATTGTCGACGTCACGGGCCGTCTCGTGGCACGCCTGGCGAATGGAGCCCAGGCGCCCGGCTGGCACTACGTCCGCGTATGGACCGGACGCGCGATGACGACGGGCGCCGGGTGACTGCCGGGGTCTACTGCGCCCGACTCCACGCCTCCGGGGCGAGTGTGACCGCACGCTGGTGATGCTTCGTTGAGTCACTCGCGGAGCAGCTTCTCCAGCCGAAGCCGCGTGATCTTCCGTTGCTCGCCCGCCGCGATCGCCAGCTCGTCATCCGTAGCATTGCCGAGGCGGGACTCGAGCAACGCAAGCATCTCGTCGGCGCTCTTGCCGAGTGGCGCAGACGATGAACCCGTAGCCGAAGCGCTCCTCGTACGCGCGGTTGCCGCGTTCGAGCGCGTCGAGCGCGTCGCCTCGGACGCGCCGGTGGCGCCGCGCTGCTCGTCGCTCGCCCACGCGGCCGTCGTCGCGAACCGGCGGCTCAACGCATCGCGATCGCCGATGCGCGGGTGGTGCGCAGAACGCCTCGAGCCAGTCCGTCGCGGCCCAGACTCGCCTCGGCGCAGTGCTCGCCCGCTCGAGTCGGCCGAGTCGCGCGAACGGCCGCGCGGCGCACATCGCCGCCACCCACGCCCGGGCGCCCGCAACAGCGTTCGAGCGCCGCGGCGGCCTCCTTCCGGGCAAAGCCGTTCAGCTCTTCAAAAGTCATGCGTTCGCGCCCCATTAAGAATTCCTCACCGCGCAGGTCGAAATTCTCTTTGATCTCGGCGACGGATTCGTACAATACCGCTCCCGCGCGGCGGGTCGCTGCTACCACATCCTGCCCGACCTACTGTCTCCCCGCCGCGTCGGGACCTCTGCCGCCCACGCCACCCCGGGGTCCCTCTCGACGGCATGCAGCCAAACCTGTCCACCGAAGCCGCCGCGTTCTCGGGATACATCGACCTCGCGTCGGCGCGCCTCGGCGGCACGGCCGCTGATCGCCAACGACGAGTTCTTCGCCGAGAAGGAGAACCTGCGTCAAACCCGGTCGCGCCGATCGTTCGACCCCGATCAGCTACACCGATCGCGGCAAGTGGATGGACGGCTGGGAGACGCGCCGCCGCCGCACGCCGGGCCACGACTGGTGCATCCTGCGGCTCGGACTCCCGGGCGTGATCCACGGCTTCGACATCGACACCGCAGCACTTCCTCGGCAACAACCCGGCGTACGCATCGGTCGACGCGTCGAGGCGCCCGACGGACGCCGGCCCGAGGCGCTCGCGCAGGATTCCACGGCGGTGGACGCGAGATCCTGCCGCGCTCGCCGCTGCGCCCGGGTCGCAGAACCTGTTCGCCGCCGATCGCCGGCGAGCGATCGACGCACGTGCGGCTCAACATCTTTCCGGACGGTGGCGTCGCGCGCTTTCGCGTCTACGGACGGGTCGCGCCCGATCGCGCGAGCGCTCGCCAAGCGCACGCGAGCTGGACCTCGCCGCCGTCGAGAACGGCGGGCTCGTCGTCGCCGCGAGCGACATGTTCTTCGGCGCGAAGGAGAACCTCATCATGCCCGGCGCTCGCCGCCTCGATGGGCGACGGCTGGGAGACGCGGCGACGCCGCGGACCCGGCTACGACTGGGCCGTCGTCGGCGCTCGGCCCGCCGGGACGCATCACTCGCGCCGTCGTGAGCACGCGCCACTTCAAGGGCAACTACCCCGACCGCGTGCTCGGTCGACGCCTGCTCGGCGCCCGACGCCGCCGTCGACTCACTCAACGCCGCCGCCGCTGCGCGTGGCGCAGATCCTGCCGCCGACGCCGCTCGCCGCCGACACCGAACGCGAGTTCAAGTTCGAGGCTGGCGGAGGCGGATCCGTGCACGCACGTGCGGCTGAATATTTATCCTGACGGCGGCATCAGCCGTCTGCGTGTCTTCGGCGCACCACGTAAGCCTTCGCCCAATGACCTCACGCTGGCGCGCTCCGCTGGTCGCACGCTTCGCTTCCGATCGCGGTGGCGTCCACGGTGCTCGTGCTCGGCGCGGCCGCGGTGCGCGACCTCGCAACCGCGCCACGATCCTCAGAGTGCCCAGGCGCCGGTCATTCGCCTCACCGAGTCGGCGGGCGCGTCCGGCGCTCGCCGCGCCGCGCTGGACGCCCTATGCGCAGGACCCCACGAACCGTGTGATGATCGAGCACCCGACGCAGAATTCCGCCGTGGGCGCTGCATTTCGAGGTAGAAGCACCTCGACGCGAAGCCCGCGTCGTGGCATGTCGAATGCGTCGTATCGCAATCAGGAGCTGCAGCGCCTCGCACCGCGCACGAACTACGTCCTGCGATTTCGTGGCCGCGCCAGCGCATCGCGATCCGATCGCGCGCTCGACTTGGCGCAACATCACGAGCCTTATAAGAATCTCGGGCTGCTGCGCGAGATGACGATCGACGCGTCGCCACGCACCTACGAGGTCCGCGTTCCGCACCGGCGACGACATCCCGGCGCTGAACGAGCCCAAGTCGTCCGGCGTGTGGCTCACCATCGCGGTCGGCCAGACGCTGGGCTCGGTGTGGATCGGCGACGTCACGATCGGCGCGCCCGAGACGCACGCTTCGACGGCGGGTCGCTCCCGCTCGGCGCTTCACGACGTCCGAAGGCTGGAGCGGCGGCCCGTCGCGCGCCTCCAAGACGCTCGTGGCCGGCTCCGCCGTCGCGCTCTCGGACACGTCGGGGCATGAAGCTGTCCGCGCCGGCCAACGGATTCGCCTACACCGAGCGCAGAGATGCCGATGAACCTGTCGCGCGGCGAGTGGGACATGGTGCTCGACGTCGCGACGCCGACGCCGCAGAACATCGGTCGCGTCGTCGTCTACGCGCGCTCGGGTCCCGACAAGGGCATCGAGTACGCGTTCTGGGCGATCTTCGGGCCTCGTCGCGCAGCCGCAACCGCATCATCATCCCGCGCGAGCAGTTCTTCAGCTACGTGTGGCATGGACCGTTCACGTGGGCCGCGGCTCGCATACGCTCGCCGTGAAGCTCGAGGCCAACGGCAACGGTCCCGCCAGATAACGCTGCGATCGATCTCCGCCGAGCCGCGCGAGCGCGGACGCGCGCTGCCGCCCCTGATACGCAATCTCAACGTCGAGCGCGTCGCCAAGACGACCGCGACGATCCGCTTGGACCACCGACGCGCCGGCCGCGTGCACCGTCGAGTACGGCCCGACACCCGCGCGTACGGTCGCGAGCGCCCCAGCGACTCGCGCTCGACCGACCATCGGGTCGATCTCACGGGGCTCGACGCCGGGCGCGACGTTCACGTGCGCAGTGCGCGCCGAGGCCGGCAGGATCACGAGCCGCTCCGGCGACGTGAGGTTCACGACCGACCCCGACACGCCGTGGTTCCCCACCGCGAGCACGCGGCCATTCACGCTCGGGCTGTTCACGGTCACCAAGCGGGAGGACCTCGAGCGTGCGCGCGGCACCGACTCCGACGGCTTCACGAGCTACCGATTCTCGTCGTGCGACGATCCCCTGATGAAGCGACCGCGTATCTCGCCGCCGCCGCCGCGGCGGGCAAGCGTGCGCTGATCGGATTCTGCGTGCGCGCCGTCGAGCGCGGCGATACGTCGGGCGTCATCAGCGCGTGCGCGCGCTGGCCTCGAACAAGGCGCTGCTGGGTTGGTACCTGTACGACGAGCCCGAGGGCGCCAAGGTCGATCCGGCGTCGTTGCGCCGCGCGTACGGACGCGGTGCATCGCGCCGATCCCAAACATCGCGTGTACATCGGGTCGTATCAGCTCTCGAAGAGCTACCCGTACATCGGCGCGTTCGACGTCGCGATGATGAATCGCTACCCCGTGCCGTATCAACCCATCGACTCGATCGTCCCGCTGCTCGCGCTCTCGCGCGAGTCGGGACAGCCGTTCACGTTCACGTTCCAGTCGTTCGGCCTCGACGCCCAGCGCTGGCCCGCGTCACCCCCGGCCCCGGCCGCTACCCGAGCCGCGACGAGATGCGCGCGATGGCGTGGCTCAGAGTCGTCTACGGCGCGAGTGAGCTGTGGACGTACGCCTACAGCTATCTGCATGACACGCCCGGCTCGGAGTGGCACTGGGCCGACCTGCTCGCCGTCGCACACGAGCTGCGCCGCTGCGAGCCGCTGCTCGTGGCGCCCGAGCGCGCGAACATCGGAGTCCTCACCGGCGCCGGCGGCGCGATCCGGGCGTGCGTGCGCGACGTCGGTGGTGTTCCCTACGTGATCACCGTGAACGTGAGCGACGACTCGACGGCGACGCGGCTCGTTGTTCCACGCATCGGAGCGGGACGCGCGATCGAGATCCACGACGCGCGAACGATCGTGCTCGGGAGTGATGCGATCGCGGATTCCTGGCAGCCGTACGAGGTGAGGGTGTACCGGATCGAGCGCCGTTGATTCCAGAGGCGGCGGCGCCGCCAACCGTGCCAAAGTTTGTTAAGAACACTTCGCTCCAGAGCGAGTGATTTTGACATCTCCCAACTGTCCCCGGGGACAGTTGTAATTTTCTATCGCCTGAATGAAACGTTGGTGTGCACCCACGTCGCGATCGGCTGTCCGGCCACCAGGGCGGGCTTGAAGACATATTGCCGGACGGCTGCGAGTGCGGCATCGACGAGTTTTGGGTCACGCTCGATGGGCTCGGCGTCTCCGGGATGAGTGAACGTCAGCGGTACGTACGCGTCGAGGACACGGCCACTCCGACAAACCAAGACGGCGACGGGAATCGTGTCCTCGATCCCGCGCGCGAATGCGCTCGGCGGATACTCGGGCTCGACTTTGTGGATGAGCTCGGGCAGCTCGTCCGCATACGTATACTGGGGCTCGATGTCCCCGATGATCGTCGAGAACGATTGACCGGGGCCGAGACAGTCCAGAGCCTCAGGAACGCTTCCCGGTATCAGCTCGATCTCCGTCGAGGCACCAATTCTCAACCCTGACAGCAGGGCGCCCAGCCTCACGGGTGGAGTCCCCACCGGGATCACGTAGGGGGCGCGGTAGACCGCGGAGACGAGCCTTTGCCCGCCCCGGCGACCGACCAGAGAACAACGAACGCCTTCCGGCGGCTTTGGCTCGAGCTTCAGCTGGATGTGCTCCCTGCCGCGAGCGCACGATTCGGGACGACGATGTGATACGGAGCGCCGTTCTTCGGATCCGCGAGTGCGATCGAGGGTGAAGAAGGGCAGTCACAAGTAGAAAACCCGGGAGCAAACTCACACTTCGCATGGGACCTCCGCGGCGGCCGGGGGTCGCGGGGCATGGCGGCCGCGCGGAAAGCTTACGCGATCGCGCGCCGCTGTTGCGAAAGTTTGTTAAGAACACTCGCTCCAGAGCGAGTGATTTTTGACATCTCCCAACTGTCCCCGGGGACAGTTGGGCTTCAGTACCCCCGATCCTCATCTCGATGATCTGCTCCAGCGAGAGCTGAGTCTTCGAATTCCCGGTGACCCGCCGAATGTACGCCGCGTCCACGCCGTGATCACGGGCGCGGATCATGTCCTCGAGCGGGACGTTCTTGTAACCGGCTTCCGAGATCGCGCGACGAAGCGGCCGTCCACGCCGTGGTCACGTGCGCGCACCAGCTCGGAGAGCGGCAGGTCGCGATAGCCGGCGTCGCGCATCGACGACGCGAACTCGGCGTCGACGCCGTGATCGCGCGCCTTGCGTAGATCTTCGAGCGAGGCCTTGCCGTAGCCCATCTCGTGCATGCTCGACAGGTAGTCGCCGTCCACGCCGTGGTCGCGAAGCGAGATCATGTCGTCGAGCGGCATCGGCTTGTAGCCGAGCGAGCGGTACGCCTCGAGGAACTCGGCGTCGACGCCGTGATCGCGCGCCTTGAGCACCTGGTCGAACGGCAGCTTCTTGTAGCCCATCGCGTTCAGCATGCCGACGTACTCGAGGTCAACGCCGTGGTCGCGCGCGCGCAGCAGCTGCGGGATGTTGTCGAAGCGGTAGCCGAACAGCGCCATGCCGCGCACGTACTCGACCGACACGCCGTGGTTTGCGAGCTTCAGGAACGTCTCGAGATCCGGCGTCTCGTACGACTGCTTCTTCAGCTCGTCGAGCAGATCGAGTCCCGCGTTCGCGTACGCCAGCCTCGCCTGCTCGTCCGTGTTCGGGCGGCGGATTCCGCGGCGTGCCAGCTCGTCGGGGAAGGTCTTGTCCAGCTCGAGCGTGAACACGCCCGCGCCGTGGCCGTTGTCGAACACGCCGCGGCAGACAAACGTGCCCGCGTCGCGACGGATTCGGAACTCGACCTGGCCTTGGGCCTTCGTGACGGTGCTGGGATTGAAACCACCGAGCGCCTTGAGCGGCGTCGACGTGGTCCAGTCCATGATGAAATGTCTGTTCGATCCGGCCTTGATGCTCAGCTCGATCTCGTCGTTCGTGTGGCCCGGATCGATCATCCACTGGCCGTTGAGCGGAATGGGCTCGTTGGCGTGCCTGTCTCCGTGCGCCGCGGCGAGACGCGGCAGACCCAAGGTGAGCGCGACGGCGAAGAGCGCAAGGCCCGCGACCTTCCATGGGGCAAGGCGAGCGGCCCGGGCTTCGAGACTCGGGTTCATGGCAGGTTCTCCGGGGAGTGTGCGGTCGTGCAGCGGCGACGTTACGGACTACGCCGCGAGTCGGACAAGGGTTTCGACGAAGCCGGGATCGACAAGGTTGGAATGGACCCCGGGCCCGGAGGTGGGACTCCGCGACGCACCCGGCCATTTCTGCTATCTGTCCCGCGGCCCCCAGTGACTACAATGAGCCGTGATTTCGGTCCTTCCAGACAAGGCCTCGGAGAAACCGTGAGTTCCCTGCGCCGCGCCCTGCCCGCGTTGGTTCTGGCCGCCGCTCTCGCTGCGCTACTTGGCTGCGACAAGGAGACCACCAAGCCGCAGCCCGCCATTCCCTTGGCCCAACTCGAGACCATCTGGCCCAACGAGGACGGCCGCGGATGGGTGTTCGCGATCAAGGCCGAGAAGTGGAAGGACACGACCACGAGCATCGGCTACTTCCCGACCCCGAGGTCCGTGCCGCCCGCGCCCAGCGTCTCGTCGTTGATGAACTTCTTCACTACGTATCCCAAGGGCGACTCGGTGACCGCCGACTCGGGCCGCTACACGTTCCAGTTCAACGGCGAGATCACCACCCTCTCGGGCGTCACCGCGCAGAACGCCATGGAGACGATGGGCCCGCCGGTCGCGAGGCTGGAGACGCTCGCGGACCGCCTCGGCCCGGACCCCGTGCTCCGTTGGCTCCGGCAGATGCGGCCCGATCTTTCTTTGCGGGCGAGCTCCGCGCGCGCCCCCAACTCGACTTCCCGTCCTCGCCGCCGCTGTTTCTACATGGGTACGCGTGGCGGAAGCGGGTTGACGGCATCATCGGCTACGGAGATCTCGACACGCTGCCGTCGTGGAAATACCTCAATCCCGACATCGTGACGGGGGGCGCTCTTCACCCACCAACTCGTCCCCGCGCTCGCCAGCAATCTCTTCCTCCACGGACACGTCGTCGGCCGCCGCAGCGTCACCACGCCGTCGGGGACGTACCCGAACGCCATTCTGGTCGACTACCTGGTCGACTACGGCACGATCGCGGTCACCGACAATCAGGGTGGCATCGTCGGCTACGCGCGGCAGATCTCGTTCGGGTCGGTCGCGTTCGCCGACAGCATCGGCCCCGTGGCCTGCATCGAGCGCCACGGCATGCGTGTGGGGAGAAACCAAAAGCTCTCGAGTGGGCAGGGGCAGAACACCTTGGGACTGGTGTCGGCGGATCGAGCCGCCACCCATCAAGAGGCCTTAGTCCGTCACGACCTACTCCCGCGATGAACGCCTACAGGAAACTTCTCGCCCTCCTGGCCAGCATCATTGTCACTGCCACTCTTTCCGCCGCACCGTTCGCGGTGACGCACGCCTACGGCGATCCTTGCACCGCCACCCGCAGCGTGGGCGTGGACATCGTTGAGCGGACGACTACGGCCGGCGCCTTCCTCGGCAAGAGCGTGGTCCAGACGTTCTTCGCCGAGGACACGCTGATTGGCGCCATCACGATGTGGCGCGCCAACTCCCAGCCTGTGAATGGGATCCGTCTTGAAATTGACGAGACGGACTCGACGGGGATGCCGCTGACGGATCGGCCACTGTTGGTGTGGCCAGTAGTGCTGACGATGCCGGCTGACTCTACTGCTGACTCTACTTCACCCACCGAGTATCGCTACGAATTCAATCCGCCCTTTGCCGTGCCTCGTCGAGACACCTTCGCCGTCAACTTCATCTCGGACCCGTGCATCGACATTTTCGATCTCCACGTCGCAAAGGACACACCGTCCGTCGGAGGCTCGCTCTGGCTCACGTCCCGATTCGGGTGCGGACGGAGGACGTTTCCAATTCATCATCCCGAGCTGGATCTCTGCCTCAAGGTCGAATTCTGCGACACCGTCACGCCGACGCGGCCGTTCACATGGGGTCGGCTCAAGCTTCGATACCGATGAGGGCGCCGGGCGGCGCCCTCTCGATACCTGATCGTCGCTACGACCCGACTGTCTTCGTCGGCGCGCCCGTCCCCGCCAGGGTCGACGCCTCCTTCTTCGCGTGCAGGTTCACCTCGGCCTTCTGCCGCTCGAGCATGAGCACGCGCGCGTCCGGATCCACGATCAGCTTCTGCGGCTCGAAGTCGCACGGGATCGACACCGGCTTCTCTTCGCCGGCGGCGAGCGTGATCGTCGAGCGCGACTCGCTGTAGGCGTTGTCCTTCGTGCGCTTCTTCGGGAAGCGCTCGCCGCGGGTCGCGGCGACTTCGATCGGCATCACGCCGGTGCCGACGTTCTTGATCTTGGCCTCGACCGTCCAGCCGCTGCCGCCGTGGGTCACGCGCGAGTCGGTGATCAGGTAGTGCGGAACGACGGTGCCGTAGAACCACTGCTGCACGAACGCGTCGAACGCGACCGGGTCGGGCGCGTGGCGGCGCATCACGGCCAAATACTCCTCGATCAGCGGATGATCCTTGCTGTCGCGGTACATCTGGAGGTACTCGCGGTGCGCGGCGAGGCTCGCGTCGCGGCCCATCAGCTGGTAGAGCATCCAGAACGCATAGCCGCCGCGGTCGTAGATGATGCGGTCGTCGCCCGGCAGGCCGCCGTCGATCTTGTTGAGCGGGCGTTCCGAGTCCCGCTGGCGGAGATTGCCGTAGCGATCCTCGATCTCCTTGCAGAACCCGATGCGCTGCTCGAGCCCGAGCACCTGCTCGGTGAGCAGGATGGTCGAGAAGTGCGCCATGCCTTCCGACAGCACGTTGCCGCCGGGCCCGTTCCCCGGCATCGCCATGCACGGCCACCATTGGTGCGCGGCCTCGTGCGCGGTGATCCAGAACGCGGCGTTCCCCTTGGGCTCACTCTTGGTGAGGAAGCCGATGTTCTCCGAGAACGTGATGTTGGTCGGCGGGCCTTGTGCGTAGGTCGCGAGCCCAGGGAACTCCGACAGTCGCAGCTCCTTCCACGGATACGGCGCGAACCACTCGCCGTACCAGCGCCGGGCGCCCTTGAGCGCGACGAACATCTCGTCGACGTTGTACGGGTGGCGCGCGTCGTAGTAGATCGCCACACCGTCGCCGCGCTTCACCTTCCAGTTCCCCAGCACGACGTTGAACGCCCGCACCGGCTCGTCGCTCCGCCACTCGGTGATGCGCTTGCCGTTCTCGACCTTCTCGCTCACGAGCTGGCCGGTGACGTTGTGCTGCAGCGACGCCGGCCCGGTCACCCGGATGTGCGTGTCGGTCCAGCTGTCGAACATCGACTCTTCGGCCGGCAGCACGCGCCGCCAGTAGTCGGCGGGGTAGTCGCGCGGGTCGGTCTCGTTCTTGTCCCGCTCGATGCCGACGCCCTTCTGGAAGCCGATGAGCGGCCCGAACGCCGTGGTCGAGAACCCGGTGAGCACGACCCCCGAAGGCAGAACGAACTCGCCGGTGCCGCCGCCGTTCTTGCTGATGCCGTCCGGGAAGTGGCCGTCGAACGAGTAGCCGACGCGGATCTTGTCGCCGGGCGCGAGCGGGGCCGGCGGCGTGAACACGTAGAGGCGCGCGTGGTCCTCAGGTCTAGCCGAGTCGCCGTTCATCGTCCACGCGATGTGCTTCCAGTGGAGCCCGCCCGTGAGCGCGACCTGCCGCAGCGTGTCGTCGGTGCGGTTCACCATCGTGTACTCGCCCTTCGAGCGCAGCCAGCCCTTGGCGGGATCGACGTCGATGTCGATCGCGGCGGCCGTGAGGCTCGGGTTCGAGGCGTTCTTCCACGTCTCGACGTTGCGCTTCCAGTAGTCGCGGTTGAGCTTCTTCGCGACCGCCCCGTTGCGCCCGTTGTGCACCATCGACGCCAGCGCGATCGCGCACACGATCGGCACGATCGCGTACGGTGCCAGCGCCAGCGCCGAGGCGCCGAGCGCGCGCGGCCGCAGGCTGTGCACGAGCCGCGTCGCGTCGGCCTCGCGGCGCGTGAACACGCGCATCGTCAGCGCGATGAAGAACGCCGCCAGCCCGAGCACCATGAGGCGGTTGAGGAGCAGCGCCGTGCGGTCCAGCTCGAGCACGCTGATATCGCTCCAGCGGATCACGCTCCACGCGTCCCAGTTGAACGTCCAGCTCATCTTGTCGCGGGCCTGGAGGAAGCCGGTGATGATCATGGCCGCCAGCCCGAGGATGTAGGTGCCGTAGCGGTTCCCCGTCACCGCGAAGCTCGCGCACACGAACGCCGTCCACATGAAGAACGTCGGCGTCAGCACCAGGCCCCACAGCAACGCGAACGGACCGAGCGCGAACGCGACCTTGCCCTGGATGAGCAGGACGACGGCGCAGCCCGCCATGGTGGTGAGGATCACGACCAGGCCGAGGAACGTGTTCGCCAGACATTTGCCGAGCAGTAGCGACGTGGTCTTGAGCGGCGTGGCGTAGTGGATCGCCGCGAACCCGCTGCTCACCTCCCGCTGCAGCGACTCGGTGGTGTAGAACAGGATGAGCATGCACACGAGCAGCGTGAGCGTGTTCATGTTCCCCGAGGCGAGCAGGCCCGGCGTGTTGAGCAGCGGCGTGTCGAACGCGCCGACGCTGACGACGCTGCCGAACACCTGGAGCAGGATCATCGGCACGAACAGGTAGAGGCCCGGGTGGCGCCACAGCTCGTGCCACTCGACGCCCGCGACCTCGAGCACGCCGGCGATGAAGCCCGGCGCGCCGGACTTCATGCCGAGCCCGGCGAGGGGCGCGGGCTCGAGCGACGTCACCGCCTCGGTCGCCGCGGCCGCCGCCGCGGCGGCCTTCCAGTGTCTTCCGCGCCGTCGCGCCGCGCAGCTGAGCGCTGAAGCGCGCCTGCAGCAGGAACACACCGCCGAGGCCGACGACCAGACACATCAGGCGCTGCCCGATGATCAACGGGTCGAGGCCGACCGGCTGCTGGTTGTAGAAGTCGACGCCCTTGTCGACGTTGAGCCACGTCTCGTTGATCCAGCGCAGGCCGGAGAGGTCGATGAACTGGAGCAGTTTGTTCACCCGGGTGCCAGCCACGCCGGCGACCACTCCCACAGGAAGAACGCACCGAACAGCAGCACGCCGATCGGCAGCGCGAACACGAGCACCGGCTTGCGCGTGAGACCGCCGACCGCGAACGCAACGCCGGTGAGGCAGCACCAGGAGCGGGAACCCGAACAGGATCGCGGGCTTGAGATAGTTCATCAGCACGAACGGCCCGATGACGTCGCGGTTCTCGCCGTGCGGCACGACGTGGTTGAACACCATGGCCAGGCTGAGATGCACCGCCATCACCGCCACGAAGCTCGCGAGCAGGGCGAAGAACTTGCTCCCACACGTACTCGCCGGCGGTGAGCCGCGTCGAGTGCAAGCAGCTCGCCGACCTTCTGGTCGCTCTCGCGGATCAGCGACATCCCGGCCCCGATCGATACGAAGAAGCCGTAGATGATCGAGATCATCAGGATCATGAGCTGCGTGAGCGCGAACTCCGGACGTGATCCACGCCTTGCGTGCCGCCCACGCGTGCGTCGCCGGACCCGATCTGCGCGTGGCCGGTCGACGGCTCGAACGACATGAATCCGAGCAGCAGGATCAGGACCCAGAACAGCGGCCGCCGCAGGTTGTGCGTGAACTCCTGCCGGAACACTTCGAAGAAGCGGCCGAAGCCGCCACCCGGAGCACCCATGCGCGCCTCGGCGCTCATGCGAGCGTCGGCGCTCGCGACCTGTGCGCCGGCGCTCATCGCGGCACCCCCGCGAGCGGAGCCCCCTCCGGCTGACCGCTGGTCGGGGCGCCCGGAGACGCCCGCGATACCGCCGCGGCGTGCGTCACCGATGTCGCCCGTTCCGTGCGGCGTGCGCATGAACACCAGATAGGCGTCCTCGAGCGTCGGCGTCGCCAGCTCGAAGCCCGGCGGCACCGAGCCGCCCGGCTCGTGGATGCGCACGCGATGCCGGCCCTCGACCAGGATCGCCTGCGTCACCGTGCGCGACTGCGCGCAGCTCGGGCAGCTCGCTCGGGCTCCAGCGTGCCCTCGAAGATCGTGCTCTCGATCGCGGCTCGCGCCGCGCGCGGCGTCGTCTTGGCGACGAGCTTGCCGCCGCGGATCACCGCGAACTGCGGGCACAGCACCGCGACGTCCTCGACGATGTGCGTCGACAGCAGCACGATGCGGTTCTCCGCCAGCTCGGCGAGCAGATGGTAGAAGCGCAGCCGCTCTTCCGGATCGAGGCCGGCCGTGGGCTCGTCGACGATCAGGAGCCGCGGGTTCGCCCGCCACCGCCTGCGCGATGCCGAGCCGCTGGCGCATGCCGCCCGAGTACGACTCTCACCGTGCGCTTCGCGGCGAACGAGAGGTTGACGCGGTCGAGCAGCTCGCGCGCAGCCTGCGTGAGCCCGCCGGGCGCGGTCACGCCCTTCAGCTTCAAGAGGTGAAGCAGCATCTGCTCGCCGGTCAGGTGCGGATAGAACCCGAACTCCTGCGGCAGGTACCCGAGCTTTGCGCGCGCACGCGCTCGGGCTGGCGAGGATGTCCACGCCGTCGAGCGTCACCGATCCCGACGTCGGCTCGAGCAATCCGGCCAGGATGCGCATGAACGTGGACTTGCCCGCACCGTTCGGTCCCAGCAAACCGAACATGCCGACCGGCACGTCGAGATCGACACCCTGCAGGGCCGTCACCGGGCCCGGATACACCTTCACCAGATTTCGTGTTTGGAGCATGGGGCACCTCGCGGGGACGCCGGGGGAGAACCGGACGCCAAGGGACGGGCAGACTACGGGGAGAGCGAGGTGAAGGTTGCCTCGCCGGCCTGTGTGCGGTCAAAGACGACACGCCCGCACACGTACGTTCGTTCGACGCGCCCGTGCAGACGGCGGCCGGAATAAGGGTGATGGGGTGCCGCTGGTGGAGTTTGGCGGGATCGACCGTCCACTCGGCGTCGGCGTTCCAGACGACGAGATCGGCGTCGCGTCCCGGCGCGATCGCACCCTTCCGATCGTCGAGCCCCGCAGGCCGAGCCGGGCGCTCGGACATCCAGCGTGCGACGTCGACCGGCGAACGGCCGCGCGCGCTTGCCTCCGTCGCCATCACGGACAATGTCAGCTCGAGCGACGCGACCCCGCCCCACGCCGCGAAGAAGTCGCCAGTGGTTCAGAGCGCTTGAGGCGCCGGCGGGCACGGCAGGTGGTCCGACGCCACGAGGTCAATGGTCCCGTCCGCGAGCGCTCCCCACAGCCGCTCGCGGTTCCCGCGTCCGCTGCAGCGGCGCGCGCGCACTTGTACTCGGTGGCGCCGTCGGGCACGTCCTCCGCGGCGAACGACAGATAGTGCGGGCACGTCTCGACCGTCACCGGAAGCCGCGCGTTCGCGCGCGCGCGCAGATCCTCGAGCGCCTCGGCCCGGCGCGGCGAGGTGGACGATAATGCACGCGGCAGCCCGTGTCCTCGACACAAACGCAGCATCATGCCGGATCGCTTCGACTTCGGCCTCGGGCGGGCGGCTCGCGAGCCAGCGTCGCATAGCCGGCGCACGCCGCCCGCGCGTGCGGCGGGTGTCGCGCGATCGATCCGGTCCGGAAGCTCGGCGTGCACGAGCAGCGGCACGCCGAGCCGCGCGATCGACCGGCATCGCCTGGCGCAGATCGCGCTCGCCGACCGCCGGAAACTCGTCGACACCGGACGGCACGAGGAAGCTCTTGAAGCCCTTAACGCCGGCGGCGTTCAGTGCCTCGAGCTCGCCCGCGTTGCCCGGAACGACGCCGCCCCAGAAGCGACGTCGACGATGCTCGCGCGGCGCGGCGCTCCTGCTTCGCGCGCAGGGACACGGCGCTCGTCGTCGCGGGGATCGAGTTGAGCGGCATGTCGACGATCGTCGTGATGCCGCCCGCCGCCGCGGCGCGGTCGCGGTCGCGAACCCTCCCATTCGGTGCGTCCGGGCTCGTTGACGTGCACGTGCGTGTCCACGAGACCGGGCAGGAGCCAGCGATCGCCCAGATCGATCGCACCCGCCGGCGTCGCCGAGCGTCGCCGGCATCACCAAGGCGATGCGGCCGCCGTGAATCTCGACCACCGCGTCGCGATCACGCCGACAGGCGTCACGACGTGGCGCGAGCGCAGCGCGAAATCATGCGTGGGCATGCGCTCGAGGAGTTGGGATCGTCGCGACGACAGTCGGGTCATTCTTCCTGAAGGCTCGTATTCTCATTTCTCCCTCAGACGGATAGATCGTCGGGCGCAGGACGTTGGTTGGAGTGCTTCACTAGTCGGCGGGCGGAGCCAGTAGCCAGAGGGTCGCGCTCGCGAGAGTAAGGTGGGCCTGGACGCTCGTCGGCGTGGTCACTCATCCGCACCCACTCCTCATCATCGCTTTCGTCATAATCGCTCCGCCAATCCGGAAGGCTTTTGGCCACGCGGCGGGTTGGTCTACGCACTGGCTTATAGAATCTGACGTTGTTGTTCTTAAGATGGGCAAAGCTTGTGTCGCCAGCAACAAAGTCAACGTTGCCCTTGGCTAGGAGCCATTGCCGGACATTGGCCTCATAGGCGAGGAGCCACATCTCACCATACAGCTCGGATTCACTCATTACAGCCGCCCACGTCCGTTTCGTCGAGTCCTGGCGCCAAACCCCTTGCGCGAGCATCCTAATGCCAATAGTGCCACACACGAATCGCGCATCGTCGATATCATCCGCGCGGGTCTCATCACTCACCGGCACCGCAGAAAGCAATGAGCGAGCCATAACGCCCACGCAACCTCACTGTCATGGTGCTGCGCTGAGTGGAGAAGCATGAAGCTATCCAATGCGTCCTTGAGAAGCATGACGCGCGCGTCCTTGTGCTCCGCGTGGCGTCTTGCAGCCAAGGTCGCGACCTGCTGAATGCAGCCTGGTTCTGCGACCAGAGCCTGCTGAAGTAGTTCAGAGCCAGCTCCCAAGCTGCGTCATCAAGAGCGACGCTTTCGAGTCTGCTCACTGAGTATGCGACCACGGCGTCGGCCGGATGCATGGCGCTTGAGAGCAAAGACCTCGTCAAAGTAGCCCAACAACGAGTGGGCGACGCGTCGGTGCGAAGGTCGAAGGATCGCAGGCGGTGACGCCATGAAATGTCCAGCGGGGCGGAAGCGCGTCGATGTGGGTCTTGTTTACGTTCAGCCGAAGGTTGTACTTCGCTACTGCGTTGTGAAGAGGTAGCGAGGGCATTCTCCGCTGAGGAGAGATCGGAAAAGACGAGTTCGTAGTCATCGAAGAAGCGAAAACCACCAACTGGGTGAGTCTTGCTGAGCAACTCATCGTCGACGCAGGTCAGGATCGTCTCTGCTACAAGAAACGAAGTATCCGGACCGATCGGAATGCCGTTGGTCTGCTTCCCCTGCATGTTTCTAACGAGTCTATCAAGGCGATTGCCGAGCAATGTGCCAGAATGCTGATTCGCCTTTGCGCGTATGTCTTGCCGTGAAGTGCCCGGGGAATGCTGTGGGTGTAAGACCGATCCATACGAATTCTGAGATGTCGGCCGCTGACTACATAGCGACCATGTCGTCGCTTGGCAGCACGAACGCGTGGTAGGTCTGTGAGGCCCTTCGCGGGTCCCACGTGGCGGCCAAGGGCGACGCGACGGAGGGCGGGGCGGGACACTGAGAGGGCTGACTTGGCAAAATGTCTTTGAAGATCCGGCCAGCCTTGGATTATGGCCGTGGCGAGGTTAAAGAAGGCTACGGGATTCGGGATTCCCAGTACACGCCGCACGCCGCCCGATCTGGCAAGACTATGAGCCGCTGTCTCGGCGGCCCGTTGTTGGTCAAGGTCGGAGACGATGTGGTGACCGCATTTGGCGAAGGCTCCGGAGTGAAACGCTGGTGGGAGTTCCTTTGGGAAGAAGCCTCTTGCGCATAGTCCTCGTACCGACGCCACGCGTAGTCCTCTCCTCGGCGACACATCCGCTGACTCGGTGAGCGGACACTATCGTCCGCCATGGCGAGGGTAGTGTAGCCGATTGGGCGCTGCACGCAAACGCCCCGGGCCGTGCGGGATGTCCACGTCTCCTTTAGCAGAGCTTCCACGCGACGAGGTTGCCTCCTTCTTCGGCCAGTAAAGTGTTCACGCAGCGCTGTCGAACCCAGCGACGCGGACGGTGTTTGCCCCTGGAGCAATCAGCCATTGGGTTCGGAGCGTTCGCGGGGGGCCAGGTCGGACGGCGCTGACTACCGGAGTATGGTGGTTGCGAATACATGTCAATAAGTGGTCGGCTCGGCCCGCTGCTATACTCCCGCGCGTGAATCGTTTCATCCCCGCCGTGGCACTCGCCGCCGCGCTCGCCGCCGGCTGCGCCCGTCCCCGCGCACCCAGGCGCTGTCGGCGTCGAACGCGGCGCGCTACTTCGGCAGCACCACCCCGCCGCGCGACGGCGTGCTGCACTTCAACCTCGGCGCCGAGCCCGGAGTACATCGACCCCGGCCTCGCCGTCGGCCAGCCCGACGGCCGCGTGTGCCGGATCCTGTTCGAGGGCGTGACGCGCGAGGACCCGAAGACGCTCGAGCCCCTTGCCGGGTCAGGCGTACCGCTGGGACATCAGCGACGACCGGCGCACGTACACGTTCCACCTGCGGCCGGGCCTGGTGTGGAGCGACGGCACGCCGATCACGGCCGAGGACTTCCGCTGGTCGTGGCTCCGCGTCATCGACCCCAAGACGACGTCGCGCTACGCCGGACTGTTCGCGCCGATCGAGAACGCCGAAGCCTTCAACCAGGGCACGATCCAGGACCGCGACTCGGTCGGCATCCACACGCCCGACGACAGCACGCTGATCGTGCTGCTCAAGGCGCCGACCGCGTACTTCCTCCACCTCACCCAGTACTACACGTTCCTGCCGTGCCCGCGCGCCGCGATCGAGAAGCACGGCGACCGGTGGACGCGCATCGAGAACGTGGTGAACAACGGCCCGTACCTGCTGAGCTACTGGCACCAGAACGATCGCTTCGAGTTCGTGAAGAACCCGCGCTACTGGGACGCGGCCCATGTGCGCCTGAACGGGATCGTCGCCTACACGATCGAGGACCTGAACACGTCGACCAACCTGTACAAGGCCGGCGAGCTGGACTGGAACCCGAGCGGCTACATCCCGTCGCCATTCATTCCCTACCTGCGCGACTATGCCGACTTCCGCCACGGCCGCTACCAGGGCACGTACTTCTATTCGATGAACGTGACGCGCAAGCCGCTCGACAACGTGTGGGTGCGCCGCGCGCTCAGCCTCGCCGTCGACCGCGACGCGATCGCCAACGATCTGCTCAAGCGGCAGCCGCGATCCGTGGGGCCTCCTCTGCCCCTCCGGCTATCCCGGTTACACGCCTCCGCCGCCGCTCACGTTCGATCCGAACAAGGCTCGCGAGTGCCTGGCGCGCGCCGGCTACCCTGGCGGCAAGGGCTTCCCCAAGATCGAGATCCTGTTCAACACCAGCGAGGACCATCGCCGCATCGCCGAGGCGAGTCCAGGCGATGTGGCGGCGCGAACTCAAATCGACGTCGAGCTGTCAGAACCAGGAGTGGGGGTCGTATCTCAAGGCCACGACCGACCTCAAGTACGACATCGCGCGACGCTCGTGGATCGGCGACTACCTCGACCCCAACACGTTCCTGTCGATGTGGATCACGGGCGACGGCAACAACCGCTCGGGCTGGAGCAATCGGACGTACGACACGCTCATTCACGACGCCTCGCTCGAGGCCGACCCGGCGAAGCGCATGCAGATCCTGCGCGACGCCGAGGCGCTCCTGCTCTCGGACGGCCCGGTGATCCCCGTCTACCACTACTCCACCAACGAGCTGGTGAAGCCGTACGTGCGCGGCATCTACCGCACCCGCTCGACGTCCATCCGCTCACGTACGTGTGGATCGACCGCGACTGGCAGCGACACGGGACGCGAAGTGGCGGCGGAGCAGAAGTAGTTGGCGACGTTCCTGCTGCGCCGCGTGCTGCTCATGATCCCGACGCTGTGGGCGATCGCCACGCTCACGTTCTTCATGATGCGCCTGGCACCCGGCGGCCCGTTCATGTCCGAGCGCGACGTGCCCGCGGCGGTGCGCGCGCAGCTGCTCGCCAAGTACGGGCTCGACCAGCCGCTGCTCCGACGCAGTACGGACGCTTTCTCGTCAACGCCGCGCGCCTCGACTTCGGGCCGTCGTACCGGTTTCCGCGCGCGTCAGGTGCAGGAGATCATCGCCGAGGCGTTCCCCGTGTCGGCCGAGCTGGGCGGCTGGGCGCTGCTGCTCTCGCTCGTCGTCGGCATCCCGATCGGCGTGCTCGCCGCGCGTAAGCAGAACTCGCTCACCGATTTCGCGTCGATGGGGCTGGCGTTGGCCGGTGTCTCGATCCCGAACTTCGTGCTCGGGCCTGTGCTCGTGCTGACGCTGTCACTGACATTGTTCTGGTTCCCGCCGGCGCTATGGCGCGGACGCCTCGAGCCGCGTGCTGCCGGTGCTGACGCTGTCGACCGCCTACGTCGCCTACATCGCGCGGCTCACGCGCGCCGGCATGCTCGAGGTGCTGCGCCAGGACTACATCCGCACCGCGCGCGCCAAGGGGCTGTCCGAGCTCAGCGTGGTCGGGAAGCACGCGCTCAAGCTCGGCATCCTGCCGGTGGTGAGCTACCTCGGCCCCGCGACAGCGCGCGTCATCATGGGCTCGATCGTGGTCGAGACGATCTTCGCCATCCCGGGCTCGGGCGTCATCTCGTGAACGCCGCGTTCAACCGCGACTACACGCTGGTCATGGGCGTAGTGCTGTTCTACGCCGCGTTCCTGATGGTGCTGAACCTGCTCGTCGACATCGCGTACACGTGGCTCGACCCGCGCGTGGAGCTGGCGTGAGCGCGAGCGCTCGGTATTGCCGCCCGACGCCGCCGCGCGATTCATCGTCGACGACGTCGCCGCGAGCCCGCCGACGAGCCTGTGGAGTGACGCGTGGAAGCGCCTGCGCCGGAACCGCGCGGCGGTGCTCGCCGCCGTGTTCCTCGCCGTGATGGGCCTGACCGCGCTGCTCGCGCCGTGGCTCCCGGGCTCAACGACCCCACGATTCAAGATCTCAAGATGGGCGCGACGCAGCCGTCCCTCGCGCACTGGTTCGGAACCGACGAGCTGGGGCGCGACACGTTCGCGCGCGTGCTGTCAGGGCGGGCGCATCTCGCTGCTGGTCGGGCTCGTCGGCACGCTCGTGAGCCTGATCATCGGCGTCACCTACGGCGCCGTGTCCGGGCTACCTGGGCGGCAAGGGTCGACGATTTCCTGATGCGCGTCGTCGACATCTCTGTACTCGCTGCCGTACATCTTCCTCGTCATTCTGCTTGCTGGTGTTCTTCAGCAAGAGCTTGCTCATGTTGTTCGTCGCACTAGGACTCGTGCAGTGGCTGACCATGGCGCGCATCGTGCGCGGCCAGGTGCTGTCGCTCAAGAACCAGAACTTCGTCGAGGCCGCGCGGGCGCTGGGCGCGGGCAGACGGCAGCATCATCTTCCGGCATATCGTGCCCAACACGTTGGGACCCGGTGATCGTGCTACACCACGCTCACCGTGCCTGCGGTCATACTTCAGGAGGCGTTCCTGTCGTTCTTGGGATTGGGCGTGCAGCCGCCGTCGACGCGTCGTGGGGCACGCTGGTCTCGGACGGCGCGCGCGTGCTCGCGCTGTTCCCGTGGCTCGTGATCTTCCCGGGTGTGGCGCTGTCGCTGACGCTCCTGTGCTTCAACTTCCTCGGTGACGGCCTGCGCGACGCGCTCGATCCGCAGGATCGGCGCGACGTGAGCTGATGCGCTTCGACGTCCTGGGCGCCGCGTCCGCCGCGATCGCCGTCGCCGCCGGCGCGTTCGGCGCGCACGCGCTGCGCGATCGTCTCGAGCCCTCGCTGCTCGCCACGTTCGAGACCGGCGCGCGGTACCAGTTCCTTCATGCGCTGGCGATGATTCTCGTTGCGCTCGCGAACGATCGACGTCCGGCGCGGGGATTTCCCGTTGCCGGCACGTTGTTCGCCGTCGGCACGGTGCTGTTCTCCGGCAGCTTGTACGCGCTCGCATTCACCGGAGTGCGCGCATGGGGCGCGGTCACGCCGTTTGGCGGATTGTGTTTCATCACCGGATGGCTGGTGTTCGCCGTGGCGAGTGCACGAGGAGGCGTGGGGAGGACGTCGACTTGAGACGGCAACCAACATGCGCCAGCGCATGTTGGGACATATTGACTCGGCCTCATCTCGTCTGCGTCTTCTCCGCCGCCTCCGCCACCATCGCCTCGCGCTCCTCGTGCGTCGTCGGCTTCGCCTCGCGCACGCGCTCGCGACCCCAATCGACCAGGCCCCACGCGTTCCACAGCAGCACGCCACGGATCACGTCGTCGAGCAGGTAGAACACGATGCCCTCGCGAAACTCTTCCTTCCAGATCGCGTCGGTGGTGAGGCTCGAGTCGAGGTCGCCGACGGCTTCGAAGCCCAAGTCGAACAGGTCGCTGTAGAACATCGGCACGTGCGTGTAGGGCAGGCCCGCGCCGGCCATGTTAGCGCCGGCGGCGCGGCCGTGATGCTGCGCGTGGTCCCAGTGCTCGATCCGCGCCGAACGGCCCAGCGCCAGATACGGGAACTCGGCGACGTCGCCGGCGGCGTAGATGTCGGGGTTCGACGTGCGCGCGTACTCGTCGACCTCGATGCCGTTCCCTACCGCGAGCCCGGCGGCCTCGGCCAGCTCGTCGTGCGGGTCGATGCCGACGCCGGCGAACACGGTCTGCGACGTGATCGAGTTGCCGCGGCGCGTGTGGGCGACGATCAGCCCGCCCTGATCCTCGAAGCGCACCACCGTCTCGTTCGAGATCGTCTCGATGCCGTGCTGGCGGTAGTAGTCGGTGACGAACATGCCGAGGTCGCGCGGGAGCACGCGCTGGAGCGGGTAGTCGTGCGGGTACACGAACGACGACTTCCTTGCCGGCGTGGCTCAGCGCCGCCGCCAGCTCGATCGAGATGAACCCGCCGCCGATGACGAGCGCGTGCTGCAGGCGCGGAAGTCGCGCCTGGGCGCGAGAGTAGTCCTCGAGCGTTCGATAGTAGTGCACCTCCTGGTGGTCGGCGCCCTCGACGTCGAGCAGGCGCGGGCGGCCGCCGGTCGCGAGCAGTAGGCGGTCGTACGTCGTCGTGTAGCCGCGGTCGTCCCACACCGTGTGCGTCTCGGGCTCGAGCTCGACCACCTCGCGGCGGAGCTGCACGTCGACCACGTTCTCCTTAAAGAACTCGTCGCCGTGGACCGGCACCTGGTCGAGCGTCGCCTTGCCGAACCACAGGTCCTTCGACAGATACGGACGTCGGTACGGCAGATGGTTCTCGCGCGACATGAGCACGATACTGCCGTGCTTGTCGTAGGCGCGGATGCCTTCGATGGCCGATGCGGCGGCCAGGCCGCCGCCCACGATCACGTACTTGTAGTGCATGGTCCCTCGCTCTTGGCGTGCCGTCCGCATGAGCGGCGGCGGCGCGGATGCTTATCACGCGGCTTCGGGCGGCTCGGTCGGCCCCGTCGCCGGCTGCAGTTCCTGCGCGAGCCCGCGCTTCCATGTACCTCGCGCAGCCCACGCGGCGATGATCGTGCCGCGCACGATGCGCGTGATCGTGATCACCCACGCGATCCCGAGCACGCCGTTGTGCATCCAGTCCGGCACCAGGAACGCGAGCGGGATGCGCAGGATCGAGAACGTCGTGAAGATGGTCGACAGCATCGCGCGTGTGCCCCGAGCCGAGCACCGCCTCGGCGGTGACGATCTCGATGCCGTTGACGATCAGGCACAATGCCAAAATGCGCTGGTACGGAATGCCGAGGCGGATCGCCTCGGGGTCGGCGAGTGAACAGCCGCACGAACATGCCGGGCACGACCAGCAACAACACGGTCACGATGCTCGAGAACCACACGTTCCACATCAGTCCGGTGCGGATCGTCTGCACCGCGCGATCCGGGCGACCCGCGCCCAGGTTCTGCCCCACCAGCGACGCGCACGCCAAGCCGATCGATACCGAGGTCAGAAACTGGAGCGCCTCGACGCGGTTCGCGATCCCGACGATCGCGATCGACGCGGCGCCGAAGCGCGCCGCCGAGCGCGCGAAACGCGAGTACACGACCGAGAACATCATCCCGATGATCGCGGCCGGCAGCCCCACCCGCGCGAGCCCCCACGAATGGATCGGCTCCCCGGCGCGCGGCGTGCGAACGGGAACGCCGGATGGCGCCGGATCGCCATGATCGCGTAACCCGTCACCATGATCGCCCACGCGCGTCACCGTCGCCCAGGCGGCGCCGGCGACGCCGAGCGCCGGCAGCCCGAGCAGGCCATAGATGAGCAGCGGCGCGAGCACCGCGTTCACCGACAACGCGCACAGATCGATGAGCAGAGGCGTGCGCGTGTCGCCGACGGCGCGCGCATGATCGACTCGCACGTCATCGCCACGATCGGGAGCGGCGCCGCCACCAGTCAACACCGACAGGTAGCGCCGGCCGTCCTCCACGACACCTGGCGGCGCGTGCATCAGAAGCGTAGATCTTCCCCGCGCCGAGACTGCCGGCGATCGCGCACAGCACCCCGATCACCGCCGCGGCGCGCAGGCCCTTGTAGGCGGCGACCCCGGCGCGCGCGCGGTCGCCCGCGCCGAGCAGCTGGCTCACGTACGCGGCGGCGCCGATCCCGAACACGTCCTGCAGCGAGTACACCGTCCACATCACGAACACCGACGTGGTGACGGCGGCGGTCGCGTCCACACCGAGGCCGCGCACCCACAGCGCGTCGACCCACTGGAATGCCACGCGCAGCAGCTGCGACGCGAGCACGGGGAGCGCGAGACGCAGCAGCTCGCCTCGGGATCGGGCCGGTCACACCGCGCGGCGGGGACAGGGATGCGGTCGCCTGGCTCATGGGCAATGGCGAACGTCGCCGGTCTCGAGTCGGAGCCGGCGTCCGAGGACGGACGTCATCGTGGGTCCGGGATCCTTTGGGTCGCGGGAATGGTCGAAGCGGCTCCGCAGCCTAGACCGCGTGCGCACGACCGGGCAACCGGCGCGGATGTGACGTCACGGCGCGGGCGCGGTCGGTCGGGTCACGCCGCGCGAGGGTCCGAGGCGCAGCGTCCGCCGGCCGTTGACGCCCCCGCGATTCGTAGAATAGTCCCCGACTCGCATGTTGCCCACGAGCCTTCGCCCCCGCACCGCGCGCCTCATCGGCCTCCCTCGCGCTCGCCTCGATCGGCGTCGCGACGATTGCGCACGCCGACGATCCGCCCGCGCCAGACTCGACCTCCGCCGATTCGACCGCCGCCGGTTCGACGGCCGCTGACCTCGCCGCCACCAGTGCGCCGCCGTGGAATCCGCCCGAGGCCGTGCCCGCGGAAAGCGGCTGGGAAACGGCCGTCAAGGTCCCCGGGCTGATCGTGTCGCTCCCGTTCAACGCCGTGGGGCGAATTGATCCGCGGCGGGCTCATCGTCGCCGAATCCCAAGACCTCGTCCCGAAGCTGCTGATCCACGTCGGGATCCTGACGAAGTTCGGTCTGGCGCTCGCGCCCGCGAGCCTCGGTACCAACACCGGCTGGGGCGCACGCGCCGTCGCGCAACCGCCGTTCTTCAAGCTGCTGAAGGCCGAATTCAGCGCGAGCACCGGCAGCTACAACCGCACGAACGTCGGGCTGCTCTGGAAGGGCTCGGGGATCGACTACCAGTACGAGTGGCGCTCGCGCGACAAGTTCTTCGGCTTCGGCCAGAACTCGCGCTCCGAGGACTTGAGCGCATACGCACTGCGGGGACAGGAAGTGCGCGCGTCGATCGCGTGGCCGATGCAGCCGGTGAAGACCGGACTGCGTCCGGGCCAGATCCTCGAGGACCCGGTGAGCGAGCCGCCGATGCCCGGGCACATCCAGCCCGAGTTCGCGATGTGGGTGGGCCCTCGCGAGATCGTCATGCTGCCGGGCCGCAACACGCCGCTGCGCTCGATCGACGAGGTCTTCCCGGCGATCTCGTCTCAGCTCCTGGACCAGCGCATCGAGCACTTCATCTACGCCGCGCGTGCCGGCATCGACACGCGCACCGGCCAGGCCGCACTGGTGGCGCGGCGGGCGCCTCGTCGGCACCGCCGAGCGCTTCGACAAGCCGATCGAGGCGTTCGCGTTCCACGACGCCACGACGCCGTCCGCGCAGTTCACGCGCTACACCGGCGAGGGCGACCTCGGTTGGTCGTTCTGGCGCGACCCGCGCACGTTCAGACTCTACGGCAAAGGTCGTCGCGGTCGAGGCCGCGAGCAACGGCCTGTTCGCGTTCCAGGACCTCGCCCACCTGGGCGGCGACGCCGGGCTCTACGGCTTCGAGTCGGGACGCTTCCACGAACGCTCGCTGATCCTGTCGCGCTTCAGCTACATCTACCCGCTCGCGCGCTACTTCGAGATGGACCTCCACGCCGAAGTCGGAGGCGTGTTCAACAAGGTGAAAAACGCCGAGGCGAGCGAGATGCGGCCGTCGTACGGGCTCGCCGTGCGGATCCGCACACCGATGGCGCCGGTCGCCTTCGGCGGCCTGGACTTCAGCCGCGAGAAGGTCCGACTGCGCTTCGGCATCGGGAACGTCGATTGAGCCCGCGCGATCGTTTCATGAACCGCGCGCGTCTCGCGCTCACGATGGTGCTGGCGCTCGCGTGCGCGCCCACCGCGCACGCCCAGCCCAGGAGCGCAAGATCCGGTACGACTACGACGCCTACAAGCAGTCAATACGGCCGCTCACGCGCACGTTCGACGCGGCGCTCGGCATCCGCAAGCTGACCGGCAGCATGCCCGAGGCCTTCAACGTCGACGAGAACGACCAGGTGCGGCTGCCCACCACGTGGTGGACGCCGCGCGTCGGTTCCGTCCGGTGACGCCGGAGCAGATGCTCGCCGGTCCCGGCTCCGGCACCGGCCCCGCGCCCGGCGCGTGGACGGTGGTGCACGCGAAGAGCGAGGCATATCGCCCGGATTCCAGATCAAAGACGCGCTGGGCAAGGCGCTTCGCGATCAAGTTCGATCCGCCGATCCAGCCCGAGCTGACCTCCGCGGCCGACGTGATCACGAGCTACCTCTTGTGGGCGGCGGGCTACAACGTTCCCGACAACGTCATCGTCACATTCCGCCGCGAGGACCTGCACATTCAGTCCGGCGCGACGTACAAGGATCCGATCAAGGGCAAGCGGCTGATCACGGACGAATACCTGGACGGCCTGCTCGACAAGGTGGCGCGCCGGCCGGACGGCGCCTACCGCGCGGTCGCGAGCCGGTTCCTCTCCGGCAAGCCGCTGGGTGAGTTCGACTACGAGGGCGCCGCGAGGACGACCCCGAGGACCTGATCCCGCACCCGCTGCGCCGCGAGCTGCGCGGCATGTGGACCGTGAACGCGTGGCTCCACAATGACGACTGCAGCTCGCGCAACACGCTCGACATGTGGGTCACCGAGAACGGTCGCTCGTTCGTGCGCCACTACTTCCTCGACTTCAGCGGCACGCTCGGCGCCGCGTCGGTGACCAAGCACTCCTACCGCAGCGGCCACGAGTACCTGGTCGACTACGGCGTCGCGACGTGGTCGCTGGTGACACCTCGGTCTCGAGCGCCCGCAATGGGAGCGGGCTGTCGACCGGAGATCCCGAGCTACGGCTTCTTCGACTCCGCGACGTTCGACCCCGAAAGCTGGCGGCCGTTTCTGCCCAACGCGGCGTTCGACGCGCGCACCGAGCGCGACATCCGCTGGGGCGCGCGCATCGTCGCCGGGTTCGACGAGGCGCTGATCCGCGCCGCCGTGAAGCGCGGTAAGTGCTACGACCCGCGCGCCGAGGAACTGCTCGTCAAGACGCTGCTCGAGCGGCGCGACATGATCGTGCGCGAGTGGCTGCCCGAGACAACGGCGGCGTCCCCGTCCAAGTGATCGGCTGATGCGCGGCGCGCTCGCGATCGCCGTGCTCGTGTGTGCGCTCGGGGCCGGCTGCGCGCCGATCGGCCCGTCCACGCACGCGCGTCCCGACCCCGGAGCGATCACGACGTTCGAGCCCGGCGCGCGCGAGTCGCGTCTCGCGCGGTCGAGCGATCCCACCGGCCGCACGCTCGGCGCGGTGCGCCCCGCAATCCCGACAGCGTCGTCGTCGTCCTCTACGGCGACCAACCGTCCCGGTCAGCACATGATGACCACGCCGTCATGGGGGCTGCCGACCATCACCGCAGCGCTGCGCACCTCCGACCCGCGCGCTTGGGTCTGCGGGGCTCGTCAACCTGCCGGTCGCGATCGTGCAGGGCTTCATCCCCACGCTCGACGGGTTTCAAGACTTCGTCAAGTCACGATGACGCACCGACCCAACGGCGGCAACGAGAAAGGCGTCCTCCATGCGATCGAGTCGCTTGCCGACCGTGGACGCCGTCATCAACACCGGCGATCTCGTCACGGACGGACGGCGCGGGAAGCAGTGGGACGACTTCGTCACGCGATCCGCCGCCCTGCGCGCGCGCGCCCTACGTCGGCGCGGTCGGAAACCACGAGGCCGGATACTCCGCCGTCGGCCGCGCGAACTGGGACGCGGCGCTCGGGCGGCCGCCGTCCGAGGGGTCGGCACTGGTACGCGCTCGATCTTCCCGACTCGCTTCGCGCGCTTCGTGATCCTCGACTCGAACCTGTTCACCGATCCGCACCATGGCTACACGGACTCGACGCTGCGGGCGCTGGGCGAGGCTCAGCTCGCGTGGGCGGACTCGGCGCTCGCCGCGCCGGCCCAGTACAAATTCCTCGTGTTCCACCACCCGCTCGCCTCGGCCGGCCACTACTTCAGGGACTGGACGCGCAGCGATGCGTGGACCAAGCCCGCGCGCTCGCGACTGCTCGCGATGGCGCGCGCGCGCGGCGTCACCGCCGTGCTCACCGGGCACGAGCACCTCTACCAGCGCATGCAGATCGTGGATCCGCGCGGCGGGCGGGCGCTGCCGGAGATCACGACCGGCGGCGGCGGCGCACCGCTCGTGCGCATTCCGCGGCAGCGGCGCGAGCGGGCCGCGCGTCAGCTGCTTCCCGATTCGTCGATCGTGCGTTTCGCCGACGTGCCGCGCTCGGTCTACCATGTGTGTCGTCTCGTCTTCGTCCGCGACCCCACCCCCACGGTCACCCTGCTGGTCGACGCCGTCGATCGCGAGGGGCGGATGACGCCGATCGAGCGACTCAGGATCGACCCGGAGACCCGATGACCGTCGCGACGGCCACGCCCACGCCGCAACGCGGAACGCTCGACCGTTTGCTCGCCCCCTTCGTCGACGCGCGCGAAGGCGAGGCCGGCACGGCGTTGCTGCTCATGCTCAACGTGTTCGTGCTGCTCACCTGCTACTACATCCTCAAGCCGGTGCGCGAGGCCTTGATCTTGTCCACCGCGGGCGGCGCCGGAGCCAAGAGCTACGCCTCCGCGGTGATGGTCGTGCTGCTCATCTTCTTCGTCCCGGCGTACAGCTCGTTCGCGAGCCGGGTGAGCCGCATCCGCCTGATCACCGGGGTGTCGTTGTTCTTCATCGCGTGCCTCGTCGGTCTTCTACCTGCTCGCGCAGGTGAAGGCCCCTACCTCGGCATCGCGTTCTTCGTGTGGATCGGGCATCTTCAACGTCGCTGATCATCGCGCCAGTTCTGGTCGTTCGCGAACGACGTCTACACGCGAGGAACAAGGCAAGCGCTTGTTCGCGATCATCGCGTTCGGCTCGACGCTCGGCGCGATCCTCGGCTCGTCGGTGGCCAAGCTGCTGATCCAGCCGCTGGGCGTCTACCAGCTGATGCTCGTCGCCGCCGTCCTGCTCGGGGCCTCGAACCTGATCTCGCGGGCCGTCGATCAGCGCGAGCGCCACCGCGCGGCCGCGCGAGCCGCCGAGCCGACGCCGCGGACACCGGCGAGCGGGTTCCGGATCGTGCTGCGCGACCGTTACCTGCTCGGCATCGCGCTGCTCATGTGCGTGCTCAACTTCGTCAACACGAACGGCGAGTACATCCTCGGCCGCACGCTGTCGTCGATCGCCGAGGCCGACGTGCGGGCGGGGCTGAACGGCGCGACCCCCGCCAGCGACTACAAGCGAGACGGTGATCGGCAGCTACTACGCCGGCTTCCTCACCTGGGTCAACGTCGTGGCGGCCCTCGTCCAGCTGTTCGTCGTGTCGCGCTTCCTCAAGTGGTTCGGCGTGCGCAAGGCGCTGTTCGTGATGCCGCTCATCTCGCTCGGCGGCTATGCGCATCATGGCGGTCATGCCGGTGCTGAGCATCGATCCGCACGGTCAAGGTGGCGGAGAACGCCACCGACTACTCGCTGCAGAACACGACGCGGCAGGCGCTGTTCCTGCCGACGTCGCGCGAGGCGAAGTACAAGGCCAAGTCGGCGATCGACACGTTCTTCTTCCGCTCCGGCGACGTGCTGTCGGCGGGGCTCGTGTTCGTGGGCTCGATGATCGCGCTCGCGCCGAAGGCGTTCGCCGCCATCAACGTCGTGCTCGTGATCGCGTGGCTCGTCATCGCCGTGTGGATCAGGCGCGAGCACAAGAAGCTCACCGGGACGTAGCGCCGATCGGCGGATCGGATCCGGGAGCTCCCGCCGATCGAAGCCGTTTCCGCGAGGAGGGCCGTGGGCATCAAGCTGCGGGTCGACCATCACCGTCGCGAGACGTACGCGGTCGCCACGGGGGCGATCACGCTCGCGGACGTGCGTAGCCATATCGAGGAGGAACGAGCGGCCGGCGGTCTCGCCTACCCGGAGCTGATCGACGCGCGGGGAGGCCTCGCCCGACGTGACGTCCGCGGAGGTGCGCGACGTCGTCGACCAGCTGCGCCACATGGCACTCGACGAGACGCTCGGGCCCACCGCCATCGTCGTCGCCTCCGAGGTCGCGTTCGGGATGCTGCGCATGCTCGAGATCCTGATCGAGGAGGTGACGATCATTCGCCCGTTCCGCGATTACGACGAAGCGGTGCGATGGCTCGAGGGCAGCGGCAGGCGGGATGACGGCGGGCGGCGCGCGCGCGCCCCATTGCGCGGCCCGATTAGCGGCGATGACCCAGCCAGACGAGTTTGCGGACCTGCTCGCGGTTGCCGAGCTTGGCGCTGATGTAGTAAACGCCGCTCGGGAGTGCTCGCGGTTGCCAGGTGCGAGTCACGCGACCCACGAGCCACTCGTCTGCGACGGGGCGAGCCACCTCGTGGCCCGCAAGGTCGTAAACGGTGATTCGCACGGGAACGGAGTGGTCAAGCACGAGGACGAGATTCACGTCCTTCCCGGCGGGATTAGGCCGCGGGCCCACGAACTCGAGACCCGAGGCGGGCGTAACGGGCACGGCGGTCGTCTCGAACGAGTTCGCGTACACGTAGACGCGCCCGGCGTCGTAGCCGAATTCCTCCGGGTCAAACTGGGCTGCGGCCACGATCAGGTCGGCAGGCCCGGGGCCATCCACTCGTTTCGCCATTGCGACCCCTCGGCCGAAGCGCCTGTTGGGGCCGTCGCCCACGAAGTGCATGTCCTCGATGGCGTCGAGCGCACTGCCTCCGAAATAGACGGAGACGCTGCCCACGTCCGTGCCGCCGGTGTCGTCGCCCGAAGCGCCGAGCACGAAGTCGTCCATTCCGTCACCGTTCACGTCTGCCGCGCCGGCCACGCTGAAGCTGCCGGCGAATGTGACGTCCGGGACGGCGTTGGGAGTCGACCCGCCAAAGAGAGATCTCGGCGCGGTCCTGCCGGCTGATGAGCAAGTCCGAGAACCCGTCAGCATTGACGTCGCCGGCGTTCGTGGCATCGTAAATGCGGTCGCTGAGTACTGAACCGAGGATCGTGAGATCGGCGACGGTGTCGAAGGCCGGTCCCCCGAACCACACATAGGCGGCGCCCGGATTCGGTCCGGCCGTGTAGTACCTGGGAGCGGTGGCGAACACGTCGGGGTATCCATCGCCGTTCATGTCTCCGGCGCCTCCTACCACCCAGCCCAGCTGATCGTTCGCCGCCGATCCGGTGAACACCTTGTCCGGGACGGCGTCGGGAGAACTGCCGCCAAAGAAGACATAAGCGCGCCCTACCTGGCTCACACTGGTTCCATACATTGGCGCGCCCACGATCACGTCGTCGAAGCCATCCCCGTTCACGTCCCCGGCCGGTGCGACGGAGTTTCCGAACCAGGATCCCGTGGTCTCGCCGGTCAGCGTGAGGTCAGGTCGCGTCGAGCGATGGGCCCCCGTAGTAGATGAAGGCCTTGCCGCCCCGCGCCCCGACGATGAAGTCGGCGTAGCCGTCGTCGTTGAAGTCACCGGCCGAGGCGACGCTGATCCCGAACTGTCCCGTGCCCCCGGTCGGAGGGGAAAGATCGAGATCGGGCACCGCGTCCAGTGGCGGGACCCCCGAAGAAGAGATACGCCTGTCCATAACCGGCGCCTCCCGGGGTGCGGAACGCTCCGATGACGATGTCATCGTATCCATCGGAGTTGACATCGCCGGCCGAGGCCACCGAGCAGCCGAACACGTCTCCGTCGGCGCCCGCGGGGTCGATGAGGAGGCGCGACGAGACCGATGCGGCGCTCGGCGCATGCGCCGCGATGAAGAGTGCGATCGTGAGCACGACGGTGGCGATGAGCGGCCGGGGCACGAGGCGGGCGCGAGCCATGGGGACCTCCGAGTTCGGCAGAGCCGGGGTCGTCTTGCGCGCCAACTCGAAGGACTGAGTCTAGCATCGTCGCCACCGATGATCTCGCGCTTTCGAGCTGTCGGCCGCCCGTAGCCCGCCAGCTCAGACGGATAGAGCAGCGGTTTCCTGCGTCGCCGGCGCGGTCGATGGCGCTGTCCGCCAGCCGAACAACCCCAAGTCGTTGGCGCGTCCAGCCTTCGACGATCAGGTCGGGAGACGGCTTCGCCGATCACGGGTGCGAACTTGAACCCGTGCCCCGGAGCAGGCGCTCACGACCATCACGTTGGCGTGGCCCGGGTGACGGTCGACGAGGAAGTTCTCGTCGGGCAGGTTCGTGTACATGCACACGGACGTCGCGTTGAGTGGGCCGTTGGCGGAACGGTACGAGTGCGCTTGAGGATCGCGCGCATCGCGTCGATCTCCTCCGGCGCGACGTCGCGGCGGATGTGGTCGGCGTCGGTGATCTCGCCCTCGTGGTGGCGCGCGACCTTGACGCCGTTCTCGCCGCGCGGGAAGCCGTACACGTAGCGCCCGCGCTCGAACTCCCAGATCCAGATCGGGAAGATGTCGGCCTCGAAGCCGGTGCGGAGCCCGACGGGCTCGAACCACATCTGCACCAGGCGCTCGACGGTGAAGGCGGCAGCTCGGGCACGAGGGCGCCGAGCCGGGCACCGGCCGGGAGGACGAGGCTCGCGGCGTGATGCGTGCCGCGCGTCGTCGTCACCGACACGCCGGTGGCGTGTGCGCGCCATGACGTCACCGTCTCGCCCGTTCGCACGGCCGCGCCGGGCGGATGGCGCCCTCGAGAAAACGCGGCCACCGCCGCCTCGGGACGCAGCACGCCGGCGCGTGGCTCCCACACGCCCACTGGTGTCGTTCCTGGAAGTTGAATTGCGGGTAGCGTCGCCTCAGCTCCGCGGCGTCGAGCAGCTCGTGCTCGAGGTGGTGCGCGCGGGCGCTCGCGAGCGCGCCCTCGACGGGAGCACGCCGTCGCGCGGGCCCAGCATGAGCCCGCCGGTCGTGGTGAGCAGCGTGCGATCGCTCTCGCGCGCCGAGCTCGTCCCACAGGAGATACGCGCGCTGGACGAGCGGAACGTAGCGCGGGTCCTCGAAGTACGCCTCGCGGATGATGCGGCTGCCTCCGTGCGAGGAGCCGTGCTCGTGCGGCGGCACGTGCCGGTCGAGCCCCGATCACGCGCATCCCGCGGCGCGCAGCGCCCGCAGCGCGGCGCTCCCCCATCGCGCCCAGGCCAACGACGATGACGTCAAGCGGACGGGGGCACGATCCCTCGTGGGCTGCTCGGTGGTCTCTTCCGGAGACACCGGCGCGCCGTCGACACCTGGGTGTCGTCGAAAAGCGGCTCGCGCTGCGCGCGCGAGCGACTGGTCCTCGGCGCGGAACGCGACGTAGCCGAGATGTGCCCGGGTGGATGTCCATCAGCGCGTGCACGACCATCGGCACGAACAACGATCCGGTGACGAGGTAGATCCCCCGAGGAACGCGCCCACCGCGCCGGTTAGCAGCACGCCGCGCGGGCCTGGTAGAGTGCCCGAGCCCGAACACCGCCGCCGCGACCAGCGCCGCCGGGATCAGCCCGAGGAAATGCGTCAGGTACCAGATCATGTAGCCGCGGTAGAGGATCTCCTCGCACACGCCGGCGGTGACCGACAGGGCGAAGAATCCGCGCAGCTCGCCGGGCGTGCGCGGCATCATGCGCTCGATGTTGCGCAGGCGCCGGCGCACCAGCTCGAGCCCGTCCTCGTCGGCGAGCAGCCCGCGCCGCTGCCGGACGATGAATACGACCACGATCGCGAGTCCGACCAGCACGCCGATCAAGCCCGGCGACGGGATCGGGACCAGCCCCAGCTCGGACCACGCCCGTCGGGTCGTGACCCACAGCACCGCGACCACGGCGATCAGCCCCCACTGGATCACCATCGCGGTGGCGTAGACGGACCGCCGCACCCGCGGCAGGGTCTCCAGGGTGGCGCGTTTCAGCCGCCCGGAATCCGAGGGTCGCGGCCCAGATGGGGAAGAAGATCGCGAGCAGGGCCGCCAGGAGCATGGTCGAAGGGCAGGGGCATCCGGCGCAGGATAGCCCAAACCGCATGTTGGTCGTTGATCGCCCGCACACGATCTGCGACCCTTGTTTTGCCGCCCTAAGTCGAACGCCGCCGCGCCGCTTCCCGGGGCCCCCGCCCAGCCCACGGGAACGGGAACGCCTGCGTTCGCTCCAGCCAAGACCACCCGATCCACTCGAGGAGTCCTCGATGCATTTCCGTCCGAGGTTCGCTTGCTACGCCTCGCTCGCCCTGCTGCTCGCCGGTCCGGCATTCGCCTTCACGGGCGGACCGGAGTCGCGCGGCGAGTGCAGCTCCCCGGCCGCTCTGCCGTTCGTGTCGATCACGCGGACATCCAACGCTCGCTCGACGACGGCGCCGCGTGGCGCGGGTTCCGCGCGCGCTACGGTGAGTGGACCGCGCAGTGGAACGAGCTGACCAGGACGCCACACCGGGCGCTCGGCCGCGGGCATCGTGCTCAGCGGCTACGCCAACGACGCCGCGTCCGTCGACCGCGCGGTGCGCTCGTTCATCGGCGCGAACACGAACCTGTTCGGCGCGGCGACGCTGCGGACAGTGCGTGTGAACCGCACCGGCGACGTGTGGTACGTGAGCTACCGCCAGACGCTCGACGGCATGGACGTGCTGTTCTCCGACTGGGAGTTCCGCGTCCACGCCAGCGGCAAGCTGATGATGTTCGGCGCCGACGGGCACGCGCCGGCGAAGATGCCGTCCAGGGGCGGGAGTGATCGCCGCGGCGGCCGCGCGCGAGGCGGCGCGCACGGGCGTCAAAGTTCGACGCCACGCGCGACCACATCGTCGGCGGCAGCGAGCTGTTCGTGCTGCCCTACCCGACCGAGGCCGGGCTCGAGTACCGCGTCGTCACCGAGGCCCAAGTCGAGACCGCCGATCCGCCGGCCGATTGGCTGACCTACGTCGACGCCAAGACCGGCGAGGTGCTGTTTCGCACCAATCGCGTTCGCGACGCCATCACCGGCACCGTGACCGGCATGATCCACCCGGTGCTGCCGACCGACCCGCTGACGTTGAGGCCCTTCTCCAACCTGACGGTGTCCGCGGGCGGCGCGTCGCAGCCCACGACCGCAAGCGGCACCTACTCCCTCAACGTCGCCGGCACCGTGACCGTCACCGCCGGGTTCAGCGGCACCTACGCCAACGTGATGCGCTTCGGACGCCGGCAACTCGACGTTCTCGCAAGTCGCAACCAACCCGGCCGTGGTCAACATCGCGTGGGGCAACCCGGTGCCGTCGCACGACGCCGAGCGCGATGCCTACTACTCGGTCAACGTCGCGCACACCTACATCAAGTCGCTCGACCCGACGTTCACCGGGCTCGATTACTCGATGCCGGTGACCGTGAACGCCTCCACCATGGTCTGCAACGCGTTCTGGAGCTTCTTCAGCGGCGGCGTGACCTTCTTCGCCGCCGGCGGCAGCTGCGTGAACTCAGCCACGGTGCCCACGGTCGTGTACCACGAGTACGGGCACTGGCGTGAGCTGTTACAGGATCTACCGTAGCTGAGGGCGTGCCCAACCGGCATGGACAACGGCTCGCTCCACGAGGGCATGGCGGACGTCAACGCCGCGTACCTCACGGACGACCCCGTCGTCGGCCGGGGCCTTTCGGGCCCCGGCACGTTCGTCCGCAACACCGACAACGGCAACCGCTGGCCGGACGACAACGCCGGCGAGGTCCGCACCAACGGCCTCATCATCGGCCGGGCGCGTTCTGGGACCTGCGCCAGGCCGTGGGCCTGCCGGTCGCGCAGCTCCTCGCCGTGCGCGCGCGTCACGGCACGCCGGACGACCCGAACGACGGCGTCGCGTTCGCGGAGATGTTCACCGAGGTGCTGGTGGCCGACGACGACGACGGCAACCTGGCCAACGGAACGCGCACGGCCCCGCGATCATCAGCGCGTTCAACGCGCACGGGATCGGCACCAATACTACCTGTCGGTCACCGCCACTCCGGCCGCGGATCCGCCGAGCGGCGACTTGATCCGGTGGACGGCGACGATCGCCTACAGTGGCCCCGCGATCTCGGCGCTCGACACCCAGCTCGCCCACGGTCCACTTCCGACTGAATCCAGCCCGGAGTGGTGTGGTCGCGACTCACGCGATGCTGCCGACCGGGCTGGTCGGCCAGTACCGCAGTCGCATCCCGGCGCCGGACGGCGCGGTCGTCGAGTACTACATCACCGCCTCGGTATGTCTCCGGCGGATCCAAAACCAGCCCGCCCGGTGCTCCCGACCAGACGGCGTTCCGCTTCCTCGTCGGCACCCCGACGCCGGGGACCACGTGGAGCATGGAGACGGATCCGGGCTGGTTGGTCGGCGGCGTCTTGGACGACGCGATCACCGGGATCTGGGTGCGCGTGGATCCGGTAGGCACATTCACGGGCTCTCAGCAGTTCCCGATCGCGGTGCAGACGGCCGACGATCACACTCCGTCGCCCGGGACACGGTGCTGGGTCACCGGCAACGCCGACACTGCCAACTCGGCCGCGATCGGCTTCGGAGGACGTCGACGGCGGGCAGACGACGCTCACGACCGCGACGTTCAGCCCGCTCACGGGCGGGGGTCACGCACCCGGTCATCGAGTACTACGCGCTGGTACACGAACGCCGCCGGCAGCGCGCCTGGGCTCGACGTGTGGGAGACCGACATCTCGAGCGACGGCGGCGCCACCGTGGACGCCGGTCGAGAACACGCTGACGAGCAACGCGGTGTGGCAGCGGATCCTGTTCCGCGTCGAGGACTACATCGCGCGCAGACGACCGCCATGCGCATGCGCTTCATCGCCTCGGACCGCGGCGACGGCTCGGTCGTCGAGGCGGCGGTCGACGACTTCCGCGTGCTCGCCTTCCCGCCGGGGTCGCTCGCGGTCCACGACCCGGTGGAAGCCGACGCGCTCGCGTTCGCGGCGCCCGCGCCCAATCCCTTCCGCGGCCGCGTGTCGCTGCGCTTCACGCTGCCGGCGGCCGCGCCCGCGAGCCTCGTGCTCTACGACGTCGGCGGACGCGCTGTCCGCCATCTCGTCGACGGCACGCTCGAGGCCGGACCGCACGCCTTCGATTGGGACAGCCGCGACGACGTGACGCGCGCGCCGCTCCCGAGCGGCCTCTACTTCGCCGACCTCGCGACCGCGCAGCAGCACCTCGTGCGTCGCGTCATCCAGGTGCGTTGACGACGCATCCTCTTGTCCCTCGACCGCCGCGCCCCGCGCGCGTGATCGGGGGTCGCGCGGTCCTACTCCTCGCGGGGGCCTTCATGCTGACCTCTCCTGATTCCGCGGTGACCGCCACGCGCGAGCCCGAGTGGCCGAAGGCGATCGCCGAGTACCGGCAGCTGCTCTCCGACTTGATCGCGGTCGACTCGGCCAACCCGCCGGGGAACGAGCTGACCGCCGCCGCCCTGCTCAAGACCGCGCTCGAGCGCGAGAGGCATCACGCGTGCACGCTGTACGAGACGGCACCCGGCCGCGGCAACCTGGTCGCGAGGCTCACAGGGCAACGGCGAGCAAGCGCCCGCTGCTGCTGCTCGGCCACATCGACGTCGTCGGCGTCGACAGCGACCGAGTGGCAGTCGCCGCCGTTCGAGATGACCGAGCGCGACGGCTTCCTCTACGGCCGCGGCGTGATCGACGACAAGGGCATGGTGCGCCGCCGAGGCCATGTCGCTGATCCTGGCTCAAGCGGCTCGGTCGCCGCTCGAGCGCGACGTCATCCTGCTCGCCGAGTGCGACGAGGAATCGGGCGGCGAGATGGGCGTGGCCTGGATGCTCGAGCACCATCGCGAGGCGATCGACGCCGAGTACGCCGTGAACGAGGGCGGGCGCACGACGCTCGCCGGCGACCGGCGTCGGCTGGGTCGGCGTGCAGAACGCGGAGAAGCGCTCGATCAACGTCACGCTGATCGCGCGCGGACAGTCCGGACACGCCTCGATGCCGCGCCAAGACAACTGCGTCGCCTCGCTCGGCAAGGCACTCGCGCGCGTTCGCCGAGCCGGTGTTCCCGGTCGAGCTCGACGCCCGAGACGCGCGCGTTCTTCCCGCGCGATCGCCGCGGTCGAGCCGCCCGGCGCTGGCGCGACGCAATGCGCGGGCCTCGCGTCCGCCGACGGCTCCCGGCACGCCGAGCGGGTCGGGGAGTACGATCGATGTTCGGCGCCATGGTGCGCGACCACCGTGTCGCCCACGATCGTGAACGGCGGCTTCCGCGCCAACGTGATTCCGTCGAGGCGCGCGGCCACGCTCAACGTGCGCATGATCCCCGGCTCCGACCCCGAGAAGGTGACCGCGAAGATCCGCGAGATCGTGAACGACCCGCGCGTCGAGGTCGCGTGATGACGCCGCCGCGGCGGCCCGAGGCGCCGTCGATGCCCTTCGACGGCCCGGTCGTCGACGCGGTACGATCCGTCGGCGCGAAGATGGCGCCCGGCGCTCCGGTGGTCCCGCTGCTCTCGACCGGCGCGACGGATTCGGCCCAGCTGCGGTCCGCCGGCATCAAGGCGTACGGCCTGCTGCCGTTCCCGCTCACGACGGACGACGTCGGCCGCATGCACGGAGACAACGAGCGCATGCCGGTGACGAGCCTCGGCTTCGGGCTCCAGATGACCCATCGCGTCGCGGCCGAGATCGCGCGCGCACGCTGGACACCACGGGGCGACTCGCCCCGGGAGGATGTTCATGTCCGAGACCTCGACGTACCGGTCGACGCCAGAACTGTTCACCTACATCGCCAAGTCACACCAGCCAGAGATCAGTTCCTCAGGACCTGAAGCGCGAGGCGCAGGCCGCCGGCATCCCGTCGATCTGGATCGCCCCCGAGCGAGGCGAGCTTCATGCAGATCTTGCTGCGCGCGAGCGGCGCGCGCGAGGTCGTCGAGATCGGCACGCTCGCCGGCTACTCGGCGATCGCGATGGCGCGGGCACTGCCCGAGGAACGGCCGCGTGCGGACGATCGAGCTGAACGAGAAGCACGCCGCCTTCGCCGAGGAGTGGGCGAAGCGCTCCGACGTGCGCGGCAAGGTCGAAGTATTTCGCGGCGGCGGCATGGACGTGCTCGCCCAGGTTCGCCGCCGACTCCGCCGACGCCGCGTTCCTCGACGCCGACAAGTCGAGCTACTCGCTCTATCTCAAAGAGTGCTTGCGCATCGTTCGGCGCGGCGGCCTGATCATGGTCGACAACGCGTTCGCCTTCGGCGCAGCTGCTCGCGGCCGTATCCGAGAGACAAGGGGAGGTCGAGGCGGTGCGAGCCTTCAACGAGGTGATGTCCGCGGAGCGCGGCGCTGCAGGGGCGTCATCGTCCCGATCGGGGATGGGCTGTGGGTGGCCGTGAAGCGCTAAGCATAGCCTGGCTGCCCTACAAGAGCGCAGGACTTGAAGGCTCGGCACGTCGCCGGGGTAGAGTTCAAGGACACGCCGTACATGCGCCCCGTGCACTCTCCTTATCGCCGCGCTCTAGCGCAGACATGGCGAGGGCAAATTCGCGCTTTGCCTCGGCAAGCTTCAGGAACTCCATCGCCCTGACGATCCGTCTCGCAACGATTGCGCCCTACGGTGGTGTGCGCCTCCGCGATGTCGTACTCCCCGCGTCGGAGTGGCTCATCACCAGCCAGCAGGGCCTTCATGGCCTCAGTGGACACGATGGCCGCCGACACTTTTCCATGTTGCTCATACTCGACGATGGCGGCGAGTGACGGCATGCCATCTTCGATCCACTCGTGAAGCGGATCCAGCGCAGCGTGGAGTCCCGATACCACACCTGCACCGCCGCAGCGCCTCCAAACGCAAACCCTGCCAGACTCGGGAACTGCACCCAGGACAACACTGGATTGCGGTGGCAGCGATAGGTGCGCTGAGGTGTAAGCGCCTGACGGACGTCGGATACAAAGCGTTGCAGGCGTACTCAGCCGGGGCATATCAAGTGCCGCCCCATGCTCGGGGGATCGATCGACACCGAGGTTGACGCCGGCACGGCCAGCAGCAGTCCTGCCAAGCGGACGAGGAGGAATCCCAGCACGGCAAGGCGCGGTGCACGAAGTGCAAGGTGATCGTGGTTGCCGTGACCAGCCCAACGTAACCAGCGGCACACGGTATAGCGCCCAGCCTGGCAACAGTGGCACGAGGGTAAGAATGAGCGGAACCGACCACAGCAGCGCCCAGACCCACCAGTCGCGCAGCTCGCGACCCGACGATTCGGCCGCGCTACCAACCCTCTTCCACAGCACGATCAGAACGAGAACCGCAACGACAGGGAGCGCCATGAGCTCGGCTGAGGGGGGAACGCTCACGATCGCCAGCAAGGACCACCACGCAGCGTGAGCCAGAGCAAGCACCAGCTGGCCTGTGCCCAGCGCACCTATGCTCGGGCTCGGGCCAAAGATGGTGCCTGTACGACAACGAGGGCATACACCGCTAGCCAAACTGCCAGGAAGACCGCCCAATGCGCACGCCAGGCCGAATCGATCGAGCCCTGGGCACCAGTGGAAACACGATGAGACTCGCAAGAGGTATGGCCGCAGATCTCTTTACAGAGCAGACTCGCACTTCCAGCGATCACGCACGTCGGTATGCGCCAGCTCTCGCGCTTCGTGGAGCGCGATAACAACAAAGAGCAGCGCCTGAGATCCTGGAAGCAGCTGGGCCAAGCTGATCAGCATGCGTCCCGAGTCCAGCAACCATGGACCCGTTGACACCGCCAAGGCCGTTGCGTGACCCGAAGCGCGGCCGGAATGTCCGATACAGGAGCCATGCCGCGAGACACAGGCAACCAAGATGCACGAGCGCGACGAGACGGGGGTGCGTCAGCAGGTGCGATGAACCAATTCCTGAAGTAAGCCTGTCTGGCGAGTGGGCGCCAGGACACATTCCGAGCCGCCGCCGTCGAACCAGCTCTGAGATCGATCAAGCGAGGGCGTGTCGAATGTAATCGTAGTCGTCGGCAACAGGCGCCCCGAGGAGCGCGCCATCCATGCGCAACAGCAGGAGAAGCGGAAGGACGCATGATGCGACCGCAAACCAGTCACTGGAACAGCCGTGGTCGAGTTGCGCCCGGTAATCAGGGGAATTCTACGAAGCCCGGACCGGCTCCGGCCCCTCGTCACCGACCGAAGCTTCCCCATCAGAAGTAGAATTGAAGCCAGCCATCCTCGTGTTCACCGCGTTCACGGAGTGAGTAGCTCCAAACCCGCATGTTGGCAGAGTAAAGTGCGCGAGTGTGTGGTCTTCCCCAGGACGCCTCGACCGTGGCCGAATCAGCGCCTAGGAATCGAAGGCCATCTCGCCATCGACGCATCACGTACGGACTCTCGCGGCTTGAATATCGAACTTGGCGATGACCGGCTCGCCATAGGGAGCAGGGTCGCCGTCCGTGAAGACAGTCTTGCCTGTTCGGTGAAAGGGCGATGCAGAGATCGATAGAAGCCGCCAGGTTCTGTCGTCGGGGAACAGAATGATCGGTTCGACCCCTGCACCTCCTCGGCTACGACGATGCGCCGGCCGTTCGTCGTGCACACCGCAGATCTGCCCGGAATTGCCCTTGCGTCCTCGGCTCGAATCTCCGTTGCAAACGAGCGTCCAGGAGCGCCGTCAGGGCGAACGCGACGCAAACGGTATTGTGGCCCGTCGCAGGCACCGTCGCTGGCGGCATAGAGGATCTCGTCATCCCGTTCTGACCACTCACAGGCCCGTTCGAAGACGCGCGCCGCGTGTCGGGTGAGTGGGCGAGCTCTCGCTCCGGAACTGTCGGCGATCCAGAGCTGGTGCCCTCGTGTCCAGACGATTCGGTCCCCCGCGGGCTCCACATCGGGTACTGATCCGATCGTTCGCTTAGGAGGATCGTCTCGCGTGCCTTCTTCCCGTCGATCCCCATTGTCCATATCGCAAACGTGCCCGGCGGACGGTCCACGCGCTCCGCTTGGAAGAGAATCCGACGCCCATCGGGACTCCACGCTGGCCAGTGGGGATTACGAAACACTCCCAGGCGGGTGCGCTGTCCGGTCGTGAGATCCATGAGCCACAGCTCGCTCCCGCGCACGAACACGAGCTTTTGCCCGTCGGTGGACACCGCGGGCTCTGCGCCGACGGACAAGATGGTCGATGAAACGCCCACGATCGGCGGATTGGGCACCGGGCCGCGTTCGAGCTGGATCCATGGACTGTGCCGCTTGCCGGGCCTCGCTCCATGAGGTGTGCCAGTACCGAGTGTCTCCAGCAGGGATGGACATCGAGTCCGCCCTGGTGAACGTGGCTCCTCCAGGAAGCGTTCTCGAGACTGTGACAACGTGCATCCCAGTCACGGTCGCTTTCACAGCGACGAGGTATCGGTCTCTGCGTGCGCCCACAAAACCGATTGTGGGGTGAGGTGAGTAGGCGGAGGTCACGTGCTTCCCGCCCTCTGTCCACACCGGCCCCACGGAGTAGGAATTGTCTCCATCGGGCATCGTCACCGTGAGTGTCGGTGTTCCCTTGCACAGGAGCTCGATGGAGGCGTTCGCCGCGGGGATCGAGTCGAACGAATCGGGTTCGCACGGAAGCCGCAACTGCACCCGAGCGGCACGGGTCGCAACGGAGTCACCAGGATGCAAGCTCTCTATCTGCACCGGTGTCTCGGCGGCCAAGTCCAAACGAAGCCGATAGGTCGATACCGAGTCCGCGGAGGAGGTGAGGCCCATGACATCGGATGAACCGGACTCCCGGATACCAATGTAATCCACCATCAGCAGCACGTCCTGCCCCGGCTTGTGTTTCACGCGCATCAGGTACTCGCCCTCCGACGGTCCAGGGATCCTGATGCGATCCTCGCTCCAATCCCCGCCCATGGACATTGTGTCGGCCAGTGACACCGAATCGTCGGACATCTCCTCGCACCCCTCGTTGGGAGCGTGTCGAATCGCCTCAGATCCTGGGATCTCCGAGCGGTATTCGTCGCTCCCTTCGACGTAATGGATCCAGCGACCGAGCGGGTCGCGCAGTTCCAGGAATGCGTCTCCGCTCAACCGGAAACGAGATGTCGCCGATGCCCTCGGGGGGCAGGCCGGGCGGCGTTCCCCAGAGGGACTGGCGACCGCCGCAGATGCATGAAGTTGGTGAGCTGGGGGAGAGCCCGGAAGCTACAGTGGTCGTCGGGCCGCCATGGGCCAGGATCATGAACGCGCCCACGGTCTGGAGCTTCAACCCTTGTCGAATCGGAGTTCGGGAGGACGGTATTCCACGCCGGCCCGCGGGCGCGGCGGACGGTGATGTAGGTCGGCATTCATCTCCCCACGATCGATCCCGCACGACAAGCTGCACTCGGATCGGCCGAGCCTAAGGCCCGCGGGGGCCTCACGCCACACCCGGTGACACCTTGGACAAAGTGTGGCAATCCGGACATGGCGCCCGGCCGGGTGCTAGATTCGCCGGCGGTCGCGTGACAAACTGACCGTGTCGGGCGCGCTGGGACGGCCGCGGCGCCCGCCGGCAACGCCGGATTGAATCCGGGCTTCCAGTGCACGAATCTCGAACGGAACCATGACCGTACGCTCTCGCTGCTCGCCCGCCCCCGGCCGTCGCGGGGCCGACTCCACCGGCTCCGGGACCGTCGCCGTCGCGCTCCTGCTCCTCGCCGGCTGCTCCAGCACTACCCAGCGCCGCACGCCGCGCGTCCCGATCCTGAGCGCCCTGGTCGAGCGGCGCAGCGTGCCGTTCGAGATCGACGCCACCGGCACGGTCGAGTCGATACAGTCCGCGCAGCTCGTCGCCCAGGTCGGCGGTATGGTGACGCGCATCGCGTTCCGCGAAGGTGACGATGTCGCCAGGGCCAGGTGCTGATCCAGATCGATCCGCGCTCGTTCCAAGCCGCGGTCTCGCGCGCGAACGCCGAGCTGGCGCGCGACCGCGCGCGAACTACACCAGCGCTCAACTCGACCGCGAGCGCTCGGAGAAACTGTGGGAGCAGCAGCTCATCTCGGCCGGCGAGCTGGACCAGAAGCGCGCCGCGGCCGAGGCGCTGGCGGCGACGGTGGCCGCGGACTCGGCCGCGGTCGAAACGGCGCGGCTCGACCTCACGAACGCCACCGTGCGCGCGCCGATCTCGGGCCGCAGCGGCAACGTGCTCGTCCACGTCGGCGACGTCGTGCGCGCCAACGAGAACACGCTGGTGACGATTAACCAGCTCAAGCCGATCCGCGTGCGCTTCACCGTGACGCAGGCCGACCTGCCCGGCATCCGCAAGCACGGCGACCGTCCGCTCGTCGTCGAGGTCGCGCCCGCCGAGCGCGAGTCGACGTGGATCGAGGGCAAGCTCACGTTCATGGACAACGCGGTCGACCCGTCGACCGGAACGCTGCTCCTGAAGGGCGAGTTCCCGAACCAGGACGGTGCCTTGTGGCCGGGCGCGTTCGCGCGCGTGCGGCTCAGGCTCTACGACCAGGAGGCGACGGTCGTGCCCGCCGTGGCCGTGACCAACTCGCAGACCGGCACGTACCTCTACGTCGTCAAGCCCGACACGACGGTCGAGGTGCGGAACGTCAAGGTCGAGCGCACGTGGCGCGATCTCGCCGTCATCGCCTCGGGCGTCGAGCCGGGCGAGACCGTCGTCACCGACGGACAGCTGCGGCTCTCGCCGGGCGCCAAGGCGACGGTGCGGGCGCCTACGCCTGCCCCGGTACGAACACCGACAACGTGCAGAAGGCGGGGCCATGAACCTCTCCGCCCCCTTCATCCGCCGCCCCGTCGCCACGACGCCTCATCATGCTGGGCATCGTGATGTTCGGCCTGATCGGCTACACGCAGCTGCCGGTGAGCGACCTGCCGAACGTCGACTACCCGGTGATCTCGGTGCGCGCGAACCTGGCGGGCGCGAGCCCGGAGACGATGGCGTCCGCGGTCGCGACGCCGCTCGAGAAGCAGTTCACGACCATCGCCGGCCTCGACGCGATGACGTCGGTCAGCGCGCTCGGCTCCACCACCATCACGCTCCAGTTCACACTCAACCGCGACATCGACGCCGCCGCGCAGGACGTGCAGGCCGCGATCGCGCAGACGCGCTGCGCCAGCTGCCGCAGGGCATCGTGCCGCCGTCGTACCAGAAGTCGAACCCGGCCGACTCGCCGATCCTGTTCCTCGCGTTGACGTCGGATCTGCTGCCGCTGTCCCAGCTCGACGAGTACGCGCAGACGTTCCTGGCGCAGCGCATCTCGACGGTCGAGGGCGTGGCGCAGGTCAACGTGTTCGGCTCGCAGAAGTACGCCGTGCGCATCCAGCTCGACCCGCAGGCCATGGCCTCGCGCGGCGTCGGCATCGACCAGGTGTCGGACGCGATCGACGCCGGCAACGTGAACCTACCCACCGGAGTCCTGTGGGGATCGGAGCAGGCGCAGACGATTCGCGCCGACGGCCAGCTCAGCGATGCCGGCGAGTTCCGCTCGCTGATCATCACGTCGCACAACGGGGCGCCCGTGCGGCTCGGCGACCTGGGCGACGTCAAGGACGACGTCCAGGACAATCGCGCGGCGAGCTGGTTCAACGGCCGCCGCTCGATCGTGCTCGCCATCCAGCGGCAACCCGGCACGAACACCGTCGCCGTCGCCAACGCCGTGCACGCACTGGTCGACCGCCTGCGCCCGCAGATGCCGACGTCGGTCAAGCTCGAGACGTTGAACGACCGCTCGATCTCGATCCGTCACTCAGTCACCGACGTCGAGACCACGCTGCTCGTCGCTCTGGGCTTGGTCGTGCTCGTGATCTTCCTGTTCCTGCGCAGCGGCTACGCGACGCTGATCGCGAGCCTGGCGTTGCCGCTGTCGGTGGTCGGCACGTTCGCGGCAATGCGGCCGCTCGATTCAGCCTCGATAACTTGTCCTTGCTGGCATTGACGTTGTCGGTCGGCTTCGTCGTCGACGACGCGATCGTCATGCTCGAGAACATCGTCCGACACATGGAAATGGGGAAGCCGCCACTCAGGCCGCCGAGGAGGGCTCGCGCGAGATCGGCTTCACGATCCTGTCGATGACGCTGTCGCTCGTGGCCGTGTTCATCCCGGTGCTGTTCATGGGCGGCCTGCTCGGGCGGCTGTTCAACGAGTTCGCGGTCGTGATCAGCATCGCGATCCTGGTGTCGGGCTTCGTGTCGCTGACGCTGACGCCGATGATGTGCAGCCGCTTCCTCAGGGTCCAACACGGCGACCGCGGGAGGTTCGATCGCGCGTCGGAGCGCGTGTTCCAGGGCTGGCTCGGCGCCTACAGCCGGAGCCTGCTGTGGGTGATGAACCACCGCCGCGTCGCGTTGATGTTCTCGGTCGCGATCTTGATCGGCACCGCCGTGCTGTTCGTGATCTCGCCCAAGGAGATTCATCCCGAGCGAGGACATCGACCAGATCACGGGCACCACCGAAACGATCGAAGGCACCTCGTTCGATGCCATTCTGCGCCGCCAGCGACAGGTCGCCGCGATCGTCGCCAAGGACCCGAATGTCGAAGGCTTCATGTCGTCGCTCGGCGGTGGCGGCGGCACGACCGGCTCGAACCAGGGACGCCTCGTCATCCGTCTCAAGCCGCGCGCGCAGAGGAAGCTCAGCGCCGATGGCGTGATCCGGGCACTCGGCCCCAAGCTCAACGCCGTGCCCGGCATTCGCACATATCTCCAGAACCCGCCGCCCGTGCGCATCGGCGCCCGGTTCGCAAAGAGCCAGTACCAGTACACGCTGCAGGGCACCGACATCGCAGTCGCTCTACGAGAACGCCGCGCGGCTCGAGGCCAAGCTCAAGACCGTGCCCGCGCTCGAGAACGTGACCAGCGACCTTCAGATCAAGAACCCCGAGGTGCGGGTGAGCATCGACCGCGAGCGCTCCTCGCTGCTCGGCGTGTCGGCGGAGCAGATCGAAGAAGGCGTTGTACAACGCGTACGGCTCACGGCAGGTGTCGACGATCTACACGCCGAACAACCAGTACTGGGTGATCATGGAGCTCAAGCCCCAGTTCCAGCGCGATCCCTCGGCGCTGCGCCTGCTCGGCGTTCGCGGAAGCAACGGCGACCTGGTCCCGCTCGGATCCGTCTCCTCGTTCGAGACCGGCGTCGGACCACTCACCGTGGCGCACTGCCGGCCAGCTGCCGGCGGTGACGATGTCGTTCGACGTGCGCCAGGGCACGGGTTTGAGCGAGGCCGTCGCCGCCGTCCAAACCGCGTCGCGGCAGGTGCTGTCGTCCGACGTCACCACCAACTTCGCCGGCACCGCGCAGGCGTTCCAGTCGAGCCAGCAGGGATTGGCCGTGCTGCTGCTGATCGCCGTGCTCGTGATCTATCTCGTGCTGGGTGTGCTGTACGAGAGCTTCATCCACCCGATCACGATCCTCTCCGGGCTCCCGTTCGCCGGCTTCGGCGCGCTGCTCACGTTGCTGATCTTCAGGACCGAGCTGAGCGTCTACGCCTTCGTCGGCATCATCATGCTCGTGGGGCTGGTGAAGAAGAACGCGATCATGATGATCGACTTCGCGCTCGAGGCCGAGCGCCGGGATCGCAAGACGCCCGAGGAGGCCATCATCGAAGCGTGTCGCATCCGCTTCCGCCCTATCATGATGACCACCATGGCCGCGCTGATGGGCACGTCTGCCGATCGCCTTGGGCTGGGGCGCCGGTGCCGAATCACGCCGGCCGCTGGGTCTCGCGGTCGTCGGCGGGTTGGCGTTCAGCCAGCTCGTGACGCTCTACGTGACGCCGGTGTTCTACACGTACCTGGACAAGGTACAGCGTCGCTTCGGCCGGCCGCTTAAATCGCCGGGGCACCCGAAGAAGTCGAAGGTGGCGATGCCGGTGGCCATGGAGGCCCGGCCGGGGACGTAGCGTTACACGACGCTCGACAGCAGCGACGAGTTGCTGCATCGCCCGGACCCACACCCGTGAGTTCAAGGGAATGCGATGATCCCGCGTCGCGACGCAGTGCGTCACCCTGCCCACCGGGCTATACTCTATCCGCTTGACGGTAGGGGCCGAGCGCCTCACGTCGCGGGTTACGTCGTGAGGTAGTGACCGGCCGAGCCTCCGTGTAATCACTCTGGGGGGACCCTTATCTTGCCCGTGCGTCCCACCATGGCGCGGAGCGTTATCGTTTGCGCTGGACTAGTTGCATTACTGACATCCGCACCGCACGCGGACACGCTTCTTCGCTTGTCGAGCGACCCCGGCGACCCTGTCGGACGCGGTGCTAGCTATCTGTACGGTGCATCGGACGGGACCTTTGTCGTCACCATCGGAGCATTCCGTCACGAGGTCCAAGTCCGTTTTACTGGTTCCAGTACCAGCTGGACGCTTGTGTTCGCCCCTCCTCCGAAAGGTTCCCTCGCAGCAGCCACCTACAACAATGCGATGCGGTACCCGTTCCAAAACCCTTACGCGCCAGGACTCTCGATCAGCGGCGGCGGTGGAGCCGGCTGTAACAAAATAGCGGGGCGCTTTGAAGTGCGTCAGCTTTCGCAAGACACGGGTGGTTCCATTACGGCCCTCTGGGCCACCTTCGAGCAACATTGCGATGGCGTTCTCCCAGCTTTGCGAGGGAGATCCGCTGGAATGCGGACACATCCCTCTATGTGAGTTCACCAGGGCTCGTTTTCGTCTATCCGATGCGGTCTGTGCAGATCCCCATTGCCGCGTTCGGCACGAGTCCTGGCCCGATCCAACTCGGCTGCACACAACCTCCGGCGGGGTCCGCCTTTCTAGACCATGGCGATGGAACCGGAGAACTGTCCTGGCCCGATGGATGCCCACTGGCTGCATCGTTCACAATTCCGTTTACGGCATCCGACGATACCGGCCGCACGACATCCTCCGTGACAACCCTCCACGTGTTTTGGCCGGACGTATTTCGATTCGTCGCCCCTCCCTCCTACAACTTTGTCTACACTCCCATCGATAGAAGTTTTGACCTACGTCTTCTCAGTGGGAAGGACATCGCGCTACTCGACTATTCCAACGGCTCTAACACATGGTCTTGGACCTTTGCCTATCCATTCACGCCGAAGCCTGAGCCAGGGGTCTTTGAGTTTGCGACCGCATTTTCCTTGCAGGAGTTCCACCCGAACCTTCGCACCGCCTTCAATCAATTGGGCTGCTCGACTAGCCACGGCACGTTCCACATCCGGCAGGTCGCCTTCGGGAGTGACGGTCCAACCGACATCGTTTTGGGCAACGTTTGATCAGACTTGTCTCTCTCACCAGGTCGGAGAGATACGAATCAACGCTGACACGTCCCTCTATCTCACAGCACCTGGGGCCGTTTACGTAGCGCCTAACCAGCCAGTGAGTTTTTGGGCTCGTCCGCCACGGATGTCGGGATGCGGCCTGTAACCTTGACGATCACGGGCTTGCTCCACAGACGCCCAGGTCGTCTCAACCGGAATGAATTCCTGGAGATTTGACTGGCCCACGGTTGGTGATTCGCTTGGCGATCGATTTATTCGGTTTGAGGGCGTGGATGATCAAGGCAAGTCGGCGAGGGCAACTACGACGATCCGGGTTCATTCCCCTGACCTGATCCGAATATCGAGCGAGCCTGAGAACCCTGTCGGCCTCGGCGCGTCATCCCAGTTCACGCCTGCGGATGGCATCTTCCTCCTCGCACGCAACGGGCCGGGACTCCAGCTTGCGTATCAAGCGATCTGGGCACTGGTGGACGGCGAATTTCATCGCTCCTCTCCTCGCACCCTTGCCCCCGGCGATCTACGACTTCGCCGCCCGATTCGACTATCAGGCGCCCGACCAGGCTGGCTTCGAAGTGATGGGTGATGACCGTCGTTGCAACAAGCTCACCGGCACGTTTCGAGTCCGGCAGGTCACATACGACGGGACGACGCCCACGTCCTACCGGGCAACGTTCGAACAACGTTGCAATGGATCGTCTGGAGCGATGCGCGGCGAGGTGCGGTTCAACGCGGATACGTCGATCTACGCTGAATCCCTTGCCGACGCGGGCGCTCTGGCGGGTGTGCCGCTCGGGATCGAGATCCAAGGCAGGGACCTTCGCGGAAATCCCGTTCAGTTGTCGGCGCCGGATACTCCGGCGGGCGCGGTATTCGCCGACCACGGCGATGGAACGGGGACTCTGTTTTGGCAGGATCCTCCGGCGAATGACCAAGACCTACCCATACGCTTCCTCGCACGAAGCTCTCCTTCGGATAGTGCGTTCTCGATCACAGTCGTGCACGTCAGGAAGCAGCCCTACTTGGCACTGGTGAGCGCGCCGGGTGATCCCATCGGCCAGGGAGAGTCCAGGCAATTCGGTTCCGTTGACGGAACCTTCGAGGGCGCGGTAAACGCCGACAGCTCGATCACGGTCCGATTTGTCGGTAGTGGGCACTCCTATTCCATGACCTTTGCGGCGGCAGGTGGGAACCTACCCGCGTGGGGGTATATGGGCCCAGCGTCTTTCAGCGCGGCACTCCGTCTCCCGATCCGTGGGTCGATGTCCAAGGTGACGGTCACTTGTGCTCCCAATCGTATGGAAGCTACTACGTACGTGAGGTGAGTGTCGCTTCCGATGGGACGCTGCTGGCATTCTGGGGCAACTTCTCACAGCAATGTGATGGGCCGCCGGTCCTGACGGGCGAGATCCGCTACGCGCTCTCAGGCGTCGTCCCAACACTGCTCTCCGCGGTGGAAAGCGACTTCCTGGATGGGCGGGTTCGAGTGCGCTGGTACAGCTCGGACCCCAGCATCCGACGCGTGACTGTCGAACGCCACGCAATAGAGCAGTGGACGGAGTTTGCGACGCTGGACCGTGATGGAAGTGGCATGTTTTCGTTGGAAGACCCTTCACTTCGGCCGGGTGAAAGGTGCGGATATCGGGTTAAGACCGTCTTTAACGGTGAGCCCTCGTCGCCGGCGAGGTTTGGATCACTGCGCCCGTGCTGTCGCGCCCGGAGATCCATGTTGAAGGATCGAATCCGACTCATTGGCCGCCCGTGGTGGGGTTCTCCTGCCAGGGAAGCACCGGCACTGCTTCAGCTCGTCGACATCGCTGGCAGGGTTCGCATTTCGCATCAACTGAGCGGGCTCGGAGCGGGCCCACACACCTTCAGCTTCTCAACATCGGAGCCACTGCCGCCGGGCGTTTACTTTGCGCGTCTGGTCAGCTGCGTCGGAGCTGCCTCAAGTCTCGCCTCGTCATCCTCAAGTAGAAGCTACCTCGACAAGCTTCTAAGCGTCGCTTCGGCCGGCCGCTGAGATCCCGGGCCACCTGAAGAAAGGAAGGCGACGGTGGCCGCGGGCGCGGAGCCCTATCCGAGTAGGTAGTCCGCGCCGGACCCGTTCAGAGAGTGGCCACTCTTCTGCGACGAACATGCCCCGGGGCATGTTGCGCCAATGTGACGCGCAGGATGGAGCGCGTGGGGCCATGTGGCAATGAACTGTCCCCGGGGACAGTTGACGTCCTCTGCTCGCCGACCCGGCTCTACTTCTGTTCCAGTTGGCGATGATCATCAGCGGAAACATGCCGCCCTCTTTGATGATGTTGAGGACCCCAATCTGAACGCCCTGGATTTCTCTCCGGCGTAGTTTGACGACCGCGAGCTGCAGACCTCCGGCAGTACTCGGCGTAGTTGAACGTGCTCCACTCGAAACCCTTCGACGTGCCCTTGTTGAAGTTGACGGCCGCGATCTGGACGCCGCTGAATGTCCCTTCGGTGTAGTTGACGCCCCCCACTGCAGCCCATTCGATAGACCGGAGGTCGTGTGGTTGATGAGGCCCAGGGTCCACGACCTTTCACCGACGTATTCACGCCGTAGATCGAGGTTGAAGCGGAAGCCCGAGACCGAATCCGTGGCCTTGGCGAGCGAGATGGGTGTGAACAGCGAAAGGTTGAGTGGCTTCTCCGCCGCCGCGACGGGAAGCGCCGCCAGAGCCATCGATCGCCAACGCGAGCCGCGAACCCGTTGAAAAGGACTTCATGATCCTCTCCCGACGACATTCGACATCGCTTCAAACCCGCCGTGCACCGAGGTGGCGCGCGGGGGCGCGATCGCCAGCAGCAAGATCACCGCCCTTCAAGGGCGAGTGTCCCGTCCCGGATCCGCTCTAACGCCGCCCTCGAGCAATGATCCAGCGACAGCACGTCCTGCTGGCTCGGCATCGCCAGGATGAAAACCAGCAACACGAGCCTCGGGATCACATGGGTGTGGAACTCGTAGAGAAAGTCTTTCAAGAGATGCCCGTAGGTCACGATCACGAGGACGCACCCGAGCGCGATGAGCGCGACGCGCGTGAACAACCCGGCGAACACGAGCCACCCGGCGATCAGCTCGACGAACGGAATCACCAGGCCGAGGGTCCATAGTAGCCACGCGGGGATCCAGGACGTGGCGTAGGGTCGACGAAGTAGCGATGGGCGTGCGTGACGGCGCCCATCTTGAACACCTTGCCCCATCCGGCCATGCCGAAGATGAGGCCGAGCACCAATCGCGCGAACAGGATCGCCCACGCCTGACCGGAAACACCGAGTAGGTTCATGCGGCGCATGGTGCCGGCGGACATGCTGCGATGCAAGCCGAACGCATCGCGGGATCGCCTGGGCCCGGTCTACTCCGCGACGATCTGCGTCAGCGCCATGGGCACGATGCCCTTCTCCTGCGCCGCCTTCGCTACCTTGATGGGGATGATCTTCGCGAACGCCTCGTCGTAGCGCCACCTCTGCCACTCGCCGTCGAGGCGCACGGTCACGAACTCGCCCTCGATGCGCACGGGCACGCCGCGGCGCTTGGACTCGCGGGCAACGAAGGGGGCGAGGTCCTTGGTCCACTCGTCGGGGGTGATCGACGACAGCACGTTTCCGGCGTACTGCGCGGGGTCGAGGCGGGCCTGCGGGTCGAACACGAACACGCGGCCGGCGGCGGCGCCGGACATGAAGAACTTGGCGGCGTAGGGCTTGGTGCCTGAGCGACAGCTCGCCGCGCGCGTCGGGCTTGCGGAAGCCCATCACGACGTGCAGCGAGTTGTCGCCGCCGGACATCAGGTACTCGAACGCGTACTCGTTCGGGGTGCCGAAGTGGATGGACTTGAATCCGGGTGCGGCGGTCTTGCCGTCGGCGAGCACGACCTTGTTCTGACCCGCGGCGGCGAAGCGTGAGCCCGAGTCCCACAGGCTGATCGTCGCGCCGTGCGCGGCGTACATGCAGGTGTTGAGCGTGTCCTGCAGCACGAATAGGTAGCCGTCGTCGGCCTTCATGCCGAGATGGCTCTGGCCCTGGCCGTAGACCCAGATCTCGGTGCCGCCCTCGAGCAGCGCGCCGATGAAGTCGCCGAACTCGCGACCGTATAGCTCGATCACGACGCCGCGCGCGGCGGCACCATCGGGACCCATCAAATTGGTGCCGACGTAGCGCGGTCCGCCGATGAAGCCGTAGGCGACGAAGTGCTTCCATCCGAGGCGCACGGCCTCGCTCACGATGCGTGACGCCGAGTCCAGGTCGAACGACTCGCTGCGGAAGCCGGCGAAGTCAATGACGAGCACGTCGCGGGCGGCATCGAGCGGCGGCGCCAGGTCGTCGCGCGTGTGCGAGCGTCAGGCGGCCGTAGCGCCCGCGGCTCTTCGCCGTCTGCGACAGCACCTTGTAGAGCGGTGGAACATCGTCGAGCATCCGCGTGATGCCGCCCTCGGCCGAGCCGTCGCCGGCGCGCCCACCGTCGGTCAGGTACTCCATGCTCGAGAGCGCCTTGCCGCCGAGGTCGACGAAGCGCGAGACGCTTGCGCAGCTCGGTGAGCATGCGCAGCGCGGCAGCGCGGCGCGCGGTCGCTCACCGTACGCGAACTTGGGCAGCGCGTGCTCGGTGAGATAGCGATAGTCCTCGAACGCTCAGGCTCTTCGCGCGATCGAGCGTCGTCTCGACCAGCTCGTTCGCCGGCGCGCGGCAGCAGCGCTCGGTCGGCCCGAACAGGCGTCCGGGCTCATGCCGCCGGCGCCCTCGAGCAGCGCGCCGAGCGTCTCGAGGCGCTCGTCGACGAGCTTCTTCCACGCGACATCGGCGCGGTCGCACGCGCATCGGCGAGCTTGACCGAGAAGTCGACCTTGGTCCCCGCGCGGTCGACGGCGACCGGCTCGCCGAAGCGGTTGATCAGCTCTATGCGCCCGCTGCCGGGAACCGTGAACGCCTCGATCACGCCGCCGAAGTCGCGGCGGCCGGGATTGCCGCCGGGCCGCATGCTGAAGCGCATGTCGGCCGCGCCTTCGGCCAGCATGCGCCTGCGCGTGCAGCGTGCGCAGCATGCTGTCGGCGATCTTCGCCTCGCTGCCGTTCGCCACCGCCTGCACGCCGCCCAGGCGCGAGTCGAACGTCGCCACGATCTCGTGCGGGCGGAGGAACTTGATGTCCATGTTCTCGCGGAAGCCGACGCGGTGCTCGATCGCGACGTCGGTCCCGCCGGGCGTGACGCTCGCCCGTCGCCGCGACTCGACGATCGTGAACTTGTACGGCCCGGTCGGCGTGAGCTGGACGTAGTTCGTCATCAGCAGCTCGAAGCGCGCGCGGCGCTCGGGATCCATCGCCGCCAGGTCGAGCCCGGTGATCGGCGAGATGATCTGCGTCGCGTCCTCGGTCGAGCCCGAGCACGCGGCGCGTGAAGTCGACGAGATAGGCGGCGTACTCGGTGTCGGTGAGCGCCTTGCGCTCGTAGACCGAGTCGCCGTGATAGTCGCGCGCGCCCTCGCCCATCGAATCGTCGGCGTGCACGTAGCCGAACTCGTTCAGGAACGGCGACGTCGAGTCGACCGCCGACCTGCTCGCCGTTGTGCATGAGCAGGACGTTGTAGGCCTTGAACGGGTGCGCGCCGGCCGGATTCCCGCGGCCCTCGGCGTCGATCGCGGGCGAGTTGGTCGGGTAGCGGTGGTGCATGCCCCAGACGTGCGCGTGCAGCGCCGAGCTGCGCACGGTGCGACCGCGCTGCGTCACCTCCACGGCGCCGTCGGCGCGCGCGGGTAGCGCGCCCACCAGCGCTCGAAGTCGAAGTACTCGGGGATGGTGTGCGTCCAGCCCGAGATCTTGATCGCGCCCAGGTCTTCACCTATCGACACCACGAACCCGCGGCGCTTGGCGGCGTACTTCTTCGCCGGGACTGCGACGCCGGCCGGCGCGTGCGTGCGGTAGAAGCGCGAGTCGATGAGGTGTGCGAGCGCCGTGAAGTACTCCTCGCGCGCGTCGGTGATGAAGTCGGTGAGGCGCGCGGCCAGGTCGTCCGAGCGCCCCTTCCCCATCGCCTCGGCCGCCGCCAGCCCCTGCGACAGGCTCGCGATCCCGCGGTGAGCACGGCGTCCGGGATGTCGCCGTACTTGGTGCGCCGCTGGAGCCAATGCGGGCTCGCGACGAGCTGCGCGCCGTAGCGGGCGAGCACCTCGGCGTCGAGCGCCACGAAGAGCGTGTAGAAGTCACCCGGGTTCTCGCGCAGCTCGGCGGCGCGCCAGCCGTCGTCGGACGCGTACTTGTCACGCACGGGGACGCGGAATTCGTCGAGGCGCTCGCGCACCGCGGCCGGCGCGATCTCGCGGCCGGCGGCGTCGAAGAAGTGGCATCCGGCCAGGTGCACGAGCATCTCGCGCATCGTGTCGACGCGATCGGGTCCGATGGTGTTGAAGATGAGGCACGTCTCGTCGCGCAGCGCGGCCGGCGCGAAGCCGGCGAAGTCGATCCCGCCGCCGCGATTGTTGCCGCCGTTGAACGAGCGCTTGGCCGACTCCCAGATCGCGTCCACTGTCACCGGCTCCGACACCGCCAGCGAGCCGACGCGACACGAGTCGTGCTCGGCGCTCGCCGGCGTCGGCTTGGTCGCGCCCGCACGCGCCGGCGCCGGCGAGGTCGCAGGTCCATTCGCCCCACCCGCGGGCGCGAGCGGCGGCGCGGATGCCGTGCGCGCCGGCCTCGCCGCGTGCCTCGGCATGACGAGCAGATCCGTGCGCCCGCGGAGCTGGCGGATGTCGTCGATCAACCGCGTCCTTCGCGACGACGCGGCCGTCGGCATCGAGGGCGCCGTGCTCGCGGTTGAGCGCGTCGATCAGGACGCTGAGCTTGACCAGGTTGAGCACCGTCCAGTTGCGGAAGCGCTGGCGCATCGAGCGCGCGGTCGTTCTGCACCGTCAGCTCGGGCTTGGTGGTGATGCCGCCGCGCGGGCAGTCGAGATGGCAGTTGCCGCACTGGTTGCAGCCGAACGCCACCGCCTTGCCGATGCTCGCCTCGACCAGCCCGTCGGCGCCTGCGATCAGCACCTTGATCATGTCCAGCTCGCCGCGCAGCCCGCCCGAGGCGAACAGCCGCGTGCCGCCGCCGGCGCCGAACGGCGCGCCGTTCAGGTCGCGGATCGTCTTCAGCTCGCCCGAGCCGATCGAGGTCCACCTTCTCGGACACGAGCGCGTGGTGCGTGTGCAGCATGGTGCGGAAGATGTCGGGCCAGCCGACGTGCGACGAGTCGGCGTGATAGTTGCCCGAGCCGCCGATGCCGGCGTCGACGAGCAGATAGTCGACGACGAAGTTGGACCACATGCCCGCCGCGACGTACTTCGTGTAGTTGGAGCCGGTGATCTTGATGCCGCAATGGTTGTGATACAGCAGCCACAGCCACACCTCGGCCGGCATGTCCTCGATCGAGTAGATGTCGTGCTTGGGATCGGGCGACAGCGCGTCGGTGCCGATCGGGATGTTGCGCGCCTTGCTCACGGTCGAGGTGACCTTGGCGCCCGAGAGCCGCCCGCCCTTGCCGGGCTTGGCGCCCTGATTGATCTTGATCTCGACGTCGCGCACGCGGCGCAGGTCGGCGGCGTGGATGCCGAAATGTCCGCTCGCGGCCTGCATGCTCTCCCACGCCATGTCTTCGTCGCGCGTCAGGCGGATCGGACCACCCTCACCCGACGACGTCATCGCGATGCCGGCGTTGCCCTCGATGCGCGCGATCAGGAAGTCTTCCGACGCCGCACCTAGCGAGATGCTGGCGTGGCTCACCGGTCCGTGCCAGATCGGCTCGCGGAATCCGAACCCCGACAGCACGACGCCGCCGCCTGAGGCGCCGGCGCTCGGCGTCGCGCGCTTCACCGTGACGCGGCCGTCGCGTGAGGCACGCAGCACCGAGTGGCCGAGCCCGCCGTGCCTCGCGCGCCAGAAGCTCGGTGCGCGTCTCGTTGCCCTCGGCGTCACGGGCGACGAGCCAGAGTGACGCGTCGTTGCTCAGCGCACGTTCGATCTTGTCGTCGCGCTCGAGCCGCACCTCGAAGCCACCGCGCGCGTCGGCGGTGAAGCGCGAACGGCTCGGCGGTCTTCGCATTCGGGACGTTGGCGCGCGGCGCGGCGTCCGCGCCGAACAACGCGACCTCCGCCCGCGACGGCACCGCGCCCGGCCGATGGAACCCGCGCGGCACGACCAGCGAGACGTAGTCGAGCAGCCGCGGATCGCGCTTCAGCCGCGCCAGCGACCACCTCGAGCGACGCGCGCGAGAGCTCGAGGCCGATCTCGTCCAGCGACAGCTCGCCCATGTCGCCCGCGATGAAGAAGTCATCCGGCCCCGGCATCTGGCCGGCGGCCATGCGGTAGATCGACTCGAGGAAGTCGGCGTTGAGATTCCGGTTCGTGTTCTCGAGGTGGTAGTTCACGTTCTCGTGCGCGAGGATGCGCGCGGCGTGGACGAGCGGCAGGTCGGTCTTGATTTCGCCGAGCAGCGACGACAGGCGGAAGCGCTCGCGGATCGCGCTCGGCGGCGGCTCGGCCGCGACGCGCCGAGCGTTGAGCGCGCGCGTTCAGGCGTCCGAACTCGGGCGTCGCCAGCGTGTCGACGTCGCGAACCCAGTCCTCGGTCATGGTGATCGCCATCGTGTTGCCCGAGGTCTTCTGGATGTCGTCGATCCCCATGCACGACAGGAAGTCGAGGATGCTGTGCTGCCAGCACGTCAGCGAGTTGAGCGCGTGCGTTCGCAGCTCCTCGCGGTCGAGCCGTGCGAACCCGGCGAGTCACCGGCGCCGGCGTCGGCGCCCTGGTACACGTCGATCAGCTCCGGCGCCAGCGCGATGCCGGCGACGTGCGTCATCGCCCCGCCGTTCGAGCCGAGCAGCACCGACTCGTAGACCGTCGCCGCCGACGCCTGCGTGTCGGTATTCCCGCCCGCGCTCACGAGCTGGACGCGCGCGCGCAGGAAGCGCGCCTTGAGGAACGCGTCGATCTCCGGCGTGAGCCGATAGCTCTTCTCGGCGCCGGCGTGGTAGTGGATCATCGCCACGGCCTCGAGCCGCACCGCCGCCTCGAGCGCCGGCCAAAACGCCGCCGGATCCTCGTAACGCAGCCACACCGACTGCAGCACGCGCGGGAACAGGGTCGCGACGATCTTCGAATGCTCCGCCAGCTTGGGCGTCCACTCCAGCTCGACGATGCGCGCGCCGCTCAGCATCTCGCGCAGCGCGTCCGCCCCCTCGCCGCGGGTCTGGAGCTGCGTCACCTCGGCCGAGCCGATGCGCAGCACCAGGTCCGCCGCGTGCGGCATCAGCTCGCCGAGGTGCTCGCGCGCCTTCGCCCACTCCATCACCACCAGCGAGCGCGTGTGGAGGTCGGCCGCCGGATCGGCGCTGGCGATCGCCTCGAGGTACGCGCGCTCGATGCGTGACGCCGTCGCTGTACGGCAGCGGTCCCACCACCATCGGCAGGTCGAGGCGCACCGCGTGCAGCGTCGTCGTCTGCCGGCCGCGGGCGGTGCGGAACACGACCGCGGGTGCTTCCGCACGATGTCCCACGCGGTCGAGAACTCCTCGCGCAGCCCGTCGTTGGCCGGGTGCGTGATCGCGGCGTGCGAGAAGTACGAGCGCCAGTAGCCGTGGTGCCACGCCGCGCCGACCGTGAGCGGCTCGTGGCGGAAGCGCTCCTTGAGCAGCTTGTCGACGTCGAACGCCGTGATCTCGAGCTGCGGGATGTCGCGCGACACGCGCGAGTAGCGCGACAGGAACACGCGCCCGCGCTGGCCGCGCCCGAGCTTCCAGAACTCCGCCTCGTCCACCCCCGCGCGCTCGAGCAGGAAGCCGAGCAGTGCCCGCGTCGACTCGGATCGCGGCGCGTTAGGCCCTCGGGGTCGACGATCAGCGTGAGCAGGTCCTCCCAGCGCGCAATCGAATCCGCCAGCGCGCGCGGGTCGGCGCAGGCTCGTGCCGTCTATGGTCATCGCGTCGCCCCCGACTCGTGGGATGCTGGGGATGCCGCCGGCTCGGCGGGGAACTCCACCAGGGCCTCGAACCACGCGGCCGTCGGCGCCTCCATCACGCGCAGCGTCTGCCCGCCGTTGGCGAGGTTTGCGGGCAAATCTCGACACACGTTCCGCAGCCGATGCAGCGGTTCTGCACCGTGGTGATCCAGCGCGGGTCCAGGCCCTCGAACTCGCGGTTGGCGTGCGTCGGACACACCGACACGCACGCGCCGCAGTGGATGCATCGTCGCCGCCGGCCCCGCGTCGTTCTCCGAGCGCAGCACCAAGTAGCGCGTCACGCCGGCGAGCGCCACCGGGGTCCGCTTCACGTAGCCGCCGCCGCGAATGTCGAGAAGTCGCGTCGATACGATTGCGACCCGCGCACCGCCGCCACGATCGCGGCATGCCGCTCGTGGTCCTGCAGGGCGCACCCGGTCGGACGCCCGCTGCATGACCTCATATAGAAGGTAGGTGCGGGATCCCCGCCTGGCACACCTCTTCGCAGTTGCCGCAGCGCATGCACAGGTCGAGCAAGGCGCTCGCCGACGCCGACATCGTCCCGCCGGCCCGCATCGCCTCGCCCGCGTGCGTCAGCATCTGCGGCAGGCGAATCTTGGACTCGTGGAAGATCGGGCACACGCTGTTGCACCTCGCCGCAGTTCACGCAGTGGAGCGCGCGATCTTCGACCGGCTCGCCGGCGGACGCAGCCGGCACCGCGCGCGGCGGGATCGCGAGAAGGATCGAGTCCGCCGCGCTGGCGGCGACACTTCCGCTCGCCGACGCGGCCTCGACCGGAGGCGCGCGCGATGCGTCGCGCCGACGCGTGCAATGCCGCCGCGGCCGGCCGCCGGCCCGCCGAAGATGCCGAGCCCGCCGCGAACGGCGCGCGCGAGCCGCGACGTGAGCGGCGTTCCGTACACGGTCGAGAGCAGGCCGATGCCGGGGCGGAACGTCGCGGCGAGCAGCGCGCCGAG
>ERZ1370068.7002-contig-5947_pt1 | contig 87365 bp, 116 predicted proteins | sample MGYA00561227_ERZ1370068 | MGnify/ENA primary metagenome ERZ1370068 (study PRJEB38410, sample SAMEA6850437) | metagenome | study: Metagenomic assessment of the ecological functions of the soil: analysis of the soil microbiota associated with the...
GCTACGTATTGCTGGATGCAGGTCGGGCCGCAGCCGCCGAATCGCCGACACCGCCGCGTCGGCGCCATAACCCTCCCGTGACGCCGATCGGTCACCATGTCCGCGGCATCGTCGGCAGCGGTGCCGCCTGCACGGACGCCTTCAACGCCGCGGCTCGTAAGCGTCACCGCGGAGAGCTCCGATTCGGCGTCGAACGGAAAATCGGCGACGCCGGGCGACGACGAACGATGTCGGCGTGGCATCGCGGCGCGGTCGGCGGCGCACGCGTCGCCCGGAACGCCAGCGCGTCCCCCCGGCTCCAGGTAACAGAGCGCCGCGGCCAGCCGCCGGTTGACGAGACCCGGCGGAGCGCTCGGCTCGCCAGCGGACCGCTCGCGCAGCCGGCGGCCATGGTAGGTCAGGCCGCGCGCGCGACCAGCGTCCATACGACGCCTTCGAATCTGGACGTCCATCCCCATCAGCGCGAACCCGACGGTGATGGACTGGCGTCGACCTGAGGCTGCCCTTCGGCGTCCGCCATTCGAATCGGTTGACTGCCCGCAACCTCCGGCAGCCTGGATAGCCGGGCGGCGATGGTGGACGCCTCCCCGGAGGCGGTGCCTCCCACCGGCCCGAGATCGCCGGCCGGTAACCCGGACGCCGCGAAGCCGACGCCCTCGGCGAGCAGATCTTACCAACGTGCGAAACGAGACTCACCGCCAGGCCGCGCGGACAGCAGCAACATGTCGTAGAGCAGTGAGCGCCGACGGCGGCATGCTCGAGGATGCCGGACAGTTGCCCGCGCCGGCTGATGCTGGAGTGCTTCTCGCGCCGCAGTTCCGGAAGAACGACCGAAGCAGGAGCGGTGATATCGCGCGCAGCTGTGCGCGCCCGGCGATACCCGCCGAAGCTGAGCAAAGCGACCGTCGACGACGCGGTGGCCGGCGGCGACGCCGAGCGGCACCGCAACCGCGATCGATCGGAGCGCGATCAGCGCGGCGCTGGCACCCGCACTGAAGACGCGACATCGTCGTAGCGCCAGCTGAAGCCAGCGGCTGACGATGCCGCTGAAAGAGGGGCCAGCCAGGATTGCCGATAGTTCCGGCGCGCCGGCGAGCGCCGTGACCAGGACCTTCGGCGAGAGACGCAGAGCAGAATCCGGCGCCGGCTGATAGCCGAGATGAGGCGCAGGATGCCGACGACATCGCGCCGCTGCTCGTCCACCAGCGATCAGCATCTAAGCGCCTGGCGGCAGTGGAAGATGCCGCTGGCAAATGACCGTCACGACGGCGATGCGCGAGGTGAAAGGAAACCGCTCGAGGACGATGAACGGCGCAGCCCGCCGGTCGCCGCCGCCGACCGGGCGGATCGGTAACGCCGGAAGCGTCGCCGACAACCGCGGGCCAGCGCGGCGCTGGCTCGACGGGTCCGGCGAGCAGCAGGTCGATGGCAGCTCGAACTGGATTCGAGGTCAATCGGATCGATCCGGCGCGCGGCAACGCGGTCGCTGAGCTTTCGGGCCAGAGATCGCGACCAGATCCTGGAAGGTGCATCCTGGCTTTCGTGCCGCAGCCGCGCTCCAGGCGCAGCGGATCTCGGCATCGGCTTCGTACGCGCCGCGGCGATCCGGAACCGGCGCGGGCGCGTTCCGGCAGCATGCGATCGAGCGAGACGATATTCGACGATCGACCGACTTCGCCAGCTGCTGGCAGACTGTGCATCAACTGGCGCGACACGGCAATCTGGGGCATCGCGGCCAGCCAGTTTCTGGCGGCACTCGGCCACCCGGCTGCCGCCGGTCGATCGACGACCGGCGCAGGCCAGCGGCGAGGGCCGCCCCCACAGACGGCGACGATCGCGATCTGGCGGCAGATGCAGCGGCGCGGCACATCGCGTTGGCGATGCCCCCACGTCGCGAATGGCGCCGGGCCGGTTCGATGGGCCCGGTTCAGCCTGATGCTGCTCACACCGGCGGTACGCGTAGACCGCGGCGGTGGCGGCACGAGGGGCAGTGGATACGGCTGGAACGCTTCTGAACAACTGATCGCCTTCGGCTGGTCACCGCGGGCTGGCGGAACTGGTCGATCGCGCAATGAACACCCTGAGACGTAGCTCGTTGTGCCGTGGCGCCCCCGGCGCGCGATCGGCCGCGGAAGTCACGTCGCGCCGCTGACCGACAGCAGGCGTCGTCGTGTCCGAATTCTCCGCGGCATGGAGGGGCGGCGAACCCTGACGATCAGCTCGCCGAGTCGGCGTGCTGAAATGGCGTCGGCTGCCCTGCAGCGCCCAGGTCTGCCGACATCGCGCTGTGCAACGCGGCCATTGCCTTGTCGGCAGCGCGGAAGGCGCGCCGTCGCAGTTTCTGCAGGTCGCCAGAGACGCACGAGGTGGACCGCCCGAATTTCGCCGGCGTCGCTGGAAACCGCATCCGGCCAGGCTGCGATCACGCCGATTTCACAGTATCGTCGCCCGGCGCACTGGACGGCGACGTCCGGTCGAGCTGGCAGCCTTTCGGCTGCCAGCCTAGAGAGCCGCGCAGCCGATGGTTCCGCGCGGCTGACGTCGTGGCAGCGGCGCACCGCGCCTGGCAACTTCCGGGCATGGTCGCGACCGGCGGCGAGGGGGGAAGCGACTGCAGCGCCGTCTGCGAGCGGAAAAAGCGCCAGCGGCACCGAGCTTCGCCTGCGAATGCCGCCATCCCGCCTCGCGCCTGACGCGCGCACGCCGGCGATCTTCACCAAAACAGACCCCGCGTCGACGCTCGGTCGCGCGCTTTCCTTTGCACGATGGCGTTGCCGTGACGGCACCACTTGCGCTCGCGGTAATCGGCTGTGGCATTACGCTGAGCCGCCAGCTGGACACAGAGTGAGCGACCGCGCCGTGGAGCCAGCAGCGGCGAACCAGAAATGCCGCCGCCATCGCGTCGACGCCGGAGCCGGACCAGCGCTCGTCGGCGTTCGCTGGTGTTCTGTGCATGCCGCTGCAGTCGCATCGATGCCGGGACGATTTCGCCAAGGATCGACGTCGATGAGATGGGGCCGGGGAGCGAGACCTGGACGGTCTTCATCCTCCCCCACTGATCGGCGCGCTCGGCAAGCCGGAATGACGGCCGGATATCTCGAGATCCGGCACGACCCGGAACCAGCCGGATACCTGGTTCTTCCGGCTCTTCCAGCGCAACAGGCGGCAGCCGCGGCGTTCTTTTTCCACACCATGGTCTTCTGCGCCGTCACCAATCCAGCGCCGGATCTTCGCGCTGACTTCGAACTGATCGGCAGGCCGGCTATCGTGGATCGTTCGGCTTTCGCCGGACAGAAACCGACGGGCCGATCGCCAGCTGCCGCACTTCAGATGGATCCCGATCTCCACCAGCGGTCCCCACCTGCCAGGACGGTGACCCGAGCGTCATTTGCGGCATCCAAACTACTTCATGAGGATCATGTGGATCGCTCATGCGCTGTTCGCCTGCCTCTCCGTGGGGCTGGCCGGCTGACCGCGGCGGCCCCGTCGTGATGCTGTATCTCCTCGTGAGGTGACGGGAATTCGCCGGCGGCAGGCACAGGCGCTGGAGGTCGCGGCAAGCGACGAGAATACCCGCGATACCAGCAGACCACGAGTGCGTCGGTGCCGGGCCTCCCGATCACACCTGACGCGGCACGAATGCTGCCAGCTTCGACTGTTGCGAGCATTCGCCGCCGCTGGGTTTGATCGTGGCATCGCGGCGTTTAACCGTGGCAGTGCTGCTTTTGCAGCGGTTGCCCTCGTCTGAAACGCCCGCAAGCGGATTGTCGACACGCTCGGACCGGCTCAACAGGTAATGTCACGCTCGACGATCTGAGCCTGCATCGCCCTACCCCGGCTGCGACGCCGAAGGTCGCGGCCTTGTCGTCAACCGGCGCGACCATCCTGACCAGGTTCCTCATCGCCATCAAACAATTCCGCCGATGCCGGCCTGTTCGGTGTGGCGGAAACACCGCCGCCCATGTCACCGTCAGAAGGTCTCGGGTCTACGGATTTTCACCCGACGACGAAGATGTCGAACAAGGGGGCCCCGACACGCGGCCGCATCCCAGGCGCGCCGGCGGTGACACCCTTCGGCGAAACGGCGAGCGGCTGGCAAGCCAGGCCTCGCGAACAGCAGCGACGCGTCGTCCTCGACACCCTCGACGCCGACGGCAATTTCGCGCCGCGATCATTCTCGCGCGAGAAGAACGAAGAATCCTCGGGTGTGGCCGATCCACACGCTCCGGATGCACGACGTCACGCGCGATGAAGTCACGGCCGCTCGAGTGGCGACGCTGACCAACGGAGTGCCGCCCAGGCGATCGTCAACGACCGGCGTCTCTCGCAAACCGTGGAATCGCGATAACCCTGGCGGCACGCCGCCGGCGGCAAAGCTCACGCCGACAACGCGTGACCTCGGGGTCTCTGAGGGCATCGGCGGCACGCTGTCGTCGCACGGGACGTTCGGCGATCGCTCAACTGGATCGACTGTGCACGGTGAAACCGACACCTCCGAACTTCGTCATCGACGTGCGGGTGGTCGATCCCTTCCGCTGCACACGAATACCGCGCACCGCCTGTCGGATCGAGGCACGCAACGGCGACACGCGCGCCTTGAGCGGATCGACGCCGACTTCCTCGAAGCCGTCGCTGGTGGCGAAAGGCGCGGTCCTCACGGCCCTCGCCGGCAGCAGGCCCGCACCGTCAGCCTGACGTGTCAGATGACCAAGGCCCGCATCGAAGACGTCATGGTCATGGCGATGAAGGCCGTGAAGCTGCCGATGGTCGGAGCGCTGACGCTGACGACGAAATTCCTCCCGCCCCGGCAGACCGACTCGCCCAGCGATTGAAGCTCGATGGCCTGGTTTGCGATCTCCGCTGCCAGGTTCACGAACTACGACGTCCAGGGCAAGATCATCGCCAGCTTGAGCGCCGCCGCAGCCAGGGCATGGTCGGCCAGGATCTAGCTGACCAGGTCGCGATCCGACTTCAGCGGGCGATTCACTCAACTGTCTCGAACCGCTGACCGCCTTCGCCGTTCCGGGAGCCTGGTGCAGGCTGGCTGACGTTACGCGCTGAAGCCGGAAACCATCGCACCTTAAAGGCAACCTGCTGATGATGCGAAAGTCTCGCAGATGGTCACCGGTTTCAAGTCTGCTGCTGAAGATCATCGATCCGCTCTTCGGGAAAGCAGGCGGCGGCAGCCCATTCCCATCAAGATCGAAGGCACGCGCAGCTGATCCGAAATTCGGCCTCGACATGAATCGCGCCTTCAAGCGCGGGGGCAATTTCTGGAGAAAGCGGCGGTGCTTCGGATAGCTCGGGGCACGCCAGCGCCACTGAGCTTCCAGAATCTTCGGCGAATGGTCCATGCGCCAGGTGCATCAACTCGTGGATCAGACGTAGTCGCGCACCGCGTCCGGCCAGCGTCGACGAGCCGCCAGTTCAGACAGATGTGACCGCTCGCGAACAGGATCCCCAGCGCCATTTCTGATTCCGGACGCTGACTCTGCGCACCGCAAGCCCGTGCGCGCCGGCGAGCTCGATCAAGCCGCCGCGGCAGTCTGCCGGGCTTCGCTCGCGAATGCCTCCGGCATGCTTCGCCGTCCGCCGGCCACGCGCACCCTTGCGTGTCAGCCGCCATCGTCCTGCCGTCTTCGTCGCACGCGCGCTGCCGCTGCCTCGCGATCCACGGCTGCTCTGCGTTTCGACAAACGCCGCCAGCCTCGCGCTGCGATCCCCATCGCGGAATCGTCACGCGCACGCCGGCCATCGGTCCTGGACATGGATCGATGGTAGCGCCGCGCGCGCGGATGCCGGGCAAATGGTCACGGTCGCTTCGATGAGAATCGAGCGGCGGCGGCGCGCTGACAGGCGCGAACAGGCGTGGGAGAGTGTCATACGACCACTGATCGGGATCCGAGCGGAAGATGCGATTTGCGCCATGGCGCGGAACGCGCAGCTGGAGGCGTCAATGGCCGCCGATACACCGCAGAATCCGCGCTTGCGCAGGCTGTCGGCGAGCATCACTTCCATGTCCTTGGCCCTGGCAGGCGGCATCGGATTCAGGTGCTGTACAGGCGCGGGCACGAGGCGCGTCGCGCCGCACTGGCTGAACGACGCGCGCGGCCTTGATCCCGGCCTTGTGGTTCTGGAACCGCCGAGCTCCGCGATGAGCCGGTCATGCCGACGTAGCCGGCCTTGCCGTCGCCCTTCGGGTCGCGCAGGAAGACGACGCAGACGTGGTGGTGATCGGACTTTGCCGACTTCCTCGGCGCTTTCGAGGTTTTCGACGTGCTCGACGTGCTTCTTCGGCAACGTCATCGAATGGCAGTCCGTCGTCGTCAGCTCCGGCGCCTGCAACATGCGAGGCACTCCGATCGATTGGCTCGAGACCCTCGGATCTCCTCGCCGCCGTTGGCCGCCTGCAGCTCCTTGAACTTGCGCGCCTTGACCAGCACGTTGCCTTCGAGCGAGCCGACCGCCTCGTTGTAGGCCTCGAGGCTCGACTTGCAGCCGCGTGCCGAGCGTGTCGAAGTGGCTGCCGAGCACGCGAACCGACTCGTAGAGACTTGCGCCCGAGCTCGCTGATCTTGCGCGGCGTTCTCTTCCATCGCTTCCTGCTGCCAGCCGTAGGCCACGGCCGCGCAGCAGCGCAATCAGCGTCGTCGGGCTGGCCGGGATGACGCGCTTGCTCGACGCCGAACTCGATCAGCGACGGATCCTGCTCGAGCGCGGCGCTGAAGAACATCTCGCCAGGCAGGAACATGACGACGAACTCCGGGCGTCGATGCGACCTGTCCGTAGTAGCTCTTCGCCGACGAGCTGCGCGATGTGCGTGCGCACCTGGCGCGCGTGCTCGGCGAGCAGCGTCTGGCGCGTCGTCCTCGTCGGGCGCCTCGAGCGGCTCGCAGGTAGGCGTCGAGCGGCGCCTTGGCGTCGATGACGATGTGCTTGCCGCCGGGCAGGCTGGACGATGACGTCGGGACGGATGCGGCCGTCGTCGTCGGTCGCTGATCGTCTGCTGCTCGGTGAAGTCGCAGTGTTCGATCATCCCGGCGAGCTCGACGACGCGTTTCAGCTGCAGCTCGCCCCAGCGGCCGCGCACGCCGGGCCGCTTGAGCGCGTCGATCAGTCGCTGCGTCTCGGCCGCGCAGGTCCTGGCCGGTCGTATCGAGCGGCGGCAACCTTCTCGCATGCAGCGTGCGCGCCGGTCTCGACGCGGCGGCGCTCGCAGTCCTTGATCTCGCGGTCCACCTGCTCGAGCGTCTTCGGCCATCGGCGCGAGCAGGTCGTCGATCGCCTCTTGCGCGCGTCGATGTCGGCGGCTGCCTCGTGCGCGCCTCGATCGCAGCCGCGTTTCGCGCGAGCGCGAGGAACTGCTTCGTTGTTGTTTTTCAGCGCCTCGGCGCTGAGCGCCTGAAGGCGTCGCGCAGCTTCGCTTCGGCGTCCTGATACGCCTGTCAGCCGCTCGGCGCTGAACCGCGCGCTCGCTCTCGAGCTCGGCTGCGCAGGCGCGCGCGCGCCGGTTGCGCCGAGCGAGCCATCCGACGTGCGCGCGCCGAGATGACGAGGCCCGCGATCAGGATGGCGGTGATGAAGCAGCGAGGATCGATGGCCGACATACCGCGGCTTCCGCCTTCTTCAGCGCGCACACGACGAACGGCAGCCAGCTTCCGGGCAGCTGCAGCTCGGCGGCGTGGACGGCTTCGAACATGGCGCGGTCGCGATCGGCGGCGGCCGCGAGCCGCGCGTGTCGCAGACCGGCGGCGATCTGTTGAAGCGCGTGACGCGCCTCGATCTGACGCCGCCGGCGACGCCGTCTCGTAGCGCGGCGCAACCGCGCGCGCGTCGGCGCGCTCGGCCTTCAGCCGCTCGAGCCGCGGACGATCGACCGGCTCGAACGGCAACTGGAACTGGAACCGCTCGATTGACGTCGTGTTGAGATCGCCCGCTGCCTGCAGAGCTCGATCGCGCTCCAGGTCGGCCCGGTAGCACTGGAAACAGAGCGGGCGCCTGGTCCCGCTCGGCTGCGCCGGCCGGGCCGGGAAGGCCCCGCCCTGCAGGGCCGCGCGCTTCAGCGCCTCGCGGCAGGCCGGACAGAGCGCCCTGGGCCGCTGCCCTTCCAGCTCGCCGCCCGGAAAGGTAACCCATTCATCTGCAGTGGTTTCTGCGTGCCTCTGGCTCATGACCGCAGGATAGGCGAGGGTGTGACAGGACAGGTCACACCAGGAAAGGCTTGAGAAAGGAGCGCGAGGCTTTAGCCGAAGCGTCAGATGGATAGTACTTGGACCCGATTTCCGCATCCTCCAGAAATCGTGCGAAATCAGCGCGCGAGACGACCACCGTGACGGTGTTGATGTTGGGATGAAACGAGCAGGCGGTCCGCCGCCTTGCAGATCGCGATCGATGACTACGCGCACGACGTGGTCCCGATCGTTGATCAGGCCAAACGGCGACACCGATCCCGGCTCGAGCCCCAGTGCTTCATCAACCGCTCGGGAGAGCGCGAAGCTGAGCTTACCGTCCCCGATCTGATCGGCGACGGCGCGCAGATCCGCCTTCTTCGAGTGCTCGAGCACCACCAGGTAGTGGCGATCGCCCTTCTGGTTGCGCAGAAAGAGATTCTTGCAATGGGTCGCGTCGATCCGGCCCAGTACTCGCTGCGCTTCGTCGACCGTCGGCACGGGCGGATGCTCGTGACGCTCCCAGGCGCGACGCCGAGCGCGGTCAGTTTCGCCTGAACCGCCGATTCCTGCGACGTCACGGCGCTCGAATGCTCTACCTGTTGCCGCGGTCGTGCGGCACCGTGACCTGAACCACACCCGCCGGTCCCTGGTTCCCGGAATCGTCGCGGCACGAAACGAACAACGAGTAGACCAGGTCGAAGCGGCCGTCGTTTTTCGTTGCCCGCAGCCTGGCGGTCAGCGGACCGGTGATGACGAAACCGGGACCATCCCGCCAGTTGTCTAAATCGTTGCTGATGATCTTCTGGATCCGGCACTCCGGCGTCGCATCGCCGGCGTCGGACGAACGCGCGGTCACCTGACGGCCACGAATCTGATTGTTCGGCGGCGTCAGGATCGACAGGCTGACGGTCAGGACCGGCCGCCCCGGCGCCGTGGTGTCACGGACCGTGACCTTGAACGAACCGCTCGTCGCATTGCCCGCGTTGTCATGAGCCGTGCACGCGACGGTGGTCACGCCGATGCCGAACGCGTTCCGGACACCGGAACGCAGGTCACCGGCACCGGGCCGTCCACGTCATCGGTCGCCGTCGGCGCGAACGTGACGACGCTGCCGGAGGGCGAGGTTGCTTCCACCGTCAGATCGGCGAGTCCCGCAATCACCGGTCCCTGAAGGTCTGCGACGGTGAACGACGTCCGACGCGGCACCGGCGCGAACGCGTGGGTGCCGGAATACGCAGCGGTCATCGTGTGCGTGCCGATGCCGAACGCCGACGCCGGCACGGTGACGGCCGCCGCGCCATTGGCCACCAGGGCGTTCGCCTCGTATCCCGCCCCATCCGGTGAAACGAACGCTGCCAGCGGTGACGGTGGCCCCTGACGCCGCCACCGTAGCGGTAAACGTCACGTCCTGCCCGAAGCCGGCGGGATTGGGTGAAGCCGCGACTGAGGTCGTCGTCGTCGCCGGCGAGCGTGAAGTGCGCGACGACCGGATCGTGATCGGACAGCCGTTCCGGCCGTGAGAAGTCCCCTCTCAGGGTCTCCGGGAAGTCGGCATTGCTGTGCCCCCACTGAATCCCGGCGAAGATCGCCGCCGCCGCCTGCGTCGCGAGCAGGTGATCCAGCGACTGCGCGCTGCCGTTGAACGAATACGAATACCGCTGCGGCGTGGAATCGGATTCGATGAGGTCGACGAGCGGGGCACCGGTGTTCGGGACGTTGGTACTCGCCAGGACGACCTGATCGGCGGGCGCTGGCGTGCCCTTTGATCGTGCCGATGACGTCCACGTAGCCGTCGCTGAACTCGAACGCGTTGAAGTCGCCGACGGCGACGATCGGCTCCGCTCGCGCCCTGCTTGCTGCAGGCCTTCGATGAGGTGGCCGAGATACTCGGCCTGCGCCAGCCGCTTCGCTCGGACTCGGCCACCGTCCGCAGGCCATCGTCGATGTCGTTCAGCGATCGCAGGTGGTTGGCAATCACCGTCACGTCGAGCGGCGCGTCAGCCGCGGTGTGAATCGTCGCCCGCAGCACGGTCGGCGGCCGATCGTTCAGCAGATCGGGCTGCCGGCCTGCGGGTTGATGTAGGTCGCGTCCTTCCCTTCCTGGCGTGAGCGCCGCGGACGGTGACCCGCAGCCGGTGTTGACCAGAAGGCCGTCGTCGATGCCGCCGATGTCGTTGCCTTCGAACAGATACGCGACGTAGTGCACGGCGTCGCTGGTGTCGGCGTTGACCTGATTCGCGATCGCCTGCCAGCACCGTCGATGTTCTCGACTTCCTCGACGCCGATGATGTCGGGCGTCCTCATCACGTCCCGGATCTGCGTGCGAGACCTTGATCAGGCGGTTGGCGAAGGCCGCCGGCGTGAGGACCACGTCGCTCGTCGAAGGATCGTTGACGGTGTCGAAGAAGCGCTCCAGGTTCGCCGTGCGCGATCGTGAACTGGTGCGGCGCCGCATCCAGCACCGGAGTGAAGCCGTGGAGTGCCGCTGACCGTTCCCTGGGCGCCGAAGTCCGGCAGGATGGTGTAGGTCCGCGATCCGTAGTCGAGCACGCCGGTGATGCCGGTGACGACCGCGCCGGTCATGACCTCGGTGGTGTCGTTGGCGCCGAACGATGCCTGGCCGTTGCTGTCGACCCGAATCCGCTCCGGATTGGAGTCGAACCGGGGCACGCAGCACGGCGACCCCGCCGGCAACGGGTCGGGAACCTCGACGCCTCGCTCGCGGAATGGGCGCGCGATTGTCGGAATCACGCCGAAGTAGACGCCGTTGGTCGATGCCGTGGCGTTCGCCTCGTTGATCGTCCCCTGCGTCGGGGCAACGACGCACGAGCTGGTCGACATGGACGCGCATCCCCTCGAGGCGCTCGAGCTGGGCGAATCGACCCGCCCGGATCCGTGTCGGCTGGCTGTCAGCGTCACCGCGGCCGGCAGCGGGTTGCCGGTCGACAGCGCGACCACGACCGGTGTCACGATCTCGGTTTCCGTCGGGCTGGCCGGATCCGTCGACGGCGCGAATTCCTGAACCGTGCCCGTGACGCGGACCCGGCTGCCTACGGCCGCGGCTGCCGGCGGCGCCGACGAGGTGAACACGAAGATTCCTTCGGACGTCGCCGGGTCGCCGTCCGCTTCGGCATCGGGCGCCTGAACGAAGAACCCGTTGTTGAATCGGCGCGCGGTCACGACGCCCTCGACCGTGACGATCTGGCTGTTGAAGGGCGAGGTCGTGCCGCTGCCCTGATGTCATGGATTGGCGTGACGACGGGCGGCGCCTGGACCAGCGAGCGCAATGGATCCGCTGGCCGTCCTGGCCGCAGCATCGGTCGCCGTGAACGCCAGCGACTTGGCGCCGGTCGTAGTGCCGAACGCGACGTTGACGGCCAGCTGAATAGACCAGGTCGCGCCCGCGGTCACGTCACCATGGGTGCCGTCATCGAACAGGGACTCCGCTGGCTGCGCCGCCGATCGCGGACAGGTCGGCGAGGACGCTGGTGATCGCCTGCGGCGGGACGCCGTGGCGGTGACGGCGACCGTCAGCAGCGTCGGATCGCCGGCGATGAGGGCACTGGGGTTCGCCGCGCCCACCGCGCTCGGGGGCGTCTCCACAACCGTGTTCTGGGGCGTAATCGAAAAATCGTCGACCGCCAGGCCGTCGTCTGCGCCGGAGGCGTTGAAGTCGACCCAACGAATCCAGAACGTCGTACACGGGGCAATGGCCGGCAGCCATTGATCGTCGCCGCGACCGCCGTCCGATTCGCGGCCGCGTTGCCGTCGAGCAATCTGACGGTGCCGGCGGTCACCGGCGAGTTGAAATCCAGGGCATCGACGTCGGTCCAGGTGCCGGTCGCGAGCGACGTCGTCGCCGCGCTGGTGCGTACTGAAAATCAAGTCGATCGGCGCGGCCGGCAGTTCCGAGGCGCCACTGTTCGCCGGTATAGGCGATCGCCAGCGCGGTGATCGTCTGGCCGGTGCCGTTCGTGAACGACGCGCCGACCATCGGCACGAGCGATCCGCTCTGGAGGCCGCCAAACGCGCGATCGGTGCTGCCCGCGGCGCCAAAGCTGTAGGTGTCACCCGCGTTGCTCGAACCCGTCCCCGCGTTGTAGGTGGCGTTCGCGTTCGTGCCGGTCTCCTCGAAATACCAGCCCACCGGGAGCGTCGATGACAACCCGCTCGCAGACAGGCTGTCGAAGTTCTCCGCGGACGCGGCGTTGATGGCGGTGAGATTCACGGCGCCGGTTCCAACCGCGAACAGGCGGATCGCTGCGGCGGCGGACGCCATGAGCACGAGGGCAATCAGGCGGGACCTGCGTATCATCGATGACCCCATCGAGCAAAAAGTGTCAGTTACTGGCAGACCAGGCCGAGATTCTGCCTTACGAGAGTGCGCGCGCGAAGCAGTTTCTGCGATCGATGTGACAGAACAGTGACGCGACTAGCGGTGTTGGGCTGGGGGTTGTTCAGGGAATCTGCCGAGCGCGTTGAGCAAGTCCAGCTTCGCGCGGCGGAGTCGGTCCTCGGCAACCGCCACGGCGTTGTCGGTATCGCGGGCCACCCGCTCGGCGTCGATGACCTCGATGTTGGTGGCGGCGCCGGCCTGGAAGCTGATCGACGTGATGTTGACCACCTGCTGCGCCTGTTCGGCCGTCGTCCGCGCGAACACAAGAATCCGTTCGCCGCTGGCGATCGCTTCGCGGGCGGTGCGCACTTCCGATTTCGCCTGCGTCATCCGCGCCGGCCAGCGTTTGCCTGGACCGCTCGAGTTCCGACTGCCGCTCGGCCTTGACCGATCGCCGCAGGCCGCTGTCGAAGATCGGCGCATTCGCCTGAACGAGCAGCCGCCAGCTGTTCTGCGGCAGGAAGAACTGGGCCGGATAGGTGGACGAGGGCTGGAAGATGGCATCGACGACCGGATACCAGTCCTCGGTGCTGTCGCGGACCACGCGATCGGCCGCCTGCTCCTGGCGCGGTGAACAGCTTCAGGTCGGTACGCCAGAGGGTCAGATCCGCCGGCTCCGTGATACTGGACGAAAAATCCGGGCTCCCCTGCGGCATCGGCAGGGCCGTCGACGGCAATCAATACTCCGAGCGCCTCCTGCGCCTGATAGAGCGCGAGCTTCGCGACCTCGACGATGCCTTCATCGGCTGACGCTCTGCTGCTGCGCGCGAAGCGCGTTCAGGCGGCTGCCGAGGCCCTTCTGCTCGAGTTCGTTCGCCAGATCGTAGTGAGCCTTGGCCGTCGCCAGCGACCGCGTGTTGCCCTCGACGACGCGCCGCTGGGTGATGATGGCGAGATACGCATCCGCCGTGGCGAGCGCGACCTGCCGTTTGACGTCGGACAGGTTCAGTTCGGAGATGTTCTTCTGGTCCTGTGCCTGCGTTCGTCGCGCCCATGCCGCCGCGGCCACGATCGGCATGTCCGCGCTCAGGGTGCCCGTCACCTGACTGCGCGGCGTCACCGTGGCGCCGTCGAAGTCCACTCCGCGATTCAGCGTCGTCCAGGTGACGATGCCGGTCACCTGAAGCAACGTGGCGGCCCGCGCCAGGCCGAGGAGCGCGCGTCCGCACGAAGGATCCCGGCCGCCGCTCCGGCAACCGTCGGGTTGTTGTCCTGCGCTCGCTGGATCGCCTCGGGGAACGTGACCCTGATGACGGGCGCTGGCGCCTGCGCGGTGCGGGCGGCGGGCGCCGATGGCGGCGCGACCTGCGCGCCGGCGGTCACGGTCGAACCCACGAGCACGGCGACCGCGGCGGCGACGCGCGGGTTACGAGCGGCGGCGCCCAAAGCTCTTCACCATGACATAGAGGACCGGGATGAACGCGAGGTTGAGGAACGTCGACGCCACCATGCCGCCGGCGACCGCGGTGCCGACCGAGTGCCGCGCCTCGCGGCCGGCGCCGCTCGCGACGACGAGCGGCATGACGCCGAGAATGAACGCCAGCGACGTCATCAGAATCGGACGCAGGCGGATCCGCGCCGCTTCGACGGCGGCTTCGGCGATCGACATCCCGCGCGCGCGAAGCTGCTCGGCGAACTCGACGACGAGGATGCCGTTCTTCGCCGACAGGCCGATCAGCATCACCAGGCCGATCTGGCAGTAGACGTCGTTGATCAGGCCGCGCCCCCACTGCGCCAGCAGCGCGCCCAGAATCGCCAGCGGCACCGACAGCAGGATGATGAACGGCAGCGTCAGGCTCTCGTACTGGCCGGCCAGCGTCAGGTAGACGAGCAGCAGCCCGAGGCCGAAGATCGCCGCCGACTGGCTGCCGGCTTTGATTTCCTCGAGCGACAGCCCCGACCAGGCGTACGAGAATCCCTGCGGCAGCGCCCGATCCGACAGCGACGCCATCGTCGTCAGCGCCTGACCGGAGCTGAAGCCCGGCGCCGCCGAGCCGTTGATCGTCGGCGGAGCGGAACAGGTTGAAATGGGTGATCGCTCTTGGGCGCCGTCGCCTCTTTCACCGAGACGATGTTGCTGAGCGGCGTCATCCGTGCCCGGCGGTGGTGCGGACGTAGTAGCTGCTCGATGTCCGCCGGATTCGATCGAAACTGCTGGTCGGCCTGGACGTAGACGCGGTACGAACGGTTGTTGAAGTCGAAGTCGTTGACGTTGCGTCGAGCCGAGCAGAATCTGCATGGTGTTGGTGACGTCGGCGAGCGACATCCCCAGGCTCTTCGCCTGCTCGCGATCGATTTTGACGACAATCTGCGGATCGGTGGCGGTGAACTGCGTGAACAGCCCGGTGAGGCCCGGCGTCCGGTTGCCTTGCGCGATGAGCTGCTGCGCCGTTGCTTCGAGGCCCTTCGATCGGCCCGCCGCTCTGGTCGAGCAGCTCGTAGGTGAAGCCGCCGAACTGCCCCAGCCCTTGAATCGACGGCGGCAGGAACGGGAATCACCATCGCCCCGGTAATCTGGCTGAACGCGCCGTAGCAACTGGCCGAGCAGCGCCTTGGCCGAATGCTCGCCTCGCCCGTTGCGATCCTTGAAGTCCTTCAGCTGCGCGAACAGGATGCCCTGGTTGGGTGACGAGCCGGCGAAGCCGAACCCGCCGGCGGCGAACATCTGTTTGGTGTCGGGCATCTTCAGCAGAATCTGCTCGGTCTGCCGCACGATGCTTCATCGTGTAGTCGAGCGACGCGCCGGGGCGCCTGAACGAGGACCATGATGTAGCCCTGGTCCTCGTCCGGCACGAAGCCCGAGGGCACGCGACGAGTAGACCCAGTAGGTGGCGCCGAGCAGCGCCGCGAACGATCAGATCACGCACCACCGCGCACCCGAATCAGCAGGCGCAGCCCGGAGACCATCGCCGCTGTTCCGCCGTCGATCGACGCGGTTGACGATCCGGAAGAACATCGCCCTTTGGCTTCTCGACGTGCCCCAGCAGCAGCGCCGACAGCGCCGGCGTCAGCGTCAGGGCGTTGAACGCCGAAATCGCCATCGACACCGCGATCGTCAGCGCGAACTGCTGATAGAGGCGGCCGGTCGTCCCTGGAAAGAAGGCCACCGGCACGAAGACCGCGGCGAGCACGAGCGCCGTCGCGATGACCGCACTGGTCACTTCCCGCATCGCGTCGCCTCGCCGCCGCCGCGGTGTCGTCGCGACGCCGGCGCGGTGACGCTCGTGGATGTGCCGCTCGATGTTCTCGATCACCACGATCGCGTCGTCGACGACCAGTCCGGTGGCCAGCGTGATGCCGAACAGCGTCAGGGTGTTGATCGAGAACCCGAACAGCTTGACGAACGCGAACGTGCCGATGAGCGACACCGGAATCGTGATCGCCGGAATCAGCGTCGTGCGCCAGTTCTGGAGAAAGAGGAACATCACCAGCACGACCAGGCCGATCGCTTCGGCCAGCGTGGTCACGACCTCGCGGATCGACTCGGCACGACGCTGGTGGTGTCGAAGGCGATCTGCGACCTTCATGCCCGGCGGGAATCGCGTCGACAGCCGATCGATCTCGGCGACGACGTCGCGATAGACCTGCAGCGCGTTCGCGGTCGGCAGCTGCAGCACGCCGAAGCCGATGCGCGTCGCGCGCCGCTGAAGCGCGACGGCGGTCGAATAGCTCTCGCGCGCCGAGCTCGGTCCGGCCGACGTCGCTGCACGCGCACGAGCGCGCCGTCGCGTCGATCGCTTGCAGGATGATGTTCTCGAATCTGCGCCGGATCGCTCGAGCCGGCCCTCCGCGCGCACGCTGATCTGGTAGGTCTGGCCCTTGGGCGCCGGGTCGGCGCCGACCGCGCCAGCCGCGACCTGCACGTTCTGCTCGCGCAGCGCCCGACCACGACCTCGTCGGCGGTGATGTTTCGACCGGCCAGCTTGTCGGGATCGACCCACAGCCGCATCGCGCAATGTCGCCCGATGCCGAACACGACGACGTTGCCGACACCCAGGCACTCGCTTGATCTCGTCGACGCACGAAGCGATCGACGTAGTTGCTCGAGGAACAGCGTGTCGTATTCGCCGTTCTCGGCGAGATCGCGGCGGCGGCGAGCACGAAATTGGTCGATACCTTGCGTCACCGAGATCCCGACCTGCTTCACCTCGTTCGGCAGCCGCCCTTCCGCCTGCGAGATGCGGTTCTGCACGTCGACCGCGGCGACGTCGAGGTTGCGGCGTGATGTCGAACGTGACGATGATCGTTCGCAGGTGCCGTCGTTGCCGCTGCGTCGAGGTCATGTACTGCATGCCCTTCGACGCCGTTGATCGCCTGCTCGATCGGCGTTGGTCACCGCGGTCTCGACGGTCTCCGCGTTGGCGCCGTTGTAGAACGCGACGACCGACACCTGCGGCGGCGCCAGCTCCGGGAACTGGCGCGATCGGCAGCGTCGGGATGGCGATCGCGCCGGCCAGGATGATGACCAGCGAGCAGACGCTGCGCCAGAATCGGGACGGCGGATGAACGTATCGGCGAGCACAGCGCTGGTCGCTACGACGTTGGGGCTGGATCGGTGCGCCGTCCGCGAGCTTCTGGGTTCCCGAGGTCACGACCCGCTCGCCGGGCTTGATGCCATCGAGCACCGAATAGTTGTCGCCGACGATGGGCCCGACCTTGATGGCACGCTGCCGCGCCACCAGCCTGCCGCGGGCGCTCTGCGCGCCGCCGACCTGCCGGCGGCGCTCCGGCGACGAACGCAAAGAACTGACCGTTGACCCGCAGCACCGCCGTCACCGGAACGACCAGACGCAGGCCGCCGTCTTCCAGCCGATGCGGGCGCGGATTTACCGCGACGGGCGCAGCGTCCCGTCCGGATTCGTGCGACCTGCCGCCTTCACCAGTAATCGACTGCGTCTGGTCGTCCACCCGGGGCGAGATGAAGCCGATCTGGTCGTCGGCGATCTTGCGCGCAGCCGTCGCTGCTCACGACATAGAGCGGGAGACCGAGCTTGAGATCCGGCGCACGCTCGATCGGCACGTTGGACGCGTAGGCCTCGAGCGTCAGGTTCTGATCGATGGTCGTCAAGATGGTCTGGGGCGTCACCTGGCTGCCGACGCGCACCGGCACGTCACCGACGATGCCGGCCGTGGGCGCGGTCACGGTGAAGCAACTTGAGCTGGCACGACCTGCTGCTGCACCTGCGCCTGCAGCGCCTTGAGGTTGGCCTCGGCGGTGCTGCAGGCCGGTCTGCCGCCTGTTCCTGTTCCTGCTTGCTGATCGCGCCGGCGGTATGGAGCTCGGTGGCGCGCCGCTGACTGCTGGCGCGCAAGGTGACTGCGGCTTCGCGAGCGGCCAGCTCCGGCCTGCTGTCCCGACACGGCCGCTTCCTGCCGCCGCGGATCGATTCTGGACAACCGGCGAGCCCGCCACGATGCGATCGCCGGACTTGACGAGGATCTGCGTGATCTGACCGTCGATCTGCGGCTGGCACGGCGGTCGATTTCAGCGATCGGACGGTCGCGACGTATCCGGTGGTCTCCTCAATGGGGGCTACCTGCGCGGCTGCGAGAGCGACGGTGGTCGGCGGCATCGCGCCGGGCGCAGGCGCGGCCGACTGACCATTCCTGCATGCGCCGGCGAGGGCGGCGAGCGCGACCGTCGCCCAGACGGGCCATCTCGACGACATAGGTCTTCGACTCTGAATCGGAAACGAAGATCCGGGCAGCCCGTTCGGCCTCAGTCTACGCCATGCCTGCACGGGGATCCCGCAGGACGCTCGCCGACAGAATCGTCACTGGCTCTTCGAAAATGTAACACGGCGGCTGACTCATCAGCGTCAATGCCGCTGATTTTCAAGTGGTTTCGCGGCCGCTCCAAACTGTAAACGACGGCACGCCAGCATGCCGTGCGGGTCGCCACCGACATGTTTGCTTCGTTCCTGCTCCCACTTCTCCCACGATCTCGCCATCGACCTCGGCACCGCCAACACCTGCGTCTTCGCGCGCGGCAAGCGGCATCGTCGTCAGCGAGCCGTCGATCGTCGCCATCAACAAGATCAACGGCCGCATCGAGGCGGTCGGCACGCGACGCCAAGGAAATGCTCGGCCGCACGCCGGGCAACATCACCGCGATCAAGCCGATGAAGGACGGCGTCATCGCCGACTTCGAGGCCGCCGAGAAGATGCTCGACGCACTTCATCCGCAAGGCGCACAAGCGCAGCGGCTGGCTGCGGCCGCGCGTCGTCATCGGCGTGCCGTCCGGAGATCACCCAGGTCGAGCGCCGCGCCGTGAGGGACAGCGCGATGCGCGCCAAGGCGAGCGAAGTGCACCTGATCGAAGAGGCGATGGCGGCGGCGATCGGCGCCGGCATGCCGATCACCGAGGCGTCCGGCAACATGGTGGTCGACATCGGCGGCGGCACGACCGACATCGCGGTCATCTCGCTGGCCGGCGTCGTCTACGGCAAGTCGGTGCGCGTCGCCGGCAACGAGCTCGACGAGGCGATCATCCAGCACGCGCGCAAGGCGCACAACCTGCTCATCGGCGAGCGCACCGCCGAGCAGATCAAGATCGAGATCGGCTCCGGCGTTTCCGCTCGAGCAGCGGCTGACGATGGAAGTGAAGGGCCGGCACCTGATGGAAGGGCCGTCCCAAGACCGTCACGATGAACGACGAGGAAATCCGCAAGGCGCTCGGCGAGCCGGTCCGCGCCGATCGTCCAGGCGGTCCACGACGCGCTCGAGCGCATCCCGCCGGAGCTGTCGGCCGACATCTTCGACCGCGGCATCATCCTGACCGGCGGCGGCGTCGCTGCTGCAAGAACTTGGACAAGCGGCTGCGCGAGGAGACCGGCCTGCCGGTGCAGCTCGCCGAGGATCCGCTGTCGTCGGTCGTCCTCGGCGCCGGCAAGATGCTGATCGGATTTCGACCTGCTCCGCCGCATCTCGCTGGACTGATCCCCGGACAACGGCAGCCTCCGACAGAACGAAGGCCACGAGAGCCGAAGAGATCTCTGATCTTGTGAGCTCCGCTCGCTCGTATCTTCGTGATGACCGTCAGAAGTCAGCGATCCTCCGCGTAGCGGATACGCGCAGTTTCGCGGTATTCTGCCGGGTGCCGCGCAACGCCGAGGTCATTCCGCCAGTGGACGATCCTGCGCGAGATCGAGCGCGCGTCCGTCGGCGTCACGATCGACGACCTGGCCACGCTCTGCGAGCGTCACGACGCGGACCATCCGCCGCGACCTGCAGGCGCTCGAGGAAGCCGGGCTTTCCGCTCTTCGACGATCAAGTCGCACGACGACGGCCGCGACGCGCTGGCGCGTGAACGGACAGGCGTTGCAGGGGCTGGCGGCCGGCCTGACCCGGTGTCCGGAGCTGTGCGCGCTGTACTTCAGCCGGACCCTGCTCGCGATCGCTGTCGGCGACGCCGTTTCGTGACGACGTGGAGAGCGCGTTCGACGAAGCTGCCAACGGGCTGACGCCGCACATGCGGCGGTTCCTCGATCAGCTGCCCCGCGTCATCGTCGACCAAGGCCGCGACGCCGTCGGCCGGCCGACGAGCCGCGGAACGCGCAGCAGTCCCAGGTCATCGCTCGAGCGCTCGAAGCGACGCTGCAGCTGCGCCAGGCGCAGGTCACCTACCATTCGCAGGTCGAGCGAGCGGACCAAGACGTACCTGCGTGCACCCCTATCGGCTCGCGTGCGCGCAGGGCGCGCTCTATCTGCTCGCCTACGTGCCGGAGTACGGCGAGGTTCGCACCTTCGCGGTCGAGCGCATCTCAGGAGCATCTCGCTGCTCGAAGAGCGCTTCACGCCGATCGAGGAGCTGCCCGGATACGGCGTTTCCCCACTCGCTCGGCGTGCATTCCGGACCGCCCGAGCGGGTCGAAATCGCGTTCGAGCCCGCGGAATCGCCGACTACGTCTGCTCGCGCGTGAATGGCATGCGTCGCAATCGATTGACGACCTCGCCCGACGGGCAGGTCACGATGTCGCTCGACGTCTGCGTCGATCGGGCGCTGGTGAGCTGGATTCTGAGCTTCGGCCCCTTCGCGCGGGTGCTGGCGCCGGCGTCTCTCGCCCGCGACATCGCCAACCAGTTCTCGGAAGCACGCGCGAAGTACGCATCATGACCACTCGGTACTCTTCCCGCGTCAGCGCGCAGCCCGCAAGAGACGCCTTGCCGTCGTGCTTCGTGGCGGCGGCCCTGCTGTCGGCGCCGCTGGCGAGCACCCGCGGCCGCCCAACTCACCGCCATCAGGGCCGGGCGTGATCGGGCCGGAGGACGCGTCGTGACGAACGCCACGCGGTGATCGTCGTCGAGAACGATCGCATCGTCTCGGTCGCAGCCGCCGCGCCGCCGCCGAGGTGGAACGCTGATCGATCTCAGCCGATTCACGCTGGTCGCCGGCCTGATCGATCGCGCACACCCACATGACCTACTTCTGGGACCGCAGCCCGCGCGGGACCGCTGGCCCAGCCGCGGCGGCAATCGAGCCGCGGCGGTGTCGATGGTGCTGGCGCAGGCGACAACGCCCGCCAGACCCTCGAGACCGGCGTCACGACCGTTCGCGACATGAATGCCGCGTCGGATAGACCGACGTACGCGATGCGCGATCTGATCCGGATGGGGAGTCTGGACCGGTCCACGGATGTTCGTCGCCGGCTACGGGCCGGCGTGATCCGGCAGCCCGCCGGGCGGGAGCTGCGCCGAGGCCGGAACGGCAGATGGCGTGAATGAAGTCATCCTCCGCGTGCGTCAGCAGATTGCCGCCGGATCGTCGACTGGATCAAAGATGTTCGGCTCGCACCGGCAGCTATCGAGGACGTGGCACACAGCACCAGACGTCTCACCTACGACGAAATGAAGGCCGCCGTCGACACCGCGCACGCGCTGGGCACGGATCGCGATCCACACCTACGGGCCGGACGGCGTCACGCGACGCGGTGCGCGCCGGCGCCGACTCGATCGAGCACGCCACCGATCATGGACGATGCGACCATTCAGGAGATGGCGCGACAAGGGCACGTGTGCGTGCCGACCATCGATCACAACCGCTTCTACGCCGAGCACGCCGCGAGTTCGGCTTTGCGCCGGGCGCCGTTCAGTCGTTGAACGAGTTCATCGCCCGGAACCTCGACACGGCGCGAAAGGCGGTCAGAGCGGGGTGAAAGTTCGCGATGGGGTCGGATGCGAGTCTACACGATGTTCTGGCGAGAACACGCGCGAGCTCGGATGGTGTTGTCAAGGCCGGCATGACGCCGGCGTAGGCCCTGACCGCCGCGACCGCGAACGGCGCCGCGCTGCTGGGCCGTGGAGTCGCCGCTCGGCGCCATCGAGCCCGGCTACTTCGCGGACCTCGTTGCCGTCGAGGCGACCGCTCACCGACGTCAACGTCCTCATCGATCGCGTGTCGCTGGGTGATGGTAAAGCAGGCGGCCGCGTGGTCGCTCGATAAACGGGGCGGAGCGGTTCGGCTGCGGGAGTGACTTCGATGAAACGACGGGAACGATTGGGTGCCATCGTCATCAGCGGACTGCTCGCGATGGGGGCTGGCGACGCCGGGGTCTGGGCGCAGTCGGCCGAGCACAAGAACGTCCAGGACGCGGCGGTCGAGGCCTTCTCCTGCACCTCGGCGACGGCGCGCCCGACAAGGTCGCGGCCGACCTGGCGGCGAAGGCGCTCGTGATCGTCACCCGCGATCGCGACGGCAAAGCGGAGCAACACCTACGGATACCAGGGACGCTCTGGGCTGCCGCGCTCAAGCGCAACACCAACTTCGAAGTTTCGCGAGCCGATCACTCAACGTCAAGGTCACCGCGCATCGACAGCGACGCGCTGCAGCCTATCTGCGCGCCGACTTCCAGTGTGGTGCGCGACGGTGCAAGGCGCTGTCGCACGGCGTCGACCAAGTTCACCCCTGGTCCGCGAGGACGGGCGCTGGAAGATCGCGGCGATCGCCTTTGGCGTACTCGATGCCGACGAAATGATCTCGATCCCATTGATCCGTCTCCTCGCCATCGACATCGACGGACGCTGCTCGACGGGCCGCGGACCGCTTCCGTCGACGTTCACCGCGACGCGGTGCGTCGACGCGTCGCGGGCCGGGGTCGACGTCGCGCTGGTCACCGGACGCAGCTTTCACTTCGCGCGCCCGATCGCCGAGCTGCTGCCGGTGCCGCTGACGCTCATCGTCAACAACGGCGCGGTCGTGAAGAGCAAGGCCGGCGCGACCATCGTGCGGCATGCTGCTCCCGCGTGAAACCGCGCGCGAGATTCTGTCGCGACTCCGGGCTACGAGGCCGAACGTCGCCATCGCCTCGACTACGACCCGGGTGAGCACGAGTCGGCGCGCGGTCCGGCTGATGAGCGCCGACAGGTCGTCTTCGAGCAGATGGACTGACCGCGCCCAATCGCAGGGGCTACTACGACAAGAACAAGGCGTTCATCGCATCACGCCGGCGCCGCTTGCCGGCGCTCTGACCGACCGATCCGATTCAGGTGATGTTCAACGGCGGCGTCGAGCCGATGCGCGCGCTGGCGGGCGCTGCTCACGACGCTGCCGGTCGCCGATCGGATCGCGGTGGCGCGGCACGGAGTACCGCGCTGCGCGATTTCTCGCTCGTCGACGTCAACGCGCGCCGGCTGCTCGAAAGGGCACCACGCTCGCGCAGTGGGCGGCGTCACGCGGCTGATCGCGCGCCGAGGTGATGGCCGTCGGCGACAACCTGCAACGACGTCGATATGCTGGACTTCGCCGGCGCCGCCTACGTGGATGGCCAACGCGCACGACGGACTCAAAGCGCGGCGCGGCTTATCGTCTGACCGGCTCGAACGACGAGGGAGGCTTCGCTTCCGCGATACGGGAACGGATTCTCGAGAGTCCTCATCCCGCCGTCAACCGCCAGGAGCGGAGGGGGCAACTGACCTGACGCCCCTCGTAAAGCGTCCCGGGCTCGCCTTTGCCGCTTGTCCTTGCAAACGCCTTCTCGGAGTAACGTGGCCGTTTCCCGCAACAGCATTGATTCGGCCCCGGTGGCTCGGTTTGCGGTGAGGCGTCAGCGAAAGCGCTTGCTTCGGTGCGGACTCGGAACGCTCGCGTTGTTGCTGGCGGCGGCGGTCGCGTCGGCGGACGAGGTGATGTGGACTGGAACCGCTCATGCTGCGAGCGGGGCTCGTGGCGAGCACGTCGCCGCTCAACATGACCCGCGTGGCGGCGTCGCGCAGGTTGTTGCCGTCTTCGATGCCGTCAACGGCATCGAACGGCGCTTCACGCCGGTGCACGTCGCGCCGGCTGGCCCGGCGGGCGCTCACGACGCGCCGCCACCGCTACCAGGCCATGCATGCGATCCTTTCGAAACTGCACGGAGCCGGCGGTGTTCTCACGCCAAAACCAGCAGGCGACGCTGGTCTGGCGATGGACGCGTGCGCCGGTCGACATCGCCGCCGTGGACAGCCCGGCGGCCATCGGCGGGCGGCCTGGCGTGGGGCCAGGCACGGTTGGCGATACGCGATTTTGGGGCTGGCGGAGCACGGGACGGGTTCAACACCCTGCCGCCGACGTTCACCGGCAGCGCAACCACCGGCCAGTGGCGCCCGACACCCAACGACCCCCTATCCCGGCACCTCCAGCAATTCGGCGTCGGGTTCCCGCAACACTCGTCGAGGATGACGCCGTGGGCGATCGAGTCGCCTCTCGCAGTTCCGCCTGGCTGACCGGCCCGCGCTGCGGCAAAGCGCACGATACGCGGCGGAGTTCAATCGAAACCAAGTCCAAAGGCAGCCAGACGCAGCACGCGCACGCTAACGGACGAGACGGTCTATTCCCTGGTTCTGGAACACCGGCACGGCGAGCTACCCGTGGTATCGCGGTGCTGCCCAGGAGCTGATCAAAGGCCGCGAGGACGACGGGCACGCAGGATGCGATGGGCTTCTCTCGACTGGAACTCATGGAGGACGATTCTTGTCGCGATCGGCTGTTGATAACGCTCGCCTGCTTCGCGACGCTGGAAATCGCCAGCTGGCCGACGCGGCGATCGCGGTGCTGGGACGCGAGCTTAACGTCTATCACCGTGTGGCCTGGCGGCCGGATCACGGCGATCTCGGAAGCGGCGACCGACGGCAATGCGTGAACGGATCCGATCTGCACCCGCGAAGCGCGCGCTGTTCGCGACTCCTGGACATCCCCTGAAAGTACTCCCCCAGGACATTCCTGCGTGAGTGCGCCGCAGTCGGCGCACTCGCGCATGAATTTCGCAACAAGGTCCACTTCGACATGACGTCGGACCCGATGGTCGGCGCGTGGCGCCCGGAAAGCTCTGCCGTCAGGCGCTCGAGGAAGCGAAGAACGCCCGCATCTCGCGGGCATTCACTCCGCGCCGCTCGTGGGGTGACGGCACCCGGACTGGGGCAGCAGGGTCGCGGATTGCATGTCGTCGCCAACAGTGTTCCAACCGGTGAGGCAGCGACGGATCACCGCACCTCAGGGCGACCATCGGATCGATCCGGGTGGCGCGAAGCGCGGGCATGTAGCCGCGCCGAGCGCCGCCGCCGTCAGGACGATCGGCACCACGACGAAGGTGATCACGTCGGTCGGGCTGACGTTGATCAGAGGTTGCCGAGCGCCGTCGAGACCAGCCGCGCCAACGATCAGCGAGGACACCAGCCCCACCGGCGACGCCAATCACGGTCAGCCGGAACCCCTGAGCACGACCATGCGCAGCACTTCTCCACGGACGCGCCCAGCGCCATGCGGATGCCGATTCTCGCGCGTCCGCTGGCTGACGGCGTAGGCCATCGTACGCCGTGGATCCTGATCGCGGCGAGCAGCAGCGGCGACGAAGCGCCGCAACACAGCAGCAGCGAAGCGGCCATGCGTGGCGCCCAGAGCGACCTGGATCGAAGATCTGTCCGAGCGTGAAGACGGCGGTGAGCGGCAGGTTGCGATCCAGCTGTCGCTGACTTCACCGCGCAGCGTGCCCAGGACCGCGCCCGACTGGCGGACTTCACGATCAGCGACACCGCTGGCTGATACACTTGCGTCGTCGCCTGGTAGATGAGCGGCGTCGGGTCCTCGCCGATGAAGCGTACTTGCCGTCCTTAGCGACGCCCGACCACTTCGCTGAAGAAGCGCGTCCTGGCCGAAGAACTTGAAGCGCTTGCCGATCGCGTCCCTGATCGGCCAGAAGCGCTTGCCATCGTCTCTCAGCTGACGACGACGGCGGCTCGGCGTGAAGTCGGCTGGTCCGGTTTCGAGGCAGTGCGGCCGGCCGCGCATCAGCGGATGCCTCAGCGTGCCGGAGGACCGTGGGGCCCCGACGACGCTGATGCTGCTGATCAGCCCTCCTTTCCTCTCCTCCTCCAACGTCCACCGGCTGGCGCGGCTGGTCGGAGGCGTCCTGCCCCTCGAGGAAGACCGTCCGGGCAAAATCCGCCGGCAAAGAGCGGCACCGCGCTCGCCACGTGAGGCGGCCTGGACGCCCGGCACCGCCGGCGGCGCGCTCGAGCGCGTCGCCGCTGGAATTGACTGGCCGCGCGCCTCCGTGTAGCCCTGCGCCTCCGAGGTCGAAGGTCAGCGATCGCGTTGGTGGCCGGCGTCGAAGCCGGGGACTGATCTGGCTGCGCGTTCTTGCAGGCTGCGCAGGAAGAGGCCGGCGCCGACGAGCGCGACGAGCGACAGCGCGACCTGCGCCGGCCACCAGCAGGTTCCTGCAGGCTGAAGACGCGGCCCGATCCTGGCGGGCGCGCTGCGTCTTCTCCTTGAGCTCGACGGCGAGGTCGGGGCGCGAGGCCTGGAATCGCCGGCGCCAGCCCGATGAGCACACCGGTCGCCAGCGACACGCCGCAGCGTGAACAGGAGGACGCGCATGGGCCGGGATGCAGATCGAGCGGCGTCCGCGCTGCGAGGAACGGCGGACCGGAACGACCAGAGGAGTCCCTGGGCCCAGCACGCGATATAAGCAGCAGGGCCGGCGGCCGCCCGCCGACGAGCGCGAGCATGGCGTCCCTTCGGTGAGGAGCTGCATGATCAGCCGCGCCGCCGGCCCGCGCCGCAGCGACAGGCGGACCGCGATCTCCTTCCTGCCGCAGCGGGCGGACGCGCGGGCGAGGAGCAGGTTCGCCACGTTCGCGCAGGCGATCAGCGTAAGCACGAGGCCGACGATGGTCATGAGGAGCGCCCGCCGGCCTTCACGATGTTGCCGCTGCGGAAGCCGGGATTGATCGTCGACTGTGCCAGCGGCACGAGCGTGACGTCGCGGTACCCTTGTTCTCGTTGGGATATTCCTGCCTCGAGCTGGCGCGCGATCGTCTTGAGGCTGGCCTCGGCCTGCTTGAACGGACGACGCCCGGCTTGAGGCGTCCGGTCACGTTGAAGACCGGCCCGTCGTGGCGGCCGGCTCCGGGCGAATCAGCCCGCGAGCAGGAACCCCGCGGTCGTCACCGCGATAGGTCATGTAAGGCACCCACAAGCGCTGGCGCGCCGATGGCGCGGTGCCCTGAATCACGTTGGGCATGACGCCGACGACGGTGAATCGCGTCCGGCCGTTGAGGGATAATCGCGCGGCCGACGACCGACGGGTCGCCGCCGAAGCGCTTCTGCCACTCTCGCCGTAGCCGAGCACGCATCAGCTTCTCGCTCATTCCGGCGTCATCCCGTCCGGCAGGAAGCGCCGCGGCCGATCCGCGCGATCGCGCTGCCGCGATCGGCGAAGAAGTTGCCGGATCAGATCGATCTCTGGCCGGAGACCTGCTGCGGACCTGCCGGTGCTCGCCCGAGATGGTTCATCGGGATGCCTTGAGTGCGACGGTGACGCCGGTGAAGACCCCGTTCCTGTCACGCAGGTCCCGCTGAAGTTCGGCGGGCGACAGCTGCGGTGGAATCCGGCGAACCCGGCCGCGTCCTGACGCGTGTCTGCGCTGGCCGGTCGCAAAGACCGGAGACCGGCTGGCGACGGGTCCTCGACTGGCAGCGGGCTGAGTACAGGACGGCGTTGACCAAATGCAGAATATCGTGGTCGTTCGCGCCGATCCCCGAGCGCGAGCGAGAGGGCCGCGACCGCGGTGAACGCCGGCGTCTTCGCCAGGAGTCGCGCGCCGAACTCCAGGTCCTGCAGGAAAAGGTCGGACATGAACGTTCTATGTTAGACGCCGAAACGTCGAGTTGTAGCCTGTGGCACCGCTGAAGCGGTGTCTACGGGTGCATGCCGTGCCGCATGTGTAGGGCGCGGCTTCAGCCGTGCCGACCACCCGTTCGGGTAGCGCCGGGCTTTTGACCGGTCGTGTTATGGAACGTGCCGCCCCATCCTCGAACGAACACCGCGCAGCGGTCCGCCGCGGTCGAAGCCGGCGGCCCTCCAAAGCCTGCCGAAGAAGGGCGCGTGACGCCCGGGCGCCCTGAAGAAGCGACGCGCCCTCATCTGGACGCATCGCAAGCGGACTCGGCGCTCGGTCTCGGCGCTGATGATCGTCAACCGGTTGGCCGGGCCTGGTGCTGCCGACAACGACCAAGTATCTGATGGACGACGTGATCACGCAGGGCACACTGGGAACTGCTGCCGACGCTGGCGATGGCGGCCGGCGCCGCGACGCTCGTCGACGCCGGCACCGCGTTCGCCAACTCCGCAGGTGCTCGGCGTCGCGGCGCAGCGCGCGATCACCGAGATGCGCAAGGACGTCGAGGCGCACGTCATGCGCCTGCCGATCCGCTACTTCGACTCGACCAAGACCGGCATCCTCGATCTCGCGGATCATGACCGACGCCGAAGGCATCCGGAACCTCGTCGGCACCGGCCTCGTGCAGCTGACCGGGTCGATCCTCACCGCGGTCGATCGCGATCGTGCGTCCTGCTCTATCTGAACTGGCAGCTGACGGTCGTCACCGATCCTGATCCTCGGCGCGTTCGGCGGCGGCATGGCGACCGCGTTCAAGCGGCTGCGGCCGCTCTTCCGCGAGCGCGGCCAGATCAACGCGGAGGTGACCGGCCGCCTCGCCGAATCGCTCGGCGGCGTCCGCATCGTCAAGGCCTACACGGCCGAGAAGCGCGAGGAGCTCGTCTTCGCGAAGGGCGCGCACCGGCTGTTCCGCAACGTCGCGAAGTCGCTGACCGGCGTCTCGGCCGTCACCGCGTTCTCGTCGCTGGTGATCGGCGCCACCGGCATCGCGATGATGCTGATCGGCGGCATCGTCGATCCGCAACGGCGCCGATGACGATCGGCGATCTCGTGATGTATCTGGCCTTCACCGCGCTGATGACGATGCCGGTCATCCAGCTGGCGTCGATCGGCACGCAGCTGACGCGAGGCGTTCGCCGGCCTCGATCGCATCCGCGAGATCCGGCGCGATGGCGACCGAGGATCAGGAGGACGCCGGCCGCGCGCCGCTGCCGGACGTCCGCGGCGAGGTCGACGTTCGACGACGTCACGCTTCGAGTACAACGCCGGCGTGCCGGTGCTGAAGCACGTGTCGTTTCACGCGCCCGGCCGGCTCGACGACGGCGCTGGTCGGGTCGAGCGGATCCGGCAAGAGCACGCTGATCAGCCTGGTGATGACCTTCAACCGGCCGACCGTCGGGCCGCGTGCTGGTCGACGGCCACGATCTGACTGACGGTGCGAGCTGCGCGACTACCGGTCGCACCTCGGCGTCGTGCTGCAGGACAACTTCCTGTTCGACGGCACGATCGCCGAGAACATCGCCTACGCGCAGGCCGCACGCGACGCGCGACGGAGATCAAGGCGGTCAGCCGCATCGCGCACTGCGACGAGTTCATCGAGGCGTTCGAGAAGCAGTACGACACGATCGTCGGCGAGCGCGGCGTGCGGCTGTCGGGCGGCCAGCGCGCAGCGCGTCGCGATCGCGCGGCGCGATTCTGGCCGAACCCGCGGATCCTGATCCTCGACGAGGCGACGTCGAGCCTCGACAGCGAGAGCGAGGCGCTGATCCAGGACGGCCTGCAGTCGCTGCGGCACGGGCGGACGACGTTCGTCATCGCGCACCGGCTGTCGACGATCCGCAGCGCGGATCAGATCCTGGTGCTCGAGCGCGGCGAGATCGTCGAGCGCGGCACGCACGAGGAGCTGCTCGCGGCGCGGCGGGCGCTACCGGCAGCTCTACGACAAGCAGTACCGCTTCGAGCGCGACCGGTTCATCAATCCCGGCGAGGACTTCACGCCGGAGCCGGAGGTGCAGTCGCCGCCGCGTGCCGAGCGAGCACGGCGCTCGGCCGCTCTGGCGCCACTAACCCCGCGCTGTCGGACTCGAGCCAGGTTGGAGGACGACATGCATGCAGCGACTCGCTTGGCCTTGCCCTGCATCGCCTTGTCGATCGCGATCGACGTCCGTGTGCCGCTGCGCGCGCCAAAGCTGGCGCCCGGCTGGATGCGAGACCATACCGCGAACCGGCCGCCGCGCCTGATCGGCGGCGAAGCCGCCGGCGAGCACGTTCGCGTGGCAGCCGGCTGGCGGTGCTGACCGACTCGATCGGCAACCGGCTCAGCGGCACGCCCGCGCTCGATCGCGCGATCGAATGGGCGATCGCCGAAATGAAGCGCGACGGCCTCGAGAACGTCCACACGCGAAAGGTGATGGTGCCGCGCTGGGTCCGCGGCAGCGAGAGCGCCGAGATCGTCGAGCCGGCGCGGCATCCGATGGTCGATGCTCGGGCTCGGCGACAGCGTCGGCACGCCGGCGCGACGGCGTGCAGGCCGAAGTGCTCGTCGTTCGCAGCTTCGAGGATCTCGACGCGAAGGCGGCGCCGGCGCGCGGCGAGATCGTCTTCTTCAACGTGCCCGTTCACGAACTACGGCGAGACGGTGAGCTTCCGCTCCGGCGGCCGTCGCGCGCGGCGCGCGCACGGCGCCGTCGCGATGCTCGATCCGGTCGGTCGGGCCGCCGGACTGCGCACGCCCCATACCGGCAGCGCTGCAATACGCCGAGCGACGCGCCGAAGATTCCCGCCGCGGCGATCACCGCCGAGGACGCCGACCGGCTGCAGCGCATGGCCGACCGCGGCAGCCAGCATCGTCGTGCGCCTGAAGATGGATGCGCACTTCGAGCCCGACGCCGAATCGGCCAACGTCGTCGGCGAGATCCGCGGCCGCGAGCTGCCCGGACGAGGTCGTCGTCGTCGGCGGCCACCTCGATTCGTGGGACGTCGGCGCCGGCGCGACCGACGATGGCGGCGGATGCGTGGTGACGTGGGAAGCGCTGCGCCTCATGAAGAAGCTGAACCTGCGGCCGCGGCGCACGGTGCGCGTGGTGCTGTGGACCAACGAGGAGAACGGCGGCCGCGGCGGCTCTGGCGTATCGCGATCAGCACCGCGCCGAGCTGGCCAAGCACGTGATGATGATGGAATCCGACGGCGGCGTGTTCCGCCCGCTCGGGTTCGGCTTCAGCGGCACCGACGCCGCGCGGCGAGACGGTGCAGGGCGATCGCCACGCTGCTGGCCGGCATCGCCGCCGATGCAGATCGGCCCGGGCGGCGGCGGCGCCGACATCGGACCCGAGCGTCCAGGAGGCGCGGATCCCGGCGATGTCGCTCGAGGTCGACGGATCGAAGTACTTCCTGATTCATCACACGCCGGCCGACACCGATCGACAAGATCGATCCCGACGGAGATGGCGAGAAGTGCGCGGCGGCGGTCGCGGTCATGGCCTATGTCGTCGCCGAGTACCTGCCGACAGCGCCTAGGGCACGCCGTGATTCGGCCACGGGTATACTACGGATACGACATGAGAGCTGTTCGCAGACACTTCTCGTCGGTGGCATCGTCGTGTGGCCGCGTGCTCGCTCCGACGTCCGCGCAGCCGGCGCCGTGCAGACCGCCTCGACGTCGTGGCCACGGTCGGCGCCGACTCGACTCACGCGCTCGCGGAGGTGGACGACAAGAGCGCTGCAGCAGCCGGCGGCGAACTTCGGCGACGTCCGAAGCTGTCGCAGGCGTTGTGCGAGGCGCGGCGCGCTGGCGCATCGACGACCTCGTCGCCGACGGCTGATGGACGCAGAAGCGAAGGCGCAGCGGCATCGACCGGTCGGCGCTGGTCGAAAAGGAAATCACGGCCAAGGTGCCGCCGGTCGACCGAGGCGGACGTCGCCGAATGGTACCAGGCCAACCAGGCCGCGTGCAGGGCGCCTGCACTCGACCAGGTGCGCGCGCCGATTCGCGCCTACCTGCACGCAGGATCGGATGCGGACGATGCGCCAGGCGTTCTGTCGACTCACTGAAGGCGCAAGACGCCGGTCAAGCGTGATGCTCGACCCGCCGCGCCAGAGGCTCGCGGCGATCGGACAGCACCGTCGCGCGGCGATCCGCCGAGCGCGCCGATTCAGATGATCGAGTTCTCCGACTTCCAGTGCCCGTTCTGTCTGCGCGCCGACCCGACGCGTCACGCAGGTGCTCGCACACCTACGGCGATCGCATCCGCTTCGTCTACCGGCACTATCCGCTGCCCAACTCATCCCAACGCCAGGCCGGCCGCCGAGGCGGCGGCCGTGCGCCGCCGAGCAGGGCAAGTTCTGGCCGTATCACGATCGGCTGTTCGGCCAAGCAGACGAAGCTCAGCGACGCCGGACCTGAAGCAGCACGCCGCGGCGCGCTCGGGCTCGACGACCGCGCAAGTTCAACGCCTGCGTCGACACGCACAAGTTCAAGAGCGTCATCGACGCGGACATCAGGCCGGCGACGAGGCCGGCGTAAACGGCACGCCCGCGCTTCTTCATCAACGGGCGCACGCTGAGCGGCGCGCGCAGCCGTTCGACGCGTTCAAGCGGGTCATCGACGAGGAGCTGGCGCTGAAGAAGATAAGCCGGTAGCGCACCTGGATAGGGCAGGCGTCTGTCGACCGATACGACGATGGCGAGAGACGTCGCGGCCAGGCACGCCAGGGCGATGATGCAGGTGGTCGCCGCGTTCGCCGCGGGTCATCGGATTGAGCGAGCGGACATGCCGTAGCCGCCGAGAAAGCCGCCGAGGTGCGGCGGTAGTTGTTTACGCCCGGCATGATGAGCCCCATACACGACAGGGCATCATGCGAGCGTGATCAGCTGCTGGTGATGCCGCTCGCCGCTCTTGCGGCCGTAGTGGCAGCAGCGCGCCGAGCAGTCCGAAGCACCGGTGCCGACGCGCCCGAGCGTCGATGCCGGCGCCGTTGAAGAACAGGAATCGGCATCCGGACGTATACGGCATCAGCGAGCTTGAGAAGAAATCCGGCGACGCCGGACGACCACGTGAGATGATGACCGTGCGCGGGCGGCCCGATCAGATCCGCCGATCGCCGGACCGAGATCTGCGCACCCACTATCATGTTGAACGCAGGATGTGCAGGAAGCTGCCGTGGAGCCAGCTCGGCGCTCAGGAGCGTCCACCACGCGCCCGTAGCACGAAGACCGGGTAGCGCCGCTCGCGCCGAACAGGAACAGCATCGGCGCTGCTGGCTGGGACCAGGAACGTATCATGCCGCCCGCGACCGGCGGCACCGCCCTGCCTCGACGCCAGCAGCGTCAGCGCATAGAGCGTGACGCACGCGCCGATCGACCAGCGGCACGAAGCCGAAATCGGCGCCGAGGCCGCAGCGCCGGACCGAAGCCCCACAGCCCGGGATTCGCGCGGCCGCAGGTGTAGCACTTCGTCGCGCACGCCGACGAGCGAGCCGCACGACGGACGACCGATCCGGAGCGTTCTCGTTCGGCATTACTATCCGCAGCCGGCGCGATGGTGCGTACGGTGCGGCGGCTCAGGTCTCGCTTCGGCCGCATGTTCGGCCGCGAGGAATCCTCTTGCGCAGGCGGATGCTCGCCGGCGTCGATCTCGACCGAGCTCGTCGTCGTTGATGAACTCGATCGCCTGCTCGAGGCCGAGCCGGCGCGGCGGGATCGAGGCGGATCGCTTCGTCGGCGCGACGAGGCGCGCATGTTGGTCTGCTTCTTCTCCTTCGTGACGTTGACGTCCATGTCGGCGGGCCGCGCGTTCTCGCCGATGATCATCCCCTCGTAGACCGACGTGCGCCGGGTCGATGAAGATCTCGCCGCGCTCCTGCAGGTTGAAGATCGCGTACGACGGTCGCCGACGCCCGCGCGGTCGGCGACCAGCGCGCCGTTGGCGCGCGACGGGATCGCGCCGTGCCACGGCTCCCAGCTCGAGAAGATGTGGTTCATGATGCCGGTGCCCTTCGGTGTCGGTCATGAACTGCGAGCGGAAGCCGATCAGCCCGCGCGCCGGAATGCGGAACTCGAGCCGCACGCGGCCGCTGCCGTTGTTCACCATCTTGGTCATCACGCCCTTGCGCTCGCCGACCTGCGCGATGACGATGCCCTGATGATCCTCCGGCACGTCGATGACCAGCTCCTCGACCGGCTCGACCGTCTGGCCGTCGATGCTCCTTGGTGACGATGTCGGGGCGCGACACCTGCAGCTCGAACCCCTCGCGGCGCATCATCTCGATGCAGAATCGACAGCTGCAGCTCGCCGCGGCCGACGACCTTGACCTGCTCCGGCGTGTCGGTCGGCTCGAGGCGGATCGACACGTTGCCGAGCGAGCTCCTTGTCGAGCCGATCCTTCAGCTGGCGCGACGTGACGTATCTGGCCTTCGCGGCCGGCCATCGGCGACGTGTTGACGCCGAAGATCATGCGACACCGTCGGCTCGTCGATCGCGATCGGCGGAATCGCAATCTGGTGCTCCATGTCGGTGATCGTCTCGCCGATCGTGATGTCCTCGATGCCGGCCAGGCAGACGATGTCGCCCGCCGCGGCTTCCTGGATGTCGACGCGCTTCAGGCCGTCGAAGGCGTACAGCTTCGTGACCTTGGTGTGCTGGACGCGCCGTGTCGAGCTTGCACGACGCGCGACCGGCATCGCCGATCTTGCACGCGGCCGTTGAAGATGCGGCCGATCGCGATCCGCCCGAGGTAGTCGCTCGAATCGAGGTTGGCGACCAGCAGCTGCAGCGGCGCGTCCGGGATTGCCGCGCGGCGGCGGCACGTGCTGTCACGACCGCGTCGAACAGCGGACGCAGATCCTCGCCCGGCGCCTCGGCGTCCAGGCTCGCCGTGCCGATCCGCGCGTTGGTGTAGAGCACCGGAAAGTCGAGCTGCTCCTCGGTGGCGTCGAGATCGATGAACAGGTCGTAGATCTCGTTCAGCACTTCCTGCGGCGCGCGCGTCGGGCCGGTCGATCTTGTTGATGACGACGAGCGGCGTCAGCCGGCGCTCGAGCGCCTTGCGCAGCACGAAGCGCGTCTGCGGCAGCGGCCCTTCCGGACGCGTCGACCAGCAGCATCACGCCGTCCACCATCGACAGCGTCCGCTCGACCTCGCCGCCGAAGTCGGCGTGGCCCGGGGTGTCGACGATGTTGATCAGCAGGTCCTTGTAGTGGACGGCGGTGTTCTTCGCCAGAATGGTGATGCCGCGCTCGCGCTCGAGCTCGTTGCTGTCCATGGCCCGCTCGGCGACGCGCTCGTTGGCGCGGAACGTGCCGCTCTGGTGCAGCAGCGCGTCGACGCAGCGTCGTCTTGCCGTGATCGACGTGCGCGATGATGGCGACGCCGCGCCGTAGAGGACGCCCTGCGACCAATGACATCTCCCCAGTGTAATCCTGACCGACAGACGCAATCGAAATCGCGCATAATCGGCGCACGTGCCAGCGTGACCACGAAGTCGCGGCTTTTGTCCATCTTCCTGTTGTTCGCGCTGCTGTCGGTCATCCACACCGCCGCTGGCCACGGCGCCGTCGCGGCTCAGCGCGCAACGACAACGCCGACGCCGTCCTGAACCAGCGGGATCCTGCGTCGTAACGCAGCATCGGGCGCCGCGCGATCCCTGGCACCTCGTGGACGCCAACATCTTCTATCCCGAGCCGCGGACGCTGGCCTACTCGGCGATTTCTTTGATTGGTGCCGGCCGCGCCGGCGCCCCGGTGCTGCGCTCGGCGGGACGCCGACGCTCGAGCACAACCTGCTTCGTCCTCCTCGGCTTCACGCTGACCGGATGCGCGGGGTGCTTCCTCGTCCATCGATGGACCGGCGACCTGTCCGCCGGCATCGTCTCGGGCGTGATTCTGGCCTTCAACGCACACACGCTGACCCGCCTCCCGCAGCTGCAGGCGCTGCACGTCGAGTTCTGCCGCTCGCCCTGCTCGCGTTCGATGCGCTGCTCATCGGCAGCGCGTCGCCGGTCTGGCTGGCGGCGTGCGTCGCGCGCCAGGGCCTCACTTCGCACTACTCGCTGACGCTGACCCTGGCGGCGTTGACCGCCGCCTGGCTCGTTCGCGCCGACGCCTGGCGCCGCGGTCAGGTGCGCGCCACCGTGACGCGAATCGCGGCCGCCGCGGCGCTGGCCTCATCGTCCTGGTTCCCGCGCTGATTCCGTATGCTCGACTCGGGCAGGTCCGATCCCTGGACGAGATCGCGCTCTATTCAGCCACCGCTCGCGACTATCTCGCCTCGCCGGCGCGGATCCATTTCGGAACCTGGAGCGCGGCGTTTCGGCGGAGCCACGGCGCTCTTTCCGGGCAGTGACGGCGGTGGCCCTCGCCGCGATCGCGGTCTTCTCGGGCTTCGCCTTCCGCGATCGCCGGGCGCGGATGGCCGTCGCCTTCGGCATCGCCGGCGTCCTGCTGTCGCTGGGCCCGGCGGTTCCCGGTCAGCCATGGCTCTATCGCATCGTCGTTCCGCCCAGGGCATCCGCAACGTCGCGCGGTTTGTGGGCATTCGCGATCGTGGCCGTCGCGGTGCTGGCCGGATTTGGCGTGGCCCTGATTCACCGCCGGTGGCCGCGCGCGCCGATGGATGCCCGCCGTGACCGCCGCGTTTGTGCTCGCCGCCAACCTCGACGCGCTTTCCGTGCCGATCAGTACAAGCCGAGGCCGAGCCGGTATCCCCATTCACCGCCGCGTGCCCGACGCGAACGCGATCGTGGCCGAGTTTCCGTTCTACCCGCCGGATCGGGTGTTCCGGCACGCGCCCTACATGCTGCACTCTCGCTCGATCATTGGCGGCCGATGCTCAACGGCTACAGCGGTCTCACGCCCGAGAGCTTCGTTCAGGCATGCGCGGGCGCTGGAGCATTTCCCAGACGCGACCGTCGCTCGAGACGCTCCGCGCCCTGGGCGTGACGCACATCTTCGTCCACGATCGCGCGCTCCGTGACTGGACCGACAACGAGACCGCCGATGCAGTCAGGCAGACGCCGGCGCACTCAGCCTGGTCGCCGAAGAGGGGGACGTGGCGCTCTACGCGGTGGTCAGAACAGCGGGTGGAGCGTGGTGAACAGCGCCAGCGCCGAGCGTGTAGAACAGCGCGAAGATAACCACAATCAGCGTCCAGGCGAGGCGCGAGCGGAGCGAGGCGAGCCAGATGAAGCACGGGAAGAGGACCGAGCAGTAGCGGCCGACGCCTTCGAAAACACCGGACGAGAGAGGCAGCGCCAGGTTCAGCGCCATGAACAGGCCGTAGCCGGCGCCGAACCGGATCCAGACGAAGCGGGACGGCGGCCAGGAACAGGATGCCGGTCACTCCGTAGAGGCGCGTCGTACATCGCCATCCGTTCCCCGGCCAGAAACGCGTGAGATGCGCCGCCAGCCGGCCGATGAGCGTCATCGGCGCGGTCCAGGCGCGCCGCCGATCCGATAGTTCCAGCGCTGCAGCGTCGCGGCCCACTCGAATGGATTGCCGCTGACGCTGTAGACGTAGCCGCAATACCAGGCGAACCCGGCCAGGGACAAGACCAGCGCTCCGGCCGCCAACGCCCGAATCGCGCGGCGTCCGATCAGCCGATCGCCAGGCGGTCCGCAGGCGAGCGCCGGCCACATCAGCACTCCCGTCACCCGCGTCGCAATCGCCATGGCGGCTGCCGCCCCCACTCGGCCACCGTCGGGTGCGGAAACAGGTAGAAGGCCAGGCACCGTGAAGAGGAGGAACGTGCCTCGCTAGCAGATGACGCCGAAGAAGAACGCGAACGGAAAAATCGCCGTCAGCAGCACGGCGCGCTCCGCGCGCCGTCTGGGCAGGTCGAGGCGGGCCAGATAGTACGAGCGCCACCATTGCCAGGACGAACGCCGATCCACGAGACGACGATGCCGCCGAAGTAGAACGCCGCGTGGTAGCGGCCGAACAGCCGGCCGACGTAGCCGCATCAGCATCGGATAGACCGGAAAGACGCGATGTTGCTGCGCCCGCCCTGGACGTAGGCGTAGCCGTCGCGCGCGATGCGCTTCATCAGTCAGCCGCTGTCGTAGCGAGCGAATGTGTCCCAGAACGTGGCTCGGCGTCGCGTAGACCGTCATCTGGTCGCGCGGGTGTCGAGCGGAAACGCGACGTTGATCAGGAGCGCGAGTGACCGCCGACAGGATCCGGAAGGCGAGCGCACCGCGCGCAATCCGGAGCGCCGACGCGCACGATCAAGTGGGCTGGACAAGCGCTTCCGGCAGACGCATCGCCTCGGCGTCCGCGAGCGCCTGGTTCAGTTCGATCGAGCGCATAGCGTGCGCGCGCCGATCGTCGCGCCAGGGAATGGCGGCGTGATGCCGCTCGAGCACGCGCAGCGCGCGGACGAAGTGTCCGACCTCGCTGCCCCAGCAGCCGCGGATCTCGAGGTGCTTGCGGTTGATCTGCTGGTGCGCGTTGATCGGGCTGTGGCCCGGCGTCGGTGTAGTGCCCGGCGATGACGTAGCGGCCGCCGTCGCGGATCGAGGTCGAGCGCCTCTTCGATCGCGCGCGGCCGAGCCGCGCGGCCTCGATCGCCACGTCCACGCCACGCCGCCGTGGTCAGCGTCGTGACGATCTCGACGCGCCGCGCCCGAGCGGCGGTCGGTCTGGATGTCGACCGCGACGTCGGCGCCCATCGCGCGCGCCAGCGCGAGCCGGTCAGCCGGCGCGCCGATGGCGATGACGCAGCGCCGGCGCCCGACAGCCTCGCCAGCGCGATCGCGCTCAGGCCGACGGCGCCGGTGCCCTGCACGAGCGACGGTGTCGCCAGAGCGGATCAGCGCGCGCGTCTCGATGATGTGGACGGCCGTGATGAGGCCGCAGCCGCCGCCGATGTAGGTCTCGAGCGGCACGCGCGTCGGGCAGACGGCGCCAGCGCCACGCCGGGCTCGAGATAGATCGCCTGCGACCAGCCGCCGAACAGCCCTTCGCTCGGCGGAATCGGTGATGCCGTAGACGCGCCGCGACTCGCAGCGCGTCGGCGTCCGCGTGGACCGTGCAGGCCCGGCAGCGGCCGCACGTCCGATGGACGTCGAAGAACACGACGCGATGTCGCCTTCGCGCAACCTGACGAGCCGTCGACGCCGCGCACGTCGTCCGCGTACCTTGTCGGCGACGCCGACCGACACATGTCCGGGGATGATCGGGTACGGCACGCCGGCCAGACGGCCGTGCCAGATGTGCACGTCGGTTCCGCAGACCTCCGAATACAGGGTCTCGAGCAGCACCGAACCGTCTTCGAGAGCCGGCCTCGGGAACTCGCGCAGTTCGACCGCCACGCGAGGCGCCGGCATCACGGCGGCGAGGATTGGCATCCGTCGCGTAGAATACCCTATGCCTCTTTTGAATACGAGTGCCGTGGCTGCGGCCGGCACTTCGAGTACCTGACGCGTGACGGTCAGTCGCCCAGCTGCCCGGCGTGCAAGAGCGCGGATCTGCAGAAACTGCTTCGGTGTTTGCCGTCTCCGGCGGCAGCGGCGAGAAGTCGTTCGACGGCCCGGTCGGGTCGTGCGGCCACTGCGGCGACCCGCGCGGGCCCGGTTCCTGTTCGATGAACTGAAATCTACTGCCGCGGGACTGGCGGCCGGCGCGGACGGTCTGGGGATCTTCTGCTCGGCCATCGCCGCCCGGTAGGCGAACGTCGCCATGACGATGGCCGCCTGACGGATGTCGTCGCGATTCAGCGCGCTCGACCGTGTCCATGTTGGTGTGGTGCGTGCGGATGTCGTAGTTGGCGTAGTCCTGGATCGGATTGAAGCCGGGGACGCCGGCGTCGATGAAGCTCAGATGATCGGTCGATCCGACCGGCTCGATGACGTTGCGGCGGGCGCCGATCGCCTTGAGCGGCTCGAGCCAGCCGTCGAAGATCGGCCGCACGTCGTCGCTTGTTCTGCAGATACCAGCCGTAGATCGGGCCGGTGCCGTTGTCGATGTTGAAGTAGACGTCGAACTTGCTCGCGCGCGGCGCGCGTTGCGCGTCGCCGGCCAGATGCTCGGCGACCCACGCCTTCGATCCGAGCAGCCCCTGCTCTTCGCCGCCCACAGACGCCACGCGAATCGTCCGCCGCGGCCTGCGCGCCAACCGCCTTCAGGATCCGCATCGCCTCGATCACCGTCGTCACGCCGTCGGCGTTGTCGGTGGCGCCGACGCCGGTGTGCCACGAGTCGAGGTGCGCGCCGATCATCACGACTTCGTCGCGCACGCGCCGGATCGGTGCCCGGGCAGCTCCGCGACGATCGTTGTAGGCATTGCCGCCTCGTCGTCGTTGAACCGTCGTCTCGCACGTTGACGCGCAGCTTGACCGGGATGTTCTGCTTCAGCATGCCGCGCGATCATGTTGTAGTGCTCGCGCGGCTGAGCGTGACCGACGGCACGGCGCCGGGCCCGCCGTCGCGTCCGGTGACGAAGACGGTGCCGTGCTCGCCGGCGCTCGGCTTGACGATCACCGCCGCGCCGGCGTCCTTCGCGCCGACGCTGTGCGCATGCCGCTGCGGCGTTGCGCGACTGTGCGCCGCGTCCGCGACTGATTGCCGACGCTGGTCGCGTAAGCGGCCGACATCGGCGCGTAGTCGGGATCGCTCGGCTGCGGGCCGATCCTTGCGGACGAAGTTCGCCAGCACGGGCTGGGTCATGACGACGGCGCCCTGATTGACCGCAGCCATCGAGGCCACGTCTTCGGGGGACTTTTCGCCGACGAACACCGGCGCCGCGATCACTTCGCCCCTTCGTCGACGCCGACCAGGGCGTCCGCGCAGCCGATGAGCGGCAGGTATCGCGGCTCGATCAGCTCGATGGTGATCTTCTCGGCGGTCCAGCCCGGTCCAAACGTCCACGGCTCCAGGTGGGCGTTCGACAGGCCGCGCGATTCGAGCCGGCTGCGAACGTAGTCCGCCGCACGTTTGTTGCGCGGGAGAGGCGGTCAGACGCGGACCAATCGCGACGGTCAGTTCCGTGAAGACCGGGTCGACCTCGGACCGGCTTCAGGCCTTCGTCGCGGATTTTCGCCAGGATGTCGGTGTCGGACGAACTCTGGGCCGCGAGGATCGCGAGCAGGAGGAGAGTCAGCGTCTTCATCAGGTCTCAGCCCAGCCCTTGGCCCTAAGCCCTTTCCTCAGCCTCAGCCCTAACCCCTCAGCCCTTGCCAAGCTCTACTCCGCTGGCGCCGGCCTCATCCCCACCGGCGGTCTTGGCGCGGCCGATGAAGTCCTTCCCACCAGCGGCTGACGCCGGCCTGTTCGAGCGCGTCGAACTTCACGTAGGCCGACCGGCACCAGCAGCAGCGTCAGGAACAGGCACAGCGACTGGCCGCCGATGACGCGTCACCGCGATCGCCGCGCGGCCGGTGCCGCCGATGCCGAGGCCGAGCGACGTCGGGATCAGCGCCGGCGATGATCGCGGACGTCGTCATCAGAATCGGCCGGAGCCGGGTGCGGCACGCCTCGACGATCGCCTCGCGCAGCGGCATGCCCTGCGGCGCGCAGCGTGTTCGCGTAGTCCACCTGCAGGATCGAGTTCTTCTTGACGATGCCGAGCAGCGAGCAGCATGCCGAGCGCGCTCCACAGGTTCAGCGTCCGGCTGGTGACCCACAGCGTGAACAGCGCGAACGGCACCGAGATCGGCAGCACCAGCATGATCACGATCGGCTGGATGAAGCTCTCGAACTGCGCCGCCAGCACCATGTAGACGAAGATCATCGCCAGCGCCGATCGCCAGGATCAGGTTGGTCGTCGTCTCGTCGAGGATCTTCGACTGGCCCTGCATGCCGGAACGACATCGTCGGCGGCAGGCTCAGCGCTGGCGAGCATGCGCGCGGATGTCGTTCGACGCCTCGTCGAGCGCGTGGCCCGGGCGCGACGCTCGGCGTCAGCATGCACCGTGAACTGACGGTTCGATCGCTGCAGCGCGCTCGGGCCGAGGCCGCGCTTCGATCGCGCGCGATGTTGTCGATGCGCACCGGACCGGTCGGCGACGGCACCGTCAGCCGGCCGATCTCCGCGGCGTCGCGCCGCTGGTTCTCGAGCACGCGCGATCTTGACCGGGATACTGCTCCTGCCCTTCCTTGTAGAACGAAATCTCGATCGTCGCCCGACGACGGCGAGGCGGAGCGTGTTGCCGATGGTCGCCATGCGCACGCCGAGGTCGGCGGCCCGCCGCCGATCCACCGCGACGTGGATCTCCGGGTTCGAGACGCTGAGGCTCAACTTCGGCTCGGCGAGGCTCGGCGTCTTCTGCGCCGCCGCCGAGCGCCTTCATCGAGTAGTCGGTCAACTTGCGCGCAGGTCGGGCCCGAGGATGTTGGCCGAGATGGCGAAGCCGCCGGCTGCCCTTCGCCGCTGCCCAGCGCGTTGCGCGACGATGATGCTCGGCCGGTAGGCCGGATGCTTCGCCAGCCGGCGTGCGCATCTCCGCTGATCATCTGCGCTCTGCGGTCTGCTTGCGGTCCTCGACCGGCAGCGCCTGGACGTTGAAGTGCAAGTGCGTCACGTTGCTGCCGCCGCCGCCGCCGACGCTGCCGCTGCCGCCCGGGTTGACGATCGGCTCGATCTCGGCGACGCCGTCGATCGCCCTGGAGCTCCTTGAGCACGCGAAACGCCGAGTCTCCTCGGCTGCCCTCGAGCGAAGTGCCCTTCGGGCGCGTCCATGTGGATCGTCCACTCGCCCATGTCCTCGTTCGGGCACGAACTCGCGGCCGACCATCCGGTTCAGCGGAACGGTCAGCAGGAACGCCGTGATCGAGATCGCGATGATCACGCCCGAATGATCGAGCGCCCAGTTCACCTGCCGCGCGTACCAGACGTCGAGCCAGTGGAAGAAGCCGCGCTCCTTGGTCTTGTGGTCGGCGACGCGCGTCCGGACAGCTTGAGGAAGCGCGAGCTGAGCATCGGCGTCAGCGTGAAGCTGACGAGCATCGACACCATGATCGAGAACGCCATCGTCCAGCCGAACGGGTTGATGAACCGCTTCGCGTAGCCGTTCATGAACGCGATCGGCAGGAAGATGACCACCAGCGACAGCGTCGTCGCCATGACCGCGAGCGCGACCTCGCGGGTGCCCTGGATGGCCGCCTCGAACGGCGTACAGTTCTTCTCCTCGATGTAGCGGAAGATGTTCTCCAGCACGACGATCGCGTCGTCGATGACGATGCCGACGGCGAGCGTGATGCCGAGCAGCGTCATGTTGTTCAGCGTGAACCCCATGACGCGCATCAGCGTGAACGACGCAGATGATCGACGCGGGAATGGCGAGCGCGGCGATGATCACGGCGCGGATGTTCCGGATGAAGAACATCACGACGATGGCGGCGAACAGGCTGCCGAAGATCAGATGCTCCTCGAGCGACGCCACCGACGCGTAGATGAACTTCGAGTCGTCGCGGACGACCGGTCAGCGTGACCGACTTGGGCAGCGATCGCTGCGATCGTCTGGCAGCCGCGCGCGAACGCCTTCGATGACCGGCGACCGTGTTCTCGCCCATCGCGCGGCGGATGTCGAGCAGCACCGCCGGCTTGTCGCCGATGCCACACCGACGAGGTCGGCCGCTCGGAGCTGTCCTCGGCGTAGCCGACGATCGGACACGCGAATCGGCGTGCCGTTCTTCGTCGCGACGACGATGTTGTTGAAGTCCTGCGGTCGCGTCGATGCGGCCCGATCGTCGCAGCAGCAGCTGTCCCTTGCCCTGCTCGACGGCGCCGCCGGGAATTTCGACGTTCTCCGCGACCACCGCGTCGCGCACCTGGGTCGATCGACAGCCCGTACGAGTTGAGCTTCTGGATGTCGACGACGATGTGGATCTCGCGGGCGCGGCTGCCGGCGATGGTCACCTGGCCGACGCCGTTGACCGTCTGGATGGATCGCGCGAGATCTGCTTGTCGGCGATCTCGGTCAGCGTGCGCAGGCTCATCGCGTCCGGACGAGACCATCAGCGACATCACCGGATCGGCGTCGGGATCGACCTTGGTGATGACCGGCGGCAGCAGTTCGGGCGGCACGCTCTTGATCGCGCCGGCGACCTTCTCGCGCACGTCGCTGGACGGCTTCGTTGAGGTCGCGCTCGAGCACGAAGCGGACCGTGATGTTGCCGCTGCCCTCGCTGATGCGCGCCGAGATCTCGTCGATGCCCGACACGCCGCTGATCGCCTGCTCCATCGGCTCGATGACCGACGACGAGATCTCGTCGGGGCTGGCGCCGGGCAGCGACAGCGTGACGTTGACCGTCGCCGGATCGGCGCGCGGGAACAGATCGACGCCGAGATCGCGGAACGAGAAGATCCCGAGCGACGACGAGCGACATCACCAGCATCGTCGCGAAAACCGGCCGGCGGACGCACAGTTCAGACAGCATGGTTATTCCGTCCTTCGGCGCCGACGCTGACCTTCAGGCCGTCGACCAGCTTGTCCACGTCGGTCATCGGCGACCGGTCGCCGGCGTTGACGCCGCTGACGATCTCGATGCGATCGCCGAGCCGCTCGCCGACGTCGCAGCTCCTGCGCGACCAGCTGGTCGCCGTCGACGACGAACACGCGGTTGACGCCGTAGCGGTGCACTGAAGCGCCGCGTAGGGACAGGGTCAGCGACGCTGATCCGGTCCTGTCCGCTCTCGCACCTGTGACCGCGGGCGAACGTGCCCGGCTTCGAGGGTGGCGTCGCCGGTTGGGCACCAGGGCCTCGAAAGGAAAGCGCGCGGGTCGCGGCTGTTCACGGCCGGACTGATGCGCGACAACCTTGCCGGCGATCGCCCTGTCCGGGTAGGCGTCGACGTGCAGTTCGACCGCCTGACCGATCGCTGATCCACGGCGCCATCTTCTCGGGAATCTCGGCTGATCACCTTGCAGCGGATCGATGCGCACCACGGACATCACCGTACCGGCGTGCCGGAGCCCTTCACCAGCTGGCCGACGTTCGACGAACCGCTTCTCGACGTAGCCGTCGAACGGCGCGCGGATCTCGGTGTCGCGGAGCTGACGGTCGGCGAGTTTCATCGCCGCCTCGGCACGCGGCTGGATGCTCGCCTGAAGGTTCTTGGCGTTCTGGAGCGACAGGTCGTAGCTGGCTCTGCTTCGACTGCAGCATCGCGTCCGCATCGTCGAGCGTCTGGCGCGGCACCAGCTGGCGGTTCAAAAATTCCTTCGCGCGATCGTAGGCCTCGCTGGGCCTGGACCATTTCGCCCTGGCCTTCTGGACGTCGGGGTGTGATCGATCGGCGGCAGCTGCGTCGGATCAGGGCGCCGTATGCTGCGCCAGGGCGCGTGTCAACGCAGCCCGCTGCTGCGTCAGGCTGTATTCGGCCTTCTCTCGATCGAGCTCGACCAGCGCGTCGCCGGCGCGGACTCGATCGCCGAGATCGTGGAGGATGCGGTTGACGACGCCATCGGCCTCCGACGAGATCGTGACTTCGTCCACGGCGGCCAGAGTGCCGACGACTTCGACCGAGCGGGTTACGGCCTGTTCACTCACCGCTTCGACTTTGACCGGTTTAGGCACCGTCATCACGCCCGCGCGCCTGGGCGCTTTCGGACCTCGAACACCCGGCGGCAGCGCCCGCAAGCGCAACTATAAAGATCGCCTCTCTGAAGCATAGGATTTTGACAACAAAAGTATATGCGACGTGTTCGCCGATGCCTTGTAACCGATTGTCTTGTCTAAAGTTCGTAGTGACGGAGCGAAGGGCGTTGGCGATCACGGACACCGAGCCTCAGCGTCATCGCCGTGCTGGCCCACATCGGACCGATGAGCACGCCGAGGGATGGATAAAGCACGCCAGCCGCAACCGGAATACCGATGACGTTGTAGACGAAGGCGAGAAACAGATTCTGACGGATGTTCGTCAGCGTGGCGCGCGAAAGCCGGCGGGCACGGACGATGCCGCGCAGGTCGCCGCTGCACGAGCGTGATGCCGGCGCTTTCCATGGCGATGTCGGTCCCGGTGCCCATGGCGATGCCGACGTCGGCCGGAGCCAGCGCCGGCGCGTCGTTGATCGCCGTCTCCGGCCATGGCCACGCGGCGGCCTGCGCGCTGCAACGCCGCGATGGCATCGCGCTTGGCATCAGGCAGCACTTCGGCACGGACATCGTCGATGCCCAGCGTCTCGCGCGATGGCGTCAGCAGTCGTCCGGTTGTCACCGGTGAGCATGACCACGTTGAGGCCTTCGCGTTTGAGCTGCGACACGGCGTCACGCGCCGAGTCGCGAATGACGTCAGCCACCGAGATACCAGCCCGGCGAGGCCGCCGTCCACGGCGACGCCGATCACGGTCTGGCCCTGCTGCCGGCGATCCTCGCCTCGAGACGCGAGGTCGCCGACGTCGATGCCAGAGAGTCCGCAGCCAGGCGGCGCTGCCCAGCGCCACGCGACGAGATTTTCAACCGTGCCGCCGACGCCAAGTCCGGTCATGGACTGAAAGTCCTTCAGCTCCGGAATGGCAAGCCCCTGGTCCTGGCGGCATCCAGAATCGCCGCGGCGAGCGGGTGCTCGCCGCCCCGCTCGACGGCCGCGGCCACGCGCAGCACATCGGCGTCCGCCCAGCCTGGCGCCGTGTCCACGGCAGTCACACGCGGACGGCCTTCCGTGAGCGTCCCGGTCTTGTCGAGGACGAGCGTGTCGACGCGTGCCGAGGAGCTCGAGCGCCGCGGCGTCACTGCACCAGGATGCCGGCCCTTCGCGCCTCGCCCGTGCCGACCATGATCGCCATCGGCGTCGCCAGGCCGAGCGCGCACGGGCAGGCGATGATCAGGACGGCGACGGCAGCCGACCAGGGCGTGTCGCCACGCGCGGCTCCGGTCCCCATCCGATCCAGGCAGCGAACGCCGCGACGCGCGACCACGACGACGGCTGGAACGAAGCTACCCGGCGACCGAGTCCGCGAGCCGCTGAATCGGAGCGCGGGTGCGCTGGGCCTCCGCTACCATGCGGACGATCTGCGCGAGCAGCGTGTCGCTCGCCCACACGTTCCGCGCGCATCGTGAACGTGCCGCTGGTCGCGATGCGTCGCGCCGATCACGCGTCGCCCCGCCGCTCTTCTCGACCGGAATCGACTCTCCGGTCACCATCGATTCGTCCACGGCCGCGCCGCCGTCGAGAACGACGCCGTCAACCGGCACTTTCTCGCCCGGCCGCACCCGGAGGATGTCGCCGGGACGGACCGACCCCAGCGGAACGTCCACCCGTAACCTGCTGCCGTCGCCTTCGATGCCGACGCGACGGGCGGTGGTCGGTGTCAGCCCGAGCAATTGACGAATGGCCGCTCCGGTCTGGTGCCGGGCGCGGAGCTCGAGGCACCTGCCCAGGCAGCACCAGGGCGACGATCACGACACTGGTATCGGAAATACGTGTGGCCGGCGCCCGTCACGCAGTGACGGCGGCGCTGTAGAGCTACGCGGCGCCGACGCCAAGCCCAATCAGCGTGAGACATGTTGGGGCTGCGATTGACGACGGATAGCCACATCCGCTCGAAAACGGCCAGCCGCAATACCAGACCACGGGCGTCGCCAGCGCGAGGAGCTCGATCCAGTTCACCGGACCCATGCCCAGACGGTGCGTCACCGCCCCCGACGACACCATGTCGAGCATCGTCACGACGAAGACCGGGAGCCTGATCGCGGCGCGCGATCGCGAAGCGAGCGCCGCATGTCCGCCAGGTTCGGGATTCTCCTGGTCCGTCAGTTGGGCGACCGACGTAATCATCGGCTCCAGCGCGCATGCCGCACCTTCGGGCAGGCCCCGGGCCGGTCGCCGATCACCTCCGGATCCATCGGACGGGTGTGGCGGAGTCCGGCCGCGTCCCCTGGGCCGGCGGACCGGCAGCGTTGCAGGCGCGGGCGGCGCCGCCGGCGGCGGCCGGCGCTTGAGACCGCCAATGGCGATGACTGGCGCTTGGGTCATCGCTTCCTGGTGCGCACCCGTGCCGTCGAGGTGGGCTTCCGCGGGTCGGCCTGAAACTTCGCGACGCAGCCCTTCGAACAGAGAGTGACTGGCGTGCCCTCGAACGACGACGTCCCGGCGGCTTTTGTCGGGATCGACGGTCATGCCGCAGACGGATCAATCGCCATTGAGCGCCTCGATGATCTGACACTCCGGCGTCGCCGCCGCGTTCGCAGGCGTGGACCAGGTGATGAAGCGCGTCGCGCATCGACTGGAAGTGGCCGATCTCGCGATCGATGTCGCCTGATCTTCCGCTGCGCGATGACGCGAACCCGCTGGCGCTCCCCGCGCTTGACGCCGCGCAGCCTGACCAGTTCCTCGACTTCGTCGAGGGAAAACCTAGAGCTCCCTGCGCGCGCTTGATGAAGCGAACGACGCTCACGGCATCGGCGGAATACTCACGGTAGCCGGAACCGCGGCGGTGAGGCCGCGGCAGCAGACCGCGCGCGCGTTCGTAGTAGCGGGAGTGTCTGGGCGTTGACGCCGGCTTGCTTCGCGGTTTTGGCCAATCCACATGGTTCCATCCTGACCCTATGCTTAAGTATAAGGTCAAGGGTTGCGACTTCCGAGCGAGTTCGAAGCGCTCGGCAGGTGATGCGTCGAAGCACGAATCACTCAGTACATGAATTCTTTCGTGTTTTCGTGTTTTCGTGGCGAAGTGGCATCTCGACACACCTGCCGGCGCCCGATCTCAGCGCGGGTTGCCGACGCTGATGCGGCCGCTCCTGCCGCGAGGTGTAGATGGCCATACCGACGGCGTCGCTCTTCGCCTGGTGCATGGCGGCGATGCGGCCCTCTGCAGGAGCAGATCCGCGGACTTGGCGTGCTGGGGACAACAGGCGACGCCGATGCTGCCGCGCACGCTCAGCTGCCCGATGATCGACGGCGCACGGCAGCGCGATTTCCTGCAGGACCTTGCCGGCGGTCTGCGTCGCGCCTTCCTGGTCCGTTGACGGGAGCACGATGGCGAACTCGTCGCCGCCGAGGCGTGCGACGGTGTCGCCACGTCGCGCAGCATCAGCCGCATCCGCTGCGCCAGTTGCTGCAGCACGCGATCGCCGCGCGCGGTGGCCGTGAGGTGTCGTGTGATCTCCTTGAAGCCGTCCAGGTCGAGGACCAGCAGCGCGACGCGGCCGTCTTCGGCGATGGGCGGCCTCGGATGGCCTGGGCCAGGCGATCGTGCAGCAGGGTGCGGTTGGGCGAGATCGGTGGGGCGTCGATGACGCGAGTACGCGACGCGCTGTGCCGCCCGCCGCTGCTCGCGCCGGGACCCCGCCCCGCGCAGCTCTTGACGAACCGCCGGAATCAGACGCTTGAGCGCGCCTTTTCGCATGTAGTCGTGGGCGCCCGCCTTCATCGCATCGACGGCGGCGTCCTCCCCGGCGTCCCGGAGACGAAAATGAACGGGATGTCCGCGCTCCGCTGACGAACAGAGCCGCAGCGCGGCGATGCCGCTCAGGCGGCGGAGCGAGTAATCGGCGATGGCAAGATCCCGTGACGTCGCGGTCGAGGGCCGCCGCCAGTGACTCCGGCACACACCCACTCCTCGCGCACGTCATAACCGGCCGCGGCAAGCGCGGACGACGAGCGTAGCGTCGCTTTCGGGCGTCATCGATGATCAGACTCGTAGTGTCGACGTCACGAAAAATATCCGCGCCGCCGTGAGTATCGGGGTGTTCGTTATTGTCCGATGTCCGGACGAGCTGGCGCTACTGGCGATTTCGACATGGCCCGATGTCTCTGATGACAATGTGTGTGGCTGACGAAAATCGTGGGTCGATGTCGACCGGCACCGAAGCGAGCTTGTCGAGTGCTTTCTGCACGACGGGCCGGACAACTCCGAGCCGATCTGCCAGTGCCTCTCGCTTTCATAATCCGCCTTCGGCCTGAATCGTCATGATGTCCCGGGTCGAGACCGGCGACGCCTTCCTTGATCCTGGCCGGTGTTCACCGCGAACGTCCCGTCGGATGCGCGCGGTGATGCCACCCTGGTCGAGCAGATAGTTCAACTGGATCGCGATGCCGCGGCCGTGCGCCTCGTTGACGCCGAAGCGGATCGATCGGAACGCCGACGCCAGGAAGGTCGTGCAGAGCGTCTGCTCGAGCGACCGCGGCAGCGCACCCTTGTCGATCATGTGCTGCAGCGCGAACAGCCCGGAGATGTCGGCCTTGGCTTCCTCGAGAGTGCTGTAGGTCTCCTTCAGCTCCTGGCGCACCGTCGTCTGGCGGCCGCCGACGGTGATGTTGTGCGGTCCGAGGCCGTGCATCAGCTCGTGGACGACGATGTGCGGTGAAGAAGGCCTCGAAGGCGACGTTCGCCTGGTCGGCCGACGCCAGCACGACCTTCGAAATCGGCATCGAGCGTCTTCGCGAACTTGGCGTCCTGGACGTTCTTGAGCATGACGCGCTTGGTGCCCTTTCGCGCACGACCCGCTCGTCGTTCGGCAGGCTGAACGCCGCGGTCTGGACGCCGCGGTTGCCGTCGCCGGCGGCGAAGACCTCGTTGACGACCACGATAGGCGCCAGCGCGCCGAGCTTCGGGATTGCGATGGCGCGGATCGATCGGCAGGTTGTCCTCGATCTCCTGCAGCTCGGCCGCGAACTTCTGCAGCTTCGGCGCTCTCCGCGTCGTCGCGAACCGTGATGAAGGCCTCGAAGGCCGCCTTGTAGTTGAACGAGCTCGTCCTCGTAGACCTCGTAGCGGACCGATGGTCGGCTCGATCGCGCCCTGCGAGCTCCATCCACGCGACGTCGCTCTCGTAGTAGTCGTTCGAGCAGGAAGGCGTCCGCGCGGCAACGAGAGGGAACCGCTGAGCGTCTGGCTCAGCGCTGAACGCCGCGGCTTCGCGCAGGAGGGTTGCCGCCTCGACCGAGCTCGGACTGGGTACCGACGTTGTATGGAACCATGGCGAAATCACCGCGCGCGGCCCGTCGCGCCGCGGCGGATGAGCGTGAAGAAACCGCTGGCGCGCGTGCGTTCGGATTCCGGCAGAGCCTGCAGCCACGCTTCGAGCTGCGCTTCGTCGCGCCTCCGGGTGGTAGTTCGCGCCAGCCGGCTTGGCCGGTGCGCCGGGAACGAACGGTTGATGATGATCCAGGCGCGACCACGGCCCTTTGTTGATCAGAAGTCACTTGAGCCGCGCCCGCCCGAGCGCCGACTGATCGCTCGCGAGATCCATGAGCATCGGGCCGTTGCCGGACCACACCTGGCGCAGGAACAGGGCGTCCACGATCTTCGAAGCCTCGACGAGCTTGGCGACCACCCGACGCTCGGCCGGCGCGACAGCGCCGACAGATCGACGGTCATGTCAGTCGGCATAGAGCGCGCGGCCATCGCCTGCAGCCGGGCGGCGTCAGGTACCGCTGCCTGCTCAGCGCGAGGCATGGCGACGGCGACCGCGCCGGCGAACAGCGCGAAAACGATTGTCGGCTCTTCATCGTGTGATCCTCTCACCAAGTCCCGCCGGCCCCGGATGGTCGCGTCAGTGCACGCGCCGCGCGACATCTGGAGCGCATTCGGATCCGCGCCGAGGCGGCGGATGGCCGTGTCCCACATGCGATCGGGCGAGGTGTGCTGAAGATGATGTCCCGATCCACGTCGCCCATCAGCCACGCCGACGCTTCGATTTCCGCCTCGAGCTGACCCGCCGCCCAGCCCGAATAACCGACGAACAGCCGGGCGGCGTAATCCTGGCGGCGAGGGCTCCAGCATCCGGCGCAGCAAGTCAGGATCCGTGGATCAGATACAGCCCTTCGGCCACCCGCGGCACGCACGACGGCCCGCCCAGTTCGTCCGGCGCCTGCCCGACGAGGATCGAGCCCGCTGCGGCTCGACGGGACCGCCGACCCACAGCTGCAGTCTCGCGTTCAGTGGACACGGGCGGATCGAGGTTGACCATCACCCGTCCCCGCGGTGGTCAGCGGGCGGTTGACGACCAGTCCGGAACGCGCCTTCGTCGGTATGGAGTGCACAGCAGCACGACGGTCCGGCTGAAATTCGGATCGAGCATTTGCGGCATCGAGAGGAGGAACATCGGCGCGAGCGATGACGAACCCATGCTGCTGTTTTGCCACGAATTGGCGGACTTGTCTACGACGTGGCGTCGGCGGGTTGGCAATTGTCCAGCGCGGCCGCCAGGTTGCGGCGAAGTCCCTGATTTTGGCTCGACGCATGGCGCTGCCCGCCAGCGAATGCCGCGAGGGTTTCATCGTCGGCCGAGGCGAGCGGCCGCGAGCGCGGCCCCGTCCCACAACGGCCGCGGCTGCCACGCGGCGTCGTCCGAACGCGGCGCGACGGCGTTCCACGGACAGACCTCCTGGCAGACGTCGCAGCCGCATACGTGCGAGCCGATGGCGCGGCTCGCCTCGGGCGGCAGGATCGCCTCTCAGCTCGATGGTCAGATACGAGATGCACTTGTTCGAATCGAGGACACCGGGCGTGACGATGCCTGCGTCGGGCATGCCTCGATGCAGAGCGAGCACGCCCCGCACTGGTCGAAGGCCGGCGCGTCGACGGCAAGCGGCAGACTGCAGATGATCTCCGCGAGAAAGATCCACGATCCGAGATTCGGGCTGATAACGCACGTGTTCTTGGCGATCCATCCGATGCCGGCGCACTGCGCGTAGACCCGCTCCTGAACCGGGCCAGTGTCGACGTACGCTGCGCGCCTCGAACGATTGCGGCGACGCGTCGCGCATCCAGGCCAGCAGCGCGTCCAGCCGCCGGCCGATGACGTCGTGGTAGTCGTCTCCCCACGCGTAGCGCGCAATCCCGCGCGCGCCCGGGATCACCGCCCTCGATGGAGTAGGGCCGGTCGGTGTTGTAGACCGTCGCCGGTGACGATTACGCACTGCGCCGACGGAGGACGACGTGGCGGACATCGGCGCGGCGGTCGGCACCGGAGCGATGCAGGTAGGTCATCGTCGCGGCGTAGCCGCGGTCCAGCCATTCGCGGAAGTAGACGAGCCCGCGGGCGGCCGCCGGGGCGATGCCGCACAGCGTCGAACCCCAGCCGGCGCGCCTGCTGCTTTGATCTCGAGATGAGCGCGTCATAACGGTGAGCGCGCCATACGCTCGGCTGAAGCCTCGCGCTCCGCAGCGCGCATAGAGCCCCTGACCCGGCCGCTCAGCGCCTGGCCAACCAAGCTGCCGCAGCACGTAGGGCAGGATGCCGCCGTGCCTGAACGCGACCAGTTCCTCGGGCGTGTCGATGCGCGCCAGCCGCCGCGAACTCGATCGATCTTGCTCGCCGTCGCCGAATCGCGCGAATGGTGACGAGTGCCGGCCGGCTTGAGGCTCTGTGCGATGCCGGTCAGCTCGTAGCGCTCGCTGGCCGGTCCAGACCTGAGGCGTCGCGGCCGTCGCGGCGGCTTCGAACTGCAGCGGCAGCACGCCCATGTTGACGAGGTTGCTGCGGTGGATGCGCTCGAAGCTTTCGGCGATGACCGCCTTCACGCCGAGCAGCAGCGTGCCCTTGGCCGCCCAGTCGCGCGACGATCCCGATCCGTATTCCTTGCCGGCGATGCACGACAGCAGCGGGACGCCCGGCGTCTCTTGTATTTCATCGCCGCGTCGTAGATCGTCATCACGTCGCCGCCGGGCTGATGCGTCGTCCAGCCGCCCTCGGTGCCCGGCGCCATCTGGTTGCGCAGCCGGACGTTGGCGAACGTGCCGCGCATCATCACTTCGTGATTGCCGCGGCGCGCGCCGTAGGAGTTGAAGTCCGTCGGCTCGACGCCGTGCGTCCATCAGGTAGCTGCCGGCCGGGCTGTCCTTCTTGATCGATCCGGCCGGCGAAATGTGATCGGTCGTGATGCTGTCGCCGAGCATCGCGAGCACGCGCGCGCCCGTGATGTCGCTGAGCGGCGTCGTCTGCATCGTGATGCCGCTCGAAGAACGGCGGGTTGCGGATGTAGGTCGAGTCGGGCTCCCAGGCGAACCGGTCGCCGGTCGGCACGTGCAAGGTTCTTCCAGCGCTCGTCGCCGCTGAAGACGTCCGGCATACTGCTCGCGGAACATCTCCGACGGTGACCGACGTCAGCATCGTCTCCTGAATCTCGCGCTCGGTCGGCCACAGCTCGCGCAGGAACACCGGCGCACGCCGTCTGGTCCGATGCCGATCGGCTCGGTCGTCAGATCGATCGTCATGCGTCCGGCCAGCGCGTAGGCGACGACGAGCGGCGGCGACGCCAGGTAGTTGGCGCGCACCTGCTGCTGGATGCGCCCCTCGAAGTTGCGGTTGCCGCTGAGCACCGACGCGACGACGAGGTTGCGCGCTTCGACTTCCGCCGACACGTCGTCGGGCAGCGGGCCGCTGTTGCCGATGCAGGTCGTGCAGCCGTAGCCGACGAGATTGAAGCCGAGCTGATCGAGATAGGTGTCGAGACCCGGCCTTGCGCAGATACTCGGTGACGACCTTCGAACCGGGCGCCAGGCTCGTCTTGACCCACGGCTTGCGCGTCAGCCCGCGCTCGACCGCCTTCTTCGCGACGCAGGCCGGCGCCGATCATCACGCTCGGGTTCGACGTGTTCGTGCAGCTCGTGATCGCCGGCGATCACCACCGCGCCGTGATCGAGTGCGCCGGCGATCGCCGCGGCGCTCGGCGACGCGCCGCTCGACGCATCGCCGCCGTCGGTCGCCGACACGTGCGACTGAGCCGCCGGCTTCCGCGCCCTTCTTCGACGAGGACGCCAGCATCGAGTCAGCGCCGCCTGGAAGCCGCTCTTCGCCTGCTTGAGCGACACGCGATCCTGCGGCCGCTTCGGACCGGCCAGGCTCGGCTCGACCGGTCGCGAGATCGAGCTCGATCGTTTCGCGTAGTAGATCGGATCGGGATCGCCGGCGCGCGCGGAACATGCCCTGCGCCCTGGCGTACGCCTCGACCAGCTCGACGCGCGACGCGTCGCGCGCCGGTGAGCCGCAGGTAGTCGAGCGTCATCTCGTCGATCGGGAAGATCGCGATCGTCGCGCCGTATTCCGGGACACATGTTGCCGAGCGTCGCGCGGTCGGCGATCGTCAGATGCTCGAGGCCCGGGCCGAAGAACTCGACGAACTTGCCGACGACGCCGTGCTTGCGCAGCCGCTCGGTGATGGTCAGCACGAGGTCGGTCGCGGTCGCGCCTTCGAGCATCGCGCCGGTCAGCCGGAACGCCGAGCACCTGCGGGAATCAGCATCGAGATCGGCTGGCCGAGCATCGCCGCTTCCGCTTCGATGCCGCCGACGCCCCATCCCATCACGCCGAGGCCGTTGACCATCGTCGTGTGCGAGTCGGTGCCGACGAGCGTGTCGGGATACGCAGACGTCGCCGTCGGCGCTCTCGTCCGGACACGACCACGCGCGCCAGGTACTCGAGGTTCACCTGGTGGACGATGCCGGTGTCGGGCGGGACGACGCGGAAGTTGCGGAAGGCGTCCTGGCCCCAGCGCAGGAACGCGTAGCGCTCCTTGTTGCGCGAGAACTCGAGCTCGGCGTTCAGCTGGAACGCGTTCGGCCTGGCCGAAGTAGTCGACCTGCACCGAGTGATCGATGACGAGCTCGACCGGCTGCAGCGGATTGACGCGGTTCGGGATCGCCGCCGAGCCGCGCGATGCCGTCGCGCATCGCCGCGAGATCGACGACCGCCGGCACGCCGGTGAAATCCTGCAGCAGCACGCGCGCCGGCGCGAACGAGATCTCCTTCTGCGCGGCGCTCTTGACGTCCCACCGCGCCAGCGCCTCGACGTCGGCCGCCTTCACGAAGCGCGTCCGTCCTCGTGGCGGAGCAGGTTCTCGAGCAGGATCTTCATCGAGTACGGCAGGCGGGCGATTTCCGGGAAGCCGGCGCGCTCGAGCGCCGGGAGGCTGTAAATCTGGATAGGTGCGGCCGCCGACTGCGAGCGGCGGTCCGGGTGCCAAAGCTGTTCACGGTCGACATCGGCTTGTCCTTCGTCTCAGAGAAAACTCGATCGTACCACGCGGGGCTGATCCGCGCAACCCTGGCCGGCGGACGCCTCACGAGTGTCTCGGTCGCGCATAGTCGCGGCACAATCTGACGCGAGCACTCATCTGACTTCATACATCAGCATTCATTGCGGTTTTATCGATCGCTCGTGTAGCTATTTCAGTGCACACATGGCCAACTGATAGAGATTCGTGTAATTTAGGCATCGCTGCCTGCTACCAGCTTGGCAGCGACCGGAGGCTGGCGATGACGCTGGAGCAGGTTCGAGCGGAAGACGGACAGGATTCGAGATTCTCGGCGTTGCCTTTCCTGCTGGTCGGCGGCCGTGAGCGTCCTCGGGCGCGCTCTTCCGGCCGCGCGCCGCAGGCCGTCACCGGCGGGCCCGATCAACGCCGGGCGACGCCGCGTGGATGCTGACCGCGACCGGCCTCGTGCTGCTGATGACGCCCGGGCTCTCGTTCTTCTACGGCGGCATGGTCCGCACCGAAGAACGTCGTCTCGACGATGCTGCAGAGCTTCGTCGCGATGGCGTGTCATCAGCATCCTGTGGATCGTCGTCGGCTTCAGCCTCGCCTTCGGCGACCAGCGTGCACGGCCTGATCGGCGACCCGCGCGACCTTCTTCATGTTCACGCGCGTGGGCGCGCTGACGCACCCCGACCTCGCGCCGACGATTCCGCTGATCGCTCTTCGCGCTGTTCCAGCTGAAGTTCGCCATCATCACGCCGGCGCTGATCACCGGATCGTTCGCCGAGCGCGTCCGCTTCTCGAGCTATCTCCTGTTCATGTGCCTGTTCAGCATCTTCGTCTACTCGCCGCTGGCGCACTGGACGTGGCACCCCGACGGCTTCCTGCACAAGCTGGGCGTGCTCGACTTCGCGGGCGGCACCGTCGTGCACATGTCGGCCGGCTTTGCGGCGCTGGCCGGCGCGATGGTGCTCGGCCGGCGCAAGACCCACAAGAACGGCGAGGCGACACACGCCGGCGAACATCCCGTTCGTGATCCTCGGCACCGGCATGCTGTGGTTCGGCTGGTTCGGCTTCAACGCCGGATCGGCGCTCTCGCGCGTCGGGCCAGGCGGCGATGGCGTTCGCGACGACGAACACGGCGTCGGCGTCCGCGGCGCTCGCCTGGATCTTCTTCGACCGCATGCGCGGTCAACAAGCCGTCGGCGCTCGGCGCGTGCGTCGGCGCGGTGGTCGGGCTGGTGGCGATCACGCCGGCGGCCGGCTACGTCAGCATCGGCGAGAGCATCTTCATCGGCACGGTGGCCAGCGTCGTCTCGAACCTGATGGTGCACTGGAAGAACGCACTCGACGCTCGACGACACGCTCGACGTCTTCCCGTGCCACGGTGTCGGCGGGATGGTCGGCATGCTGATGACCGGCATGTTCGCCAAGGACGTCGGCTTGATGTCCGGCCACGCCATCACGTTCCTGGTGCACTGCGGCGCGCTGCTGTTCGTGGCGGCCTTCTCGTTCGCGCGGTTCGTGGATCCTCTACCGGTTCACCGACTTCATCATTCCGCTGCGCGTCTCCGAAGAACAGGAAGAGATCGGCCTCGATCTCAGCCAGCACGGCGAGGTGATGGAAGAGAGCGCCGCGCCGCGGGCGCTCTCGCCCTCGCCAAGATCGCGTAACCGGGGCGGCCCTCAGTAGCGCCAGTGCCCATGCGTCGATACCGCCAGCGCTCGCGCAGAACCGACCGGGCAGCACGCCGCGCCGGATGCGCGCTCAGCCTCGCGCAGGGCGTCGCGGCGGGCATGATGGGCGTCACGCTGGGCATCTCCTGATAGCCCAACGGGCTTCCCGCAGGGCTTCTCGCGCAACTTGCCGCCGGACTTCTGACCGCGCTCGCCGGTGCAGCGTCGTCCCGCCAGTCCTGGGAAGCGGAAGCCGCACCAGGCACCGCGCCGCACGCGAGCACCAGCCCCAGGACCACCAACACGCACGCGCCTCGGCAAGTTGCGCATACGCCTCCTGTCTTCCGCCTTAGACGGAGCGGCGTCCGGATAAGTTGTCCGTCCCGCCATCGGACGCCCGGAGCAAATGCCGGGATGCGGTGTCCAAACGCCTAGAGCCGTTCTCGTCGACCTGCGCGGAGCCGCGTGCCGCCGCCCTTCTGCGACGAGCGCGCCGCCATCACTGGAGCTGGTCATGCGCCCTCATCGCCCGGTTCGCGCTCGTGTCCGCCATGGCGGACGACGATTTCGGCGTGCGCCCCATCGATTGACCTGACCGGCGCACTGCGGGGTGGACGACCTCCGCACCGGCTGGCTCGACGCCGGCTACGCTCGACGGCGTCAACAAGATCACCCCTGACGGTGTCGCTGACGCTGACCAACGCATCAGCCGCGTCGCTCCGGTCCGCTCCACGTCAACGCCGTGTTCCGCCGGTCCGGCCAGGCTTCGGAATGGAGCGCGCGCTTCCGTGCCGGTCGCGGATCCGGCCGGGCCATGCCGCCTGGGAAGTCGACGACGCTGGTGCTCACTTCGGATCGCGGCACACGAGCTTCGGCCACGGTCGAAGACGTGCTCGTCAACAGCCAGTTCGTCGACGCGGAGGTGGATGTCTTCGCGCGCTACGGATCGTCGCCGTGGACGAGGCTGGCGAGGTATCAGGTGCAGCGGCAGCTGGTCGGCCGCCACTGAATGTCCCGCACTTCTCCGCAGTGCGTCAGCGCGATTCGAGAAATGACTTGACGATCTGCGCGATGTCCCGGTGTTCGGCGTCCGCGGCGTAGCTGAGACGATCGCATGTCCGCCGCGGAAATGCGGCCGCTCAGATCGTTCGAGCGCGGTTGCGAACCTCGCGGGTAGCGCAGCAGCGTGCTCGGCGCGCGCGACGACGGCGCGCGTCGTACGGCGGAAAGTAGTGGCGGTTGTCCTCGAGCTGAAAGAGATCGAGCCCCTTGATCAGACCCGCCGTGGCGTCGCCGGCAATGAGATCGACCTGCCCGCGACGCCAGCGCGCGATAGCTGAGCGTCAGGTCCATGACCTGCGGCGCGTCGCGAAAGCGCAGGCCGTAGGCCTTCGCCAGCCCGGATAGCCGTCCGGCCGCTCGACGAACTCGTAGCCGAAGCCGGCGCGCCATCGCGGCGACTCCGCGCGCCGCGTCGTCGATCGTCCGCAGGCCGCTGCGCTCGCGCGTCGCGCGCCGCGCACGAGAATGGCGAACGTGTTGTTGAAGCCGAGCGGCGGCAGCAGCGTGCGGCCGCGTGTCCGCGTAGAGCGTCGCGCACCGTGCTCGAACACCGCGCTGCGAATCGTGCTCGACGGCGGCTGATGAAAGACCGCGGTCAGCGCCGTGCCGGTGTATTCGACGTAGACGTCGATGTCGCCGCTGAGCAGCGCGCTGATCGCAGATCAGCGTGCCGCCCAGATTCAGCCGGCGATCGACCGGCAGGCCGGTCTCGCGCTCGATCGTCTGCGCGACAGTCTCGCCGAGGATCAAGCTGCTCGGTGAAATTCTTCGAGCCGACGACGATGGCGCCGGCTCGAGCGCCGTCGCCGCGACGACGCTCGCAGCGAGCATCACGGCGACGACGGCCACGGCCGCGGCCGGCGCGCCGCGACGCGGCCGGTCGCGCGCCGGCGCGCCGACAGCTGCCGCTCGAGCCACAGCAGCGCGCCGTCGACGACGAGGCGCGAGCAGCCGCTGCCGGAATCGCGCCCGGCCAGGATGACGGTCGTGTCCACCATCGACAGCCCGCGGTAGATGTACTCGCCGAGCCCGCCGGCGCCGATCGCCGCCGCAATCGTCGCCGAGCCGACGCCGACGACCGCCGCGACGCGCACGCCGGCGACGATCGACGGCAGCGCCAGCGGCAGCTCGACCTGCCGCAGCAGCTCGCGCGGCGTCATGCCCATCGCCACGCCCGGCTTCGCGGATCGATCGGATCGATGCCGGCGCAGTCCCGCGATCGTCGTCGCGCACGATCGGCAGCAGGCCGTAGAGCATCAGCACGACGAGCGCGGCACGCGCGCCGACCCCGCCGATGAGCGGCACCGGCAGCAGGAAGCCGAACATCGCCAGGCTCGGAATGGTCTGGACGATGTTGGCGATGGCCGTGAGCGGCGACGCGAGCCGGGGCGGCGCGCCGCGAAGATGCCGAGCGGCACGCCGATCGCGACGGCCGCCGAGCGTCGAGACGGCGACGAGCAGCACGTGCTGGCCGAGCAGCGTCGCCAGCTCGGCCGATGCGCCGAGCCAGAACGCAGCAGGCCGGGTCACGCCGCGTCCGGCTCCCGGCCGACGGCGCGCAGCGAGCGTGGCGGCATCGAGCAGCCGCCGCACGCGTTCGTCGGCGCGCGAGGCAATCGCATCGGGGCGATCGAGCGCAGATCAGCGCGCCCGTCATCCAGCACGCCGACGCGATCGGCCGAGCGCGATCGCCTCGCCCATGTCGTGCGTGACGATGATGCACGCGTCTTGCGCACGCGCTGCCTGGATGCGGCGGAACTCGGCCTGGAGCTGCCGCCGCGTGACCGGATCGAGCGCGCCGAACGGCTCGTCCATCAGCAGCACCGGCGGATCGACGGCGAGAGCGCGGGCGACGCCGACGCGCTGACGCTGACCGCCCGACAGCTCGTCGGGCCACCGGGTCGCGAACCGCTCGGCGCCAGGCCGATCGAGCTCGAGCAGCTCGCGCGACGCGCGCGCGGTCCGCGTCGTCCGGCCACCGCTCGAGCCGCGGCACGACGCGCGATGTTGTCCGCGATCGTCAGGTGCGGGAAAAGCCCGACGTCCTGCAGTCACGTAGCCGACTGCGCGGCGCAGGCGGATCGGATCCCAGTCGCGTGTCGATCGCGCCCTCGACGACGCACGTCGCCCGCCTCGGGCAGCAGCAGCCGATTGACCAGCTTGAGGATCGTGGTCTTGCCGGCGCCGCTGCGTCCGACGAGGGCAACGACCTCGCCGGCATCGACCGTCAGAGCTGAAGCGGTCGAGCACCGCGACGGTCGCCGGCCCGCGTGAACGTCACGTCGCGGAATTCGATCGCTGGAGATGACATGGACCCGCTAATGCCGTGACCTAGAGCCGCACCAGCAGCGTCGCGGCCACCCACGGCGAGCAGTGTGGCGCCGTCGTCGAAGGCGACGCCCTTTCACCCGCGCGGCGAACCCGACCCCTCCTCCAGCCCGTAGCCCTTCAGCCGTGAGTCGGCTCGCGACGAGAACATACGATGCCGCCGCTGACACGATACTAACTGCCCGGTGCCACCAGCGTCCTCGACTGGTGGAGCTGACGCAGGTATGCCGCGTCCGCCGCCGCGAACGGCGCCAGCCTGACGACGTTCGAATCGGCACGTGCACCAGAGCACCCTGCCGCCGATGACGCACTGAAGAATGCTGTCGGTCTGCCTCCACCGATCCCGCGCTTTCGATGTCGTTGCTGATTTGCGGTGCTCAGGGTCGGCTGCGACACCGCGCCGAATGACCCGCCCTTCGAGGCGCTCGGACAGCGCGGACCCCGAGATGTCCCTGAAAGCCGATCGCGCCTTCGAGCTGACGTCGAGGTGGAGAACAGCGTCGGAACCGCCGCCGCCAGGCGTGGTCTCGGTCGCATCGCTGGTTCCGAAATTCGCGCGGCCAGCCACTCGATTCCGGCGCCGACGTCGATGCGTCCCGCCGGCACGTTGGGACTGCGCCGCGGCATCGGCGGCGATCGCACACATCATGCCCTGCGAGGGCCACCATGGCCACCCGGTCCACGAGGACCGTGTCGCGGCTCACTTGCTCACCACCGACAGCTCGACCGAACCGCTGTCGCCGCCGCGCCGGGCACGACCACGCAGGCGATCATGCAGCAGCACGCGGAAGTCGACGTCGACCGGTCGCGCCGGTCGAAGAAGCTGTCGGTGTCCGCATCGTCGAGCGGCTCGACGCGGACGACTTTCGGCCCGGCGATAGGCCGCCGATCGAAAACTCGCCGCTGCGCGGTCAGCGTGAAGCCGGCCGATCAGACCGCCGGTCGCCGGGATCGAACGACGGTGACGTGGGCGCCGAACAGGCCGGCTGGCCGTTCCTGGTCACGCGTCCCGGACAGGCTGCCCGGCTGCTGGAAGTCGCCGTCGGGATAGAGGTCCGGAGATGCCGGCGATGTCGTCGGCCTTCAGCGTCGCGTCCGGCGATGCTGCCGGCGGCGAAGCGCGATCGGAAACATCACCGCCTCCGCCGAGAGCACCGACGTCCGCCGCCGCTCGCGTCAGCTCGGTTTCGCCGAGCGCAGAATGGCCGAGTCCGCTGAAGTGACCGATCTCGTGCAGCGCGATGCTCTCGAGATCGAAGCGGCCGGTCTCGCCGGCCGCGCCGACCGACCAGTTGAACGACGAGGTTGAAGAAGATGTCCGACCTCGATCAGCGCGCCGGTCGCCTGAGTCGATGAGCAGGCTCGTCGACGCGAGCACGCGATCGAGCTCGGGCCGGCTCTCGAAACCGAGCACCGAGGCACCGTCGTCGTCTCCCGGCCGCGCCGAGCGATCAGCCCGCCGAGCTGATAGGAAACCGACGCGACGTCGGCACCGCCTGCCAGGTGGCGAAGGCGCGCGCCGCCGACTTCGCCTCGAAATCGCTGCTGACCGCGACGCCGGGCACGCTGCTGCGTGGCGGATACGACGTAGCGAATCGGCGTCCGCGGCCCAGCGCACCGTCACTGCTGCTGGCCGCACGCGCAGCGCCGAACTTCAGGTACGCGAACGCCGGGGCTGGCGTGGGCGAGAAGCAGCGCCGCGATGCACAACGCGGGCGACCGCCTTCACCTCGGCCACCGCCGGCCAGCGCCGCGGACGCGTCTGCTCGAAGTCGCCGAGCGCGCAGCGCGCTGCCGCTACGGATCGCCGCGACGACGCGCGCGGCGACCGCGGATGGGCAGCAGCGCCGGTGGCGTGACCACCCAGCCGGCGCTGTCCGCCGACGCGCGACGACGCGGTAGACGCCCTGGTTGAGCCCGAGCACGTGCGGCACGCATCGGGCCCGCGGCGCCGAGGAACAGGACGACGCGCTTGGCCGACGGCGAACTGCGGCGCGCCGACGACGATGCTGCGATAGCGACCGAGCTCGCCGCCCGGGACGCGGAACTGGAGGGTCGTCGCCGAGAGCGCCCTTCAGGTAGCTCGTCGACCTCGAGCGTCACGATCGTCTCGATCGTCCGCCGGTCGTCGGTCCACCGGGCGCTCGACGGCGGCGACGCGACCGCGCGCGAATCGCCACGCGCTCGCGCGCCAGCTCCCCGAGATCGGCGGCCACGACAACGGTCGCTGCGCGTGCCGGCCGTCGTCATCGCTCAGCACACAGCAACAACCGCGGTCGTAGCTACGCATCGATTCCCCTCGGGCAGCTCTCAGTATAGCCCGCGCGGCGCGCTGGCTCGCGCCGGCGCCGCCGAGCGCGGTCGCGCACGCGCGCCGGGCCGTCACGCATCGCGCGCCGCGCGATCGCTGATCGGTCAGCAGTCGAGATCGGCTTCCTCGCGCGCACGGCCGCTTCGGCGTGAACGCGTCCTGCACGAGCTCGGGCACGATCTTCTCGCCGGCGATCAGGTTGACCATGCCGATCGTGTCGACGCGTCACCAGACGCCGGCAGCCAGCTGATAGCTGACAACGGCGACATCGCGGTAGACGATGACCATCGGCGTGTCGTGCAGCGCGGTCTGCACGGTCGCGGTGCCCGAGGCGGTCAGCGCGACGTCCGCCGACGCGAGCACGGTGTCGGTATCGCCCTCGACGACGGCGGTCCGCGGCGACGGCATGCGACCGCGTCTGAACAGCGCGTCGTCCAGATGGGGCGCGCGCGCGACGACGAACTGGACGCCGGCGACGCGCTGGCGAACGAGCCAGCGCTCGCAGCGAGATCCGGGCAGAATCCGCGCGACCTCGTTCGGCCGGCTGCCCGGCAGGATGGCGACGCAGGGCGCCGATGGCGTCAGGCCCTGCGCCGCGCAGGAAAGCCGCTCGCGCGGCGCGCGACGGTCGACGTCAGATCGACGAGCGGATGACCGACGAACTCGACCGGCACCCCGCGCTGCTCGATAGATCGACTCCTCGAACGGAAAGATCACGAGCACGCGATCGGCAATCCGCCGGATGGTCGTTGAGCCGCCTGCGGACGCCACGCCCAGATCTGCGGGCTGATGTAGTAGATGACCGGAACACCGAGCCGCTTGACGCCGGGCGCGAGGCGGAAATTGAAGTCGGGCAAATCGATTACGACGAGCGCGTGCGGGCTGTCTCCGTCCGCGCCGCCGCCAGCAGGCGCCGGCGGACGCGAACACTTCGCGGCACTTTCGAAGCGCCTCGGTCAATCCGGTGACGGCAATGCCGCGGTAGTCAGCGAGCAGGCGGCCGCCGCGCCGACCGCAAAGTGGGAGCCGCCGAGTCCGGAGACCTGCAGATCGGCTGCTGCTCTCTCAGTGCGCGCACGAGCGCGCCGGCGTAAGGTCGCCGGAGGCCTCCGCCGCACGACAGCAGCAGACGGAGGCTCAAGAACCGGGCGTTTGAAGAGAGCGGGGTCGATCGGGCTGTTGATCTTGATGTCCGTGATCCTGCCGGGCGATGGCCTGCGGTCCGCTGCGCCGCGACGCCTGAAAGGCAATCTGGACGCCGCTGACACCGCGGTAGTCCGGAATAGTCGTCCTGGATCGCGGGCCGGCCGGGGTGTCGGCCACGAACGTCATCTTGCGCAACTGCGCGGATTCCGCATCCACGAACAGCACCACCGGATTGAGAGTCGGGCGCCGGACACCTCGAGCGCGTGCTCGCACGCGCCCGTCTATCGTCTTTGACGTCGGGCAGGACCCGCGGCGTCATGCGCGCCGTCGGCGCCGCCAGCGAGCAGCAGGGCGATCGGATCGCGGCGAAGCGTGCTGCGGGCTTCCCGCGACCATCAGGTCCGGCAGGTCGCGGACGCCCTGCGCGTCCTTCGCCCACGAGCCGGGCGCCGTCGAACACCTGAACGTTGACCGCGCCCTGCGGCGACGTGGTCTCGGTGCGGAAGCGATCGGGGTATTGAATGTAGGTCGTCGTCTGGAATCCCTTGTCGGAAGCGCGGCCGGGCTGGTGAGGGTCTGGCTGACGACGATGCTCTTGACGGAGCGCAAGGCGTGCCAGCCCGCCCTTGGCGTCGACCACGCGACCGACCAGGGCGCGTGCCTTCTCGACTTCCGCGGGAACGGGTTGTGGATCGGGAGGCGCCGCCAGTCGGCCGGCGGCCGGCGCCTGCCGATACGCGGTGCGCGGCCGGAGGGCCTGGGCCACGGTCTTCGGCGACAGCGCAGAGGCGGCGTCGGCCTCGAACCTGCCGGAACGCGTCGGGGCGCGCTTGAGGCTCGCCGACGTCAAGTCCAGATCGGCCAGTTCCACCGTCTCGTAAGTGGCGAAACCGACGCCGCTCAGCTGGCCCGCGAACGCGGCGGCGTTGCCGACGAGAACGACCGACAGGCGATCCGGACGCAGGAAGGCGCGGCGCGACGCGCTGGATGTCGTCGACGCGTGACTGCGTTGACGCGGTCGCGGAAGTTCTGCAGCTGCTCGAGCGGCAGTCCGTAGAACAGCGACGTTGACCACCTGCATGGCGATCGCGTCCGGCGTCTCGATGGTGAGCGGAAAGCTGCCGGTCAGATAGGCCTTGGCATCGCCGAGCTCGCGGTCGCCGACCCGCTCGCGCTGCAGCCGCCAGAACTCGTCGACGATCAGCCGCAGCACTTCGCCGGTCGCCTCCGAGCGGGTGTTGGTCTCGGCCTCGAAGTCGCCGGCTGACCTTCAACGCGTCCATGTTGGCCTGCGCGCCGTAGGTCAGGCCGCGCTCGGTCCGCAGCACCTGATGGAGGCGGTTGCTGCCTTCGCCGCCGAGAATCCGGATCGCCAGGTTGACCGCCATGTAATCAGGGTGACTGCGCGTGATGCCGAGGTGGCCGACGCGGACCTCCGGTCTGCACCGCGTCCGGCTTGTTGACGACGATCACGTCGGCGCGTCGGATCGGGCGGGTCGATGAAGGTGTGCGGTCGGCAGGTCGCGCTTCTGCCAGTCGCCGAAGACCTTCTTCGCCGTCGTGAACGCTTCTTCCGCGGTCACGTCGCCGACGATCGCGAGGATGGCGTTGTTCGGCATGAAAGTATCTGCCGTGGAACGCGAGCAGGTCGTCGCGCGGTGAGGCCGCTCAGCGTCTCCGGGGTGCCGCTGTCGGGCATGCCATAGGGATGGAAGCCGTAGACGAGTCGATCGAACACCGAGTTGGCGATGTAGCCGGGGTCCTCGGATGCTGACCTGCAGGCCCGACAGCATCTGCTGGCGCTGGCGATCGATTTCGCCCGTGTCGAAGGCCGGCTGCCGCGCCATGTCCGACAGCATCCGCATCCCGGTCTCGAAGCTGTCCTTCATCACCACCATGTTGACGAAGGTGAGATCGGTGCGCGGCGCCGGCGCCCATCGCGCCGCCGATGAAGTCGATGGCGTCGTTCAGCTCTCGCCGATCGCGCCGACGTCGGCGTCGCTGGATGCCCTGGTCGAGCAGCGACGCCGCCAGGTGCGCGAGCCCGAGCTTCTCCTTGCGGATCGGACGGCCGCACCGGCGCGCACCAGCAGGCGCATCGCTCACCGACCGGCTGCTCGTGATGCATGACCGCGACGACCTGCAGCCCGTTGGGCAGCGTCTGCAGCTCGTAGGGCGGGAACTTGATGTCGCGCGCCGGCAGCGGCTGCGGCGGGCGCTTCGGTCGGCCAGTTGCGGACCTGCGCGGACGCGGCGGCACAGAGGAGAATGCAAGAATACAGAGAATGCAGGACATGCAGACACGAAGACACGGAGATCTCGTACTGCTCGTCTGCCCGCTTTCCCGACGGCATCAGCGTCAGCACCAGCCGGTTCTCCGGCTGTGAAATAGGTCTTCGCGCCACGCGCTGCACGTCGGCGACCGTGATGTTCTGGAAGATGTCGAACTCGCCGTCGGCGGTCTTGATGTCGTTGTGAATGACGACCGCGTGCGCCAGCACGCCGGCCTTCTGCTGGTTCGACTCGCGGCCCAGGATGTAGTCGCGCGCGAACTGGTTCTTGGTGCGCTGCAGCTCGTGCGCGGTGATCGGCTCGGTCTTCAGCCGTCTCGAACTCGGCGATCGAGCGCGCTCGGCCACTTCGTCCGTGGTGTGGCCCGGCTGGACGATCGCGACGGCGTAGAAGAGGTTCGGATCCTCGATCAGGTTGGCGCTGCCGAACGCGGCGACCGCCATCTGCTTTTCGTAGACCAGCTTCTTGTAGATCCGCGAGCTCTGGCCGTCGGACAGCACCTTGGCGGCGATGTGCAGCGGATAGGAGTCGGGGTTGCCGTCGTAGGTGACGTGATGCGCGACGACCACGGCCGGCAGCGGCCACGGCTCCTGCAGCGTGACGCGCTTCTCTTTGGTCTGCGGCGGCTCCTTGGGGATGTCGCGCGGCACGTCGCGCTCGCGTCTTCGGCACGCGGCCGAGGTAGCTGGTTGACCAGTGTGCAGCGCCTGCGCCGGCTCGAAGTCGCCGACGAGCACCAGCGTCGCGTTCGACGGCACGTAGTAGGTCTTGTAGAAGTCGCGGACGTCCTCGACCGACGCCGCTTCGAGATCCGCCATGCTGCCGATCGTCGCGTGCTTGTAGGGATGCACGGTGAACGCCTGGTCGTAGATGATCTCGTTCAGCCGGCCGTAGGGCTGGTTGTCGACGCGCATCCGCCGCTCTTCCTTGACGACCTCGCGCTCGTTGGTGAAGGTGTCCTTGTCGATGCGCAGCGTCGCCATCCGATCGGCTTCGAGCCACAGGATCGAGCGGCAGATACTGCGCCGGCACCGTTTCCCAGAACACCGTCTCATCGTCGGTCGTGTAGGCGTTGCTCTGGCCGCCGACCGACGCCAGCATCGACGTGTGCGCTTCCGGCTGCACGTTCTTCGAGCCCTTGAACATCAGGTGCTCGAACAGGTGCGCGAAGCCGGTGCGCCCCGGCTTCTCGTTCTTCGAGCCGACGTGATAGGTCAGGCTGCAGGTGCACGATCGGCGTCGAGTGATCCTCCGACAGCACGAGCGTCAGCCCGTTGGGCAGCGTCGTGATCTGATACTGCAGTTTGGGCGGACGAACGGCTGCGGAGGACGGCTGCGTCGCGGCCAACGCCACCACCATCCCGAGCGTCGCCCCGGCCAGCACGCGAGGGCCCTGGACATCATGTTCTCGATTATCTACTGAGTCGGCGGCGCGGTGAGCAGAGAACGAGGGCGCCAGGGAAGGGCGTCAAAAGCGTCGGGAGCGTTACGCGTCCCGCGGCTTACGGCTGTCGGCCAGTTGCCGTTCCAGGTCGGCGAGGGCGGCGTTCCAGCTCCCTCATCTTCTTCTTGAATTCCGGCAGTCGACGCAGGAGCACCTGCGTTTTGCGCCATTCAGATTCGGCACCGCCAGACCAGCCGGAGACGAACACTCCTGCGTCGATGTCGCCAGTAATGCCCGTTTTGCCACTGGCCACGGCGCCCGTTCCTGACGCGGATGTGGCCGTTGACCCCGACCTGTCCGCCGAGCGTGACGTCGTCTTCCGACGACAGTGCTGCCGGCGATGCCGACCTGCGCCGCCAGCAGCGATGCGGTAGCCGATGCGCACGCCGTGGGCGATCTGGACGAGGTTGTCGATCTTGGTGCCGGCGCGAATCCGCGTTTCACCCACCGCCGGCCGGTCGATCGTCGTGTTCGCGCCGATCTCGACGTCGTCTTCGATGACGACGGCGGCGAGCTGCGGGATCTTGAGGTGCGTGCCATCCGGCTGCTTCGGACGAAGCCGAATCCATCGGCTGCCGATGCACCACACCGTCGTGCAACGACGACGCGATTGACCGATGACGACCCGATCGCGGAGCGACAGCGCCGGCATGGATCACGCAGTCGTCGCCGACGCGGACCCCGGATCCGATCACGGCATTTGGATAGGATGACAGTTCGCGCGCGCCGATCGACGCGGTGGCGCCGATCACGACGAACGGGCCGATGGACACGCCGGCGCCAAGCGTCGCGTCCGCGGCCACGGCGGCAAGGCGGTCCATACGCCTGGCGTCGGGCGGGTGGTCGTCGCCATCAGGTGCAGCGCCTGGGCAAACGAGAGATACGGATGACGGCTGCGGAGAACGGCCAGGCCCCGGCGCCGAATCGATCCGGCTGCGCCTGGCTGACGATCACGGCGGAGGCCCGGGTCGTCGCGAGGTGCGTCTGATATTTCGCGTTGGCGACGAACGTCAGATCGCCCGGCCCGGCGTCTTCGATGGACGCGACCCGCGCAATGTCGATCGTCGCGTCGCCTTCGAGCGTGCAGTCGAGTCGCGCCGCGATGTCACTGAGTCTCAAGGCTGGAGTATCGGTTGCACTGAGGATAACATCCCTGTATGCCGCCTCTTGATCTGGTTCTGCGAGTGCTCCTCGCGGCGGGACTCGGCGCCACGCTCGGCATCCGAACGGGAGCTTCGCCGCAAGCCCGCCGGACTCGGCACCAACATCCTGGTCGCGCTCGGCGCCGCGCTCTTCACGATCATTTCGATCCAGTTGAAGGCCGATGGCGGAACCGGCGACCGGGTCGCGGCAGGTCGTCACCGGCATCGGCTTCCTCGGCGCCGGCTCCATCCATCCGCACCCGCGATGGAATGCATGGCATGACGACGGCGGCGACGATCTGGGTCAACGCCGCGATCGGCATGGCACGCCGCCGGCAGCAGACCGCCGGGCTCGCCATCGTCACAGCCGTCGTGACGCTGATCGCATCATCGCGCTCCCCGGATCGAAGAGGTTCGACGAACGTCCACAGCTCGGTCGACCGTAGCGCGTGCGCGGCGTTCACTTCCGCACTTTCTGCGGCGCCCGCGCGTCTGCGCTCTTCAGCACCGGCCGTCCTGCCGGCCTCCCACGGCGCCGACGATGACGCCGCTGCGGTCGCCGTGATGGAATGCGCCAGCCGCTTTTCGAGGATCGGCTTCATGCTGGCGAAAAACTTCTCGAAGTAGTCGTCGTCGTAGATGCTCCTTGCCGGCCGACGGCCGCGGTGTCGGCTCTGCATGATCGCACTCGACGTTGGTATGCTGTCGAGCAGCACGTCGAACGCCGATCGCGGGGATTGAGTAATCGGCTTGGAGCCGGCGCCGGGGCTGAGCGTCAGCCGCGATTCCGGAATTTCTCGATGAGGTCGCGCTCGAACCGCTAGTGGACCCCGTTGTTGCCCGGTCAGCTGACCGTCGTAGTTGTTGCGTCGCGTGCAGCGGCTGGTGCGCGTCCTGCATGATAGTGCGGAGGTCACCGCCGAAAACAGGACCACGTCGCCGGTGGCGTAGGGGGCCTGCCGGGTGAAGCCCTCGAAGCCGCGGCGCAGTTGCCGAACATCTCCGCCTCGCGCCACGGCAGAAAGCCGATCCGCTTCAATTCGGCGACGCCGAACTTCTCGAGCGCCTGCGAATACTCCGCGCGGCAGCGACGCGAACGGATTGCGGCCCGAGCGAGGGCATGCCCGTAGTCAGGAAATGATTGGGGTCGTCTTCCCAGCCGACGTTGCGCCACAAATCCGGGTCGACGACGCGGATGACGACTTCCTCGCGGAAGCGATCGAGAGAACGGCTTCAGTTCCGGCGGGAGCAATTCGAGCGCGCGCGTCATGATCAGGCGATGGCCGACGAGATCCCCAGGCGAACGCCGATGCCGGCAGGAGCGACACCATGACCGCGACCACCGCGACGATTGACGCTTTCCGCATGCTGATATATTAGCGATTACCGGGCGGACGAGTCGCGGCGGCACGCGTCCGGCAGCCATCCCCACGTGGACAATCTCACCCACAGTCTGTTCGGCGCCACCCTGGCGCGGACGCCGCTCGGCCGCGCCGGCCGCAGTGCGACCGTTGCGCCTGCTGCTGGCGTCGAACGCGCCGACATCGATTTCGTGGCCAGCGCCGGCGGCGCCGCCGAATATCTCGAGTGGCACCGCGGTGTCACCCATGGACCGCTGGGGCTGGTTGGCCTCTCGGTCGCCGCCGCCGCGATCGTCGCCGTCGGCCGCCGTCTCAATCCGAAGTGGCGCCACGCCGACGACGCGCCGTCTCCCGATGCTGGTCGCCGTCTCCATGATCGGGGTGCTCTTCCACCTGCTCATGGATCTCCCCGACGTCATGCGGCATCAGGCTGCTGAGCCCGTTCAGTTGGCGATGGTATACGGTCGACTGGATGCCGATCGTGGACATCTACCTACTGTTGGTGCTCGCCTCGGGACTGTGGCTCGGCCGCACGACGGCACGGCGAAGCGCCGGGAACGCGATCATCGTCCTGACGTTTGTCGCCATCATTTACGGCGTCCGCGCGCGCAGCGCATCGTCAGGCGCTCGACCTTGCCCCCATCCTGTTTGGCGCGACGCTGCCGCCACGATGCGATCCGGCGCGAAACGGCGTGGCTGGACTCGTGGCGCGAAGCCGACCCCGTCGCTGCCCGCCGACGGTCGCCGGTGTCTGGTCGAGATCGCCGGCGATGCCGAGCTTCACCTCTCCGTTCGACTGGCGAATCATCGCCCAGATGTCCGAATGCGTTCAGAGCTGCACGACATCAACGTGCTCGATCGACGACTGCCGGAGGGCGAATCCGAAGCCGACGGCAGCCATTTCTGTCGCGTCAGGCGGTTCGCTACCCCAACGTCTGGACGCCGATCGTGTCGCAGGCGGCGGCGACGTCGCTCCGCGCACCGTCGTTCCTCGGCTTCTCGCGTTTCCCTGCCGCACGCACGGCGCATGATCCGGCGGGCGCCGCCACCGTCGGTTCACCGACGTGCGGTTCGTCGGTTCGACGCCAATCGACCAGCGCGGACCACGGTCGCGGCTCTTCACCGCCACCATCCGGTTCAGCCCGCAGGGAACGTCGTGTCGCAGACGCTGGGGGGACGGTAGCGCGCTAGCTCGCGTCGCCGAAGACCTCGGCTCCGAATCGCCAGAGGCGGGCGCCATGCTTCCACGCATCCGCGGGCAGGCCCGCCTTGCGGCAGGTCTGCGCGAGAAGGTCTCCGCGATCCCATTTCCATTCGACCGCGACCTGCGGCAGCAGCAGCCCGCGCGTGCCATCCGTCCTCGACGACCAGGCCGTCGCGGCCGACCTCGATCTCGGCGGCGTCGGTCACCGCCTGGAGCGGCCCGAGCACCGACACCTCGATTTCCATCGCCGTCGACCTCGGCGGACTCGACCGGCGAAAACCGGCTGTCGGCGCTGCACGCCAGAATCGCGCAGCGCGCGGACGACCTGCGCCAGCGGCTCGTCCCGCCTCGACGTGGCCGATGCACCGCGCAGGTCGCCATGCGCGTGCAGGCTGACGAAGGCGCCTCGGGGTTCAGCGACGCGCCAGCAAGCGGCGGGAGCGTGGGCTCGACGCCGCTCGTGTGGGCCACGATGGCGCCGCGGGCAATCGAGAGCAGCCAGACGGCGGTCAGTTTCGCTGGTCAGTGGCGTCACTGGGGCGGGCGGGGCGGCCGAATGCCGCGGCGAGATAGCCGACGACCGAAGTCTTGTCGCCGGAGACGTCGCCGGAATCGCGCGTAGGCCGGGATTGACGCCGTCGAAGCGCCGAGACGACGCGCGCCTGCATGACCGCGACGCGGGGGCCGCCGCCGCAGGCGTGCTCGGGCCGCTCGTCGAGCGCCCGCTACAAACCCTCCGGGTCGAAGCGCTGAACGCAGTCGATGACCACCGAGTCGAGCTGCCGCGCCGTGGCCGCATCGCGATAGTGCGACAGGTCGGAAGCTGGCCACGAGGGCGCGGAGGATCCCCGAACCGACGCCGCGATCGCGTCAGCCAGCCGCGCTGGCGGTGGCCGCGGTCTGGTGTCCCATCAACATCGGCACGATGCGGAGGCCTGGCGCGAGCCGCTGAATGAACGGCAGCTGCATTTCGAGCGAGTGTTCGCGGCGGTGCGGGCCCAGGTCCGCTCTAATCGCGGCCGAACTCCGTTGCAGGCGCGCCGCAACCTCGTCGTCGATTTCGGCGGTGCCGAGTGGGGTTTCGAAAGCTTCCGGACGGATGGATCGCGACGCCGTCGAACGCGACGAAATGTGAAGGACCAACCAGCACCGCCACGTCGAAGCGGCGCGACCGCAGCAAGGCGTAGGCGTGGGCGGCGACAGGCCCTGAGTACTGAGGCCGGCGTGCGGCACGATGACGGCGACAACCTCGCCGTCGACTTCGCGCGACCCGCGCGCGCCAGATGGCCATCGACCTCCGCTGCCAGCCCGCTCGACGACGCCGGATACCGGGATCGGCGACAGCCGCACGACGCACGTTCTTCATCCGGTTCGGTCCCCTGCCGGCCACGGCCGCGCCTGGCGTGAGCATGCTAGCATTTGCCGTGCGCACTGAATTTTCGCGCGTGGGCGCGTGGCGGCGATCGCGGCGCTCGCCGAAGCCTCGAGCTGAATCCCGGCGAGACGGAGATGTTTTCACGGCAGCTTGCCGACATCCTCGCCTACGCCGAGGAAATTCAGCGGGCCGACACTGCGGGGCGTGCCCCCGACCTCGGCGGTCATGACCGGGACCGGGGCCGAGCGCGACGATGAGGTCCGGCCGTCGCTGGACGTGCGGGAGGGTGCTGGCCCGACGCGCCCCGGATGCGTTGTCCGACGCCGGGCTGTTCAGGTGCCCCGGGTCATTGGATAGAGCGATCCGCTTCGGTGCGCGAGACGCGCGATGCCGTTCGATCGCGGGCACGATCGGCCGTCGACGTCTGCCGCGCCGCGCTGGCTCAGCGCAGTCGGCCGAACCTGGCTCCCGCACGCCTTCGCCACCGTGACGGCCGGTCCAGGCGCTGGATCCGCGCGGCCCGGATGGACGCCGATTTCGATCGCTGGCGGCACGCGCCGCTGGCCAGGGTGCCGGTTGCCGTCAAGGACAACATCTGCACGCGCGGCGTGCGGACGACGGCGTCTTCGAGGGCGCTCCGAGCACTTCCGCGCCGCCATGCGCGCCACCGTCATCTCACGACTCGAGATCCGCCGGAGCCATGTCGTCATCGGCAAGACCAACTGCGATGAGTTCGCGATGGGCTCGTCGAACGAGAACTCGGCCTTCGGGCCGCGACGCGCAACCCGTGGGCGCTGGATCGCATCCCGGGCGGCTCGAGCGGTGGTTCCGCCGCGGCCGTGGCGGCCGGTATGGCGCCGGTCGCGCTCGGGTCCGACACCGGCGGATCGATCCGCCAGCCGGCGGCGCTCTGCGGCGTGGTTGGGCTGAAGCCGACCTACGGTCGCGTGTCGCGCTACGGCCTGATCGCCTTCGGGTCGTCGCTCGACCAGATTGGCCCGCTGACGCACAACCGTCGGCGACGCGCGCAATCGCGCTTCAGGTGCTCGCCGGGACGCGACGACCCGCCGATGCGACGAGCGCCGCCGAGCCTGTCCCGGACTACGCCGCGGCGCTCGAGCTGGCGAGCGTGCGGGACGTCCGTGTCGGCGTGCCGCAGGCCCCTGCTCGCAAGGGCGTCGAGCGCCGAGCGTCACCCGCGCAGTTGCGTGCCGCGCTCGAAGCGCTGGCGGCGCGCGGCGCACTGCTCGTCGTGGACGTCGAGCTGCCGCATCGCGCGATACGCCATCCCCGCCGTATTACCTGGTCGCGACCGCCGAGGCGAGCTCCAACCTGGCGCGCTACGACGGCGTCCGTTATCGGCTTTCGCGCGCCGGCCGCCGCGATCGGCCACGCGACTCGCCCGGGGACGTGTATCGCGAAGCGCGCGCATCGGGGTTCGGCGCCGAGGTCGAAACGCCGCATCATGCTTGGCACCTACGTCTTGAGCGCGGGCTATTACGACGCCTACTATCTCGAAGGCGGAACAGGTCCATGCGTTGATTCAACGCGACTATCACCGGGCATTCGCGGCCGCGGACGTCGTCGCCGTGCCGACCAGCCCGACCGCCGCCGTTCGCGCTGGGCGAGCGCGGCCTCCGATCCGCTGCAGATGTATCTCGGCGGACGTGTTCACGGTCAGCGCCAATCCTGGCCGGACTTCCCGGCGATCAGCGTGCCGTGCGGCTTCACCGCGAACCGGCTGCCGATTGGGCTGCAGTTGACCAGGCGGCGTCTTCGACGAAGCGACGCTGCTGCGCGTCGCCGACGCCTACGAGCGCGATACGCCATGGTGGAAGATGGCTGCCGCCAGATTCGCGAGCCGCCGAGCCTGATCCTGTCTGGGCCGCACTGGACGCGACGAGCAGCTGCTGGCGCGTGCGCATGTGCGACCTCGGCGTGACGATCGAGGGGCACCGATGCTCGAGCCGCGCATCGCGCGGCTGAACGCTCGAACTCGAGTCGCGGCAAGCTGCCGTGCCGCCCGACTACTATCTGCTCGGACGAGTGGTTCACCCCTGACGGAGTCGCCGGCCATCGCCATTCCGTTCTACCTCGCGCATCCGCGCCTCGCAAGCTCGAGCTGCGCGCAGATGCTCGAGGTCGAAGGCGGCGACGCGGATCGTGCCTGCAGGATCCTGCGGCACGAAGCCGGCCACGCGATCGACAACGCGCTATCGGCTGCGGCGGCGGCCGACGCGGCGCCGGCTGTTCGGCAATCCGGCGACTCGACTACCCCGAGTACTACACGCCGAAGCCGTACAGCAAGAGCTTCGTCCAGCACCTCGATCACTGGTACGCGCAGAGCCATCCCGACGAGGACTTCGCCGAGACGTTCGCCGTCTGGCTCGATCCGCAGTCGATGTGGGCGACGCGCTACGCCGGCTGGCCGGCGCAGCGCAAGCTCGAATACATGGATCGCCTGATGCGCGAGCTGGCGCACCGGACGGCCGCGTCGTCAAGTCGCAAGCGCGTGGTCGATCCGCTGCCGCGCCTGCAGCAAGACGCTCGGCGAGCACTACCGCAAGAAGCGCGAGCACTACGGCCTCGATCACCCGGACTTCTACGACAGCGACCTGCGCAACCTGTTCTCCGACGCGCCGGCAGTATGCGAAGAACCCGTCGGCGGCCCGCTTCGTCCGGCGAGATCCGCAAGGAAGTGCGCAGCACCGTGGCCAGCTTCACCGACAGCTACCAGTACACGATCGACCAGCTGCTCGAGAAGATCATCGAGCGCTGCCGCGAGCTGAACCTGCGGCTCGACCGACTCCGAAGAAGCCACCAAAATCGACTTCATGGTTTTCCTCACCGTGCAGACGATGAACTACCTGCACAGCGGCCGGCACCGGGTGGCGCTGTGAGCGCGAGCAAGCTGCGCGTCGCTGGCGCTCGTCCACCGCCATCTCATCCCGCCGGACGCAGATCGAGGAGGGCACCGACATCGCGTCGGCGCCGTGGCGCACGGAATACGACGTCATCTCGACGCTGACGGCGATGGGGCACGAAGTGCAGCCGCTCGGCGGTCCACGACGACCTCGGCGAGATCCGCCGCGCTCGCGACCGAATGGAAGCCGCACATCGCCTTCAACCTGCTCGAAGGGCTTCGACGACGTCACGATCTTCGACCAGAACGTCGTGTCAGCCACCTCGAGCTGCTGAAGCTGTCCTACACCGGCTGCAATCCGCGCGGGCCTGCTGCTGTGCGCGCGACAAGTCGCTGTCGAAGAAGCTGCTCGCCTATCACCGCATCCCGGTGCCCGAGTTCGAGGTGTTCCGCATCGGCCGGCCGATCCGCCGGCCCAAGCGCCTGACCTTTCCGCTGATCGTGAAGTCGCTGACGCAGGAGGCGTCGATCGGCATCTCGCAGGCGTCGGTCGTCGACAGCGACGAGAAGCTGAAGGAGCGCGTCGCGTTCATCCACGAAAGCATCGGCACGGCGGCCATCGCCGAGCAGTACATCGAGGGACGCGAGCTCTACGTCGGCATCCTCGGCAACCAGGCGCTGCAGGCGCTGCCGGTCTGGGAGCTGTTCTTCACGAACATGCCGGAGGGCGCCAAGCGCATCGCGACCGATCGCGTGAAGTGGAGCGTCAAGTATCAGAAGAAATACGGCATCGACAGCGGGCCGGCGAAGGATCTGCCCGACGAGCTCAGCGCCGAGAATTCAGCACCTCTGCAAGCGCGCCTACCGCGCGCTCGAGCTGAGCGGCTACGCGCGCATCGACCTGCGGCTGGACGAGGCCGGAACGGTGTGGGTGCTCGAAGCGAACCCGAATCCGCAGATTGCAAAGGGCGAGGATTTCGCGGCGTCAGCCGAGAAGATCGGGCTCAGCTACGAAACGCGTGCTGCAGCGGATTATCAATCTCGGGCTGCGCTGGCAGCCCGAGAGCGTTGCCTGATGGGCAACGTCAGATCGAGCGGGTCGCCGTCGGCGACGCGAGGCCTGACCAGCGCCCAGATTCCGACCACCACCAGCGCGATCGGCAGCGGCAGGAACCAGAAACGCGAAGGCGACGGCGAGGAGCGCGAGCCCGACGCCGATCGAGGCGACGATCCGGCACGATCGGCAGCACGACGATGGCGAACGGCGGTCTTGATGAGGAATCGCAGCGGGAGAAAACGGCGGCGCCAGGAAGGCGCGGAGGGCAGCGCCAGCAGCGCAAACGGCAGCGCGAACAAAGGCAGAACAGGACGCCAAAGGCAATCCGGAACGGCAAGGTCAGCAGCCATGGTCACGCCGCGTCTGGGACACGAGCACTGGAAATCTTCAAAGATTCTCGGGAGTGGTCTCCTGCATCACCTTCGCACACGCAAGACAAAAACTCTGCGAGAAATTTTGCAGTTGCGCTCGTGCTTCTCATGCTCGGCAGCAATGATGTCTTGGCTATCCCTCAGACATTATGTATCCTTCTCTAGCGTCTTAAAACTTTCGATCACGGTAAGCAGCATGCGCGCTTGTACGCCTGAATCTGCGTAAGACCATAGTCCTATCCGCGCTGCTGTCCAATGCCTTACGGTAAGAGCCGCAATGACCGTCATACTCGATATCTGTCAGCATACTTCTGCAAAAGTTCTGCACGATTGCGCAGCAGCACGACCAACGCCTGTTCCTGCCGGACAATCTTAGACACTACGTTGTGAATCACAATGTCTTCTGTCGTCCAAAGGCATCTACAGCGTTATCAGCGTTTTCACTGGGAAGTTCATAATCATACTCAGCCTGCAAGATGTACGCACTCGCATTCTAAAGCGCTTTTCGGCATCTGGATTAGGCATATCACCATCTCTCCTCATGTATACGATCGGCAATCGCCGGATGTTCATTATAAACGAAAATTGCCCCCGGCACCAGTCTCCCGGTACCAGGGGCAATTCTCTGTAACTGTTACCTGTGTGTTATTACTTTGTCTTGCCCACGCGACCATCAACTGAATCTCCAGTCTGGCTGCAGTTCATGCCCGCAGGCGCGAACTGCAAGAGATTCCGGTTCCGCCCATGACGCGAGCAGATCAGAGGCTAGTTCTGATACAGCACGCCGGGAAGCAGAGCGCACTCTGGCTTAGAGGCAAGTTTCTCTGCAGCCGCAGCCTGCGCAGTAGCTGTTTCTTTCTTCCAGAATCGCGATACGGGTATCCGCTGGTGCCTGGCGCTGAACTCCGAAAGCTTACGCTCCGGTAGGTCCGTCAGATTGAGCATCCCGAACGTCGAAGCCCTTAATCGTAATACCGGGATCGATAGCCGCCCGCAACTGCTCTAGCACCTGTCGCTGCAACTCCGCCGTGCTCAAAGTCTGACTCTCTGGCTTCAGGATCTCCAGAAACGGGTCATAGTCCTTGAAAACGACATTCATTGCTGTACGGAGCTTGGTCTCAACAACGTTATTGGAGACATTCGCGATGAGATCGTTATTCTTGCCCCGACCACGTCTTCCAGACTTCGTGCGCCCGCCCGTTGGAGGCGATCTCCACACTGAACGAGGTGTCGGGACACGCTGTCGCGACGCACCCGACTTAAGCCGCACATTAAGACGCACGCACAACACCGTCACTTGACGTGGCCTTGTTGTCGTCATACGTGAGCGTCTGCAGCGTTGCCGTCTACTTCCTCAATCGTGGACCACGGCCAGACCGTGGATACCCGCGCTGGAAAGCAGAGCGGTTGGCATTGCCAGAGTATTGACCACGCCCTCACTCTTGGGCGGGACTACGGTGAAACTGTTGAGCACAATGACAAGACCGCAGGGGACAGCGACAGTGATACCGATCTTGCCCGAATCCACCAGTTGATATGGTTGTCTCGCTCAACCTGCTTCCCTACCCCCATCACGGTCAACAAAACGCGACCGGGAGTAGCCGGCTTTCAGGAACATATTCTTCCTGCCCAGCCGCGATTGCCGTCAAACGCCTGCGATCACCAGCAAAGTCATTTGAGATGATCAATAAGAGCATGCCCAACGTCTTTACCTCTTTTGTGTTGTCAACATGTATCCCTATGCGAGACTAGCAACCCTAATGCAAAAATCCACGCAGACGCCAGTCTAGCGTGTCTACGGGATTTCGTCAATCCTAGATCCAGTAGTTCATTAACTCGCTTAAGATCTCCCCGTCGGGATGAAACCCGCCCCGCTTAAACCGCACGTACAAGTCGCTCATAGCATCAGCAGCCCGAGCCGTGCTATCGATAGCGTCTGGAGATCCCTGCGATGTTCGGGTCCATAGCGGTTTTCATATTGTCTACAAATTCCCTCAGCACATCATTTGGGTCCATAAGTCAGTTAGCCCTTTCCTCAAAATGATCACTAACAAAATAATACCACGCCACAGCTCAATGTGCAAACTGTGGCGTGGTAGTTACGCATGATGTAGTTCAGTTGTTTCGCGGTCCGACTCCCCAGCCCCATACCGCTAGCGTAGAAGTCTGACATCTTGAGCCGTGGCGTAACCCGCGCTCCAGCGTGTCAAGCGTCTGCCTGACTCCGCACCGTCCGCCTTTCCCGGCCTGCTCGATACAGGACAGCCTTGGCGTCCCGCGCGGCCCTGTTGCGTGTTCCTTGACGCCTACCCGCTGGTGAGCACCCGCGCGCAGAGCCGTGAGCAGTTCCGTGACAGCTTCCGTGTGTCGGGGACGTCCCGGCGTGAAACGCGCCAATCACGCTGAGAAAGCGCGTAGGAAGTCTCACGGCACAGCTCGCAGAAAGCAGTCAGTGATCTCAGCGCGGTACGGGTCGAGAAATCTTTCTTCCGCCATAACATCACTCCTCAATCGTATTCATCACTCTCAAGAAATAATATTACACTTCCGGTGGAAAAGACATCAACCCTCAATCACAGCGATGATTATAGCCGCGATAACACGATTATAGCCATGATCCATAAGGTGATAGTACCCACCACCACGACCAAGCGATTACGTGCGTGAGTTTCAGAGTAATGAGAACACGATGGTGAGCAAACCTACAAAACCAATTCCGCCGCTACTACTACTATCACTGCTGCTCAAGAATTCCTCCCTGATTTGTTGGGACCGTACCCTGCCCACTTCCACATATGCGGCATCCACAGACTCTTCCCAGGTATCTCCGTCGTCCCTGACACACCTGAGCCATCCGCAGGCGCTCTGCGCTTCCTCAGTCATGTTCAACCCGAGACTGTCGATGACATCCACGCTGATTTTGCCTTCCTGCAGCTTCAATCTTTCGGGGAACAACACCGTCAAGTTTTAAACAAACCCCGCGATACAACCAGGCTCGTTGTCTTCCTCGTGCCAGTAACGGCAGAGTTTTTACACCGTCACTCTGCCGCAACATCTTCTTTCGGCTGGATACCGGTAGCCTTCTGGCTTGCTCGCTACCGCCTGCTTCAGCAAATCAGAATCTTCGATACGGTGATAAGTTCACCATCGTCGTATACTGCCATCATTCTTCACCTTCCGTCTTGGGATTTCCGGCCCGCACAACAACCGCAGGCGTGAGCACGATCGTCCCGTCTACCTCACACTTCGCAAGATAATACTTGTACCGTGCGGTATCCCAAGGACACACGGTGACAACTCATCCAACACGAAGCTTGCTGTCAGGCGAGTTTCCGCGATCTCTGCTACGTCTGTCATGTACCTATTTTCTCGCTTTCTTCTAATAATCCTCTCCCGCGCGCGCACAACTCGCTTCCACGCTCTCCAGCAGCAACAGCGTAAGAAAGCCGGCTTTGTATCGGCGAACTGGACTTATTAGATGGTATCATCGGCTGTCCCTTTGCCCACATGCCCCGCGATAATCTAACCCCTGTAAAAGGTTCTCCCGCACTGCTAACAGCAGCGCGGGAGCCTTTTGGCTCAAACCCTGTACTCATTTAGCCTTGACTCGCCTAACGACCGGGACAAGGGGGTCGGCCGCGCCACGTTAGGGCGGCGGCGGGGCGGCGGCAGGAGGCGGTGGTGTCGGCCGTGTCATTTCTTAATCTCCTTTGACGAAAAATCCTTAGCCTTGATCTTTACCATGAGACGATCACCAGCGCGATTGAGCAGGCCAGTACCCGTAACGCCTACCAGTCCTTCTGCGAGCCTCTCCGGGATTCCACATCGACCTCAGATCATCTCGGACATTGGTAATCGCGTTCCAAATGCTGCCTACCAGGATGATCGGAACAACGTCAATCGCGAATGCCTTAGCAATATCTTCGATGTTATTGCCCGCTCCAGCCAGAATCCGCCGATACGAACATCAAAAAGCACGAAGCTCATATCTGGCCGGTAGACGCCGCCTTTCTGGATGCCGGCGCCATATCCCTCGCCGTAAAGCGTGACCGGCGTTACGCCGAACTTGCAACAAACAACTCTTCCGAGGACATATCTGTCAGAATCGGGAGAAGTCGTGCAGGAATCTGCGCGTCATCCTGTACGCCCGCCATAGACAACTTTGTGCCCCGTCCAGTGGACCCGGATGTTTGTCCCGTCAACCTTCTCAGTCCACAACCACTGGGCATCCCTGCAGATATACAAGATCGTCCCTTACCAGTCGCCTTCAATGATCTTGTTACGGTTGGGACCTTCCGTCGCCCGCCTGAACGGACTTCAAAGGGTCTTCTGATACTCAGCGAAAACGTCTGCCATACTTTTCCCTCTTATCTGTCGTTCCTGTCATCTGGCCGTAATTACAGCGGCCTTTGATTAATCAAAGCATATACCCAAAACGCCGCTACCGCAACTGAAGGGACGAACGTCCCCCAGTCTGAATCTTCCGAATCCCGAAGATCGGGAAACTCGCGCAGCGTCTTGCCCCTCGTCTAGTGCGTACATCTCATTGAAGTATTTGACACTATCGTACTGTTTTCATGATTTCCTTACTCTATCGTTTATCCCCAGAACTTAGGCGTTCTGCCCTCGTGCCGTGCCTTCCATCCGCCCCAGTATCCCATCCCCTGCACGCAGCGAATGATGGCCATAATAATCAGACCACCGGACAGCCCGGAGAAAATCCTTCAGGCATGTAAGCCGTGATCAGCGCGAGAACTACAGCCAACGTCAATGCTGCGCCCGCGAGGAACCAGATTCGCCGCACGTCGCTTCACTTGCGTGATACGCGATCTTGTCGTATTCGTACTCTTCGTGGATCACTTGTGTCCTCATCCTCCATGTAATGCTCATGGTCATAATCGTCTAGATAATATTTCTTCTGATTCGTCATCCGCATCTTCGTCTGTATCTAGCGCGTGTTTAGCCAACCAGCGTGCCTTGGCTTCTTCCGCGTGCGCTCGTTTCGCGCGTATGCGCTGGGTGCTGACCGCGCTGAGGCTAGCGCACCTCTTCCAACGTCGTCCCGAGCACCATCACATACGGACCGATAGACATGAACCCAGTTCAATGCCCGTAAGCTGGGAAGGGAATAGTGTAATTGCCATAAAACGTGTCATACGTTCTGGCAGCTCATACTGCTTTCCGTCTCTCTTACGGACTTCGTCGCAAACTCATCCCAGAGCGTGACTCCTACCATGCCGCTTGGATGCTTGGAAACTAAGGATCATCTCATCAAAAAACAGATGAAAACTGCATCCACTACATCCGTTCTTCCTCGGTAACGGTGCCTTCCTCCCAGTCCACTTCCGGGGCCGGGCAGTTAATCATATCGTATAACGTCTCGCGATCCACTATCCATATATATTCTCGCGATCCCCCAGCGCCTCTGTCTTCGCTTGCTGCCCGTCCATTTCCACGAACATGTTATAGAGGCTATTACGCATGATCTCCAGCGCCTGCAGCGCGTAATCAAGCCGCACCATCGGCGCGTACGTCTTGTCTCTAGCGATCTTTTCAGGTCTCTCTGCGAGTCTCATAGCAAAGTTTTCTCTCTACTGTTGGTAGTTTCCTCCCACGCATCATCTTGCCAAGTCGTCATATCGGTAAGCCTTTACATCCCTTTGTATATTGTGTGCATTTTTCCACACTTGGTGCACTGCTCTCAAGCGGCCCGGGCTTGCAGGTAGTTAACGTGCAGCAAAGTCTGTGCACCCACAGACGCACAGAACTTCACGCATCATGCCAATACCACCATGCCCACAGCTGGGGACATGGCTTTTCTATGCGATGTAATGCCATACCCGCATGAGATGATACATCTAGCCATGGGTTTTGTTTCATTTCAGAATCTGAAAGTATTAATTGAGGCTTCACATACCCCGCAACCAGCGCAGGAGCCATAACCGTCAAGGTGTCTCCATAAACTGCTGCCATTCCCCTGTAGAAAGCTTTGCAGCTTAGGAAATGTCAGGGAAGATATCCTGTTCCCCTGCAAAGGAATATACACAGAATAACTAGGATCCGTCTTTGTCCTTATCACTCACAGTTTTTCATTCTCCTGCTTTCTATCTGGCCAAGCATCCAGATCAATGTAAGACACTCGTGTGATATACCCGTGATTATCCACGATGTCCACCCAACACGCCGGGGTTGAGTCCCCTCGCCCGTTCAGAAAGCAAAATCCGCTGCCTCCATAAACGTCGGATACCAGAACGGTGACTGGTATCCAGAGGCAAGACGGTACGTGTAATGAGTGCGTGGAGTCGTCACAACATCTCCTGCCGCACAGCGCGTAACCACTGCTCTACCCGGTCGACATCTGGCTTCTCCAGCAGCGCGCCACCCCACTATCGTCTGCTGCGTTAAACAGTTTTTCGTAGTCTTTCAAAGGTTTCTTTAGCAACGTCCAGATTCCCGCACGGCTAGCTGTCTCCCCGAACATCATGGCCGCTGCAGCCTGGTCCTCGGTAAGTCGTACCGTCATATCACCTGTGGTGAACAGTTGATAGCCCCTGCGTGAAGGCGGTCTGAACAAATGTCTTGCATCGTTTCGCTGTTGCGCTTGCGCGTATCCGCCGAAAACGAGCCGTCCCTCGCGCGATTCGATCTTTTTCAACTGCTGTGTCGCGTATCCCGTGATATGCCGTCCCGCACGCGACTCTTCGACAGAAACCAGTAATTGAGGCTGATCAGCCTGTTACCAAGCTCTGTCCGCACCGTGTACAGATCATCTGGCAGCCACAGCAACTCCAGCACAGAAGGATTGCAGCCCAAAGCGAGCTGAGACCATTTTTTAGCCTCGTGTAGCGTCGTGTCCGGGTTATGCGTGACCACACTATCCGGTAGGCTCTCGCAGACCGTGTAACCGTACGGTATCCACCGCGTACAACCCTACGTAATCTACGTCAGAGTCTTCTGTCGCAAAGACCACACGCCGTAAGAGCCGACAACAACCCTTGAGCCAGCACAGATCCCGTACCACCCGTCTGGTAAACTGGGATCTCCATGGTCGCCCGCATCACCTCATCCATCGTCGTGTGCATGCGTGCTCTGAAACCTGTGTCATATCTGTTCGGCACTAGGTTGATGTCTTTTACGCACTGATGGCGTAATAACCACTTCCGTAATGCTCCCGCAAAACCATAGGCTTTTGCCCGCTGTGCGCGTAACCATAGGCGTCTCTTCTTCTGCTTCCTCCATGTCGGTCCTGGACCGATCCTCGCCCCAGGTTTTACCGGGTTTGCCTCACGTAAATTCCGGCACTGCAGTTTCCGTCAATTCGTCTTCAGGATGATAATCATTCTTGTGTCATTACTGACCCTCCATCTCTCCATCGCGGCATGGGACAACAGAACTGGCCCGTTGGTGTTCCTCGTTTGCCTCGCGCACCAGCGCGATAGCTTCCTGCGTGCTCAAACCCTCAAAACTTAAAGGCTCTTTGTCTCTACAATAATCCGCCCCGTTTCAATATCTAAGTTAGTCTTTGTCACTGCCGTCACTGGTTTTAGGTCCCTTCCCATCAGGATGTTTCCGGATCATACCAGCGGTGTAGATAATCTACGTGATCTGTTTTCGTTCTCGAACCGCAGATCATGCATGGCTCTTCTCGTGGGAACACCACGACGCTCCCACTCCCAGCGCGTGAGGGTCATCGGCATGCCCGCCCGGCGCATAACTTCCTGCCATCCCGCGTTCGTGACGCCTTCCTGCTCGTATGCAGCCAAAACCTCCCCGCGAGCAACCGCGACCAGCCTGGCATGTTGCCTCTCCAGTCGCACGCGCACGGCCGCTGGTAGAGACTTGTACACGAGCACGCCCGCCTAAAAGGTACGTGCCTCATACGCGGCAGCTTTCCGCATACGAATTTCGATCTAGCGCCGCGCTGTAGTGCGGCAGTATCTCGTCTGCGTCTTCCCGCTCAAATGTCACGTTATGTAACCTTTCTCCTCCTAAATTTTTTATGCGCTTACATTGTCGTGCCACGTCTATGCGAAAATCGCGCTCTCTCCCAGGGGTTGAGGGGGTCCGGGACACCTCCCGCAGGCCACTCTAAGAATGGCGTGCACGAATGGTATGCAAGAATAGCGAAAGAATGGTAAAAAGAGATGGTCGAAATCCCTTAAGGAATGGTCATTCCCTGCACCATTCTTACTACCATTTCTGCACCATTCCAGACACCATTCTGTGTCCTTTTCCTAATACCCTTTAACCTATACTCTGCTCCCGCGCGGGATCCACCGCCAAGCTGTCTCATCAGCTCCCCCGCGATCACGGCCTGCTTCCTTTCACTGTCAATGCGCAGCAGCTCAGAGCGCATAGCCGCCCGCGCGGACGCCTCATCACCGGGGGAAAGCTTCCAACTGCCCCAGCCCAGCCTCCACGACCCGCGAGATCAGCTGCACCTGCAAAGGGTCTCGACCAGCCATAAGCTCTCCGGCTATGCCGCTGTCTATGGCCGCTTTGGACGCCTGTAGCAGCCGCTGGTGCCACAGCCTCGTGACTGCTTTGACCCAGAACGCCAGGTCACGCAGCCCGCCGACCCCCAGCGCCTCTCCGGTGTCGGGTGTACGAGCAGTCCGTCGTCATTTGCGCACCACCCGGCCTTCGATCTCGCAGATCATGTGTGGCCTGGGAAATCACATACTGTGCATATTCTACGTTCGCACCCGCCGCGATGCGTACAGCCTTGAGCAGCGGCCTCCCAGGGCGTTATGTCCATTTCGCGGGCAAATGCGTTGTGCCATGATCCAAGCCGCCTTCACGGTCTCTCGCCGGCTGTTCCCAGAATGGGACGAACAGTGACCAATCCCGAAATGTCCTGTCGAACTGCCAGCTATCCTTTCGCATATCATATCATTTCTAGCCCCTCTTCGTGCCCCCAGAGGTGTACCAGATGCCTGCACGCAGATGGGCCGAGAATTCATCCCCAGGAGTTGTTCCTGCTGAATTACTGCAATATCTTTATCGATGACATCACCGGCCAGCGAATATCGGGCATATCCTCCCCATATATGACATCCTTATCCCTATTCATGACAACTAGGCGCTTTCCCTCTACATCTCCCCCAATCGCGACTAATAGGGCATCTGCTTGCACATAACGCCTCAGACCTCCAGCGGACATTCCGCGAGATCGGTAGAACCTGAGAATATCTCAGGCTGTTTAAAATATTCACCCTTTTACCCCAGTGAGATATTTCTTTCATTTCATCACGCCTCAAAAATTAACTAACCGAATTTAACATTTAGCCACTCGTAAAATAACGCTGAAAGAGATTGAAAAGTTCAGAGACTTTCTCCGATAGCTGCACGTGCTTACCGGTCGATCTTGGTCGAAATGTCCCCTAGTAACAGGGTCGTTACCCCTATTCTCGCAGCTCAGGTACCCTGCTACCAAGATCTGGCAACAATAACAATTCCCCCCCATGCGTAAGTAAGAGTTTTTGTAGAAACAGCCAGAAAAAAACGATCTTGCCGTATTTTTTGAATTCTCCATGGAGGTAGTTTGCTATTTTGGGTGTTACCCTGTTACTTGATCTTCAAATACGGCATCTGACCAGCAATTATATTAGGTAACTACTTAACTTGTTAAAGTGTTACTGTCCGTCCTCCTGTTACACTATTTGTCCGTTTCTTTTTTATATTACTCTCTCTTCTACTGTTACCTCTCTTCCCCCTTCTATTCCCCTATTCTCTCTTAAGAGAAAGAAAAAGAAGAAAAGAAAGAGAAAAAGAAGAAGGGATCTCAGTATAATATAAGTCTCGCTATATCGACGCACATCTATGCATCTCTCAGCCCTTCGCACCCTGCTCAACCCCCTGGAACCTCCCCAACCGCCATCTCCCAGCCTGGAGACCTCACACACCCTCCAGACCCCACAGAAAAAGGCCCTCAGCTCAACGCTGAGAGCCTTTCTCCTACCTGACTGTCCAGTCTACCCCGCACCTGGGACTCTCACAGAGCCTCTCAGAGCCGTTGCCCCAGCCTTCATCCCTCAGTATCCCCGCAATCCTCCCGAGGCTCCTGGTTACCAACCCACGAAACCCCTACCTGCGCCGCTCCCGCCTGCAATGGCCACCAAAACATATCCCCTACTCACCTTTTCCATACC
>ERZ1370068.5574-contig-4595_pt1 | contig 87354 bp, 131 predicted proteins | sample MGYA00561227_ERZ1370068 | MGnify/ENA primary metagenome ERZ1370068 (study PRJEB38410, sample SAMEA6850437) | metagenome | study: Metagenomic assessment of the ecological functions of the soil: analysis of the soil microbiota associated with the...
TTACGTATTGCTGAGCTTCCGGGTGGGAGGTTTGAAGGTCAGGTGCTCAAGACCTTCGAGGACGGCTCGACGCTTCTCTCCCGCGCTACGAGGCGTTTCGCGACGTCGTCACGCGGCTCGTGGCGCCAACGGGGCCCGCTTCAAGCGAGATCGCCGGCAACGACGAGAGATCCTGATGACCAGCGCGGTCCCCGTCACGGGACGACGCGAGCTGGTGGCCGGGAGGATCTCTGTTGCCGACAAGCCGTTGCTCACCGATCGGCGGCAGGCGCGCATCGGGATCTGCCGTACCCGTCCGGTCGCTTCGCCTTACTCAGCTGCTGATTCAGCTTGCCGACGCGCAGCTCGAGGTCGAGCACATCTACGATTACTGACTACGGGGTCAAGCATCCGCCGCGCGACGCAGCGACCCGTCGCTGCGCTGACCCCAGCTTCCCCTGCAGCGGCGTCGTCGGCCCGCACCAGGTAGTAGAAGCACCGCTCCCGGGCGCCGGCGTCGACGCCGAGTCGGCGAGTGAACGCGCTGTCGGTGGCGAACGGCGAGCAGCCGGACGAGAAGCTGCGCGTCGTCGATCGCGCGACGTCGGTACGACGTCAGCGCCGCTTTGCAGGAGTCCACGAGTACCGCGTCTTGTCGCCCGCCGTCGCGAAACCGCTGATCACCGGACATCTCGTCCGTCGCACCGAAGCCCGCGCTGCCGTTGCACTGGTTGTCGATGCCGTCGTTGACCTCCGGCGCGCCCGTGTACACCGTCGCGCTCGCGTCGTTACAGTCGGTCGCATGCGGCGGCGTAGCCCGCGGGAACCGACCCATCGCAGCTTCTCGGACCGGCGAGGCGGTCATGTCTGCCGTAGCCGTCGGCATCGAGCGTCGCGGTAGACGAGTCCGGGCCGTTCGGGCAACCGTCGACCAAGCACGGCCCAGTCCAACCCGGGATTGTTCGGCGGACTGCCCAACGACCGGACGGAGCCGCCGGTGATGCTGGCCACGCTGCCGGTCTTGCAGGGCGCCTCCGTTGCGCGGATCGAACCACCGGACGTCGAAGTCTCCGCCGACGCCCGTCAGATCGAGGTTGACGGCCCCGCCCGCCGGCAGATAGACGAGGTACGATCTGGCCCACCTTCGCCAGGCGCGTATCCGGTCGCTCCGGACAGACCAGGCTGTCCGCCGGTTCCATGGCTGGCGTAAGGGACGTTGTCCTCGATGAACTGTCGCGCCCGGGCCAGCGGTGACGTAGAACGCCTCCTTGCTGCGGAAGTCGTCGAAGCTGCCGTCACCGGTCTGGAAGAACTCGCACCCGCCGGCACCGGCCATGTACGATCCCCAGACATCCCAGACGCGGAACTCGGTCATCGTCGTCTGCGAGGTCCAGGGTTCATCGAGGCTCACGACCCACCGGTGGCCGTTCGGCATGCGATGCGTTCCGCCACTGAGGACCTTCGCGTGCTCGTCGCGGTCTGGCCCCACTGGATCTCGGGCCCGGTCAGGCTCAGGTGCCCGAGCAACGGGGCGTAGATCCAGTCGTTGCTCGAATCGCCGTTGTGCACGGTGATGTTGTCCTTGTAGTACGCCAGCTGACGGAGGTAGTCGGACGAGTCCTTTCGCTGCTGCGTGGTATTGGCCGCCCCGTACGTGCTACGCGTCGCTCATCCGTTCTCTTCGCCGATGTTCCAGGTGATGGCCAGGTGATAGCCGAACCGGGCGATCAGCTTCGCGATAGTAGATCTTGCGGCTGGGGGCGAATCCGCCCGCGCTGCCGAGCTCCTTGATCTCGAAGTAGGACTCGTTTTCCGTCTCGCTCAGGACGATGTGCAGCATCATCCCCATGGCGTCCATGTGGGAGAAACCACATCCCACTGGTCGAGCTTGGAGCAGTCGTAGATGGTGTAGTTGTCGGCGCCGGTCCAGGGCCAGGCCTTCTTGCCGTCGCCGTACGCATTCATCGTCAGGAAGTACATGGAGTTGACGCCGAGTCCCGACAGGTAGTTGATCGCGCCGATGATTCCCTTCCCTTGCCGCTCATCCAGGTCGGATCGCTCGTCGACGCCAATCGGCGACATGGGTCGAGTAGTCGAGGTTCGGCGACGTGCCGTCGAAATCGTTGTACTCGAGGAAGGTCTCGGGGATGTTGGATCCGGACTTGAGGAAATAGCTGCCGTTTCGGAAACCTGAGGTAGTGATCGTTGACGTACTCCAGCTTCCCCTTGCCCCGCAGATCGATTCCGCGTCGCCGGCTTGTCCGTCGCGGCGACGACGAAGCTGCCCGTGGTCCCATCGAAGTACCCCGCGCTCGTCCCGCCGGTCGGCTGGGCGGCGATCTTCGCTCCTGAACGAACGAGGCCGCGGTACTGCCACGTGCCCGCGGCGTCCGGGACAGAACTTCACCCGCCGCTTGTTGCCGGAGGTCGAGCCGGTCTCACCGGCTGTTGCCGTCGGCGGCGTAATAGCCCGGAACCTTGTAGGTCTGCCCGGAAGGACCCGTGAAGGTCACGTCCAGCCGGTAATCGGTGAACGGGTTGGGCGTCGCGGTTTTCCGAAGACTGCGGTCCATCGAAGGTCACCGAGACCGCGCCACTGTTTCAATTCGCCGGAAATCCTGGCCTGCCGCCGATGCGGACGCGCGTCGGACCAGCAGAGCACCGTGAGAAGGCGAGAGACGAGAGAATCGATCGGCACACGCATGTCGGTGATGCTAGGAGGCGACGTCATCGGCCGCGATGGGGCGGAAACCCTCTACCGCTCGTCAGGGGCAGGCGGCTGCGAGGCCTCCGTCGCGCGATCCCACTTTGTGATGGATCTCCGTCCGCCCACGTCCCCCCGAGCCTGCCGCATTCCGTGACCCGCACGAGCCAGGCAGAGCGCCCCGCCGAGCACGGGAACGGCCGCATCGCTCGCGCTCGGGCCATTGGGATCGCTCGCGACGCAGACGGGCGAGGGAGGATCCAGGTTGCCGGCGGCGGCACGAAGCGCGGTCAGGCTGCCGCGGACTCACGCCGTACGTCCCCGCCTGGTGCAGGCTTCGTCCAAGTCCAGAAGGCCTTGTCCGCGGCGATCCTGAGCCCGGCGACCGCCGGCATCGGTCCGGAGCCGGTCGCGCAGACGAGGCGCGGCTTCGTGGCGCTCGCCGCGCCGCCGAGGTTCGTCACGTCTTCGCGGACGTCGTAGAGGCCCGGGACCGTGTACGTCCAGACCACGGACGAGCCGGTCGCGTCCGAAGGCCCGTCGTTCTGGACGTCCCACGCCCAGCCGGTCGGTCCGTTGATCGACCGGTCGGTGAAGGTCACGGCGAGCGGCGCCGGTCCCGCGAGAGGGGACGCGTGCAGTCCACGACGGGAAGGAGGGCCGGCTGCTTCACGATCGTGAACGTGGGTCGCGGATCCCGCCGAGATCGTCGAGAAACGTCGCGTCGAGTCGGTGTGCCGTTGACGTCGAGACGAGCGAGCTGAGCATCGTTCAGATTGACGAGCATCGCCGGGTGGTTGAGCGAGCCCGCCCAGGCCTGGCCGGAGCTGCCCGCGACGGTGATGACTCGCCCCCACGCGGCTGAGGACCGAGGACCGGTTTTCGTACGCACCGTTTCCGAGGGCCGTCCGTCCCCGCCGTCCTCGACGTTCGACGGTCGAACGTCGAAGCCAGGCCGTAATGAGAGTCGATCAGGAAGGACCGCTCGTAGGAGTGGCTCGTGTCCTCCGAGCACGAGGTCCACCCCGCGCGCCTCGAGGAGCGGGAGGACGTTCTGTCGCGATCTCCTTGAGCTCGATCTCGGTGTCCGAGTCGTGGGACCCCTTCGAGTACGGCGGGTGGTGCCAGAAGGCGACGATCCAGTCCAGACTCGTCGCCTGGGAGGTCGCTGCTGAAGCCAGGTCAGCATCGCGCTCCTGGCGTTCGGCTGGACTTCGGTACGAGTCGAGACAGATGAAGCGCACGTTCGCGTAGTCGAAGGCGTAGTACGCCCGGTGCTGGAAGGCGAGCCGCCCGCCTCGCCGTTTTTCGGCAGAGTGAAGATGTCGTAGTACGGGTCCCGATTGCGTCGCCGAGTCCGCGCTGTGGCCGTCATGGTTTCCGTAGGTCGGCCAGAGCGGCACGCGTGCGGAGCCGTCCGCGGATACATGTTGAAGACCGCGGCCTGGTACTCGAGGTCCGTTCCGTCCACGTACGCGTTGTCCCCCAACATGAGCCACACGTCGGTGCCTCGTGATCCCGTGAAGGCGAGATACGCGTCGCGCAACCGTGCCGCGTCGGCGTCCGCCGTCCCGAGTCTCCGAGACCCACGTCCGGAAGGCCTTCGGGGTCCCTGCGGGGGCGGCGTCACGAACGTAGTGGCCGGCGTCGCCCCGCGAGCGTCGCCGTCGTCGAGCCGACGCTGTAGAAGTAGCGCGTGCCCGGCGAGAGCCCGAGACCGTGACGACGTGATCGGTCGCGAGCGCCGGGTCCGTCGCTGAGGATCCGAGGCTTCCCGGCGCTGGACCGTAACGCACGACGCTGTTCGTCGCGACGTCCGTCCGCCAGCGGACGACGAGCGAGGACGGTGCGGCGCGCTGCAGGTACGGTCCGCGCTGGAGACCGCGGCAGCCGCCTGGGGCGAGCCGGGCGTCGGCGGAGGGGGAGTGCCTTCGCCGGCGCGGGAGCCGCGGGGAGCCCGGCTGCCCGCGCGTCGGCGTCGCGCGCGAGGCGCCAGTCGGGAGGAGCGGCTCCTCGTCCGAAGCGGCCGAGAGCGCCGCGTACCAGAAGAGCATCGCGGTCCGCGGATCCCCCCTTCCGACGCCGCACGGCGCGCAGAGCCCATCGCCCGCGCATCGTGCAGGTTCTTCCTGAGGTAGAGATCCAGCTCGTGCGCGGCCTCGACCGGGAGGCCCTCGTCGAGGAGGGAGGTGGCCGCGTCCGAAGTGGACGACGGCCAACGCCAGGATCGATGGCCGCCGCTCGATCGTAGTCCGCCGCGGCCGCCACCCAGTCGCCGTGGATCCGGTACAGCTCGGCGCGCCGCACGAGCAGCTCGGCGTCCCGCGGCGCGGCGGTGATCCTCGCGTTCACCGCAGCGATGCGGTCCGCGAATTCCGCGTGGCCAGACGCGGAGCCATGGACGAGGGCGAGGATCGCGAACGGGAGAAGGCGGCGGAGGCGGTGCGTCATGGGCAACATCCGCTCGCAAGTACCGGGCCACCGTCACATGCGCAACTGAATTCTTGACCGTATCCGGCCTTGAATGGTATCTACGGCGGGACATGGCGCCGACCGACCAGAACGACCGCTACGATCCGGTCGCGGGCCGTCCCACCCTCATCCTGGGCGGGCACGATTTTCACTCGATCACCGAGGCCGTGGCGCGGCCCGGTCGAAGGGAAGACGCCGCTCGCGTGGTGGTTCTTCTTCCTCCCTTCGCTGGCGCTCCTGGGCCTCCTGGGCGTCGCGGTCTCCTGGCTCTTTTGGGAAGGGATCGGAATCTGGGGCCTGAACGTCCCTGTCGGCTGGGCCTGGGACATCACGAACTTCGTCTTCTGGGTCGGCATCGGTCACGCCGGCACGCTGATCTCGGCGATCCTCTTCCTGTTCCGGCAGAAATGGCGAACGTCGATCAACCGCTCGGCCGAGGCGATGACGATCTTCGCCGTCATGTGCGCCCTGATCTTCCCGGGCATCCACGTCGGCCGGGTGTGGGTCGCCTACTTCATGTTCCCGATTCCCGAACCAGATGGGGATGTGGCCCGAACTTCAGGAGCCCGCTCCTCTGGGACGTCTTCGCGGTGAGCATCTACGGCACGGTGTCCGCTCCTGTTCTGGTACGTCGGGCTGATCCCGGACCTGCGCCACGATGCGCGATCGCGCGCAAGACCGCGATCCGCCAGCGGGTGTACGGCTTCTTCGCGCTGGGTTGGCGCGGCTCGAACCGGCACTGGCAGCACTACGAGGTCGCCTACCTGACGCTGGCGGGCCTGGCGACGCCGCTCGTTCTTTCCGTGCACTCGATCGTTTCGATGGACTTCGCGGTCTCGCAGATCCCGGGCTGGCACACGACGATCTTCCCGCCGTACTTCGTCGCGGGGGCGATCTTCTCCGGCTTCGCGATGGTGATCACGCTGATGGTCATCTGCCGCAGCGCGTTCGGCTCGACCGAGATCATCACGCTGCGGCACTTCGACTACATGGCGAAGATCATCCTCGTCACCGGGAACGATGGTCGGCTACGCGTACGGGATGGAGTTCTTCATCGCCTGGTACAGCGGCAACCCGTACGAGATGTTCACGTTCATCAACCGCGCGACCGGACCGTACGCCTGGGCGTACTGGACGATGATCAGCTGCAACGTGCATCAGCCCCCAGGTCTTCTGGTTCAAGAAGGCGCGCACGAGCATCCCGATCCTGTTCGTGATGTCGATCTTCGTCAACATCGGCATGTGGTTCGAGCGGTTCGTGATCATCGTGACGTCGCTGCACCGCGACTTCCTGCCTTCCTCGTGGAGCTACTTCCGCCCGACCGTGTGGGACGTCTCGTGCCTTCTCGGGAGCTTCGGCCTGTTCTTCACGATGTTCTGCCTGTTCGTCCGGTTCCTTCCGATGGTGGCGACCGCCGAGGTCGAAGACGGTGCTGCCGCAGGCGGATCCGCATGCGCATCCGCCTCCCGAGCGCACCCGCTGCGGGCGGAACGACTTCGCCGAAGAGGGGGCGCACTGATGGCCACCTTCGGCGCGTTCTCGGCCAGTTCGCGACGCCGGCGGACCTCTACCGCGCGTGCGAGCGCGTTCGCGATGCCGGCTACACGCGCTGGGACGCGCACTCGCCATTTCCGGTGCACGGCTTGGAAGGCGCGATGGGCATGCGGCGCTCGCGCCTCCCTGGATCATCCTCGTCCTCGGGTTGGGCGGCGCGGCGACCGGATTCGCTCTCCAGACCTGGGTGCACACGCGGCGTATCCGCTGACGATCAGCGGCAAGCCCCACTTCGCCTGGCCGGCCTACGTCCCGATCACGTTCGAGCTGGGCGTCCTGGGCGGAGCGCTCGGCGCGGTCTTCGGAATGCTCGGACTCTCGCAGCTCCCGAGACACCATCACCCACTGTTCGACTCTGCGCGATTCGGGCGGTTCTCCGACGACGCGTTTTTCATCTCGATCGAGGCCGACGACCCGAGAGTTCGACGCCGTCGCCACGAGGCGCCTTCTGAAGGGGCCGGGGCGTCCCACGTCGAGCTCGTGGAGGACCGCGCCGTGAGCCACGATGCCGCCGCGTCCGCGCTGCGCGCCGGAGCAGGTCACGATCCCGCGCGGGCACGCGCTCTCGCGGAATTCCCTGGATCGGCGGCGGCGGTCGGTGGCGCTCGGGCTGGTCGCTGTCCTTCGCCCTCCGTTCGGGGACCCTAAGCAGTTCGCTTTCTCGTGGCTCTTCGCCTTTCTTTTCTTCCTGTCGTTGGCGCTGGGCGCCCTCTACTTCGTTCTCATCCACTTCGCGACCCAGGCGGGGTGGGGGATCGTCGTCCGCCGCCTGGCCGAGAACACGATGGGGACGCTTCCGCTCTTCGCCCTCCTGCTCGTGCCGGTGCTGCTCGGGATGACCGATCTGTTCCCCTGGGTCCACGGGGTCGCGGAGGGGAAGGATCACGTGCTCGTCGGGAAGGCGCCGTACCTGAACACGCGGTTTTTCGTGGTGCGGGCGGTCACCTATTTCGCCGCTTGGTCGGCGATCGCGCTCTTCTATTTCAGGCGCTCGCGGGCACAGGATGCGACCGGGGACAGGACGATCTCGACGGTGCTGAAGACGGGTCTCCGGCCCCGCAATCATCGTGCTGGCGCTCACGCAGACGTTTGCCGCCGTGGACTGGATCATGGGGCTCGATCCGTACTGGTACTCGACGATCTTCGGGGTTTACTGGTTCGCCGGCTCGTTCGTCAGCTTCTTCGCCCTGGTGACGTTGATGGTGGTGCTGCTCCGCCGGAACGGCCTGATGACCGACGTCGTGGGCCTGGAGCATTTCCACGACCTCGGCAAGCTCCTCTTCGCGTTCACCGTCTTTTGGGCGTACATCGGGTTTTCCCAGTACTTCCTGATCTGGTACGGGAACATCCCCGAGGAGACGATCATTCTTCCGGCACCGGCTCGTGGGCTCGTGGAGCGCGGTGTCGTTCCTCCTCGCGGCGGGACATTTCGTCGTTCCGTTCTTTTTCTTCATGCCGCGGACGATCAAGCGGAAGCCCGCGCTCCTCGCAGTCGGGGCGGCCTGGATGCTGCTGATGCACGCCGTCGATATCTATTGGCTGGTCATGCCGTTGATGCACCCCGAGGGGGTCTCGATCGCGTGGCTCGACGTTTTCGCCTTCCTTGCCGTGGGCGGGGTGTTCGTCGGCGCTTTGGGTTGGATGATGCTGGGCTCGCCGCTGGTCCCGGTGCGCGACCCCCGGCTTCCGGAATCGCTGTCCTTCGAGAACTTCTGATGTAAAGTCGTCTCTTTGCCCCGGGTCGGAGGATCCGAAGGAGAACGTCATGCGAGTCTTGAGGTCACGCGATCGTCGTGGTTTTCGCCTGCGGAGCGGCGGCGGCGGCCACGATCACCGGTACGGTCACCTACGACGGCAAGGTCCCGAACTTGAAGCCGATCGACATGGGCGCCGATGCGGCCTGCGCCAAGATGCATGGGACGACGCCGCAACCGTCCGACGTCCTCGTGCTCGGGTCCGGGCAACACGATGGCGAACATCATGGTCAGCGTGGCTTCGGGGCTCCCGGCCGGGAAGACCTTTCCCGCGCCGAAGGATCCGGTCGTCATGGATCAGAAGGGCTGCCACTACTCCCCGCACGTTTTCGGGCTGATGGTCGGACAGCCGTTCAAGGTGCTTGAACTCCGACGGGATCCTGCACAACGTGCACGCGCTCCCGAAGGTCAATGCCCAGTTCAACATGGCGATGCCGCCGACCGTGAAAGAATCCACCAAGTCGTTCGGCAAGGCCGAGGGGATGTTCATGATCAAGTGCGACGTCCATCCCTGGATGAGCTCCTACGCCGGGGTCTTCACCGCATCCGTATCTTCTCGGTCGACCGGAGACCGACGGCAAGTTCACGATCTCCGGGCTCGACGCTGGCACCTACCAGCTCGAGGCGTGGCACGAGAAGCTCGGCGTCCAGAAGGCCACCGTCACGGTGACGGGCAGCGAGACCAAGTCGGTCAATTTCAAGTTCAGCGCCCCCGCCGCGAAGTAGCGGCCGGGGAGTCTCGCAAGCGGGGGTAAGGATGGGTCCCACGGAAACCACGATCGGGAGGGTGCGCACGCGGCTGCCACGAGCACGGCTCCCATCACGAGGAGCTGTCGTTCTGGCGGAAGTACATCTTCTCGACCGATCACAAGACGATCGGGATCCAGTACGCCGATCACCGGGCTGCTGTTCCTGCTTGTTCGGCTTCTGCCTGATGATGCTGATGCGCTGGCAGCTGGCCTTCCCGGGCGCGCGCTCCCGCTGATCGGCAAGTTGTTCGGCGAGGCGCGGATGCCGGGCGGAACGATGCTCCCGACCTTCTACAACGAGCTCGGGGCGATGCACGGCACCATCATGGTCTTCCTGGGCGTCGTGCCTCTGGCGGTCGGGGGTTTCGGCAACTTCGTGCTCCCGCTGCAGATCGGGGCGCCGGACATGTCGTTCCCGCGCATCAACATGGCCAGCTACTGGTTCTTCTTCCTGGGCGGCGTCACGATGCTGCTCAGCTTCCTCGTTCCCGGCGGCGCGGCGTCAGTCGGGCTGGACCTCCTACACGCCGCTGGCCGACATCGCCGGGCAGCGGACAGACCGTCTGGATCATCGGCATGGTCTGTCCTGATCACCTCGTCGCTTCTGGGCGCGGTCAACTTCATCACGACGACGATCCAGCTGCGGGCGAAGGGGCTGACCTTCTTCCGATGCCCCTTCTTCGTGTGGACCCAGTTCGTGACCGCGTTCCTCCTGCTCCTGGCCTTCCCGCCGCTCGAGGCGGCCGCGGTGTCTGCAGCTCATGGACCGCGTCGCGGGCACCAGCTTCTTCCTGCCGACCGGGCTCGTCGTCAGCGGTCAGGCCCTCCAGGTCTCGGGCGGCGGCAACCCGCTCCTCTGGCAGCACCTGTTCTGGTTCCTGGCGCACCCGGAGGTCTACGTCCTGATCCTTCCGGCGATGGGGATCGTGGCGGAGATCATCGCGAACAACACGCGGAAGCCGCTCTTCGGCTACCGCACGATGGTCTACTCGTTGATCTTCCTGGGCTTCATGTCGTTCATCGTCTGGGCGCACCACATGTTCATGACCGGCATGGGAACGACGATGGCGGCGTTCTTCCAGACGACGACGATGATCATCTCGATCCCGTCGGTCGCCATCCTGACCTCGCTCATCATTTCGCTGTGGGGCGGGTCGATCCGCTTCAACACGCCGATGCTGTTCGCGCTGGCGTTCCTTCCGATGTTCGGCATCGGCGGGCTGACCGGGCTGCCGCTGGGCCTGAACATCACCGACATCCCGCTGCACGACACGTACTACGTCATCGCCCACTTCCACTACGTCGTGGCGCCGGGAACGATCTTCGCGCTGTTCGCCGGGATCTACTACTGGTACCCGAAGGCGACCGGGCGCGTCGATGAGCGAGACCCTCGGGCGATGGCATTTCTGGCCGTCGCTCATCTGCATGAACGGCATCTTCATGCCGATGTTCATCACCGGGCCTCGCCGGGATGTCGCGCCGGCTGGCCGACGGCGGCGCGACCTACGCGTTCACCAAGCCGGTGCTCCACTACAACCAGGTGTCGTCGTACTTCGCGTGGGCTCTGGCCCTCGCGCAGATCCCGTTCATCTTCAACTTCTTCTGGAGCCTGAAGCACGGCGCCAAGTCCGAGGCCAACCACTGGCAGGCGACGACGCTCGAGTGGTCCGCCGCCGGCTCGCCGCCCGGACACGGCAACTTCAAGGAGCTGCCCGTCGTCTACCGCGGGCCGTACGAGTACAGCGTCCCGGGCTCCGCCGAGGACTTCGTCCCGCAGAACGACGAGGGCCGAAAGCGTGAGCGACATGGAGATTCCCTACACCGTCGCCGCGCGGCCGGACACCGGCCTCAACAACGGCAAGATCGGCATCTGGCTGTTCCTCGCCTCCGAGGTGATGCTCTTCGGCGCGCTGTTCGCGACCTACATCCTGCTGCGCACCGGCGCGGCCGAGTGGCCGCACGGCTCGCACTATCTGAACGTCCCGCTCGCCACGCTCAACACGATCGTGCTGATCAGCTCGTCGGTCACGATGGTCGATGGCGTGGGCGTCGCTGAAGCGCGACCAGTTCGCGCAAGTTCCGGCTGTACATGGCGGCGACCGTCCTGCTTCGGCGCGGTCTTCCTCGTGGTCAAGTACTTCGAGTACTCGGCGAAGTTCCAGCCACGGCTACTTTCCGCGCACGAACACCTTCCTCGCGATCTACTTCACGATGACCGGCCTGCACATGCTGCACGTCATCGGCGGCATGGCGATCAACGCCTACTTCTGGGGGCCGGGCGCCAAGCTCTGGAAGACCGACAAGGAGCACTTCGCCAACCGGGTCGAGAACTCGGGCCTGCTTCTGGCACTTCGTCGACCTGGTTTGGATCTTCCTGTTCCCGGTGCTCTACCTTCTGTAGGAGCGACGATGGAGCGCCGCGCATTCCGCCGAGACTCGACAAGCACGTCCGGGCGCTACATCCTCGTCTTCGTGTCCCTCGATGGTGCTGACGCTCGATGACGGTGGCGGTCTGGACGCATCCATCTGCCGGTGCACCAGGCGATCGCGGTCGCGCTCGTCGATCGCGACGGTCGAAGGGCTCCGCTCGTCGCCTGCTACTTCATGCACCTGATCTCGGAGAAGAAGCTCATCCTCTGGGTCATGGCGCTCACCGTCGTGTTTTTCATCGTCCTCTTGCTCGTCCCGGTGTTCACCGTCGCGGACCGGATCGGGGCCTGACCCATGTCGCTGCGGGCGTTCCACGTGCTGTTCATCTCCGGCGTCGGTCCTTCTGGCGCTGGGCTTGGGCGCGTGGTGCCTTCCCGCCCATCCCGCGCTCGGCGCCGCGGCGGCGTCGTCGTCGCGCTGGCGCTCGTCGCCTACGAAACCTGGTTCCTCCGCAAGACGACGGAAGCATGCCATGACGGCCGCCTCGCATGCTCGCCTGCGCGTCCTGCTTCGGCGCCAACGTCGATTCCCCGCTCGTGGACGGCGCGAAGTCGGGGGTGTGGCTTCTGCTGTCGGTCACGCTCGGCGTCCAGGGCGCGATTCGCGGCGTTCTTCATCCAACTGTGGCGGCGCGCCAAGCGCGCGCGCACGACGAGGAGATCGCGGCCGAGTGGTCCGATCTCCAACGGAGCGTCGGACCGAGCCATGAACGGACCCTTGGGACTTCCGGTAGCGGCGTCGGCTCACGCGGCCGAGGTGGACCACACGATGGTCCTCGTCCACATCCTGATGGCGGTGCTGTTCGTCGGATGGATGCGGATTCTTCCTGTTCGCGCTGTACCGCTTCCGCCGCAAGAGCAATCCGGTCGCCGACTACAAGGGCGTGACCAGCCACACGTCGACGCTATCTCGAGGATCGGTGTCGCGATCGTCGAAGTCGATGCCTGCTCGTCGGCTTCTCGGTCCCGCTCTGGGCCAAGCGCGTCGACGCGTTCCCGCGGAGAGCGACGCGGTCGTCGTGCGCGTCGTCGGCGAGCAGTTCGCCTGGAACATCCACTACCCCGGCCCCGACGGGAAGTTCCGGAAAGACCGACATCAAGCTGATCGATCTTGCAGACGAACCCGCTGGGACTCGATCGCGCCGATCCCGACGCCAAGGACGACATCACGACGGTGAACCAGCTCCACCTCCCGGTGGGCGAAGCCGGCGATCGTCCACCTGTCGAGCAAGGACGTCATCCACAGCTTCAACCTCACCGAGTTCCGCGTGAAGCAGGACGCGATCTCCGGGCGTGATGATCCCCTCGTGGTTCGTGCCGACGATCACGACCGGACGACATGCGCAAGAAGCTCGGGCAGACGACGACTTCGTCTACGAGATCGCCTGCGCGCAGCTGTGCGGCCTGGGGCACTACTCGATGCGCGGCTACGTCACGATCGACACGCCCGAAGCTTCCAGACCTGGCTCGACGAGGGAAGGCAAGAAGCTCAACAGCGAAGACGCCGCCTGGAACTAGAGGGGACACTCCCAAGGGGCACACTCCTCTTTTGCACCTGTAACCCAACCACGGCGGAGACGCTCGCGGCAGCCTCTCCCGCGCGTTCCGGCCGAATCCGGCCCTAACAGCGGGAACTCCCCGAGACGCTTCCTGTCAGAGGAATCGTCAACCCTCGAAGGAGACCGCCATGAGAACGTTCCCGCTGCTGATCTTAATCGCCGCCGTCCCTGCCGCTCAGGCCATGACCGTAGACGCCACCAAGGCCCGCATCGTCGGCGTCACCGCTCCACCCGGACCGCGCGGAAGTCGTCCGCGAGGTCACGGCTGACGCGTCCCGTCGGGGCGCCTCGATTGTCCAGTTCAAGGACATCCCCGCGACCGCCGAGCTCGACCTCCGCTGCGCGTCACCGCGAAGGGCGTCCCCGCCGTCCTTGGGGCGGTCACGATCCGGATGCGCGCCGATCGCCCGAAGGAAGCGCCCGAGCAGATCGCTCTGCGCGAGTGGTCAAGCGCCTCGAAGAGAGCTTCGGCCAAGCTCGCAGTCCCAGGACCGCGCCTCGGCCGAGCTGCGCGAATTCCCGGAAGTGCGTTGCGCGCCTCGACTGCGCGCAGCGGTCACTCCGAAGAGATCGGGGCGGGGGAGTCCGATCCCCAAGGCGCGTCGATCGCGGCCGTCTACGACCATCGCGCAGCGCAAGCTGAAATCGAGCTCAGGAGAATCCGACCTCACCCGCAGCGACGCCGCCGCCAAGCTCACCGCTGATCCGGAGATCGCCCGGTGGCGTGGCTTGTCCCGCCGCACCCGCCGCCGGATCGATCTCGCTCGCGCATCGCCGACACGCCGAGATCGACGCGCCAAGCAGGCCGGCCCGCCGACCCTGCGCCTCGTCGTACCTGTACGCCGGCGCGGTCGTGGACCCCGCGCCTGCCGGGCTCACCCTCGACCCCGCCAGCGGTGGTAGATCGCGCTCGTTTCCCGAGCGGTCGTCCGCCAGGGGACTGGGGAGGACTGGAACGGTCGCGCCGCAGCCTCCTCGACCGCCGCGCCCCGCATCGCGGCGTCGCGCCGCCCGGAGCTGGAGGTGCCTCCTGCCTGCGGCCATGCCTGCAGGAGAGGGACCGCAAGACCGCGGTAGGCGGGATCGCGTCTGAGCCCCCCGGCCGCCGCCCGGCTCTGCCAAACGGCCTGCCCCATGGCTCCGGGCGTCCAGGCCTTCGACGCACCCCGAGAAAGAAGACGCGCCGAGATCGCGCAGGCCGAGATCGTCCGCTCCGCCTACAACGTCGCCTTCGAGGTCCCGGGCAAGCCCGACGTCCCCGCCGACGGCAGCCGACCACCGCATCGTGCTGCGCCAGGAATCCCTCCCCGGCACGTCTGACCTACCGCGCCGCGCCCTCCGCTCGAGGAAGCGGCGTTCCTCACCTCGGTCGTCCGAGCCCCGGCGCAATACCCGCTGCTGGCAGGCGCGATGCGCGTGCTAGCCGGCGGCGCCTACCTGGGCGTTTACGGCGTCCCGGAGACCGCCCCGGGCGCGGAGCGACGCTTCCGTTCGGCCGCGACAACCGCATCAAGATCGCGCGCGTCGAGCAGCCCGAGGTCCGCAGCCTCGAAGGGCTCGCCAACCGCACCAACCAGGTCGCGCACCAGTCGAGGACGACCGTCGGGGGGCCTCCGCGACCGCGCGGTGACCGTCGTCGTCCAGGACCGCCCCGTCTCGAACAGGCGCATCGTTGTCGAGATGGAAGGCCACGACCGCCGACCACGCCCAGCACGACGCGCTGGCGTCATCTCCTGGAAAACTCACGCATGGCACTGCACGAAAAGAAGAACGTCGTACTGGCTTGCACGGTGCGTTACCCCCAAAGAGATGCTGGTGGCGGGCTTGGGTAGGAGGCGCGTAACGTCCGCCACCTGTCGGGCCCGACCTCGATCAGGCACGCCAGAAGGGCTGCGGCCAGGAATACGGTACGAGCAGGAAGCGCGTAGCGTTGGGCGACCCCTCCATCCAGGGGAGCGATACTCTGCTCATCATCAACAGCAAGGCGAGCGAGGGCACCGAGCAGCAGCACGGATCTCGCGGCGCCGGCGGCGGAGCGCCGGACCGATGCCGACGAGCGCGAGCAGGATCACGGGGCTGTTGCGCAGCAGCACCGTGCTTCAGGTCGAGAAGAAGTCCGCGCAACCCTTCGACGACCGGCCGGTCGAAATCATCGCGGCAGCTGAGGCCGGCGTCTCCCGCGCCGGACTGCTCGTAGATGAAGTCGGTCGTAGCCGGTCGTAGTGGGGAGCCGAACATGTAGGCGTTCAGGGCCAGGAACGGCGCGATCCCGATGGCGACACCCGCCACCCACGCGGCGAGCGTGGGCGCAAGGCGGCATCGGCCCGCTCGAGCGCGAGGCCGCAAGCGCAGGCGAGCCAGAACACGCCGTTCGTGAGCTTCGCCCACAGCGCAAGGCCGCCCAGCAGACCGCAGGAGAACGCCCGCCCGCCGAGCCAGGCCAGGATCGCTGGCCGGGACGATCACCGTGGAGAAGACGTCCGCGGAGTAGGTTGTAGGCGAATTGCGGCACGACGCTGAGCACGGCGATAAGCCAGGGTGGCCGCGAGCGCGACCCCTCTGCGCGCGAGAAGCGCGAGGCGATGGCTCGGGCCCAGGACCAGCGCCGCCGCGAGCTGGATGACGTTGAAGAGAAGCGCCCCCGGGGGCCCCCACGCCCACAAGAACGGAAGCGAGACCAACGGCATCAGAGCACGGGGTGCTTCGGATACCACGCCCCGTCCCGGCCGATGGCGAACCGCCGCGAGTGGGTCACCGCGTCGTCGAGAAGCTGGTTGTTCAGGCGCAGGTCGCCGTCGAAGAGAAGTCGAGTGCCCGATCGTCAGATAGTAGGGGCGTCGCCGCTGAGGTAGCCGACCGAGTTGGAGTCCAGCGGCTGGTAGCGCACGGCCACCAGCGCGCCCACGAACAGGAGATAGCCAAGCGCGGAGAGCGTCCAGAATGTGAGCGCGCGCGTGCGCGGGCCGGCTCGCCGCCGTGGCCTCGCCCGCGGCGTGTAGGCAATTCGCTCACCCGTTCCACCTCGACGAACATAGGCGGCGAGACGCGGCCCGGTCAAGCGCCCTAGCTCGTCGCCCACCCTAGCGAAAGCGGTCCAGACGCCGGTCGTCGAAACCATCCAGGCGCAGCGGCACCGACGGCAAGATCCACCCGCCTCCCCACAGGTACGCAGGGTGCACGCGCCGGCGCGAGATCAGGTCGTAGACGATTCCGACCACGACGAACAGAGAACGACAGGCCGAAGAACACCGGCGGCCCGAGACCGAGCACGCCGGGTAGGCGAGCGATCGCCGCCGTGATCAACGAGATATAGGCCAAGAGCATCAGCCGCTTGTGCCAATCCCGATCCCTGCGCTTGAGGAACGCCGCGGTCACCAGCGTCGAGAAGACGACCATGTCGAAGAAGGGGATCGCCATGAACGTTAGGGAGTCGGTCCCGGGAGGAGCGCTGCCACGGCGGGCGGCCGCAATGGCCGCGCTCACGCCCCACCACGACCATGACGGCGGCCAGCACGACGCCGGCGATCCCGAGCCGCCGGTGCACCGCCACCCGGCGCGTCGCGACGAGCGAGGTCTGCACGATGAACAATACGACCCATCCCGTGAACAGCACCGCATGGACGTGGAAGATCGGCGTGAACGGCCCGCCGCCGAAGGTGTGGGTCGGCCCGCCTCTGAACAACGTGAAGTAGTACGTCGGGCCGAACCCGAACAGCACGGTCAGCGCAAGCGCGATGGCCATGCCGAGATAGAACGGTCGATCGCGCGTCGCGGCCGGTCGAGCCGCCAAGGCCGAATCCATCGGCACATTCTACTCCCGCCCGGGCTTACCTCGTTCGACTTTCGGCACTGCGGTGATCTTCTCGACGCGATGCGTAACGTGTGGGCGGACGCGAAAGCGCAGTTCGACTAGCCGAAGATCTTGGGCGTCGGCATGCTCGACCGGATGGCCTCGAGTCGCGCGCAGGTGACGCGCTCGGATCCCGTTCTTCCGGCAGTAGGACTCGACCGCCTTCACCACCATTCCGCGGACGAACGCGGGGACGCGCTTCATGCGCTCCCGCGCGTCGTCGTCCCACGTCAGCTCGAGCGCGGCGGGCTGCCCGTACTCGACCTTGGAGATCGTCAGCAGCGCGGAGAGCCCGCGAACCGGCCGGGGACGTGCGTGCAGAGCGGGTCCTCGGCCATGACGTCGCCGGTCGCGCCGTAGGCGCGTGCGCGGCAGCCGCCGCACAGCCGTGTTGAGCTCGCAGGCGCCGCACCGGCCGCCCAGCGAGGCGCGCCTGTCGGATCGCCACGAACGGCTCCGAAGTCGGCCCAGACGGCGGCGAGGCTCTCCTCGCGCAGATTGCCGCCGAAGACCGGAAGGTACGGGCAGGGGGTGACGTCGCCGTTCGGGCGGATGCCGAGGTAGTGCGTGCCCGCCGGACAGCCCGCCGGCCCCGCCGGTGTAGCGTCTTCAGGAAGGGCGACGCCGGTTCCCGCTCGAAGAGCGTCTTGACGTAGTGCGGCGCGCACTTGGCGTTGACGAGCATCTTCCCGGCGTACGCGCGCTGGATGGTGCGCGAGGTCCGCGAGCACGCGCGTCGTACTGTTCGGGCGAGATGTCCGAGACGAACGCGCCGCGCCCCGTCGGGACGAGGAAGTACAGGTTCCAGACCTTGGCGCCGAGCTCCGTGGGCGAACTCGGCGATCGCCGCCAGCTCGTCCGACGTTGTGCGCGCCGACCGTCGTCTGGACGATGAACGGGAGGCCGGCCGTCGCGCAGGATCCGGCGCGCCCTCGACGGTGTTCCGCCAGGCCCCGACACGCGCCGGAAGCGGTCGTGCCGGTCGGGATCCAGAGCGTCGAGCGACAGCGACAGGCCGCGCACGCCTTCCTTGCGAGGAGCGCCGAGAGCGTTCGGCGTGATCTTCACGCCGTTGGTCCCGACGACGACCCAGAGCCCCGTGGCGCTCGCGTAGCGCGACGATCTCCAGGATGTCCCGGCGCAGCAGCGGCTCGCCGCCGGTCAGGATCGTGACCGCTTCGGGAGCGAACGCCGCGATGTCGTCGACGACCTTGAAGCACTGCGCGGTCGTCAGCTCGCTGCGGTCGGAGAAAGCCGGGTCCTCGACGAGCGGCTTCCCGCCCGCGTCGAGGTAGCAGTGCTCGCAGGCGAGATTGCAGCGGTAGGTCAGGTTCCAGGAGACGACGTAGGGCGCGCGAAGGCCTCTGCGCGTTCCATCGTGCAGTTCACATCCCGAAGCGCGACTTGGCCTCGTCGAGCACGGCGACGGTGATCTCCTCGTGCCCGCTCTCCTTGGCGAACTTCTCGATCCCGGTCTTCGCCATCGGCCGGACGAAGTCCGGGATCGGCCTGCATCCGCGCCGAGGCCTCCGCCGTCCACCGGATCCCGTCGTCGGCGGCATCGGCGGGTCTGCTCCGCCGCGGCGACCATTCCCGAGAAGGGACACTTCGGCTTGTCGCCGCGTCGCCGCGTGCCCTCCGGCCCGACCTTGACGCCCAGCGACGACACGAGCTGCGTCTCGAACGGATTCGTCAGCATCGCCATCTCGTAGCCGCAGGCGGGGCAGCCGTAGGTGACGGAGATCGAGCCGCGGTCGGGCGGCGTCACGGTCAAGACCTTCATCGGCTCGTCGCAGGGGACGCACAGGAATTTCATCGCGCCGGTCTCCAGTGGTCTCCGTCGAGCCGGCCGGCAATCGCGGAGAGCGCCCGCGTCGCGGCGGTTTCGGGAGGTCGAGGAACGCCACGCCCCGATCGCAGCGCGAACGCGAGCGCCGGATCGAACGGGACGCGGCCCAGGCAGGGAAGATCGAGGACGATGCCGTCCTTGGCCTCCGGGAACAGCGGCTTGACCTCGCCGCAGTCGGCGCAGAAGTAGCCGCTCATGTTCTCGACGTAGCCGAGCACGGGCATTGTCGGCGCTTGGCCAGCGCAGCGACCGAGCGCGCGACGACGCCACGGGAGACTTCCGAGGGAATCGTGACGAGCACGAACGACGTCTCCGCGCCCGAGATACTCGGCGAACTGGAGCGTCCGCTCGGCTCCCGGCGGCAGGTCGAACAGGAGCACGTCGAGCTTCCCCAGGCGACCGAGGCCAGGACCTCGCCGAGCGCGGCGAACTCCGCGTCGCCCGCCAGGTGTGCGACTCGCCGCGGCTGACGGAGGCGAAATCGAGCGCCTCGGATTCCGGCAGGAACGCGCCGACCGAGAAGACGCCACGCCGTCCCGCGACTTCGGGAGCGCGATCCCATCGACGCCCGGGACCGGCACCGCGCCGCGCAGCCCGGTCATCCGCGCCTGCGTGGGGCCGTTGAAGTCGGCGTCCACGATCGCCACCTTGAGCCCGCGCGACGCCAGCGCGGCCGCGCAGGGCGCGCGTGATCGTGCTCTTCCCGACGCCGCCCTTCCCCGATCCGATCGGCGACCCGGTGGCGCACCTTGGAGAGAGCGCGCGCGATCCGGTCCTTCTGCTCGATGACCTGCTCGAGGATGTTCGAGCCCCCGTCCCCGACGATGTCGTGGTACGACTTCATCGGTGGGCGGCCGCGTCGCGATCGGCCTTGGCCGTCATCGCGATGAACTCCGGGTCGCTCTTCAACGGTGGTGAAGGCGACGTCGTCGCGCGCCTCCTGCATCTCCTTGGCGCGCACGGCGTCGAACTTCTCGTAGACGGTGAAGTGCCGGCGAAGCAGCGACAACGCCTTGTCCTTGTCGCCGAGCTGCGCGTGGATCACCGCGAGGTTGTACGACGCCGGCAGCATGGCCTCGTACCGCAGGGCGATCGGCGCGCGCCTCGTCCGGCCGTCCCAGCTCGACGAAGTAGGTCGCCGCGAAGATCTGGTTGTACTCGTCGTCGGGGTCGAGCGCGATCGCCTGCTTGACGTAGGCGTGCGCCTTCTGGTGGTCCTTCTCGGAGTTCCAGTAGACGCGCGAGGTTGCGGTAGGTCAGCGGGAGGGGAAGGCGTCGAGCGATCGCTGGAAGAGCGCGAGCCCCTCGGCGAACCGCCCGTCGTGGATCGTCATCTTGCCCGAGCCCGTGCAGCGCGACCGCGCGGGAGATCGGGTCGGCGGCGCATCGCGAGGACGCGGTCGAACGTGGCGCGCGCCTCGACCCAGTCGCCGATCTCGTGGCGGTAGCAGCTCGCCCAGGTAGCGGACCGGCGTCGGGTCGTCGGGGTCGATCCGGCTTGGCCGTCGCGTAGAGGCGCCGCGCGTCGCCGATTTTCCCGTCGCGCTCCGCCGCGAGCCCCGCGTTCATCGTGCGGACGATCTCGAGCGTCGTTGCGCTCGAAAGGTCGGGCAAGCGGCCGTCGAGCGGATTCCCGCGTCGCCGACCTCGACCGGGTGGCCGATCTTCTTGAGGGCCTTCGCGGCCTTCTTGGCGACGTCCGGGACGAGGCAGTGCTGCTCCCAGATCTCCGTCAGCATCGCGCGTGGCCGCGTCGACGTCGTTCTGCCTTGATCTTCGCGTTCGCCGCCTCGAGAGCGCTCTTCGCGGCGTCCTCGCGCTTGTCGAGCTCGGCGTTGAGGATCTTCTCGACGGGGCCGGCGGCTATCGGCTTTCCGTCCGCCTCGACCCGACCGATCTCGGCGGAGTTGCCGTCCACGAGCACGACGCCCGAGCCGACCTCGGGGATCCCGTACTTCTGTCGGACCGGCGCGTTGTCCGGGCGTGACGATGGCCAGCGCGACGCAGCGCGCCGAGAGGACCGGCCAGCGTGCGCGAGGTGAGCAAGCTCGAGCCCTTGGCCTCGGCGGCCGACGACGGGAAACCAGAAGACGCCGAGGGCGCCGCCCGGCACGACCTCGGTCGGGCCGACGACCGTCCACGGGACGTGGTACGCCTCGGACTCGGTCGGGCCGCTTCCGCCGGCCCTCGCCCCGCCGGTTCCGCCTCCGCCTCCGCCGCCGCAGGTGGCGCAGCGTGGGGACGGGGTTGAGGCTGAGGCGAGAGACGATCAGCGCGATCGTCGCGGGCTTCAAAGCGCGAGTCGGGTTCATCGGGATCCTCCGGATCGTACGCGATCGCGGCCGTAGGAGTATAGACGCGACCCGGCGGCGTGGCCTCTACCCGTTACGGAAAATGCTATTGCACCCGCAGCGCGCTGGCGTAAACTCACTGGTGCACGGCTGGCGCCGTGCGGCGGCTCGACGGTCTTGGGCGGATCGGCGAGCCGGAGGGTTGGGGCCCTCAACGCGGTGGCACGCCCGACGAAGGAGGTGATCCATTGAACAGCCTTAGTTCCAGTTCGGTGGAGGTGGCATCCTCGTAGCGGACCTGCTGGCGGGGTAAACCCCACGCCACCAAGACCGAAAGACCGATGGGGCCCCGGTCCGAGGATGGATCGGGGCCCTTTTTATTTTACCGCTCGGGGCTCGTACCAGTACCGCTCGATCTCCCCAGCGCCCTCGGCCTCTTGAACAGGTGAGCCGACGGTCCAGCGCGGGATCGTCGTCAGGTAGTGCCAGTCCCCGTGCTCGTCGAATTTCCGCGTCGAGGCCACCGCCTTGACGCTCCTCAGACCGGGTGAGCCGCTTCCCGTTCTTCGTTCCGACGCGGCGCAGGGCGACGAGGAACGCGACGTCCTCGGCGAGCGCGCAGCGACTCGTCGTAACCGCCGGTCGCCTCGAAGTCCGCGCGGCGGCAGAACACGACGCCCGTATCGAACCGCGTCAGCCAGACCATGGGCACGAACATGGCGAACGTCACCGCGAGGCCGAGCGACCAGCGCTCGAGCGTGCACCCCGTCGCGCCGCCGACGATCCGATCCGACGCGAGCGCCTTCTCGATCGCGTCGAAGGTATCCGGGGTGGATCCGCATGTCGGCATCGACGAAGCCGACGATCTCACCTCGCGCGGCCCGGCCGCCTGCGTTTCGCGCGGCGGCGATGCAGCGCTTCTCGGCGGCGACGACGCGGCACCCGCGCAGCCTCGCGAGCTCCGCGGTGCGGTCGGTCGACGCGTTGTCCGCGACGATGACCTCGACGGCCGCGGCACCGTAGCGCGTACCGCCTGCGCGGCTTCGTCGACCGAGTCGAGCAGCCGGGGCAGGAAACGCTCCTCGTTGTAGGCGGGGATCACGAGCGACAGGCGCGGCGGAGGGTTGTTCGGGGTCATGACATCGGACAGGATTCGACCTGGGAGCGTCGAGGTCAAGTTTGCGCCTTGGCCGCGAGCCTGGCGACGGTGTTGATGCCGCGAAACGTCACCTTGGCTCCCGTCGCCTTCTCGAAGCGCACGTTCGAGAACTTCGACTCGTGCTGTTGGGTCTTGCAGAGCCAGTACACCTCGCGGTCGTGGACCTGGAAGTCGTCGTGTCGTGGTCTTCAGCTCGAATAGAGCCTTTTGTCTCGCCGGCGTCCAGCGGCTGCGCGAGAAACCCGACGCAGTACGCCCCGGCGGAGCGAATCCGCGCCTCGGGGAATGCCTTGTACGCCGCGGAGGGCAACGAGCTCGGGTGCCGTCCGGATGAACGTCTTGACCTCGTACCCCAGGGATTTCTGCAGTGCGGTCTCGATCTTCCGCTCGAGGGCCCCGAGGCTCTTCGACGGCGAGGTGAAGATCACGTTGCCGCTGGCGATGAACGTCTCGACGTCGGCCAAGCCCGAGATCCTCGAAGATCCGCTTCAAGCTTGGCCATCGTCACGGTGTGGCCGCCGACGTTGATCGCTCGAAGGAAGGCGAAGAGTCGCGCCATGGTTTCAGCGCCGCCGGCCGTTGCGCCGATTCGTCGATCAGCTTGTCCAGCCGTTTGAGCCTCGTCTCCTCTTGCTTCGGCGCTGACGATCCACCAGCCGATCCTCTTCCGGTACGAGGGCGGCTGCGCCGGGAAGAACGACCACGCCGCCTTGTGCTTCTTCATGAGCCGCGCGTAAGTTTCGGGGAGCGTGGCGCTGCGCTGCTCGTAGGCGTAGATCCCCGATCGATTCTCTGTTCCTGGCCTCGAAGGCCGCACGGCCCGTCGGCTGCATCTTCCCTTCATCGGCAAGCACCTGCGCACGCTTGATGTTCACCGCGCTCCAGATGCTCCGCCGGCCGGCGCGGCGTGAAACCGGATCGTGTAGCTGTCGTCGTCGACGCGCCTGCGGATGCCGTCGATCCATCCGAAGCAAAGCGCCTCGTCGACGGATTCGGGCCAGGTCATGCTGGGCTTCCCCGACCCCTTCTTGTAGAAGCCGACCAGGAGCTCCGGTGTCGCGGCGTGATGCTTCGGTCAGCCATGCACGGAAGGCAGACTGCGATCGAAAGAACCTCGGCTCCATCGCAGCGACGCTAGCTCCGACTCACGGTCGCGACGATCGCGCTCTTGCCGTCGGCCGAGATCTTCCTGACCCTGGGTAAACATGCACGCCTGTCCTCAGTCGTCGTGTGAAGGTACTCGAGAACGTACAGGTCGCCGCCGACCTCGACGACCGCCGTGGGCGACCATGGCGCCTCGAGCTGCAGCACGGTCGCGACCTTGCCGTCGGCCGTGATCTTGAGCACGCGGCCGCAACCGGCGGCGGCGACGAAGATCGTCCCGTGCCCATCGACGTCGAGTCCGCGGAGGTAAGGGCCGTCCTCCGCCTCGCTTCCCGGAATCGCCGCGCAGCCTTCGAGCGTGACGCTCGCGACGACCGTCACGACGCGCCCCTGCTTGTCGATCTTCCGGATCGCCCTGTCCTCGGTGACGTAGACGAAGCCGTCGGGGCCGGCGGGCGAGCCCGTTCACCCATGGAACCGCAAGCGCGCCAGGACCGATGGCTTGCCCGCGGGGTCCAACTTCATGATCTGGACAGCGTTCTCTCCGGCGGACGACGGATAGACCAGGTTTCCGTCCTGGACGATCGTCAGGGAAAGTCGCTGGCGAGGAGGAGCGTCGGGCTCGCGCCCGTCCGGGCGATCTCCCAACCCGACCGGAGGGAAGCGTCGTCTTCGCAAAGCGATTGTCCGGATCGATCGCCATCCAATGAAATCTGGGCCCGGAAGCTTGGTCAGCAGCGCCGTGTGTATCGAGCTTCCAGACCCCGTCGCCCGTGTCCAAGAAAAGATCTGCCCGTGAGAATCGGCGACGATGCCCGGAGCCCGGGTGCGCCGCCGCGGGACTCGCGAGGAGCGCGGCGGCGGTGAGCGCGAACAGCAGGGACCGGGGTGCGATCGTCATGACGACGGCTCGGCGAGAAGCGTGACGATCGCCTTGCGCATCGCCTCGTAGTCCTTCCGCGCCCGCGGGTCGGCGGCATCCTTGGCGTAGACGCCGCCCTCTTGCACGTGGCGCAGGTTCCCGTGGCGATCGATGAGCAGCGAAGCCGACGTGAACTCGGCGTCCGGTACGCGGTCGAGCCAGAGCCTGTGGAGCGCGGCTCCAGTCGGCGTCGATCGCGACGGGGAACGTGAACCCGTACGACTTGACGTACCCGCGCACCTCGTCGGTCGTGACGGCGCGGGGACGGGGCTTGGGCGTGTACATCCCGATCGACGACCAGCCCTCGTGCCGCCGAACTCGTCGTGGAACTCGTTGAGGCTGGGCGCCGTGGCGCGGCAGTACGGGCAGTCCGGCATCCATGAAGAACCGGATCAGCACGACCTTGCCCGTGCAGTCCGGCGAGCGTGAGCGGACCGCCCTGCACCCAGATCGCGCGGGCTTGGCCGGCCATTCGGGGACGGGGTGGCCCAGAGAGCGCCGCCAGGAAGCGTCGCCGCGATCACCGGCCGGCCTTGAACCAGGCTTCCCTCATCGCCCGGTCGGCAGGGACGTCCTCGTTCCGCAGGCGTCTTGTCGATGGCCTCGACGTAGACGGTGCCCTCTTCCGGGTACTCGCACACCTCGTAGGCGACGCGGTCGCCTGTGGCCACGTATTCCATCGGCTCGGCGCCGGAGTTGACGAACGTGTGCGCGGCCGGATCGCCCGCCGGGTAGAGGATGAAGTCGCCGGCCTTGACGGGAACGCGGCGGTCTGCCGTGCCGAAGCGTGCCGCTCCCCGCGAAAGGATCAGGAACATCTCCTCCTGCAAGAGATGCCGATGAAGCCGCGTCGCCTGCATGCCCGGCGCGAGCCGGTAGAGCCGGAAGCCGCAGTGGGTGGAGCCCAGCTTCCGCGCGGGGTCCCGGATCTCCACGCGCGATCCCTTCGCCGGACGACCACGGTGGTCCACGGGAGCTCCGGAAAGATTGACGATCTTCGGATCGCTCATGGGTGCTACGACAGATGTTTTCCTACGAGCTTCGTCATCTCGAACATGCTCACGCTCGCCTTGCCGCCGAAAACGGCCTTGAGCGCGGCGTCGGCGTTGATCGTGCGCTTGTCCTTCTTGTCCTGCAGCCCGTTCTTCTTGATGTAGATCCAGAGCTGCTTTCGTCACCTCGGTTCTCGGAACCGCCTTGGGGCCGATGACCGCCGCGAGCGCGGGGCTCGGCGTCATCGGTTTCATGAAAGCGGCACTGGGCTTCCGGGCAGGGAGTCTTGGACGTCGTTTTGGCCATCGGGCCTCCTTTGGAAAATGTGACGATAACACGGGCCCTCACTTGAAGACGAGATGGGCCACGTACGATTCCAGATCCCAATAGATGATGAGAACCGCCACCACGTCGAAGGCAGCATGCGCCACCATCAGCATGAAGATCCGCTTCCGGATCGCGAAGATCGTGCCGAACACGAGACCCATGATCGTCGATTGCTCCACGGCCCCATATGCCTTGGACGGGGTAATGGATCAGCCCGAACAACGGGAGGTCAGCACGACGATCGCCGCCTTCGCGGGCACGCCGGGGCCGAGCAGCTTGCCGAGGCGCTCGAACAGGAATCCCCTAAACACGAATTCTTCGCCGAAGCCCGCGCCGAACACCACGACGGCCATCATGCCGGGGAGGGCGGCCGGGTTGTTCGCCAGGTAGTGGTACGCCTGATTGATTTCAGGCGCGCCCAATAGCGGCATGACGATCGCCTTCATCGCCAGCTTGAACGCCGTACCGAACACGACGCCGATCGCGACGGTGGCAATCCAGCTTCGCGGCCGCACGAAACCGAGCTCGCTCCACGGTGTTCGCGAGCGGTGGGTCCACCACAACGCGGGGAGAACGCCGAATGGCTCGAGGATCGGAGCAAAGGCCGTCACCACAACCATCGCGAGGATGCCGATGGGCCCGAAGCCGCGAAGCTTCGCGGCGAGGGATCATCGGCGGGCGGCGGCGTCGTCAGTTCGGTCTCAGGTCAGTCGCCGGCCCTTGCGAACGACGATCGGCGACCCGTCGGCGACGAATGCCGTCCTCGGCGGGCGCGACAACGCGTCGACGAACTCGGGTCCATACAGAGCGGATACATCGCGGGACAGCGCCGCGCCCTCGCCGCGCCAGATGCGCCAGCGCGGATGCTCCACCTGATACTCGACCGTTCCCTGATCGAGCTGACGGGAATAGCCCCAGTAGTGTTCGGTGATGAACGCCTCCTCGGATTCTTCCGAAGGCATCGACGGCGATCCGGAGAAGTTGACGGTCAATCCCTCCCATGTCCCGAGGGTGCACCACTCGTAGCTCAACTTCGTCCACCCTCGTTCGGCCGTGCGCTCGACAGCGTGCCGCATCGGAAGTCCGACATAGTTCTCGCCGTAGACGCGCCGTGCGACCCATGCGATGGCCGCCCGGGGCACGAGCTCCTTGATGAAGACGACGCCACGACGCCAGGAACCGTCGACTTGGCGGCGCACGTAGAAGCGGAGATTGACCTCTTCGAAGCTCGTGTGGAAGGGATCGGGATCCCGAGCACGCGCGTTCGGAGGAACTGAAACCCCACAACGCTGACGAACGTGCGACCGAAGCGGAAATCGAGCTCGCACCCGGCGGGAATGCGCCCCTTTAGAATCGCCGGATCGACCTCGTAGTTGAGCATGGCGAGGTTGCGCCACTCCGCAGTGAGGAACGGGGACGCGGGCGCGCTGACGACTGTTGCCATCCGCTCAGAACCCGAGCGCCTGGCGCGCCTTCTTGGAGAGTTTCTCGGCGACGAGGCGGTGAGATTCCGCGAGCAACTTCTTCAGGGTCGCAACCGGGACCTGCGTTCTGTCGGTGACGCTCACCCACGAGTGCTTGGCCATGTAGGGCGCCGGAATGACTCCCTTGCGACCGACGAGATCATCGAACACGGGTGGTTCGACCTTGAACGCAATCGGCTCGCCGTCGGGGAGTTGGAAGCCCGCGAACATCTTGCCCCGACGGAGAACATGAGGTCGTGCCCCACTTCACGTCCTCGGTCGCGCCCGGGAGCGAGCGGCAGAATTCGATCAGCGAGTCCTTGCGAGCTCGGTTCAACCCGGAATCTCGGCCTCGACCAGCTTTGCGAGCAATGTGAGCGATTCCTGCCAGCCGAGGTAGCAGGCTTCCGCCGGGATCACGTCAGGTATCCCCTCCTGCACGATGCTCAACTCTGTCCCGCAGGATACCGTCTTCAGCGTCACGGTCACACGCATCTCCCCCGGCAAGTTGGGGTCATCGAACCGGTCCGTGTAGCAGAGCCGTTCGCCGGGCGTGAGCTCGACATAGCGACCTTGGAACGAGTGGCTCTTACCCGAGCTGAAGTTCGTGAAGGACATTCGGTATCCACCACCGACGCGTGCGTCCATCTCGTGAACCTTGCCGGTGAAACCATTCGGCGGGAGCCATTTGGCCATCGCATCGGCGTCGATGAACGCCTTGTAGACTCTCTCCGCGGGTGCGCGCAATACGCGATGGAATCGGACGGTGTTCGGCATCGTGATCTCCTGATCTTTGGGCATTAAGCAGATGCGCCAGTATATCGGTCACCCGTCGTGGGAGCCCGCCTGCAGCGGCTTGTTGGGCTCTAACCGACCGGATCGATATCGGTCGGGAACTTGCTGAAGACACCCCATTTCTCAGCTGTGATCTCTTCGGCTTCGTCGTTCCGTCCATGCCAGATTCTATTGAGGTGCGCGTAAGCGTGACCGATCTGCACCGCGAAGTTCTGCGTCGTCGATGCGACCGTCAGCCGCCATCTGCTTGGCTAGCGAGTCGAGATGCTCCCGCACTTCATCGATCTCGTAAAGGAGCAAGGCGCCAAGGCACAGGGTTGTCAGATTGGTTGATCATTTCCGTTCCAAAGCCTAACGCTCGCGGTCAGCGGCGCCGAGCGAAGCGAGGGAAGGCCGAGCCCGCAGGGCGAGGCCCGTCCGGTGGAGGGCGTTGTTGGGCTTCACTCGATATGTCCTGTAAATGTTCCGCCTGGTTCTACCAAGGTTGATTGGGTCAGCGGAAAGAAGGCTCTAAAGCCGCCGTCGTCCACAGCGAATGAGAGACGCAAGGTTCCGTTCGGCTTGTCGTCCCAGTGCGCCTGGACCTCAACTTGGTATTTGCCGTGTTGGACCGTGGATGGCTTTCCGATCAATTGCGCTAGCTCGGCATAGGAACGCCCCACCAAACGTGAAGCCTCATTGATTAAGGCGGCCAGAGCTTCCTGTCTGTTCATTGTGAAGCCCAACCACGCCCTCCAATCGTTAGGTGAAAGTGTCTACCTTATCGAGGGAGGTTCCACCGCCAGCTTGATGAGGTTGCTAGCCGGTTCGGTCGCCATCGATCTGCTCCACGCGGCGTTGGTGACGTCCACCCTCGAACGCCGTCGCCATCCAGACGTCCACTATTGCCAGCGCTTGGTCCTGACTGAGAAGTCGCTCCCCCAGGGCCAAAACGTTTGCATCATTGTGCGCCCGGCCCAGCCGCGCAGACTCTTCGTTCCAGCAGAGAGCGCACCGAACGCCGCGGACCCGATTCGCAACAATCGCTTCGCCATTACCTGAGCCACCAACCACGATTCCACGGTCAGCGACGTCTCCGCTAACCGCTTCTGCAACAGGGCGAATGAAACGGGGGTAGTCCACTGGCTCGACCGAATTCGTCCCAAAGTCTTCGACAGCGTGCCCCTGTCCTGCGAGGTGCGCCGCAACCAGCGTTTTGAGCCGGTAGCCAGCGTGATCGGACCCGATTGCGATTCTCATCGTCCCCCATTCACCTCCGCAGGGCTCTCGTCCGATCCGGCTAACGTCGGCGCTCAAGGGCGCGCCGCTTGCGGCGCGTCCCCTGCAGCGCCGTGTTGGGCGGCAGCCCGCTGAAGAGCTGACCGTATCGATTTACCGGAGCTGTTACCCCGGCAGTGCGCAACGCCTGCCAGAACGTGACCTGGTTGGCCGTGAGAACGGGCTTATCGAGGGCTGCTTCCAGCGCTTGAATTACACCAACCGCGCGAAGACCGTTGCCGGCTATGAGCACCGCCTCCGCTTGTTTCGGGACATTGACCTTGACCCAGTCATACACCTCCGCGGGTGGCACCTCCGCAAACGTGCGCAGCGGTGCTAAGCGCGCACAAGAGACGACTTCAAAGCCTCGACTCCGAAAGTAGTCTCCTCCTTTGCTGTTTACCTCCTCCGTAAACCAGGGGGATGCACTACCGCCACTCGCCGCACGCTCAGCGCGCGAAGAGCCTTTGAGGCTGCAATGGCAGCCAGAACGATCCGGAATTCCCGGCACAATAGCCTCGAGACGAATCCGGAGAGCCTCCTCTGCCTGGGCCCCTAGAAGGTAGCTGCTGCTGGAGTATGAGTAGAGAATCACCGACGGTTTCACGCCAGCCAGCAATTCGACAGCTGCATCAACATGTGGTGGTTTCGCAAAGGAACTCGCGTCGCCACGCGTCGTTGACACACGCGACACATGGATTGATACGCCCTGCGGAGCCATGGCCCATGCCTCCGACTCGGGGACAGGATCGAAAGCGGGTGTCAGTAGGCCCATCCGTGCGAGCGAGCCGACACCATCTGGCTGCAAGGGCACATCGGGGGCCGCCAGGCCCGGGAAACGGACGCAATCAATCCACCAGTCGCGGTGAAGCTCGCCAGACGCACAAATTGTCTACGCTTCATGGCTCACGCCTATCGATTCAAGTCCGCCTCAACGCCCGCGATCAGTTGCGGGTTGGGTTGGCGCGACGCGTGCGCAAGCACGCGGCGTGACAAACCAAACCGCCAACTGCATCGCGCTGTTAGACACGCGAATTTACGCTTCTCATCTCAGCGGCACCGCGCACCGTGGACAGTACCGAGGATTGACCGCGTCCGCGAGCTGCGCGCCACACTGCGGACACTTCGAAATGTGACGCGCCCAGAAAATCAGGGCGAAGCCGTACACCGCGAAGATCATAACGGCCAAGTTCTTGCGGGGTCCTTCGTTCAACCACTCCGGCGGTCGCCGGATAGAACCACAAAGGCCAGGGAAGCAACAGCATGCAGAGGATGAAGACGCAGTCTCGGTTCCGCTTCGACCAGGCCGACTTCGCGATCTCTACCTGCTCCGGTGTGAACTGTGGCCCGGCGGTCATGTCGCGTCCTTCGTGTATCCGGAATCTACCTGATGTTCGGTTCTCTGTTTCGAGCGGTCTAACTAGAATTAGACAGGTCTCTGTTTCTCACCCCAAACGCTGCGAGGCCCGGTCAGCCTAATCCGGCCGCGAGCGCATGCCTTGTGGCCTCTAGTGCTCGTAGATACGCCACTTGCCCCCAAGTAGCTAGAGCCTCGTTCCGACAAACACTGCAAGGAATCCGCTACGTTTGGCGGCTAGGGATCGCTGCCGCGGATACCCCGATGGCGGCCATGTCCGCGGTGATCTCGTCGAGCGTCACGGGGTCGTCGATCGTCGGAGGTACGTTGTACTCGACGCCGTCGATGATTCTCTTGATCGTTCCGCGCACGATCTTCCCCGATCGGGTCTTGGGCAGCCGCTTGACGACGACGGCGACCTTGAACGACGCCACGCGGGCCGATCCTCTCGCGCACCATTCCGATCAACTCCGCGACGATCTCCGCGTGCGGGCGCGCGACGCCCGCCTTCAGCACCGCGAGCCCGAGGGGAATCTCTCCCTTGAGGGCGTCGGCCGCCCCCACCACGGCGCACTCGGCGACGTCCGGGTGCGCGGCGAGCACCTCCTCCAGCGCGCCGGTGGACAGGCGGTGTCCCGCGACGTTGATGATGTCGTCCGTGCGGCTCATGATCCAGAGGTACCCGTCCTCGTCGGTGTACCCCGCGTCCGCGGTCGCGTAGTAGCCCGGGTAGGCGCTCAGGTAGCCGTCGCGATACGCGGCGTCGTTGTTCCACATCGTCGGGAGGCAGCCGGGAGGCAGGGGCAGCTTGAGGACGACGTTGCCCGTCTGGCCGGCCGGCAACTCGCGCCCGTCGTCGCCGAGGACACGCACGTCGTAGCCAGGCACGGCCTTCGTGCACGAGCCAGGCTTGACGGGCAGCAAGCCGAGGCCCGCGCAGTTCGCCCCACAGGCCAGCCGGTCTCTGTCTGCCACCAGTGGTCGATGACGGGCACGCCGAGGCGCCGCTCGGCCCACAACAGCGTGTCGGGGTCGCAACGCTCGCCCGCGAGGAACAGCGTGCGGAAGCGGCTCAGGTCGTACCGGAGCATGTGCGCGCCGTCGGGGTCTTCGCGCTTGATCGCCCGGAACGCCGTCGGGGCCGTGAACAGGACGTTCACCCCGTGCTGCGAGGCCACGCGCCAGAACGCGCCGGGATCGGGCGTGCCGGTCGGCTTCCCTTCGTAGAGGATGGTCGTGTTCCCGTGGATCAGCGGGCCGTACACGATGTAGGAGTGGCCGACGACCCAGCCGATGTCGGACGCCGCCCAGAAGACCTCTCCCGGCTCCGCGCCGTACACGTGCTTCATGCTCCACTTCAGGGCGACCGCGTGCCCTCCGTTGTCGCGCACGATGCCTTTGGGAACGCCCGTGGTGCCGGACGTGTAGAGGATGTAGAGCGGGTCGGTCGCGGCGAGGGGAACGCAAGGCGCCGGCCGCGCGTTCGCCATGAGCTCCGACCACTCGACATCGCGCCCGGCGACCATGTCCGCGTGCTGCTCAGGCCGCTGGACGATGACGCACCGATCCGGCTTCGCCGCGGCGATCGCGATCGCCTGATCGAGCAGCGGCTTGTACGGTACGACGCGGCCCGGCTCGAGCCCGCACGAGGCGCTGACGATCAACTTCGGCTTCGCGTGGTCGATCCGAGCAGCCAGCTCGTGCGAAGCAAACCCCCGAACACGACGGAGTGGATGGCACCGATGCGGGCGCAGGCCAGCATGGCGATCACCGCCTCCGGCACCATGGGCATGTAGATGATGACGCGGTCGCCTTTGCCGACGCCGCTTTCGACGAGGGCGCCGGCGAAGCGCGCCACCTCGTCGAGCAGCGCGCGGTAGGTGTAGATCCGGACCGTACCGGCGACCGGGCTGTCGTAGATCAGCGCCGGCTGTTCCGCGCGGCCGCTAGCGACGTGCACGTCGAGGGCGTTGTAGCAGGTGTTGAGCAATCCCCCGAGAACCACCGATAGAGCGGAGCGCTCGAATCGTCGAGCACCCGGTCCCACTTCCGTTGCCAGTGAATCGCCTCCGCCGCCTCCGCCCAGAATCGTACCGGGTCCTTCAGCCAGCGGTCATACGTCTCTTGGTACGCGCTCTTCATGGCCCCGCCGCGGTGGAGGCCCCAGTCTAAGGCTACTGCGAGACGAGCGCCTGCTTCCCAACTTTGTACTGAATCGAAACGGCGCCGTTACTACTACTTGCCGTGGCCGTTGCGGTGCCACGATCGCCCTGATCGAACACAACGGGGAAAACGACCTCGCCACTCGCAGACGCTGCAACCGTCTTGACGGGTCGCTCCGACTTGAACTGGCTCGTTACGTCAACGCTTTCCCCGGCTGAAATCCACCGAAGGTGATCTGGAAGAGCAGTCCGGTTTCGGACACGAGCTCAACCGATGCCGAACGACCGTCCTTGTTCACAGAAATGGGGAAAGGAACAGTCTTCGCATGAGCGCGGTTACTACCGGAAACCAGAGCCAAATCCACGGGCTGGCCCAAAACAAATCCCTCGATCATGAATGTCGGCGTGCCGAGAACCGCGACGGCGCCGTGTTCGCCAACCGTCGCCTTGAGCTGTTCAAGCGAGGTTCCTCGTTTCCACCAAAGGGTTGAAGGCTCCTTATCCGAAAACCCCACTGCCGTAAGTTCATAGCTCACCTGTGTTCCTGTGAGAGTCCGAACGCGGCCTTTCTCTTCACGGTGAGCGATGTCCCCGGGGTCGAAAACTCGCTATCCCACTTGAACGCTGGCTCAGCCGAGGAGCCACCGGAATCTGCCGTCGATCCGCCGATCTGTTCCATGCGAGGAGAGCCCATGAGCTTCGGGATGAAAATGCGGTAGCTCGCCTCCGCTCCGTCAACAAGGACCGTAGGGAGCGAGAAGGAGACCTTAGGGCAGAATCCTCCACTGTCGTCGATCTTCAAGCCTAACGTGCGCTTCCCCGCCGCCAGGTACAACGTCTGGTATTCCCCAGGACGGATCTCGAACATGACCGATCCATCGACGAGAATCTTGTGATTACACGCGCCCCCGAGACCTCCGTCGTCCCGCAAGAACGTAACCTTTGCGGTGCGCTCAGGCGCGGGCTTGGTCAGCGCGGTTGCACGAAGCCTCGACGCTGGAACCGGAGTTCCGGTCTCGATCGTGATAGGTGTCGTCGAGAAGGCCATCGCCGAACTTCCAGCCGCGGCAAGAGTCAACAGCAGCGAAATAGCCCTTCGTTTCATGGTGTCCTCCCCTGCATCGGCATGTTAAGCCAGCTGATCCGGCGCACGAGCGGTCGTCTCATGGAAATCAACGAGGAGACCTCCGGTGAACCGAATGACGACGTTATAGGCCCATGAGGTGCACAGTCCCGAAAGCCAGCCCATTACGAGTCCCATGAGCGGGTACATGAAGAGCATGATGAGCGGCAACGTCGCTAGCCCGGGGTTTCCACCGGAGGGTGCAGCGCGAATCCGAGCAAGAGGAATGGCAGGAACACCAAGGCGAATACCGCCATGACGATTCCATAGACGAGTGCGCCAATGTTCGCTGCCCGCATAGGCTCAACCCGTTTGAGTTCCAGTCGCATGCTCGCCCCTCTCTCGCTGATGGTTGACGCCCACCGTATCCGTTGGTTGCAGCTCTGACGCTGCACCATGATCGCGATCATGCCGGTATCGCTGCCTTTGGGTGAATCTCTCCAAGGTCGAAGAATACGCCCTGACCTGGTTCAAGGTTCACGCGTCTGCCGTCGCCACCCACCGCCCAGCCAGATCCCTGAACGACTAGAAACAGTTGGCAATAACCAGTGGGGTGAACTCCGATCTGCGCGTTGGCGTCGAAGTGCACGCAGTAGACATGTACCTCGCCAGAACCACGCCCCAGTTCGACGCTCGATGATGCAACGCTCTCGAAGAGCGAAATTGGCTCAGCTACATCGGCTCCGAAGTTGATGACGCGCATCTCGCCGTGCCGCCTAACGTTGCGCATAACGCGTGCGCAAGACGGCGCGGCACCTGCCGCAGTATGCAGGCGCCGTGATGGCGGAGCGCGACGGCGCTGACCGCTCTATTAGGCAGGCTTCCTCCGCGTCTCAACCCGCTCGAGGATATTCGACGATTCTCGCATGGCCAAGGGTCAGCCTGTTGTTGCTCCGTAACGTGAGGCCAGCATCTGCCAGGAATTCTGCAGTCCGCTGAGGAATCGCTGAAACTCGGGATCGCTTCGCAGGGGACTCAGTAACGGATCACGCGCATGCCACGGATAGCAGGGCAAACCGGTTTCCGCCGCCTGTCCGAGCCAACGTTTAGCTTCCGAGAGGTCGCCCAGCTGTGCGTAGGCCGCGCCCAGGCTGTACGCGATGTGGTGATCCATGTAGCCGCTGCCCAGAACCGATTGGACGAGCGCGCGCGCTTCAGCGTTCGCATGCCGAGCGGCCAGGAGGCTAGCCAGAACCGCCTGGGCCCGTCGATCGCTCGTCGTGTTGCTGGGCAGCCGAGCCAGGGTCTCCTCCGCCAGAGTGGCATTGCCCGTGTAGTAGTAGGCCAGCCCGAGGAAGTAGTCGTATGTCGTACTTTTACTCGCTCGCTTCACTCCTTCGAACAAGGGAACCGCCTCTTGAAACCGGCCACTAAAGAGGGCGACAACACCCCGTATTCGCTCCGATTCCACAAGGTTATCAGGCGTTTGGTTGGCTGGGCTCATCCCGGCGGCGGCGGCCTGCAACTCGGGTTCGATCAGGTCGAACAGGCCGAGGTGGTAGAACGCCTGTGCGCGGTAGAGGTGCGGCTGATCGAGATTCGGATTGAGCGCCAACGCCAGCCGGCTCTCCTCGAGCGCCTTGTTCCAGTCGAAGTCGACGGCGCGATACACCGCGGCGAGCGCTTCGTGCGCCTCCGCCAGCTGTGGGTCGATCTGCAGCGCAGCGCGGGCCTCCCGCTCGGCGCGCTCGACCCACGCAGGGTGTTCCGAGGTGGGCGCGAAGCGCAGTCGCATGATCGCGCTGGCCAGGGCCACGCCAGCCCGCGCCGGCGCATAGCCGGGATCCAGCTTCAACGCTTCTTCGAATGTGCCGATCGCGGCGCGCACGCTCTTTTCAGAGTAGTCAGTGAAATTCTGCCCGACCCTTTAGATAAAGTTCGTAGGCCGCCGTATTCGCGGTGTACCGGCGAAGCAGTCGCTCCCGTTCCGCCGCCGTCATCTGTACTTTGAGCGCCTCGGCGACCGATTGGGCGACCTGATCCTGCAGCGTCAGCAGGTTGGATCGTGCCACGTCGTAATGGTCGCCCCACACCGGCGCTCCATCCTGGACACGTACGAGCTGAACGCTCAAGCCGACGCGATCACCCGCTTCCTGCAGAATCCCCGTGACGACGTAATCGCTCGCCAGCGCTCGGCCGGCATCTCCTGGATCGACTGATTCGTTCTCGTACTTCAGAATCGCCATGGTGGGCCGCAGCGCCAGCTGGTGGACGCCTGCCAACCGGGAGATGATCGCATCGGGAATCCCGACGCCCAGAAACTGGATGGGTTGCGACACGGCAAGCGCGCGAAATGGCAGCACGGCGATCGCAATCTTTCCCGCAGGCCGGACTTCCGTCGAACGGAATCGCGGAATCAAGAAAGCCGCGCCCGCCACGACCGCGACAGCCACTGCGACGGCGGCAAGTCGCAAGAGCAGGCCCGGGCGACGGGTTGGTACGGTCGCGTCTGCCTGCCCCAGCGCCCCACGGAGATCGGCCGCCGAGGGAGGCGTGCGGCGCGATCCTTGGCCAGCGCGCGCAGGATCGTCCGCTCGAGCGAGTCGGACAGGTGGGGATTGAAGGACCTCGGCGTGACAGGAGTCTGAGTGAGGATGGCGGCTACGAGTTCCGCGCGACGCGCGCCCGGAAAGAGTGGACGTCCCGTCGCAAGCTCGTACAAAACCGCGCCGGCGGCATAGACATCCGTGCGCGCGTCGATAGCCTCCCCTCGAATCTGCTCGGGGGCCATGTAGGGCAGCGTGCCCGCGAACTCCGTCGCACCGGCGCTCGTTGCCGTGGTTTCGTTCGTGACGGGCTGCAGCAGACGCGCGAGGCCGAAATCAAGGATCTTCAGCCGGCCGTCCTGGGTCAACCGCAAGTTGCCTGGCTTTAGATCCCGATGCACCATCCCGTGCTGGTGCAGAGCGACCAGGCCATCGGCGAAGCTGCGCGCCCAATCCCCGAACTTCTTCTTCGCTGAGGCCGCCCTCGGGAACCACCTGATCGAGCCCCTTGCCCGAAATGAATTCCATGACGAGGAAATCAACTCCTTCCTGGGAGTCGAAGTCGTGAATCGTCGCGATATTCGGATGGTTGAGTTTGGAAAGGGCGAGCGCTTCCTTCTTGAAACGCCGGCGCGCATCTTCGTCAACCAGGCTCCCGAGCGGCAACACCTTTAACGCGACGTCCCGATCAAGTCGCTCGTCGTGCGCGCGATACACGACGCCCATGCTCCCGGCACCGATGCGCTCGAGGAGCCGGTAGTGGCCAAGGGTCCGGCCGACCAGACCATCGTGTTCAGGAATGATAGACCCTCCTCGAACTCGGCGGGTGAATGCGGTCAGAGGTCCGTCATTGTGCACGTGCGACGCACCAAACCAGCCTCGTCGTCCGACCTCTGTGCTGAACGCAAAAACACGGGGTCGCTCACACCGCTTACCATGAATGAGAAAAAGCTCAACCTCCCTTGTAACTGGACGCCTGCCTAACGCTCGCGGTAGCCGCGCGCCCGACGGCGCGGCACCTGCCGCAGTATGCAGGCGCCGTGACGGCGGAGTGCGACGGGCTGACCGCTCTATTAGGCAGGCTTCCTCCGCGTCTCAACCCGCTCGAGGATATCGACGATTCTCGCATGGCCAAGGTCCCTTACATCGGTCCCGTATGTATCGAGGATACGTTGGAAGTACCGTTCATTCGATTCTTCAAGATGAAAGTCCCAAAGACTTGACTCATCGGTGACCAAACAGTTCTCGTAGGTCATTTCTAGCACCTTGGGGAAGAAGTCACGAGCCAGGTGGTCCAGCCGGGATATCCGATCGGTCGACGTTGCATGCCGTCACCCATGCTGTTATACTGAACCGTATGGTTCAGTATAGCCAAACCCACTTCGATGCCTCGTTCGGCGCGCTCTCGGACGCCACCCGACGCGGCGTTCTGGAGCAACTCGGGCGTGCGGACGCTTCGATCACGGCCCTTGCCGAGAGGTTCCACATGACCCTCACGGGCATGAGGAAACATGTAGGCGTCTTAGAGCAAGCGGGGCTCGTCACCACGGAGAAGGTCGGGCGCGTGCGGACCTGTAGGCTCGGCCTCCGCGGACTGCAAGAAGAGGCGGCATGGATCGAGAGGTACCGCCAGCTCTGGAGCGCACGCTTCGACGAGTTGGACAACGTTGTCGAGGAATTAACACGGAAGGAGAGAGTCGATGGACGAAAGAAGAGAAAGTGAGGCCACCGCCACGAAGAACCACACGACGGTGGAACGGAAGTCCGAGCTCGAACTCGTCGTCACACGCACCGTCAACGCGTCCTGCGCGCCTCGTGTTCGAGGCGTGGACCAAGGCAGAACTATTCAGGAGGTGGTGGGTACCAAAGTCGTATGGGCTGACCCTGCTGTCCTGCGAAATGGATGTTCGCGTTGGGGGCAGTATCGTTTGGTGTTTCGCCACGAAGATTCGACGATGGAGTTCTTCGGCACGTACCTCGAAGTGACACCGCACTCACGCCTCGTTTGGACCAATGAGGAAGGAGACAACGGCAAGACCATCACCACGGTGACCTTCGAGGAAAACGCCGGCAAGACGTTGTTGGTCGTGCACGATCTCTATCCCTCGAAGGAAGCGCTTGACTCCGGATCGACGGGCGCGATGCCCGAGGCGCTCGACCAACTCGACGAGCTTCTCGCCAGCCTGGGATCAAGCACAGAGACAAAATGACGCAGCCAATCCAGCGCGAGGCGGCTGGCACGCTCGCCGATGCGCTGGCACAGGCGACCGCCCTGCACTTGCCCGGCGCCCGCGATCGACATCGTCGTCAACTCGAGCACGCGATCGATCTCGCGAATCGCGTCCTTGCCGCCGCCGAAGGCGGGGCCGCGGATGCTGGGGCGATCGCGAGCGCACGTTACACGTTGGTGACGGCCCACGCCGCCCGCGCACGAGACGCCCGCCACGGAGCGGGCCAACTCTCGCTGGGGGCCCAGCGCGCCCCGACGTGCGGCGCGTGCGACGACGGTTGGCAGCGCGTCGCGGCGATCGTCGCTGTCGCGGAGGCGTCGGCGTTGGTGGCGGCACGCATGGCCGCCGAGCTCGACGAAAGCGCGGCGTGGAAGGCGGCGTGGGCCGCGGAGGCCGCGGCACGCGACGCACGCCGCATCGTCGACGAGCGAAACCACGCCTACACGTTCCATACCGACCCGGGCTTCTCGTTTGGTGAAGGCTGGTACCTCGCGGCGGCAGCCGTCCTGGCCGGCGTGGCGATCCAGATCGGGCCCGGAAAGCCGCAGACGACACAGGCGGAGCATTTCCTTCGCGATGCTGGCCTCAACGCCAGGCTGCAGCCGTATCGCTCGCGCCCGCGCGCCAACAAGCAGCTCCCCGAGATCGTCGCGCGGGCCTTCCGTGCCGATCCTTTCGCGGCACAACGAAAGCTCCGAGCCGCGTTCCTCGGCGACGCGCCGATCCCGCAGGCGATCCTCGATTGGGCCGATCGGAGACTCGGCAGCATTTCGGCGGGATCGAAGGTGCTCCTTTGGGTCCGTTACGGCGTGCATCAGCCAACGCGAAACACGAGGTACCCCGAGCTGGCCGAGCTAGCCCGACGAGCGCTCGCCGCCGGTCTCGTGCCCGTCCTCGTCGGTGACGCCGTGCCGTGACGGCCACGTCCCGGCGGGCGCCATCGATATGACGCTCTTCTGGAAGGAGGCCATCTTCCAAGGCGACGACATGCGGCGCGCGCAGCTCCAGCTCATCGAGCATCTGAAGCGCGCACACGGCATCGTCGGCCAACTCGGAGTGACCACCGCAGGCATGGATGGCCCCGCGCTGATGGACCTTCCGACGATCTACCTCACCGATGTCCCGAACGTCCGGATGGGCACGTGGGTTGGAACGGTCCCGGGTTACCACGAGGCCGTGCGCGGCGATGGATACCTCGACCGTGTCAGCGACCGGCTGAGGCGATGGGCCGATGCAACAGCAAATCGGACACCTCCTGGTTAGGTGGAAGTGTCTACTTTATCGAGGGAAGATCCACCGACAGCTTCACCGGGTTGTTAGACGGCCTGCTCAAGATTAGATGCCTTCCTGGCTCGTCGGCGACCGCTGACCGAGACGGCCCTTCTCGACAAACCATTTCGCATGCATCTTCGAACCCTCGGTAACCATAATCACGGCCCCACTCGGCAGTCGCCTGACATTTGCCGCGATGCCTGACCTATCGGAGCGATCTAGCACATCTGCGCCCTCGCTCATCCGTACCAAAAAGTGCGACACCAGCGATAGAGAGACCAAGCGAAAAAGACGGCAAACGACGCAATCGTTGTCAGCGCGTGGATGAAACTGTAGATCCAGAAACCACGATTCACTTCGATATAGCCGCTGTGGCCACGAAGCAACCACTCATGACCGACGACGCGGCCGTTCAAAGCGTCACCGCCGGCGATCTGCATGCACCATGAAAAACCCGACAAAGTTCACCATCACGCAAGCGGCGTACACGGAGTACGCATCCCACGTCATCGTTCCGGTCGTCCCTTCGGTCATGTCCGTCTAGCGCTCGCGTCTCCAGCCGTCGGCCGGATGGCGCGGCCGTTGCCATGCAACGGCCGTGACAGCCGAGGCAGGTCGTGAACGCTGTTAGCGGGCGGCTGGGTAATAAGGCGTCGTTAGGTAGCGGACTTCGTGCCCGCGCAGATGTAGTGCTACCCCAAAGGCGCTCTTCAACGTGAACCTCCTTCGCGAGCGCGGAGATCCTTCCAGGCCTCCGTGGTCAGGTCTCCGAGAACGGTCCGCCTTCATCAGCGCGAACGACGAAGGGCCGTTGAAGCCTGCCCGCAAAGCCCGCATGAGCTTCAGCTTCCGTGATGACCAGTCGGCCACCCGCCGCAAGCTGCGACCAGACGTGCTCGAGAATTCGAACGCGATGCAGCATGGTGCCGTAGGAAAGGACTGAATAGAACTGCATTCCGGCTTATCAGGGACAATGTGGCTGAGCGCGTCCGCACGAACGAGCGTCACGTTGCCCCATCCCCTGCGAATGCAGAGGGCATGGCGCAGCGCGCCAACATTTCCGCGGATAGATCGGCACCATAGATATGCCCCCTCGGGGCCGATCGCGGCCTGTGAGAAACTCGAAGTTTCGACCAGTGCCACAGCCCACCTCGAGAACACACTGACCGCGCTGAAGACCGAGCAGGCGGACCGCCCGGTTGCGGATGCCCCAGGGAAGCCAAAGGAGCCACTCGAACAGGACCTTTACCATCGTGCCAATCGGTCGTACCTGGTTCCGCAGGAACTCCGGATCAGCAGGGAAGTGTTTCGATCATGCTGGCAGTGTCCCGCGCCCGCTAACGTCGCGCGTAACCTGCGGGCGGGACCGACCGGCAGGTCACGCGCATGTTAGCGAGCCCTTTCGCGGAAAGTGATGTGCCGTTTGAGTTTGGATGCGAGAATCCGGTGTGCCTCCCAGTCAACGCTCTCGGGGCCGGGAACGACGAGTACACCACCCTTCGCACCCGCCTCCGTCCAGTAGCCCAGCTGGCCTTCCGTAACCTCACCGTTACGCGCGCTTCCAATCTGCAACTGAAATAGGCCACAGCCCTCCACTACCTGCCGCATTCCGCCCGCCGGACGCTTCAGCGTAATGGTTCTGATCGTCGGCCTCGGCATGACGCTCAGGAGACCACAATGACAACAGGAGTGTGGGTCGTGGGCGTCGCCTCGAGCGCGATCGTGGCCTCCAACTCCGCGAGCTTCGTAAACTCCCGAACCTCTTGACCCACCGCCAGTAGCTCCCGAACAGGCGGCAATGTTCGCTTCGTCGAAGGCGAAGGACAGCGGTTGTCGGACCTGCCGGGAGCTTCCGCGAAACTTGTGCCACGGCATGTCTTGTCTCGCTAACGCGAGGACCGACGCGTTGACCGCGTGGTTAGACGGCACGGCTAACCTTTTCGCATGAGCCGTAGCACGCCACCGACGATTGCGGGGAGGAGCAGCAGCAACCACCCACCGGCCATTACGAGTCGCGGCGACGTCCAGCCCCACCGGATGCCCATGTAGTGTGACCCCGACTCATGAGTGTAGGCTTTTCGGCCCTGCCCCATCGATTTTGGGAACCACGTACACAGCAGGGCGAGACCGAGGTACGGAACGAAGCCCAAACACGCTTTGGCACTCACGATTGCCGAGCACAAGGCGAGATAGCCGATCAGCGACGAGCAGAGACAGGATTCGAGAAATCCGCTCGAATCGAGGTTGTCCAGTTCTAGCGGCTGGAAAGCTTCAATCTCCGACACGCAGTTGCCCTCGTGCCGTCTAACGTTGCGCATAACGCGCGCCCGGCGGCGCGGCGCCTGCCGCGGTATGCAGGGCGCCGTGACGCGAAGGACCGGCAGGTCTCATCGCGGTTGTTGGGCAGCGCCCGCACCCTGACGTGTGCGCTTCTGTCACTCGAGACCGAAGACATCGCGCAGTTGACGATCGATATGGGGAAATACGAAGACCATGAGATCCGTCCGGTTGCTGCGTTGGAGCGGATCAGGCTCCCGTTCGAACGAAGCGGATCACATCCTTCTTCCGACGCAGGGCTCGCGCGAGAAAGAACTACGAAACGTTCCAGGGCGGGGTTGACAGGAGCACCGTGAGATATGAGCCAACTGCGTCGGGTCAGGAGGAGTCGGCGCGGTCCAGTTGAGCGGCTCGCAGATAGCGTGTCGAGCCACCCCTTGTCCAAGTGATGGCCGATGGCACGGGAACAAAGGTCCACGAGCCTGAATTCAGTTGATATGCAAGGACTTCTCCAACGTCCCAGTCGTTCCTTGCGATGAACCGCTTCGCGACACGTACAGCTGCTGAGTGGTGCGCTGAGCGCAGATTGGCGGAGAGTTGCTGAAGCGCGCCTCCCACTTGCTGCGGCCCTTGGCATCCGCCCAACGTCGCAAATCTGCACCAGTCTCGATGACGCGAAGTGCTTCCGGCCGTGGCTCGTTCTTGCGGCCGACCGAGCCTCCACGCAGTGTCAGCGACCGCGAGCCAAAACGCGGGCGCCTCGTCGGAATCACTGAGCGAGGACGCATACTGGGACGAGAGCCTTTCAGAGGGCTTCGTCTCCCGACAACCCCTGGCCGATGAGATCCCGAAATCGCTCCGGAGTCAGCCGCAAGGTCGTCGGGTACATGGCAGTTCCCCAGGTACCCATTGGACTATGCCCGTCTGCCCAACGCCGGCGGTAGCCTACGCGCCCGACGGCGCGGCGCGTGCCGCAGTATGCACGCGCCGTCGACGGCGGAGTGCGACGAGGCTGACCGCGTAGTTAGGCACCTGCGCCTCACTTCTGATCGGCGGGTTGGTACGACCTCAGGATGCCCTTGGCCTGCAGGTCTTTGATCGACGCCTCACTCTTTGCCTCCCACACCACAAAGCCGTCAGGGTGGAAATTGTCATACGCACCGAACAGGAGGCCGCCGGCTTTTTCGATTTGGATGTGAATGATCTCTCGAGCAATCTGCCCACCAGGTTCGACTTGTTTGAAAATCACAGCGACGGTATCGGGCTCCAACGGCACGACCACGAAGTCCAGCTGCGGGTGACGTGTTTGTCGCTTGAGGACGCCAAGCTCCTCAGTCGTAGCACCGGGAAGATCGAATAGTCCCTTGCACTGCGACAGAGTCACCTTCGAACGAGATGTGCGCTTTGCCAGCGAGATCGCTCATGACCACCCCTCAGGAGTCCCGGTTTGTCACGAACATCTAACCAGTACCTCATCGTCGTTCGCGTGTGCCTAACGCCAATTCTGCCGAACGATATAACTGGTTACGCCGCGCATAATCGCTCGATATTCCTGGACGTCCGTCGCGCGCCTTCGACGCAACCGTAACGCCGCGTTGGACTTGGCCTCACGCGCGAGATGTCCACTGCGGGTGTTATACCGCGAATGGCACCGGCGTATCGGACGAAAACGCTGCGGAGCGATCTCGAACCCGCCCCTACGCTCCTCGACTGTGCTTCCGCGGCAACACCGATCGTTTCCCCTCGACGGGTAAGGCCAAGTCCGCCAAGCAGATCGAGCGATACCTCTGGCTTCGTGGATCCTCGGGACCACAAGTTGAGCGCCACACGCGATGCGCGAGTTCGCGCAAAGCACGCCGAGCGCCGCGTCGCCGTTGGTGCCGGGTGCCGCCGAAATCTTCCAGATCGCGACGTGCTGCCGTCGTCGTTGTTGCGAGTAGAGGAGGCTGGCGTCGAGGTGCTCTCCGCCGGCGATGGCGAGACCGAGGAGTCGCTCGTTCCGGTTGAGGAGCGTGCCGCGGGATACGGTTCCACGAGCGCGGGGCGTCGGCGGCGGGGAGGGCGATGTCCGTCAGGTCGTCCACGGTCACGGGGACGACGAGTCCGGGCGGAGCGGGGAGGCGATGGGGAGTCGGCAGACGAGGTCGACGTAGCCGTGCGCTCCTCCCGCCAGCCGCATGCCTGAACAAGAGCGCGCGCGGCGGCGTTGTCGGCGCGGAGCTCGGCGACGAGGTGCGGCGGCCCCAGGATCGCGAGCTTGGCGCTGAGCGACGTGAGCAGGTGGCGGCCGTGCCCCTTGCGGAGATGGTCGGGGTGGACGGCGATGCGGTGGACGAGCGTGTGCGGCGGGCGCTTGCAGCCGATCAAGACGCCGACGGGCTCCTTCGGCGTCGAAGGCGACCATGCAGCTCGAGCACCAGAGGTCCAGCTCGCGGATCTCCTGCTTGAAGCCGGAGACGGTCAGCGGCGGCGCGCCCGGGCAGTGCGGGAGGCCGCAGCGGTTCCACGCGTCGACGAGGAGGGCGATGTCGTCGGTGCGGCAGAAGCGGTAAGCGCTCAACGCTCGAACACTTCGGCGGCCCAGACGAACGTCCCGCCGGCCCAGCGCCGGCGCAGGCCGTTCCGCTCGAGGACGGCGGCCATCGCTGCGGGGGATGGACGTACGCGCGGAACGTTCGGCCGCAGGAGTGCGCGAACGCTGTTCCGGCGGCGACGACAACCCGCACGATCCAACGGGGACGCGGGTAGCGTGAAGCGCGACGAGACGAAGCGCGTGCGACGGCGGCCTGACTGAGCATGGTCGTCAAAGTCGGGATCGCAGCAGACGACGCGGTCCAGGGTCCGACGACGTCGGCCGGCGGGAGCTCCACGGCGAGGGTGTGAAAGTCGCCGCGCCTGCAGGTCGACGCGACCGTGCGTGGCCGAGACGCTCGACCTCCTCGGCCGCAACGGCGAGATAGGCGCTCGATGCGTCGATCTGCGTCGCGCGCGCGAAGCCATGCTTCGAGAAGCTCGGTGGTGGATCGCCCCGACGCCGCCGCCGACGTCCAGAAGCGTGGAGCCGGCGGGAACCGAGGCGCCTTCGATCGCGCTCAGGAGCTGTCGCGTCCACCGCGCCGGGCCGCGCTTGCGGTAGCGCTTCAAGCTCGCGGCGGGCGGACGCGGGCGTCGAAGAACTCTTCGCTGGCGCTGCCCTGGCAACAGTCCATGGGCCCAGTTTACTTCAGAACCGGAACAGAACCCCCACCTCCGGCGCGATGTCGGGGCCTTTTCGGTCAGGCCGAAGCCGCAGTTCAGCTTCAGCATGGCGATGACGGCTGAACGACCACTGTGCCTCGCCGATGAGCGAGACCTCGTCGGTTTCGCCCTCCAGCGTGGCGACGATGCGCCAGCGCGGCGACAGGCGCTTCAAGTACTCGAACGCGTACTCGCCGAGGTCGAGCTTGGAATCGGCGCCGTCCCAGGCGATCGCCGCGCGGCCCGTGATCGTTCCCCAGCGGAAGCCGCGCACGACCCCGAAGCCGAGCGACGCCTCCCAGTCCTGCCGTGCCGATCAGGACCTTGCTCTTCTGGAGCGGGGGCGTCAGCTCGAAGAAGCTGTACATCTCGGGTCGATCGGCGGTCTCCGCGGCCCAGCGCCACCGGAGCTGCATGTCGACGTCGCCCAGTCCCGACTCTTCGAGACTGCGCGGGCACGGCCGAAGGATCGTCGGCGCCTTGTCGAACGACGTCTTGGCGTAGAGGGCCATCTCGAGCTCGACGGCAGAGCCGGTCCGTGAACCCGTACCCCAGGAAGACGGGATACTCCTGTTCGGCGGTCTTCCCGAGGAAGTCGGTGTCGCCGAGCGAATCCGAGCTCGCTCGGCTTGTACTCGAACGCCGTGGTCTTGGTGTACTCGTAGAACGGGTAGACGATGAACTCGTGCGACCCGATGTAGGTTCCGAACAGCGAGGTGGGAATTCCTTCGCCGCGGTCGGCGAGGTAGAGGCGGCAAGCCGGGGCTCCTCCGCGTCAGCGCCGAGACGGCCGCGCGGCTGCCGACCAGCCATCGCCGACAGGAAAACGATCGCGACTCGAGGCGCTAGCTTCCGTCGTGGATCTCGCCAGTGCCCGTTAGACGCTCCGGAGGGGGAGAATCCTTCCCGAAGGATTTCGGCAGTTCCGCGCCCCCTCCAACGATCGGACCCCGGGGATCACGATGAGCTCCCTCAGAGCGCGACTGGTTCGACGCATGCTCGACCGGCGACGAACGCGCGTTCACGGAGTTCTTCGACGGCTGTCTTTCCCGGGCTCATTCCGGTTCGCGCTCGCCCGGACGGGACGGGACGAAGACGCCGCCGAGGAAGTCGTCAGGCGACGCTGGCCGCCGCCATCGCGAAGCTCGGGAACGTTCCGCGGCGAGGCGGCGCTGTTCACCTGGCTGTGCACGTTCTGCCGGCACGAGATCTCGGCGTTCTACCGGCGCACGGGAAGGATCACGCCGCCGTCACGCTCGCGGAGGACGATCCCGAAGTGGCCGCCGCGCTCGAGTCGCTCGTCGGCCAGCGAGCGACACCGGGCCGGAGGCGGTTCTGCGGCGTGATGAGACCACGCGCGCCTGGTTCACGTCCTGCTCGACCGGCTCCCCCGCGCTACGCCGCGGCCCTCGAGATGGAAGTGACATCGACGGGCTCTCCGTCCACGAGATCGCCGGGCGTCTCGAGCTGACGTCGAAGGCAGCGGAGTCGATGCTGACCCGGGCCCGCGAAGCGTTTCGAGAGGGGCTTCGCGATCCTCGCCCGAAGCCCGCTGGCGGAGAACGCACTATGAACGGTCACGATTCGATCGAGGCGCTGCTCAAGGCGACCGGCCGCCGCCCCTGCCGTCCCCGCCGATCGGACGGAACGCCGTGCGAGCGGCCATGTACGACGATTGGCGGCGCGAGGTCGCGAAGGCGCGCGCGTCGGCGCCGCATCGGGTGGGGCGTGTGCGCTGGCCGCGGCGGCGGTCGTCATCGTGGCCGTGGGCCTGGGAATTCGGGCGACCCGGGTTGTCGAGGCGCCGCAAGCCTCCGGAATTCGTGTCGAGCGCGTGGCGAACGCAGCGCTGCAGAGTCGGGCGCCGTTTTGCCTGGGGCGACGAAGTGAAAACCGGAACCGATGCGCGCGTCGCGCTCCGCGCCCCATCCGGCCACTCGTTGCGTCTCGACACCGACACCACCCTGCGCGTGCGCTCCGACCGCGAGTTCTCGCTGGAGCGTGGGGCGCTCTACGTGGATTCTCGCGGCGAGCGGGCCGACTCGGTGACGGCGCTACGGATCGACACCCGGTCGGCTCGATCGAAGACCACGGCCGCGGTTGCGCCGTGCGGCTCGCCGAAGATTCGCTTTCGCTCCAAGTCCGGGAAGGGGCGGTGACGCTGTCGTCCCCTTCAGGGCGGGCCGTCGCAAAGGCGGGTCAGGCGCTGACGCTCGACGCTTCCGGCCGGTTCGTGCGGACCGAGGATACGGGCAGAGGGGCGCCGGTTGGGCATGGGCCGAGGCCATCGCACCGATGATGGAGATCGGAAGGGCGCTCCCTGCTCGATTTTCTCGAATGGGTCGTCAGGGAGCGCGGCGTGCGGCTTCAATTCTCCGACGCCGGCCTCGCCGGCCGGGCGCCGGCGATCGTGCTCAAGGGGTCGATCGCCGGCATGACCCTCGAGCAGGCGACGGCGTCGGTTCTTGCGACCTGCGCGGGCAATCCACCGATGGGACGGTGGCGCCTTGGTCGTCGGTGCCGGGCCGGCGCCTCCCCGCGCGCCCTGAGCGGGTCCGCGGAGATTGCGATTCGGGTTGTCTCCTCGGCCGATCCGCCGCAAACTCATCATGACGACGCTCCGCGCCGCGATGGCGCGCGTCGCGCCTGCCGGCCTGCTCGCCCTACTGGTCCCGCCGGTCGAAGCGGTGGACGAGGACGGATCGCCCCGGATTCGCGGTCGGCCGTTGAGCGCCGTGCTGGTCCAGCTCAGAGCCCGCGGCCTCAACTTGATTTACAGCTCCGCCGTCGTGCTCCCGGAGCTCGTGGTCGCCGACGAGCCGCAGGGGACCGATCCTCGAGCGATCCTCGATCAGATCCTCGCCCCGTTTGGTCTTCAGGCCCAGGACGCCGCTTCGGGCGCGATCCTCATCGTGCGAGCCCCGCCGCGGGTCTGGCGGGATCCGCGGCCGTGTCACCGCTTCGACTCAAGGCACGCCGGTCTCCGGCGCCGCGCTGACTGATCGACGGAACGGATCTTCGCGTCGTCTACGGACGGCGACGGCGGGTTTTTCCTGCGCGACGTTCCGGCGGGCGATCACTACCGTTCGCGTCACGGCCCACGAGCTTCGTCGAGCGCGTCCGCTCCGGCGTGACGGTGCGGGCTGCGGCAACCGTCGAGCTGGCGATCGCGCTGACGCCCGACCCGCGCCTCGTCGAGCGCATCGTGGTCACACCCGGGCGCCACGAGATCGTCCCGGAAGGCGCTCGGCACCGTCCGCTCGCTCGACCGCGACGTCGTCATCGCCGCACCGGCGCTCGGCAACGATCCGAGCCGCATGGTGGCGGTGCTCCCGGCATCGCCACCGCCGACGGCTCGGCGGCGTTCAACGCCCGCGGAAGCGCGAGCAAGCGACGTCTCCTGGTTCTCGATGGGCTCGAGCTCTACGATCCGTTCCACTTGAGCGCGTTCCAGAGCCCGTTCAGCTTCATCGACGGACGGATCGTCGACACGGTCGATTTCCTTGGAGGCGGCTTCACCGCGGACCGGGGCGACCGGCACGGCGGGTTCCTCGAGATGTCGAGCACGACGCCGGTCAGGCTCCCGGCACCGAGCTCGAAGCGGGAACGCTCAAGCAGCCGGCGTCGCCTACGAGGCGCCCACGTCGATCGGGCCGGTGCTCGTATCGGCGCCGGTACTGGTATCCCGTGGCGGTCGACGACACGATCGCGTTCGGCGCCGACGGCCTCCAGCCGACGTTCGGCGATCTCTACGTGAAGCTCGGGCTGCTGGCGACGTCCGGGTCTGTCGATCTCGGGCCACGCCCTGATCGCTTCCGGATCGTGCGACGCTCTCCGAATCCGACGGGAACGAGCGGGTCGACGCCTCGAACGGGAGCGGCTACCTGTCGGTTCCGGCTCTCACAAGCCTTTTCGTCCGCCGTCGCGACCGACACCGTGGTCTCGGCGGGGAAGATCCACCGCTTCCGGAGGAGGATCGCGGAGCCCAGGGACAACCCCGTCGTCGTCGATGACCGGCGCGAAGTCCGGTCTCATCGGCGTCAGGAACGATGCGACGTGGACGATCGGGAAGTCGCAGGTCCTCCGGGGCGGAGCTCGACGTGCGTCTTCTGGACGCCGACCTCCAGTACACGGCGGGGCCCCCGCGGCGACATCGACGACCTCCGTCGCCCCATCGGGCGCCGGCATCGGCGCCTACGTCGCGTACCGTGCGGCGATCTCGGACCGATTCATCGCGGAGGGCGGCATCCGCTGGGATCGGCAGACCTACACCGGCGACCGGCAGTGGAGCCCGCGGCTCGACCTCGTCTGGAGGCCGGGGGCCGAGGTCCGAGGTGAGGCTGGGGGCCGGGCGTTACGCGCAGTCCCAGCGGGATCCACGAGCTCCGGATCAGAAGACGGCCAGACGGATTACGGGCCCCCGAGATCTGCGAGCAATTGGACCTCACCTACATCCATCGTTTCTCGAAGCCGTGGAACCTGAGGGTGGACGCCTACCGCCACGAAGTTCGGGCCTCCTGCAGCCGCACTACGAGAACCTGTTCCACCCGCTCGAGCTGTTCCCCGAAGCGGAGCCGGATCGCGTTCTCGTCGCGCCGGAAGGAGCCAGATCTGAACGGCCTGGAGCTTTCGGTGAGCGGCGCTGCGGGAGCGCCGCTGCAGTGGCTGGCGAATTACACGTGGTCGAGCGCGATGGACCGCATCGACGGCGCCGACGTTCCCAGGAGCTGGGATCAAACGCACGCCGGGAACGTCCTCGTCGCCTATCGCTGGCGGCCGGGTTGGTTCCTGTCCGTCGGCGGCACCATCCACACCGGCTGGCCGACGACGCCGGTGACCGGCCGCGTCGTCACGCTCCCCGATGGCGGAACCGAGATCGAGGAGGTCGTTGGCCCGCGCAACTCGGCGCGTTACCCGACCTACGCCCGGCTGGATGTGAAGACGGGGCGCGCGATCGCGACGGTCAAGGGGAGCGTGCGGGTCGAGCTGGCGATCTCGAATCTGACGAACCGGCAGAACGTGTGCTGCATCGACGAGATTCGGTTCGAGGCGGCTCCCGACGGGAGCGTCACGTCCTCCTCGGAGCTGAAATACTGGCTGGGGATCACCCCTTCGCTTCCAAGTCTTGTGGAGCTTCTAGCTCCTCTCTTCTTCAGCTCCGCCCGCTCCGCGGCCATCGCCGACATCGTCCCGACCTCGTTGAGGCCGGCTTGCTTCAGCGATCATCTCGGCCATCGCCTTCTTGCCGAACTCGATCCCTTCCTCGACGAGGGCGAGGTCGATCGTCGGCGAGGACGCGCTCGACGGCCAACGCCTCGATGCGATCCTGGGTCCTGATTGCGCATGAAGCCGGACGGGGATGCGCAGCGCGCGCTGGGCGGCGTCGTCGGTCCAGGCGAAAGTGGAGACGAGGGGGACGTTCTTCGGCGTCGCGGGCGATCAGCTTCTTCTCGAATCCGAGAACGGGGACGATGCCCTGGAAGCGAGCCTGTCGTCACCCAGCTGAACGGGCGCGCCGGTTTCGTCCTCGATGACCTTCTTGGCGAACTCGAGCGTGATGACGGGGAGCTTTTTCAGGCGCGCGCTCTTCTCGACCCGGGCCTTCGTGCGGCGGCGCTGGTAGGCGTCCTTCATCGTCCACAGCGCCTTCTTCGACTCCTCGGTCCACTTGCAGCTTGTGGCCGTCGTAGGTCGTCTCTTCGGTCAGCGCGCCCTCGACGGCGGCGATCCTGTCGATCATCTCGCGCGTGATGACCTCGAAAACGGTCCCGCCGCAGACGCCGCAGGCGACCGGCCGGCTCTCGGTCGCGGTGACGCCGCACTTGACGCACATCGAGATCGGCTGCGACTTCGCGCGCTCCAGCGCGACCGCCTCGGCCAGCGCCGACCGTGGCGTCCGAGGTGTACTTCGGCATGAACCGCTCCATCGCGTCGTCGATCACGGCGTTCGTGATGACCGGAGTGCCCCTTTCGACCGCGAGGCGCAGGATCCCCGTGCGCGCGATGCCCTTGACCGAGCGGCGGAACGCGCTTCATCCGTTCTTCGGCCTCGGGCGTCCAGCGGATGCTCTCTTCGGCCCTTGACGTCGAGCTGCGGCACCTCGAGGCGGGTCGTCAGCAGGATGTCGCAAGGGCAGGCGCGCAGCAGGTTCTCGGCGTTGCTCCCCAGGCCCGTCTCGGTCGCGGGGCTGTGCACGCCGATGCGGCCCGACGACGAGCAGCCACGGGTTCGGTCTTTCGCACGTGGTCCAGGACCTTCTGGAACGCCTTGCCGTCGAGGAGCGTCTTGACGACCTCGACGCCCTCGTCTTTCGCCATCCGCTCGGCGACCTCGAGGTGCGACTGGTAGATCTGCGCCAGCCCGGTGTCGATGATCTCCTCGTGGAGCTGGTTCTGCTCCTCGAAGCGGAACACCTTCGCGGCCTTCTCGGTGAGCACGCCGACGATCCCGTTGAAGACCGAATAGTGCAGGTACGGGTCGTAGACCGAGATCAGCTCGATCTTCTTGTCGAAGCGCTTGGCGAGGCCGATCGCGGTCAGGAGGGCCCCGAACGACTGCGGGCTGCCGTCGATGCCGACGAGGATCGTGTCGCGTGACCTTCGATCTCGGCGTTCGGGAGCTGCTTCACCACCCAGACGTCGCGGCTCGACCGTGTGCGTCACGCGCTCGCAGACCGAGCCGATCTGGCTGTCGCGCACGCGGCCGATGCCCAACGCGCCCATGACGATCAGGTCGTAGTCGCCGGACTGGATGTCCTTGACGATCTCGTGTGGTGCTTTGCCGTCCATCATGCGCGGCGTCGAATTCGAGCGCGGACTCCTGGCAGCGCTTCGCCATCCCGTCGAGGTAGCTCTCGGAGATCAGCTTCAGCCCCATCGTGATCAAGCTGTCGTGGATCTTCCGCTGCCGCTCGAGCTCGGTTTCGTCCAGGTACTCCTCGGGAGCGTGTACTCCATCTGCTTGAAGCGGTAGTCGTGCATGCTCGCCGCGTAGACGTGGCAACCCGTGAGCTTCGACTGGAAGGCTCGGCCGAGCTCGAGCGCCGCGTCGACGGCGCGATTGGAGTAGTCGGAGTTATCGACGGGGACGTAGATGCGCTGATACATGGAGCGGCTCCTTACGCGGACGGCTTCCGGCGGACCCAGAAGATTACAAGAATCTCGAGACCGAAGACCAGCGAGCCCCGTCTTGATCGCGCGGGCCCGTGGCCGAGACGACGACCTGAGGCTCGACGTAGAGGGTTTGCCACTGCGTCAAGCCGCGCTTGTTGCCGCGCTCGTGGCTGCCCCCGTCCCAGACCGAAAAGGCGATCGGCACGAAGCCGCCGGGAGCTGAACGGGACGCCGCTGGCCGCGCTCAGGCTGCGCTTGAAGATGACCGACCATTCGCCTCTGTCGTAGTGCGCGGCTGCGTTGAACGTCGGCGGCGTCCAGGATCGGAAATCGCCGCGCTCCCCTTCGCGGTGAACTGGTCGGCGCTGCTTCGCGCGAGATCGGCGAACCAGACATCGACGCCATTCGTCGCATCGCCGAAGAGAAAGTACGGCTTGCGCGGGCCCGTCGGAAGCTGAAGGGGAGCTGGATCGCGACGGCGTCCGAGAACGTCGCGGCGGGTGCCGCGCCGGCCGTGCGGCGCCGCGGCCGCTACGCGGCTCGCTCCACTCGTCCACCGCGCCGGCACCGGCCCCAGCGGTCGCGGCCGCTTCTGTGCGCCTCTTCTTCCTCGATGGGGACGACGAGCAGGCGGGCTGTTCGATCCCGTCGTCTCGGCGCTCATGTCGTTCCAGCGGACGCAGAAACGCGATGTCGGTCGCGTCGTAGATCGCCTGCACGAGCACCGAGACGACAGGCGGGTGGAACTCGCGCCCGGGCTCCATGATCTGCCCGACGATCGGAATCCTGCGCGGCCGGGGCCTTCTCGAACGCGGCCGCGCCCTTGGTCGAGATCGATCGGATCGTCCACGTGCTTGGCCGTGACGAGGTTTGCGTAGTGCGGGTCGTCGCCGTCGCCCAACGAGTACATGTAGTCGGTGATCGCCCACCGCTCTTCCGGCTTCAGCGCATCGCCGAACGCCGGCATCGGCGTCCCGTTCAACCCCGTCGTCATCGTGCGGAAGATGTCTTCACGCGTCGGCCCGCCTCTGAACGTCCAGCGCTGGGTGAAATCCGCCGGCTTGATCGGGAAACCCCAGTCGTCGACCAGCGTTCGCGCCGACGGGCCGTCGCCGCGGCCGAGATCGCCATGGCACTTGATGCACCCGGTGGCCTCGTAAACCTTGCGGCCCGCCTCCGCCGACTCCTTCGCTGTACTTCGGAGCCTTCTCGAGCTTGACCGGATCCTGCGTTGAAGTCCGGGTTGGCGAAATCCGCCGAGAACGACTTGATGAAGTAAGCCAGACTGTTTGAGCTCGTCGTCGGTGAACTTGGGCCAAGGCGGGCATCGACGTGTACGGCATCCCCGCGTGGATGATGTGCTTCAGGTCGTCGGTCGTCGGCAACACGCCGCTTCCGGTCGTGCGGATCTTGAATTTCCCCGTCGTGAAGTTGCGCGGCCGGGGCTTCAGGTGCTGAGCCGCGTACCCGTCACCGGCGCCGGTGTCGCCGTGGCACTGCGAGCAGTACTTCGCGTAGATGCGCGCCTCCCGCCTTGCGGTCGGCGTCCGAGCCCAGATCGGGGGCGGCACCGCAGCGCGAGGGTTCCGGCGAGGATCGACGCGGCGGCGAGGAGGGCGCGCGTCATTTCTTTTCGCTCGCTTCCTTGGCTCGCGGCCGCCTTCCCGTGTAGTCGTACAGGAAGAGGATCGCGTCCCAGATCTGCTCTTCGGTGAGGAACTTCTCCCAGGCCGGCATCGCCGAAGCCCACGGACCGCCTTCGTCCGGGAGCCCCGGGCCCTCCGCGCGCGATCCGCCAGAAGAGGAAGGTCTCGCTCAGCATCGGGATCGTCCCTGATCGTTGAAGTTCGTCGGAATCGGGTCCAGCCCGTGAACGAACATCCCGGTGGACTCGAGGTTGTCGCCGTGGCAGAAGTGGCAGTTCTCGTAATAGACCTTGCGTCCCGCTTCGACGTGCTTCTTGAACTCCTCGGGGCTCGACTTCTCGAGCGCGCGGTACGGGTTGTCGCCGCTATCGAGGTTGATCTTCTTGTCCTTGAAGGTGATCTCGGCCGGCGAGGCCGGGTGCACCGTCCGCGCGAAGAACGGCGCTTCGACCGGCTGCGACAACCGGACGTAGACGCCGGCGGCCGCGAGCGCCGGAATCGCGAGCGCCACTGCGGCAAGCGCCAGCCGGCGCTTGTCGTTGACGATGAGATCGACGATCGGCCCGGACACGGCCGCCCGCCGGTCGGTGCTGGACGTGACGTAGGCCAGAAGGGCGATCGTCGCGATCCCCATGTAGATGCATCACGACCGACGCGGGAATCGGGGTCGCGAAGCCCCACCGAATCGCGACGAAGAAACCCGACCCACCACGCCAGAGCCCACGTCAGAAGGTTCGCGTTCCGATAACGGAGGAACGCGAACACCAGAAGGATCGGGATGACGACCAGGAAGTTCATTTCCCCGGCTCCTTGGACGGCGTGTCGGGCGGGACGCCCGGCGGCGCCGCCACCTTTCCGGGAGGCGGCTGCGTCTGGACGGCCCCCGCGCTGGGTGAAGCGGGAGCGGAAGCAGACGCGGTCACGGCCGTTCCGGGACCGAGATAGTGATGCGTGGTCGCCAAGGTCACGCTCGGCGTTCCGCCCAGGGACTGCAGGAACGCCATCACGCAGAGGATTTCTTGATCCGTCAGCCCGATCGGAGGCTTGTTGATCGGCGGCATCCCCGGATTGAAGCCGGGGACGATGAAGGCGTCGGGCTCGTACAGCGTCTGCGCGAAGTAGTCGATGTCGGACAGCCCGGGCTCACGCGTCTTCGCGCGGACCGCGACGTTTTCGAGGTCCGGGAAGCGGAAGGGACCCGCCTTCTTTCCGATGGTGTGACACGTGGTGCACAGGCCCTTACCCTCGAAGATCTCCTTGCCGATCGGTCACCATCTCCGCCGTCGAGATGTCCGCCTTGATGAGGGTCTCCTTCGGCGGGTAGACCTCTTTCTGGGGGACCATCTGCCCGACGTAGGTGTAGAACCCGGTCGTCGCGACGACGAGGGCGCCGAGCTTCACCAGGAGCGGGACGCGGAGCTTCACGAGCCCGCCCTCTCTTCCCAGTCCTTCTTGTCGTGCAGGCTCGCCAGCCAGAAGACGAACCCGATCAGCGCGAAGAAGATCAGCACCGTGACCGAGACCACCTTGGTGGCGAAGCCGAGCGTCGGCGTGAAGGCGTCCACGGAGGTGTCCCGCACGACGCCGTAAACGTGCCAGTGCTGCCTCAGCCCCGAGCGGACGTAACCCATCAAGCCCATCAGCCAGGTGAACGTCACCGCGATGAAGATCAAGACGTATTGCGAGATCGACGGGGACCCTTCCCCACCGCAACTCGCCCGACATCGACGCCTTGCGCGTAGAGCGGTATGTCGATCGCCGTGATCAAGATCATCGCGAGGAGCACCGGAGCTGACCTGGGGGACCGAGAGCCCGATCCGCGACCTTCGCCTCCACGAAGTACCCGAGGATCCCCAGCCCCACGACGATCGAAGCCGCGGTGGCGAAGATGGCGAGCTGGACGGCGTTCCCGGTCTTGGCCCAACGCAACCGTCGGGGTCTTTCCCGGTGCGGCGGTAGAGGAGGAAGCTCATGAAGGTGGTCAGGATCAGGATGTTGACCGCGGTGTTCTTCGCGGACATCACGCCCAGGAAGCCGAGCGCGGGGTGCGCGCCCCGCCCATCGCGCGCAGCTCCGAGACGGTCGCGATGATCGAGCGCGGCGTCGCCCAGACCATGAAGCAGAGCGCCACCACGATCAGCAGGTACTTGATGTACTTCTGGAACTGTCCGGCGCCCGGGACGCGTCCCATCCCCAGCCAGAGGTAGTAGTTGGCGCCGAGGAAGAGGTTACCGATCAGGACCGCCTGGATGATGAACAGCCACGAGAACGCGCCTCCCATCATCGTCAGGCCCAACGTCTGCGAGTAGGCGTAGATCTCCTTCGCCAGCCAGTACCCCGCGAACGGAAGCGGGAGGAAGGCGCTGATCGCGACGAAGTTGCCGATGTACCCCATCCAGTCGTAGTGCGCGCGCTCTTCGTCGGTTTTGGCCTGGAGGAACTTCACGGCGGCGTACGCCCCGGCGATCGAGCCGCCGAACGCGACGTTGGCGATGATCCGGTGCACGTTGATCGGCATCCACGTGAAGTTGTGGACCGCCTGCCAGACGCTGATCACCGCGCCCTTCTCGGAGACCCCAGCCGGCGACGTCATGAACGTCAGCCATGCGTTCGCGATCAGCATGATCCCGGTGCCGACCAGGTTCAGCCCGACGCCGAGCAGCAGGTGGATGCGCGGCGAGAACTTCCCCAGCCGTAGTAGTAGGTGTAGAGGAAGAACGCCTCGAAGAAGAACAAGCCGACGTAGGGGAGGAAGGTCGGCGAGAAGACGCTCATCATGTAGTTCGTGAACTTCGGATACAGGATCACGAGCATGAACGTCAGCGCGGCCCCGAACGTCGCCGTCAGCGAAAACGACACCGACAGCAGCTTCGTGAACTCGTAGGCCAGCTTGTCGTAGCGCTTGTCCTTCGTCTTGTAGCCGATGAACTCGATGATCAGCGCGAAGATCGGCACCGCGAGCACGAAGGCGGCGAACAGCAGGTGGAGCTGCGCGACGATCCAGATCGCCACGCGGCTGCCGATCTTGGGGAACGCCCGGTACTCGGCTTCGGCGTAGGGCTTGGCCGCATCCTTCTTGGACTGCGCGGCCGCCTCGTCCGCGATCCCTTGCTCGCGCGGCGTCGTGTCGGGGGCCGCCACGTCGGGCGCGCTCCATGTCGCGGTACTCGTGCGTCGCGACCATGTACATGGCGACGCGCACGGCGGCGACGAGCGCCAGCACGGCGAGCACGGCGCCGGCCGCGATCTTCAACCCCTTGGACGTCATGGCGTGGCTCTCCGCGCGACCGCTTCGGCGCGCTCGCGCGTCAGCTCACGGATGTGCGCGATGATCGCCCAACGATCGGCCGGCGGGATCGGCCACTTGTACGACGGCATCAGGCCGGAGCCGTTCGTCATGATGTCGAACACCTGTCCGTCGGGGTAAGCGCGCACCTTGTCGCTGTGGAACGAGGTCGTCGGCACGTTGCCGCGCTGGAACAGGATGCCCTTCCCGTCGCCGCGCGCGTCGTGGCACGGCTGGCAATAGATCGCGTAGCGCGCGGCGCCGCGCGGCCAGAAGCGCGGCGTCGACCTTGACCGGGATGGTCGGCGACCGGCTTCCCGTCGGGCCCGATCCCGCGGAAGAACGCGTCGTCCTCGCGAAGCTCGCCGCGGGCCACGGTGCCTTCGACCGGCAGCCGCATCCCCGAGCCGTCGTAAAAGAACGCGCTTTCGGATTGCGGCAGCAGCTTGGGCTGGTCGTCCATGCTCGGGTTGATGTGGATCGGCGGCTGGCTGGACGTGCAGCCGCGGAGGAGGCCGCAGCCCGAAAGGACGAGCGCCATCGCCACGATCGCGGCCTCGCTTCCTCAAGACGCCTCCAGGTCGGGGTGCGGGTTGCGCACCCTGGCCAGGTAGGTCGTGCGCGGCTTCGTGTTGAGCTCGGCGAGGATGGCGTAGTTGCGCGGGTCCTTCTTCGCGGCCGCCACGCGGCTTCTCGCATCACGCAGGTCGCCGAACTCGATCGCGCCGGCGGGGCAGGCCTGCTGGCACGCGGTCTTGATGTCGCCGTCTTGGAGCTCCCGTCCGGCGAGCTTGGCGTCGAGCTTGCCGGCGTTGATCCGCTGCGTGCAGTAGGTGCACTTTTCCATCACGCCGCGCGAGCGCACCGTGACGTCGGGGTTCTGGACGAGCTTGAGGATCTCCGGCGTGTCCTTCGTGTAGTTGAAGAAGTTGAACCGGCGCACCTTGTAGGGGCAGTTGTTCGAGCAGTACCGCGTCCCGATGCAGCGGTTGTAGGCCATGACGTTCAGGCCTTCGTCGTCGTGGACCGTCGCCGCGACCGGGCAGACCTGCTCGCACGGCGCGTTCTCGCACTGCATGCACGGCACCGGCTGGAAGATCATCCGCGGCTGCTCGGGCTTCCCGGTGAAGTACCGGTCGACGCGGATCCAGTGCATCTCGCGCCCCGGCGCACCTGGTCCTTGCCCGACGACCGGGATGTTGTTCTCGCTCTGGCAGGCGACGACGCAGGCGTTGCAGCCGACGCAGGAGTTCGAGGTCGATCGTCATGCCCCACTGGTGTCCCGCGTTGTACGGCTTTTCGGTCCACATCGACTCGAGCTTCGGGACCTCGACGGCTTCTTGTGCAAACGCCGGCTCGTGCTTGTACTCCTCGAGCGTGGCCTCGCGGATGAGCGCGCGGCCTTCCATGCTCCCGTGCTCTTGCGTGACGGCGAGGACGGCGGTGCCGGCGGCCTTGACGACGGTTGCGGCGTCGAAGTCGGGGGCCTCCGAGGATGCGCAAGCTGTACGCGTCGAAGCCGACCCCTTGCCGATGCGCCCGACCTCGCGGCGGCCGTAGCCCAGCGTGAGAACCACGGTGCTCGTCGGCCTGCCCCGGGACGATCGTGGCGGGAAGCGTCAGCGAGCGGCCGCGCACCGTGACGGTGACGAGATCTCCGTCGGCGACGTTCAACGCCTTCGCGGTCGGCGGGGACAGCAGCGCGGGATTGTCCCAGGTCAGCTTCGTCACCGGGTCGGGAAGCTCTTGCAGCCACCCGTCGTTCGCGTAGCGGCCGTCGTGCAGGTAGGGAGACGGGCGGAAGTGGACTTCGAAGCCATCCGTGCGTGCCCGCCGCGAGCTGGGACGTCGAGGGCGTGTAGATCGCTGGCGAGGATCGTCGCGGCGTCGAACGCTCCCGCGAGCAGCCCGTCGTGGAGCACCCGGTTCCAACGCTTCTCGAACGAGGCCTCGCCCGAGAATCGGCTTCACGTCTCGACGACGAGGTCGTGGCCCGGCTGATCCTTCCCCGTCGCGAGCAGGCCGAGAACCTCCGTTGCGCCCTTCCCGCCGAACAGTGGCAGGATCAGCGGCTGCACGACGCTCAGCGTGCCGTCCACCGCGCGCGCGTCGTCCCACGATTCGAGGAAGTGCGCGCTGGGGATCGTCCAGCTGCGCGAGCTTCGCGGTCTCGTCGACGTGCGTCGACAACGCGATCGTCGTTGCGACCTTCTTCACGGCCGCTGCGAAGGCGAGGTCGTGTCGGCGCGTCGTACGCCGGGTTCCCGCCCAGGATGACGAGCGTCGCGACGCCTCCCGCGTTCATCGCGGAAACGAGCTCGGCGAGCGAGGCGCGGGACGGGAGCGCCGCATCGACCGGCCTCGTGGTAGTCACGATCGTCGTGCCGACGTTGCCGAGGCGCCGCGTTCAAGCTCAGGCACCGCGGCGTGGACGGCCGGCCGGCTGCCCCGGCCCGGCGACGATCAGCGCCGCGGCCGCGGTTGTCGCGCGAGGTCCTTGGCCAGCGCATCCAGCCACTTCGAGTCGACGCCCGGAACCTCCGGACCGACGGCGCCGGTCACGAATCGGCTCGCCAGCGCCGCGACGACCGCAGGGATCTAGCCGGCTCGGCGAGGCGCACGCGGTGGTCGGCCATCGCGCCCGTCAACGAGTAGAGCCGCCTCGACCGCCCAGAGGCGGTTCATCGGCTTGCCGTCGATGGCGGCGCGCCGGCCGGCGGCGAATCCCGCGATGTGGCGAACGTCCTCGGGATCGTTTCCCAGGATGTCGGCGTCGAGGGCAACGATCACCGCGGCCTTGTCCGACGTGGTAAACGGGTTGCGCGTTCCGGGCGCCGCGCGAGGACGTTCTCGTCGGAGACCGGCTCGTGGACGGCGATGCGCGCCTTCGGGAACCTCGCGCGGAAGAGCTCGAGCAATCCGGTGCCGCGTCGGCGAAGCGAACGACGGCGTCAACAGGGCGAGCGACGGCGCCGCCGTCCGCGAGGTGCTTCTTTTCGAGCTCGCCCCACTGCGGTGACGAACTCGGCCCAGGTCGCGTCCTTGCCGTCGTGGAGCACGCGCTGCGCGCGGTCGGGATCGTAGAGTCCCAGGATCGCCCCTGCATGCGCACGCTCGAGCGTCCCGTCGTCGTCGGATGAAGCTCGTTCCCCTCGATCTTCGTCGGGCGGCCTTCGTGGCTTTCGACGACGAGGCCGTAGGCGCTGCGGCCGAACGGCATCGTGGTCGCGTAGCGGCGCGGGACGCCCGGAACGATCTCTTCCGGGGCGGTGACGTACGGGACGATCTTCTCGACGGGACGGCGGCACGCGGCCAGGCCCGCCAGCGAGAGGGACGCGCCCAGGAGCTGGAGCATCTCGCGGCGCGTGACGCCCTCGGGAAGCTCCGACGCGCCTTCCGGGAACTCGCGCTCGAGCTGCTTCGCGGAACGATGCGGAGTTCTCGAGCTCGCCGAGCGAGCGCCAGTAGGTTTCGTTCATCGGTGGCAGCCCGAGCAGTTGATGGGAGGATTGACCGGGCGTTCGCTGGCGAGCTTGGCGGAAAGTCGCCGCTGCGTCCTTCGGAGCGGCCCATTTCATGTTCGTGACCTCGCTGACGGGCCGCCGGTTGGGCGCCGGGTTGCGGTGGCAGTCGAGACACCAGCTCATCGACAGCGGTTGCATCTGCGTGACGACTTCCATCGTGTCGATCCGGCCGTGGCAGGTCACGCAGCCGATCCCGGCGGCAACGTGCGCGCGGTGCGTGAAATAGGCGTAATCGGGGAGCTTGTGGACACGGATCCAGCGCATCGGATGGCCGGAGGCGGCGCTGTCCCGGATCGGTGCCAACGCCTCGCTGTCGCGCTTCACCAGGCGGTGGCAGTTCATGCACGCCTGCGTCGGCGGGATGTTCGCGACGGCCGAGCTTTCGACCGACGCATGGCAGTAGCGGCAGTCGAGCCCCAGCTCTCCCGCGTGAAGCTTGTGGCTATAGGGGACGGGCTGAACGGGGCGATAGCCCACGTCGGTGAACTTCGGCGAGCCGTAATACCAGATGCCCGCGATCGCGGCGGCGGGGAGGAGCAGACCGAGTGCCGCGGCGAACAGCGGGAGCTTGTTCAACCAGCGTGGAAAGAGTTGAGGCAAGCGCGATTATCCTCGCTGGTCGTCGACGAAAACGCTCTTCATGATCGGTCGCCGGAGTCTAAGCGGCGCGCCCAAGAGGGGTCAAGACTCAAAACGAGTTCGCGGCGCGAACTTGAGCCTCGGGCGGCATGTATAATCCGCCCGCCATGGCGGGGATTGCGGAGGTCTACAGGAAGGTCGAGGCCAACAAAGACCTCTGTTTCGATCTCCTCCGGATCTACCTCGGAGTCGGCCTGTTCGTGAAGGGGATTCTCTTCCTCACCGACATGTCCGCGCTGAGCGACCTGCTGATGAAGTCGGGGCGGTTCCAGCCGTTCACGTTCCTGCTCAGCCACTACATCCCGCTGGCCCACGTCGGCGGCGGATTCATGATGGCGATCGGTCTCTGGACGCGCACGGCGATCCTCGCCAACATCCCGGTGCTCTTCGGGGCCGTCTTCTTCGTCTACATCGAGCAAGGCCTCTTCACGCAAAATCAGGGCCTCGAATTCACCGCGCTGGTGTTCTTCCTGCTCATCGTGCTCCTCATCTACGGTCCCGGCCGGTGGTCGGTGGACAACTACTTGGCGAAGGCGGGACCTCCTGAATAGCAACGGCGCTCGATGACTGAAGCCGAAGAGCGTTTCGCACTCCGCGCCGTCCGCCGCAAGCGCCTGTTCCTCGGGCTTTCGATCGCGGGGCTTACGATCGCCGCCGCCCTCGTCGTGCTCTACGGATTCCTCTGGTGGCGCAACCCGAGCTTCCCCGTCGGCCCCCGTGCGGTGATCGTTCTCCTCGTTCTGCTGAACGCCCGCCAGAACCTCAGGCAGTACAAGTACGCGCGCCTCCTCGAGGCGTTCATGGCTCAGGAAGCGCGGTGAGGGTTCCCGCGGTGCTTCGCAACCCCTACGTCTGGGGTTTCCTCATCGGTATCGTCACGCTGACCGCCATCCGGCCCCTCTTGAGGCACGTTCCCGAGCCGCCCCCGGTCCTCTCCCAGCTCCCGGCGTTCTCGCTCGTCGGCATGGATGGGAAACCGTTCGGAAGCCAGGAGCTTCACGGTCAGGTCTACATCGCCAGCTTCTTCTTCACGAGCTGCCGGTCGATCTGCCCCGCGATCATGCACGGGATGGGTCGCCTCCAGGCCGGGCTCAGCGAGCGAAACGTCCAAGGGGTCCGGCTCGTGTCGATCAGCGTGGACCCGGAGCACGACACGCCCGAGATCCTGAGCGCGTACGCCAAGGAGATGGGCGTCGATCCCGGGCGGTGGACGCTGCTCACCGGCGACGCGGAGCAGGTGCGACAGCTCGTCGTCGACGGATTCAAGACGCCCGTCGTCCCCGCGCCGCCCCGGAGGTGCGGAGCCGCTCGACATCGCCCACACCGGGAAGCTCGTGCTCGTCGATGGCGGCGGCCGCGTCCGCGGCTACTACGACTCTGACGAGATGGGGCTCGACGAGGTGTTCAACCGCGCGCAGCACGTGCTGCGGCAGCAGCGGGAAGCGGTTGCATCCCGATGACGCACCGCGAGGAGCCCTGCGGATGGCGCGGAGACTTCGAGACACTCCTCGAGACGGAAACCTCGACGATCACTCGTGAGCTGTCGCGGTTTTTGCTCGATCGCGGAGCAGATCAATTGGCGGCCTGGGACTCGAGCGTCGGAATCCTTCGGAGCGAAGCGACAAAATGCATCGCGGAGCTGCCCGAGGCGAGGTGGTTCTCCGCAATCCTCGAGTACGAGTTGCCCAGGGATCATGGCTGACGTCCCGACGTCGTCGTTCTGGAGAATGGGACTGTCGCCGTCGTCGAATTCAAGGAGACCGACCGTATTCTCCAGGCTGATTGCGATCAGGTTGCCGCGTACGCCCGCGACCTTGAAACTACCATTCGGCCTGCGACGGCCGAAGGCTCGTGCCTATCCTCGTGCCGACGCGGTTTCGGGGAGGGCCGCAGGTCCGCGACGGCGTGCACGCCTGTTCTCCGTCAGGGCTTGGCCGTCTGCTCGTCGCTCTGGCGAGAGGTTCGTCTCTGGCTCGTCCCGACTCGGAGTCCTGGGTCCACGGCGAGTACGCCCCGCTCCCAGGTCTCGTCGAGGCCGCTCGCCTGCTGTTCCAACGGAGTCCCCTTGCCGCGGATCAAGCGCGCCGCATCGGCCAAAATTCCCGAGGTCGTAGCCCGAGTCATTGAGGTTGCTCGAGCAGCAGCGCGAGGGGACACGGCATCTCGTCTTCCTAACCGGAGTCCCAGGTTCCGGAAAGACGCTCGTCGGTCTCCAGGTCGCCCACTACGCGGACCTACCACCCGGAGGATCAACCCTCCGACTGAGGCGCGCCCGGGGCCTCCACGTATTCGTTCGGGCAACCAGGCTTGCAGTTCAACTCCGGCCCAGCCCCGCAACGACTGCACCCACCGTCGGCGCAGCCGTCGCACCGTTCGTCCTCACCCGAATCGAGCTGCGGATCCGGGATGAGCGTGTCGCACTTGCAGCAAGTCTTCATGTCGCCGTCTCCTCCCTCGCCGTCTCCCCAAGTCCTCGATTCCCAACATCTTCGCATTGTATCTCAAATATGCTATATTACCCTCGTGAGTTGGAGCGTCACATTTCTACGATTCACGTGGAATCCGGGATTCTGGCGCTTCCCGCCGGATTTCTGGTCCGGTTCATCCGTTACGCGGAACGGATGGAGCTTTTCGGACCCGATCTGGGAATGCCGCACACGCGGGCCATGGGTGGAGGGCTATTCGAGCTTCGAATAAAGGCGGGCGAGGGGATTGCCCGGCTTCTATTGCACGATCGTCAATCGCCGAATCGTTGTGCTGCATCACTTCATCAAGAAGTCGCAGAAAACCCCACGCCGGGATCTCGATATCGCCCGGAAGAGGTTGGAGGAACTAAAGCATGGCTAGCACGCTCAAGAAGTTCAAGACGCGCGCCCTGTTGCGCCCTGGAGTCCGCAAGGCGTACGAGGCCCTCGATGACGAATTCGCCTTCTTGGATGAAGTGCTCAAGGCACGCGCCGCGTCGGGGCTGACCCAGGCCGAAGTGGCTGAGCGCGTCGGGACCACTCAATCTGCGGTGGCCCGTCTCGAATCCGGGACGAAACGGCACTCGCCGTCGCTTGCGACACTTCAACGGTACGCGCGCGCGCTGGGCTACCGGTTGAGCTCCGCCTCGTGAAGTCCAGGGGTTACGTATGCGGTCGCGTCGAAGTGCGGACAAAGCCGGGCGCAGATAGGGGCACGACGAGGTGTTCAACCGCGCGCAGCACGTGCTCAGACAGGAGCGTGAGGCGGCGCGCAAAGAGTAGACTACGCGACTTCCGGGGAGCGGGAATGCCACCCAAGGATCGCGTCGGCCTCCTTCTGGTCAACCTCGGCACGCCCGAAAGTCCCAGGGCGCGAGACGTGCGCCGCTACCTTCGAGAGTTCCTCTCCGATCCGCGAGTCCTCGACATCGGCCCTTGGCAGCGATGGCTCTTCCTCAACCTCGATCATCCTGCCGTTTCGCCCGCGAGCGTCGGGCCGGGCCTACGAGAAGATCTGGACGAAGCGCGGATCGCCTCTCTTGTTCCATGGACAAGACCTCGTGAAGAAGGTCCAGCACCGTTGCGGCGACGGCGTCGTCGCCCTACTGGCCATGCGTTACGGCAACCCCTCGATCGAAGCCGCATTCGAACAGCTTCAGGCTGCAGTCCGTCGATCGCATCGTGGTGTTCCCGCTCTACCCGCAATACAGCTCCGCGGCCACCGGGTCGTCGATCGAGAAGGTGTTCGCGGAGGCGTCGAGGTCGTGGAACACGCCGTTCATCCAGGTCGTCCCGCCGTTTTACGATCACCCGGCGTTCATCGACGCGTGCGTCGGTGTCGCGCGGCCGGTGTATCAGGAGGCGTCCTGGGAGAAGGTGCTGTTCAGCTTTCACGGGCTCCCCGAGCGTCACTGCGTCAAGAGCGACGACACGGGAGCGCCATTGCCTGAAGAGCGAGGGCTGCTGCGACCGCGTCGTCGAGGCGAACCGCAATTGCTACCGAGCCCAGTGCTTCGCGACCGCGCGCGCGTTGGCCTCAGGCCTCCGCATCCCCGAGGACCAGTGCATCGTGTGTTTCCAGTCGCGTCTCGGGCGGTCGCCGTGGATCCGCCCCTACACCGACGAGGTCGTCGTCCGGCTTGCGCAACGCGGCGTCAAGCGCGCGCTGATCTTGAGCTCGGCCTTCGTGGCCGACTGCCTGGAGACGATCGAGGAGCTCGGCATCCGCGCCGCGGACAGTTTCAGGGCCGCAGGCGGAGAGACTCTGCGGTTGGTCCCAGTCGGTCAACGCGGACGACGCGTGGGCGGACGGTGTCGTCGCCCTGGCGCGCGAGAGCTCGGCGTGGCTGCGATAGCGCCGATCGTCGTCATCGGCGGCGGGATCACGGGCCTGGCTGCCGCGCACCGTCTCGTCGAACGGGCCGGTCCGAGCGCGAGCTCTCCCTCCGTCGTCGTTCTCGAAGCCGACGAACGCGCCGGCGGGCAGATCCGCACCGAGCGTCACGGGAGTTCCTCTTCGAAGGAGGGCCCGACGCGCTCGTGGCGCAAAAGCCGGCGGGCGTCGCGCTCTGCGAGCGGATCGGGCTCGGCCCCGAGCTTCGCGAGCTCGGCGGCCACACGGCGGGGACGCAGATCCTCCACCGCGGGCGGCTCCATCGCGTGCCGGAGGGGTTCTTCATGATGGCCCCTACGCGCTTGGGGCCGATGCTGCGATCGCCGCTTTTCACCTGGCGCGGGAAGCTGCGCATGGCCTGCGAGCCGCTCGTCGGACGGCGACCCGCCACGCGCGATGACGAGAGCCTCGCGTCGTTCGTCAGCCGGAGGTTCGGGCGCGAGGTGTTGGACCGCGTCGCCGAGCCGGTCATCGCGGGCCTGTTCACCGCCGATGCGGAACGCCTGAGCCTGCGCATGACGATGCCGCGCTTCCTCGATCTCGAGGCCGCCGATGGGAGCGTCACCCGCGGCCTTCGCCGCGCGGCCGGTGCCCGGTCGCCGCACCGGCCGTTCGGCCACGGAACCGGGCGGGGCGGGTTCATCGCCGTCGAGGGGGCCTTTCGCGCATCGTCGAAGCGCTGCTCGCGCGTCTTCCGGCCGGGTGCATGCATCTGGGCGCCCGTGTGGCGAGCTTGGTCGGCGGGCCGGCGAACGGAAGGTGGTCGGTGCGTCTGACCAGCGGCGAGACCTTCGCGGCCGGAGCGGTGTTGTTCACGTGTTCCGCCGAGGACACGGCGCCCGCGATCAGGGCGCTAGACGGCAGCGCTCGCCGACGAGCTTTCCAGGCTCCGCTACGCCTCGTGCGCCACGGTCAACGTGGCCTACCCGAGCGCCGATGTGGGAGCCCGCCTCGAAGGGAACGGGTTCTTCGTGCCGCGGAGCGAGGGACTGCCGATCCTCGCGTGCAGCTACGTCAGCGAGAAACTCGAGGGTCGGGCTCCGGTGGGCACCGCCGTTTTTCGCGCGTTCCTCGGCGGCGCGACGAATCCCGAAGCGCTCGACGGCGACGATGCAGAGCTCATCCGCAAGGACCGACGACACGCTCCGGAAGATTCTCGCAATCGGCGGTCCACCGCTGCTGGCGACGGTGCACCGCTCACCGCGCGCGATGCCGCAATTCGACGTCGGCGCGCGGGAATTGGTCGCGACCTTCAGGATCGGATCCGTGCCGCATCCCGGCTTGTTCCTCGCGGGGAGCGTCGCGGGCGCCTTCGGCCTGCCGGATTGCATCCGCTCCGGAGAGGACGCCGCCGACCGAGCGGCCTCGTTCCTCGCCGGCGGTCAGCGAGCGCCCGGCGCCTCGGCCGACGTTCCGGGATCGTCCGCGTGGGTCGCGTACCAGGCGAACCAGAACGCGTAGAAGCCAAGGACAGGGGTCGTTCCCGAAGGACCCGTCACCTCGAAGCGGCTCTCGTCGTCGTGCACCGCGAGGGGTGTCACCGTCCACGCCCCTGGGGTTCCCGTCACGAAGACTCGGGTCTTCTTGCCCAGCGGTCCCGCCGGTGGAAGCGGATCCACGGGGAAGCGAAGCTCGTCGGAGTTGAAGTACGAGCCGTAGACGTCCTGGCCGTATTTCGAGCCGTCGCCGTCGACCGGGGCCAGAATCGTCGTCTCCGGCCGGTCCGTCTGCCAGTCCGACCAGCGCGCGAGCGCGAACGGGACGAGAGACAGTGTCCTCGTGCTCGCGGCGGCGGGGCCCGCGACGGCGCGAGCCTGCAGCTGGCTCCAAAGGCTCTCCCCGGCGCGCTCCGACCGCCGGTCGTACATCAAGAGGTTCGACTGATAGAGCAGGCCGCTGACGCCGAACTCGAGCGTCTCTCCGGCGACGCGGCGGTCGAACACGGCGATTCCCTCGGACAGGGGTTGTACGTGACGACGATCGGAATGCCGCCGACCGTGTCGTTGACGACCTCGTGCCAGACGAGCACGCGCAGCGGGTACGCGCGCGCCGCGCCGTTCAGGACGACGGCGATCACCTTGTCCGTGGGAACCAGGTACTTCCCGCGGCCGATCGTCTCGAGCCCCGCGAGCTCCGCGAGCGTGATCGCTTTCGGCTCGTCGAGAGGCGGGAGGGCGTCGGTCACCATCCCGCCGGAGACGATCTTCTCTCGCGGCACGAGCGTCGTCGTCAGATCGAATCCGTAGCTGGCCGCGTGTCGTCCGTCGCCGCGTGGACGCACACGCTTCGGATCGAATAGCGGCGCCAGGTTCCACAGCGTTCCGGCGAGCGTCAGCGCGAAGGCGGAAACCAGCACCCAGCCTCCGCTGCGAAACGTGAACAGCCTGCGGGAACGCGCCGCCGACATGGACGCGTCACGCTACCACGGCGCCGGTCTACAATGCGCGGCCCATGAACGGTCACCCCGCTCACGTTTCCCGCGGCGCCGGCGACGTTCTGGCGATCGGCTTCGGCACCTCGGTCGCGATGTGGGCGATCGGTTACCTCGCGCGCCTCCCGGTCGGTTCTCGCCCCGCCGGCGGTCGTGCTCGCGCTCATGCTCCTCGCACTTTTAGGCGGCGGCTATCTTGCGGGAAGCCGCGGCCCGCGCGGGGTTCGTGGCGGCGCCTACTCCGGCGCGCTCACGGGGCTGTTGAACCTCCTCGTGCTCGGGAGCTTCTTGTCGACGGCGGACCGTCCCAACGCTCTGGTCCCGAACGCCGCGCTCTGGTTGCCCGGCTCGATCGTCTTTTCGGCGCTGCTCGCAGCCGGCGGCGCCTGGTGGGGGAGCAGCGCGCGTCGCGCGCCGGCGAGCCGCCGGACTGGACGGCGATCCTGGCGCGCGTCGCCGTGGGCGGCGACGCTCCTCCTCCTCGTCGCCGGCGGATTGGTCACCAGCAACAAGGCCGGCCTCGCCGTCGTCGATTGGCCCCGATCGTACGGGTACAACATGTTCCTGTACCCGTTCTCGCGGATGACGGGCGGGATCTACTACGAGCACGCGCACCGGCTGCTCGGCGCCCTCGTCGGACTGACAACCGTGACGCTCGCCGTCCACCTCGCGAGCGTCGAGACACGCGCCTCCGTGAAGCGCGCGGGGCTCGTCGCCGTCCTCCTCGTCATCGTCCAGGGGATCATGGGCGGCCTGCGCGTCACCGAAAGGAGCATCGGACTCGCGGTGGCGCACGGCGTGACCGCGCAGGTGTTCCTCTCGCTGCTCGTCGCGATCGCGGTCGTGTCCGGAAGGGCATGGCGGGGTGATAGCGCGCCCACCCCTCTCCGCGCGCCCGCGCCGACCGGCGCATCGCCTCGATCGCGGTGGCGGCGCTGCTCGTGCAGATCGTTCTGGGTGCGATCCAGCGGCACCTGGCCATGGGCCTGATGTTGCACATCGTCTCGGCGTTCGTCGTCGCCGGGCTGACCATCGCGGCGGGCGTGCGCGCTTGGGGGTTCTACCCGAACGACCCGATCCTGAAGCGCGCCGGCCTCACAGTGGTCCACGCGACGGCGACGCAGCTGGCGCTCGGGTTTTGCGCCTGGATCGCTCGTGGGGCGTGGACCTCGGGATCGTTGTCCGAGGGGTGGAAGGTCGTCGTGACGACGCTTCACCAAGGGACCGGCGCGTTGCTCCTCGCCGCTGCGGTGACGCTCAGGCTCTGGCTGACGCGACGGCTTGCGCCCGCGGAGTGACTATTTCGCGAGAGAGGCGCAGCCCAGCTCGCGGTAGGCCGTCTTCAGCATCGTCTTCGCCTCGGCGTCCTTCGGGCGGGCCTGGATCGCCCGGTCGAGGACCGGAATCGCGATCAGGAATTGTTGCGAGCCGAGGAGCGATTTGGCGAGCGTCATCGCGTCCTTCAGACCCGGCGCCGGCCGTCCCGGCGCGCGCAAACGAGTTCGCGAGATCCGCGACCGCCGGATCCGACGATGCGGCGGGCGCACCCAGTCCCTGCATCAGCGGTGCGGACCCCTTGGGGTCGATCCCGTAAGCCGCCGCGTACGAAGCGAACTGATCGGCGGGGCCGTGTCCGAGCTGGAACGCCGCGTCGAACGCGGTCCGTGCGCGCGCGTAATCGCGCAGCAACATCGCGCCGACCGCTTTGGTGCGCGCGTAGCGCACTTCGCGAGGTGCAAGCTCGGTGACCCGATCGAACGCCGCGTAGGCCTCCGGCTTTCGTCCGAGCCGCGTCAGCACGTTGGCGTAGTCCACGAGAATCGCGGGGTCGGTAGGAAAGGCGGCCGCCACCGGCGCGAGAAGCGCCGCGCCGCCTTCGGAATCGCCCCGCTTCGCGCGCTCCGCTCCGTAGGCCGTCATCGTTTTCGCCAAGGCCGGTGTCTTCGGCAGCGCGCCGAGGGCGGAGGTGATCGCCGCCTTGGCGCGGTCGATGCGCCCGGCGTCGGTGAAGAGAAAGCATTGGAAAACCCGCAGGTCCTCTCGCTGCGGCGCGCGCTTGATCCCGTACTCGAGATGGAGGATCGCCTCGTCGAGAAGCGCCGTGTCGTAGTCGATCCGCGGGGTCGCGGCGCCCAGGTTCACTCCCTTGAGCGTGGCCTCTCCGCGGTCGATGTCTTCTTTCGAGAGCTTGACGTTGACGACCCGGTTGGCGTGTCGCGCCTTCGCGGCGAGCGCGCGGGCCAACGCGAGCCGGAGATCGACGTCGTCGGGATGCGCGGCCACCGCCGGGCGCCCCTGCTTCGATCGCCTCGTCGGCCTTGCCGTCCTGAATGAGCTTCTCGACCTGCGGGGCCGTCGCACCGCCCGACGGCTTGCCCGCGGGCGCGGTGCCGGGGATCGTTGCGAGGATCAGCGCGAGCGCGAGCAGGGCGTGCATCGATCGTCCTTCCGTTGGACCGGACAGTATAGAAGACCGTCGCTTAACCGGCCCGATCCCGCCTCACGAGAACGCGCTTGCCCCGGATCGTTGCGGCGCGAAGCCTCGACACGATCTCGTCGGCAATCTCATCGGGCACCTCGACGATCGTGTGCCGCTCGGAAATCTGGATCGCGCCGACGGCGCTGGAATCGACCCCGACTTCGTTGGCGATCGCGCCGACGAGGTCGCCCGGACGGAGACTGACGTTTCGGCCCGCGCCGATGAACAACCGGGCCACGGCCCATCCGGGGCCGCCGCGTCGCCGCGCTCCCGGATGCGTCGCGACCTTCTCGATTTCGTCGGGTGCTGCGGGCGCTCCGGCCGCTCCGGCCGCGCGGACACCGTGGGGATCTCCTGCTCCTCGCCGCCGCCGTCCCGCCCCTCGACTGCTTGACCGCCGCCGCCGCGACGTCCATGACGTCGAATTCCTCCGCGAGCGATTCCGACGACGCCGCGGAACGCGTCCAATCCGCCCGCCAGGATCGTCTCGCGCAACGCCGCGCGGGTCAGCTCCATCCGCCTCGCGCGGAGATCGGCGACGGTCGGCACCGACTGGATCTCGATCTTCTGCTTGGTCTGATGCTCGATGTTGCGGAGCAGCCGGTGCTCGCGCGGCTCGGCGAGCGTGATGGCGACCCCTTCCCCTCCGGCGCGTCCCGTGCGCCCGATCCGGTGCACGTACCCTTCCGCGGCCGCGGGGACGTCGTAGTTGACCACGTGCGAGACGTGCCGCACGTCGAGGCCCCGCGCGGCGACGTCGGTCGCGATCAACAGGTCGGACTTGTTGGCGCGGAACGATTTCATCACGCGATCGCGATGCGATTGCGACAATCCGCCGTGAAGCGCCTCGGCGCGGAACCCGCGCGCGTTCAGCGTCTCCGTCAGCGCGTCGACTTCCGTGCGCGTCCGGCAGAACGACGATCGCGGAGGTCGGAGTGCTCGATGTCGAGCACGCGGCCGAGCGCCGCCATCTTGTGGGCGCGCGGAACGATGTAGGCCACCTGGCGCACCCGCGCGGCTCTGGCCCGACGGGACGGTCTCGCGATCGATCGTGATCTTCTGCGGGTTCCTGAGATACTTCGCCGCGATCGAGGCGATGCGCGGGGGGATCGTCGCCGAGAAGAGCGCCGTCTGCCTGTCCTTCGGCGTCGCGTCCAGAATCGCCTCGAGATCCTCGGCGAAGCCCATGTCGAGCATCTCGTCGGCCTCGTCGAGGACGACGACACCCACCGACGCGAGGTGGAGCGTGCGGCGCCGGATGTGATCGAGCGCGCGCCCCGGGCGTCGCGACGACGACGTCGACGCCGCTCTGCAAGGCGTTCACCTGCGTCTCCATCGAGGCGCCGCCGTACACCGGCAGCGAGATCGCGCCCAGCTCCTTCCCGTAGCGGTGCACCGCCTCCGCGACTTGCATCGCCAGCTCGCGCGTCGGGACGAGGATCAGCGCCCGGGTGCGCTCTTTCGCCGCCGGCCTTCGGGGTCAGGAGGTGCAGGAGAGGGAGCGCGAACGCGGCGGTCTTCCCGGTTCCGGTCGCGGCCTGCGCCAGAACGTCGCGCCCGGCGAGAAGCACGGGGATGGCCGCACTCTGCACGGGCGTCGGCTCCTCGTAACCCAGAGCGACGAGGGCCGCCAGCAGGCGCGGGTCCAGTCCGAGAGCGCCAAAGCCCCCGGAGTTTGCGGTGTCGCGGCGCGTCGTGTCGTCATGCGGTCACACCTCGCGCGGGGATTCCGCTTCGGGCGGGTCTTCTGGGGTTTCGGCCGGGACGTTCCCGAGGCGATCGCGGCGAGCGACAGCACGATCCTTCCACGCCAGACGCAGGACCGTCGCGTCATAGTCGATCACCTCGACGCTGAGGCTGTCTCTCGTCCCAGTGGAGGATGAAGCCCTCCTTGAGGTATTCGATCCGTCCGTTGCGCTGTGACGTCGAATCCATCGCGCCTCCTCATCAGGTTTGCGCGGTACCGCCGCGCGATCGAGCGATTGGTCGTCCCACGAGGCGGGATCGTCGAGAGCGATTCGAGGTGCGTGAGGACGGTCACGTTGGGGACGACGCCGCGAATATCGGCTTCGATCCGCTCGAGCAGCGCGTGCCCCGGTGGACGGTCCAGTCGCCCGGAACCAGAACGTGCAGCGAGACGAACCGGCGGGCTCCGGACTCGCGCGTGCGCAGGGCGTGGTACTGGATGCCGTTTTCGACGTGGGCGTCGAGCACGCGGCGCAGGCTGGCGTACTCCTCGGCGGGAAGGGCGGTGTCCATGAGCCCGGCGACCGACCTGCGAACGAGGCGATACCCCGACCAGACGATGTTCGCGGCGACGATCAGCGCGATGGCCGGATCGAGCGGCTGCCAACCGGTCAGGGCGACCGCGCCGACGCCGAAGACGACGCCGGCCGAAGTCCAGACGTCCGTCAACAGATGATGGGCGCTGGCATCGAGGGCGATCGAGCGCTCCCGCTTTCCGGCGCGCAAGAGCACGAGCGCGATCACCGAGGTTGATTGCGGACGCGGCAACCGACACGGCCAGCCCGGCGCCGATCTTCTGGAGCGGCTGCGGATGGAGCAGGCGGCCGACGGCGGCGAAGGCGATGGTGGCGGCCGCGATCAAGGATGAGCGTTCCTTCGAGGACGCTCGAGAAGTACTCCGCCTTGCTGTGGCCGTACGCGTGATCTTCGTCGGGCGGGAGGGCGGCGGCGGTGAGCATCGCGAGCGCCATGAGCGCGCCGGCGAGATTGACGAGCGACTCCAGCGCGTCGGAGAGCAGGCCGATCGAGCCGGTCCAGTGGTAGGCGAGCGCCTTGAGCCCCATCGTGGCCAATGCCGCGCCGATCGCGAGCCAGGCGTATCGAGTGAGCCGCCGTCGATCCACGACTACCGCGTCAGCTCGTCGACGAGGGCTCGAAGATCGGGGGCGTCGGGATCGCCCGGCGGGGACAGGGTGAGCGCGCGGGCGAACGCGGCGCGCGCTCCCGCCCGATCGTTCAGCTGGTAGAGCCGGATCGCGCCGAGCGTCTTGGCACGCGCCGCCGACGGATGCGCCTCGAGCGCGCGCTCGTAGTACGCCGCCGCGTTGGCGCCGTCTCCCGCGGTGTAGGCGAGCTTCCCGAGCCCTTCCAGGGCCTCGGGCTGGCGCGGGTTGAGGACGAGGGCCCGCGTAGAACGCGGCGCGCGCCGCCGCCGTGTCCTTCCGTGCGTCTTCCAGGAGGCCCAGCTCGGTTTCGATCGCCGGGTCGGAGACGCTGGCCGCGCGCGCGCGCAGGAGCGTCTCACGCGCCCGTTCGGGATCGTGCCGCTGGGCGTAGAGCGCCGCCAGGTTGAGATACGTGTCCGCGTGCCGCGGCTGGAGCGTGAGGGCGTGTTCGTACGAGCGCTTCGCCTCGGCGAACGCCGCATCGTCGTTGACCGCCTTGCCGGCGTAGGCGTTTCCGAGGTCGAACCAGGCCAGCGCGTTGTTGGGCGCGAGATCGGCGACGCGCGCGATACGGTGGCGATCGCATCGTCGGTGCGGCCCGACGCCAGCTGCGCCTCGCCGAGCAGCAGGCGGGCCGGGATGTTCCCGGGGTTGCGGGCGAGCAGCCGCCGCATGGGCGCCACCGCGTCCCTCGGGTCGCCGAGCTGGACGGCGCGCCGGGCGGCGTCGAGGTCGGGGAGGAGCTTCACGCCGTCTTTCGGGTCGAGCGCTTCGCGCGCGGGCGCCACCGAGCCGGAGACGTAGCCGAGCGAGCGGAGCTGGCCTCGCGCTCGCGCGCTGTCCGCGTCGTCGGGGGCCGAGGCTTCCGGCGTCGCCGCGCGTGCGCTCGGCGAGCGTGCGCGGCGAGCTCCGCCGCGCGCGCCGCCTTCGCCCGCGAGGATCGTTGGTCTCGCGCGGATCGGTCGGCAGCTCGTACAGCTCGGGACGCGGCGCCGCGACGTATTTGTAGGGCCCGGTGCGCAGCGCACGCAGCGGCGCCCAACCGTACGCGAACGAGGGATACAGCGTCTCCATCTCGTAGTCCCGGCCGGCGGGGCGCGCGCCGTGGAGCAGCGGCACGAGCGAGCGGCCGTCCGTCTCGCCGAGCGCCGGAAGCTTGAGGAGGTCGAGAATCGTCGGCGCGATATCGACGAGCCCGACCGTCGACGCGACCGATCGTCCCGGGCGTGAGGCCCGGCCCGGTGACGATCAGCGGGACGCGCTGCGTCGCCTGATACAGGAAGATGCCGTGCCCGTCCTCGCCGTGCTCGCCCAGGCTCTCGCCGTGGTCCCCGGCCACCGCAACGTAGAGCGTCGCCCCTGTGCGCTTCAGCGCGTCGAGAATCCGGCCGACCTGCGCAGTCCATGAACGCGATCTCTCCGTCGTAGGGGCGGTCCTTGAACCGTGACGCGTACGGCTCGGGCGGCACGTACGGGGCGTGCGGATCGTAGAGATGGACCCACAGGAAAAACGGCGGCTTCAGCCGCGGGCAGCCGGGGCAACAGCGCATCGACGGTCTGGCTCGCCGCGCGCTCCTGGTAGTCGAACGCGCGCCGGTCGCCGACGCGAACGATGTCGTCGTACGTCGCAAAGCCGCGCGCGAGGCCGCCGTCGCGATCGAGCACCGCGGCGGAGACGAACGCGGCCGTGGCGTAGCCGGCGTCGCGCAGGCGCTCGGTCAGCAGCGGGACCTTCGGGGTCGAGCTTGAACCCCGCGTTGTCGCGCACGCCGTGGCGGCGCGGCACGCGGCCGGACAGGAGGCTCGCGTGCGCGGGCAGCGTCAGCGGCGACCGGGGAGAGCGCCTGCTCGAAGCGCACGCCGCTTCGCGCGAGCGCGTCGAGATGGGGTGTCGCCGCGCGCGCGGCGCCGTAGCAGCCGAGGTGATCGGCGCGCGTGGTGTCGAGCGTGACGAGGACGACGCTCGGACGGACCGGAGCGTCCGGCGGGCGTCACGGCCGCCGTCAACGGCGAGAACGAGCGGAACGATCACGGCGGGATTCTATGACGCGGCGAGAACCAGCGCCGCGAGCGGCGATCGGAACGGCTCACCGCCGTGGCCCGAAAGCGCGTCCTCGAGCGCGTCGGCGACGGCGTCCAGATCGGCGCCGCGCGTCAGCGAGCGCCGACGCGAGCGGCGTGCCCTTCGCGAATCCGTCGGCGACGACGCGGGCCGACGGCGGCGCGGCCTTCGAGCGCGACGCGCGAGACCGTCGCGGTCGTGAAGCCGGCCCCCGCCGCGAGCGCTCGCAGCGCGTCCGCGTCCAACGACCCGTACGGCACGCGCAGGAACTGCGGCGGGTCGTCGGCGAACATCCGGGAGAGCACCGCGTGTATGATCCCCGCCGCCGGGTTCTCGTCCAGGGGCACCACACGTTGGCGAGAAGCTCGCCTCCGGGCCGCAGGACACGCCGGGCCTCGCTGAAGCCTCGGCCTGGGTCCGGCAGGAACATCAGGCCGAACTGGCAGACGACGGCGTCGAAGGCGCCGTCCTTGAACGGGAGGGCGGAGGCGTCGGCGGTGCGCCAGTGGACGTCGGCTCCGGCGAGCTTCTCGCGCGCGATCGCGATCATCGCGTCGCTCAAGTCGGTGGCGACGAGCTGCGCGCCCGCGGGCAAGCGCCCGACGGAGCCGTCGCGTCGCGATCCCGGTCCCGCACGCCAGCTCGAGCACGCGGGAGTCGGGCGTCGCGGCGACGCGGCGGGCGAGATCGGCGGCGTACGGCTCGAAGAGGAACGGCCCGAGGCACCGGTCGTAGTACGCGGGAATCGTCCCGAGGAAGAGCGCGTCCTGGTCGTTCATCCCGCCCATATTCCGTGAGAACCGCAGCGGCGTCAAGAAGCTTTTGACGAACGTCCCGGCTTTCGTTCACAGTGCGCGCCGTGCCGCGCAACGCCTCTCGCGCCGTCGATCATCCGTTGCGCTCGCGCCTGGCGATCCTCGCCGCCGCCATGCTGTTCTCGACCGGCGGCGCCGCGATCAAGGCGACGCAACTCACCGGCTGGCAGGTCGCGTCGTTCCGCTCGGGCGTCGCCGCGGTCGCGGTCCTCCTGATGCTGCCGGCGGCGCGCGCGCGGTGTCTCCCGGCTTTCCGCCGTGCGTCGGCGTGGTCTACGCGGCGACGATGATCCTGTTCGTCCTCGCGAACAAATTGACGACGGCCGCGAGCACGATCTTCCTGCAGGCGACCGCGCCGATCTACCTCGTGCTCCTCGGGCCGTGGCTCCTGAAGGAGCCCATCCGGCGGCGTGAGCTGGCGCTTCATGGTCGCGCTCGGCGCCGGGCTCGCGCTGTTCTTCGTCGGGCGCGAGGCCGGGAGCGTCACCGCTCCCGATCCGTTCAAGGGAACATCCTCGCGGCGTTGTCGGGTCTGTGCTGGGCCCTCGCCGTGACCGGCCTCCGGTTCATGGGGAAGGCCGGCGGACCCGGCCGGCGGCGCGGCGACCGCGGTCGTCCTCGGCAACGCGTTCGCGTTCCTGTTCTGCCTCCCGTTCGCGCTGCCGGTCGGCATCGGTGAGGCCCGGCCGACGTCGCCATCGTCGTCGCGCTCGGCGTGTTCCAGATCGGACTGGCCTACGTCCTTCTCAACCACGGGCTCCGTCACGTCGGCGCGCTCGAGGCGTCGCTGCTGCTTCTCGCCGAGCCCGTGCTGAACCCGCTCTGGGCGTGGCTCGTCCACGGCGAGCGGCCGTCGGCGTGGACGCTGGCGGGCGGAGCGGTGATCGTCGCCGCGACGCTCGGGAAGATCTTCGTCGATCGGCGACGCTAGAGGAATCGAGGAAGTGTCCGCATAATGCGCACGTGAGATTCGAGACGATCGCCGTGCACGCGACGGAGCCTGACCCGGCGACCGGTGCGGTCGCGCCGCCGATCCATCTCGCCACGACCTTCACGCAGAGACGCCGACCTCGCGCTGACCGGAGAGTTTCAGTACGTTCGCGAGGGCGGGCCGACGCACGCGCTGCTCGAGGCGGCGCTCGCACGCTTGGAGGGAGGCGACGCGCTCCTCGTGTTCGCGTCCGGCATGGCCGCGGGGCTTGCGATCCTCGCAGAGCCTCGACCCCGGCGACCGCTTGATCCTGCCGGACGACGCCTACTACGGCTTTCGCATCGCGTCGCGCGACTTCCTCGCGAAGTGGGGGATCGCCACCGAGATCGTCGACATGGGGGACCTGGCGAACCTCGAACGCGCGCTCCGCAAGCCGGCGCGCGTCGTGTGGCTGGAGACGCCGTCGAATCCGCTGCTCAAGGTCGTCGATCTCGGCGGCGCGATCGCGCTGGCCAAGAAGGCCGAGCCGTCGTCGTCGCGGACAACACGTTCGCGACGCCCGCGCTCCAGCGTCCGCTCGATGCTGGGCGCCGACGTCACGCTCCAGGCCTCGACGAAGTACCTCGGCGGTCACAGCGACGTGATGGGTGGAGCGCTGGTCTTCGCGCGCCGCGATGCGCTCTTCGACAGGGTCGAGCACGCGCGCCACATCCTCGGGGCCGTCGCCGGCCCGTTCGCGTCGTGGCTCGTCCTGCGCGGATTGCGGACGCTCGCGCTGCGGATGGAGCGCCATGCGGAAAACGCGATGATCGTGGCGCGTGCGTTGTCACGGCATCCGGAGGTCGCTGCGGTGCACTACCCGGGGCTCGAGAGCCACCCGGGCCACGCGATCGCCGCGCGGCAGATGCGCGCCTTCGGCGGGATGTTGTCGTTCCGCGTGCGCGGAGGACGAGAGGCGGCGATCGCCGCGGTCTCGAAGGCCAAGCTGTTCGTCCGCGCCACGTCGCTCGGCAGCGTCGAGAGCCTGATCGAGCACCGCGCGACCAGCGAGGGGCAGGGTCGAGCGCGCGCCGCCCGACCTGGTCCGCGTCTCGGTCGGCATCGAGCATCCCGACGATCTCGTCGCCGACCTGGAGCAGGCCCTCCAGAAATAGGGGGCAGGCCTCCCATTCTCAGGGTGCAACGCTCACAACGGACTGGCGCCCGGCCCGATCGAGCGTAGATTCTCTGCATGGAGTTTCCGCATTCTGGTGGTGGACGACGAAGTTCCCGTCCTCGAAGTGATGGCCGAGATCCTCTGAGGCCGCCGGCTGGAAGGTCGACGCGTTCTCGAATCCCTCTCGAGGCCATCCAACGGGTCAAACGGACGCGCTATGACGCGGCCGTGGTCGACCTCTACATGCCCGAGCTTCCGGGTCTGCTCTTCCACTCCAAGCTGAAGTTCATCGACCGGGAGCTCTGGACGCGCACCGTATTCGTCTCGGGGCACTTCTCGACCGAAGATCTACGCCGCTCGCTCGAAGGGAGCCCCCGCTTCGTTCCGAAGCCGTTCAAGGCGGAGGCGCTCGTCGGAACTGTCGGGTTGGCGCTCCCGGAAGTCTCTCGGAGTGTCGGCGAGGGCGTTCGTTCCTGACGACCCTTTAGGCGAGCCCCGCAACGAACGACTGGTAGATCCGGTTCGGCTCCGACAGCCGGACTCCCATACCCGCGGGATGGTGCTTCCCGCCTGAATGCGGTTCCACATCACCAGGCCGCGCAAGGGAAGGGTGTGTCCGTCCATGTCGAGATGGATGAGGAGCGTCTGCCCGCCTTCGACGGGCGACGCGACGGCGACGAACATGCCTTCCGCGGAAAGATTGACGGTCGTGCCTCGCGTGATCACGTGCTCGAGGCTGAACCTCACCGGTAGGCAGACGGACTTACGCCGCGCCGAGGTGAGGCCGGACTACCGCGCGCGGCGAGCGCGCCGGCGGTCGGAAGGGGTAACGCTTCGCCCTCACGTGGCGTTCGACGAACGCGATCGCCTGCGCTTCCGCCTGCTCGAGCGTATCGCCGACGAACTTGAGCGTGCCGCGCCGGCCCGGAGCCGACCACAGCACGTTCGGGTAGGTAACGATGCGTGCCCGCCAGCGGTCGTACGACGGCGCCAGGAGCACGCCGATGTCCTGGTGCCCGAACGGTGTTTCGATGCGAACGCGCCAACCCGCCCTCTCGGCACCGGTTGCGCGCACTCGCCCGGACAGATCTCGAGCTCGTCGTGCGCGGACCCGCAAACGGAGCAGAAGCCCTGCGAAGCCACCCCGAGTCCCATGACCACCCTCCTCCTCCGACGACGCTGTCGGCCGCCTCCCGGTCATTTCGCGGCCGTCCCGATTACACGGCAAGCGCGGATGCCAGCCGGGAGAGCGCCTGTCTCGCGGGCCGAACAGTTCCGGAGTGTCACGGGAGTGCAGGGAATTACCGAATTGTCCTTAGGGAAGCTCCAGCACGAATTCGCGGTACGGCTCCGGTGGAGCGATGAGCTGAACTCCCATGCCGACCGGACGTCCCACGACCATGCGCTGGCGTTTCACACGACCTTCCCTTTCAACCCCAAGCGGCCCGTATCGAGGTCGATGAGCACGCGCAGGTCGGTTCCCGGGTCGAACGGAGCGAGCGTGATCACGAAAAGGCCGCTCTCCGGAGACGTTGCCGGTCATCGCGGCGAAGAGCGCCTGGCCGCTTCCGAACTGGACCGGCAGGGACCGCATCTTGCGCAAGGCAGGGCCGCCGGCGGATCGCGGCTTTCTCCGCGGCCTCGGCTGGATGCGCGAAACCGCGGGAAGATCCAGCCCGTCGCGGCGCGCGTAACCTCGAGCCCTGATATGACCCTCGACGAACGCGACCGCCCGGGCTTCCGCGTCCTGCGGGAGCGGCCGGCGAATTTCAAGGTGACCGCGCCTCCAGGGGCCGTCCAGAGAACGTTGGGGTACGTGATGATCCGCGAGCGCCAGAGATCGAGCGGACGGCGCCACGAGCACGCCGTACGCCTCGATGCCGAAAGGCGTCTCGACGGAAACGCGCCAGCCGTGCCGCTTCGGGCCCGGTGGCTCGGAGCTCGCCGGACAGTCTTCGGGCTTGACGTGGCTCCCTCCGCAGACCGGACAAAGGTCAGCCCCACGAGATCCCTCACGGCGTTGCTCCCGCGGATCTATATCGTTGCGGCATCGTGAGGTCCGACGCCGAGAAGCGGGAGCCCATCCGCTGGATCTATCCGATCGTCGGCGGCATCATCGCGGAGGCGCTGACGATCGCGTTCAGCGCGCTCGCTCGTGGCGATGACCGGCCACGGCGGACCGGGGCCCCACGGCGAGCCGATCGACCCGGTCGGCTCAGCGGATCGGCGCGGCTGATCGGAGCGACGTTGGGCTCCCTGCTCTGCTTCCTGCTCGGGTGGTGGGCCGCCCGACGCGCCGACGGCCGCTTCGAAGCGCACGGCTTGCTCACCGGCGCCGCCGCAGGGTCGCTCACTGATGCTCGGGGCCGTTTTCGGCCCGCCGCGGCCAGGCCGCCTACTACGTCGTCGCGCTCCTGATGACGCTGTTCGCCGGGCGCGCCGGCGGGCGCATGGCCGCCAGATGGCGGCCGAAATGGAGCGGCGAGACGACGCTTGATCGCGGCGGATCATCGCGGCCCGCGGATCGGCGCTGTCGTGGCCGGGAAAGCGCGCGTCGCCGCCGACCCCCACGCCGCCAGCCGGAAGCGGGCGGCGGTCTCCAGGCATCCGAACCCGTAGCGCAGGCTGCGGTAGAAATCGATCGACGAGGCCTCGGCGAAGTACTTCGTCGGGCAGCTCACCTCGCCGATGCGATAGCCGCGCCAGCAGGATCTCCGCGAGCATCTGATTGTCGAAGACGAAATCGTCGGAGTTGTCCGCGAGCGGGAGCGCCAGGAGGACCTCGCGGGAGAACGCGCGATAGCCGGTGTGATACTCGGAGAGCTTCGCGCCGAGCAGGATGTTCTCGGCGAGCGTCAGCGCGCGGTTGGCCACGTACTTGTAGAACGGGCATCCCTCCCGAGCGCGCGCGGCCGCCCAGGATGCGCGAGCCGAGCATGCAGTCGTGCACGTCCCAGACGATCGGCGCGACGAGCGCCGGGAGGAGCTTCGGCGTGTACTGGTAGTCCGGGTGGACCATGCACGACGACGTCGGCGCCGTCGTCCAGCGCGAGCGCGTAGCAGGTCTTCTGGTTCGCGCCGTAGCCGCGGTTGACCGCGTGAACGTGAACGGTCGTTCGTGCGAGCGTCCTCGCCCGATCGGCGCGTGTCGTCCCGGCTCGCGTCGTCGACGACGATCACCCGGTCGACGAACCCGTGCGCGAGAACCTCCTCGTGCGTGCGCTCGAGCGTGAGCGTGCGGCGTTGTACGCCGGCATCACGACCACGACGCGCTTGCCATCCATCATCGCGCGGACTATCCACGGGGCTACGAATGTTGTCAAGAAAACGCGGGCGTTGTTGATAGCTTGCGCATGTCTCGCGTACACGGCGACGTCTCGGGAGAGAAGGCGCAGGTCTTCCGGCCGGGTCTACGACCTCGTCTCGCGGATTCCCGAAGGGACGCGTGATGACGTACGGGCAGCTCGCGATCCTGATCGACAGTCGCGCTGTCCCCGCGCGCGGTCGGGTGGGCGATGCACGGCTGCCCGCGCGGCGTGCCCTGGCAGCGGGTGGTCAACGCGTCCGGCGGGACGTCGACGGACCGCCTCCCCGACATGCCCCCGGATTGCAGCGCGCCCTGCTCGAGGGCCGAGGGCGTCGCCTTCCGGCCCAACGGGACGGTCGATCTGGCGCGCTACCGCTGGGTGCCGCCTGGTCCCCGCGCGCGAAGCCCCGCCGCCGCCAGCGCTCGCAGGACTTGACGCGACCGCCGCCAGGGTCATCTTCCACCTTGGACTCCAGTTCGCGTCCTGGGGTGAGGTGCGGTCGATGTCGGACCAGACGAAAGCGTTTCACGGGATCGCCGTCGTGCTCGCGATCGGACTCGGCCCGGCACTCGCGGGGCTCGTCGCTGACGCCGAGCCGCGGCACCGCGATCGCCGCCGCCGGAAACGCGGCGATGGCCGTGGTACTTCGTGTCTCCGGATTGCAGCGGCTCGTGCCGAGGGCATCATCTCGAGCCGCGCAGGAGCGTGCTGCGGAGCGACCTCGCCGTCGCTCCAGGAGAAGGTCCAGACCCAGACCCGCGAGCTGCGCGAGGCCAACATGCGCACGATGCCGCGGAGCGGCGCGCTGAACCGCTCCGCGTTTCTCCACCGCCTCGACGAGGCGATCGCGCGCGACGCGCGGATCGGCAAGCCGCTCGCGTTCCTCCTCGTCGACATCGAGGGGTTCAAGGCCGGTCAATATCGAGCGCGGACGCATCGGCGGGGACGCAGACCCTGAAGCGGGTTGCCCATGCGCTTCGAGGACGCGACCCGCGGCACCGACTTCGTCGGCCGACTTGGGCGGGGACGAGTTCGGCGTGGTGCTCAACGAGTGCGAGGACCCCGGCCCTGCGGTGAACCGCATCTTCCTGCAGACCTCCAGAACGGGGCGGCGAGCGGCGCGACGGCCGTCCACGTCGCGGTCGGCGCGGTGACGATCGAGAACCCCGCGGCGCGGGGTCGACGCTTCAGGAGCTCTTCCGGGTCGCCGACGCCGCGCTGGCTTCCGGTCCGCGGAACCGGCGGCAAGCTCTGCGCCCGGCGCACGCTGCACGGTGCGACCGACGCGCTGCCACGACCATGCAGGCACGCCGCGACCGCCTAGCTCCGCCCCGAAGTATCCTGCGCGCATGACGTCCACGTTCGACGCCGTGCGCAACGCGTGCTCGCCGCAGCTGTGGTCCCGCGGCATCGAGCTCGTGCGCGCCGACGCCGTCATCGGCGAGCGCGCCGAGGCCGACGAGGTCGCCGTGCGCGTTGCGACGAAGGGCGGGATGATCGCGCGCAACGTGCATGCTCTTCCTCGACGATGGCGCAGTGGGAGTGCTCGTGCGGCGCCGCCGTCTGCGAGCACGCGGCCGCCGCGGTCATCGCCGTCAAGCGGGCGCACGACGAGGGGCGAGCCTCCGTCGCCAGGGTCGGGGCGGGCACGATCGCCTACCGCTTTTCCCGCGGGCCGGGCGGCCTGGCGCTCCGAGCGCGGCGTTCGCGTGGGCGACGCGTTCCACCCGTTCGAGGCCACGCTCGCGGCGCTCTCGTCGGGGAGGAGTTCCGGCTCCCCGCAGTTCACGGCCCGTCAGAACGACCTGGCGGCCGAGCTGGCGCTCGGGCACGCACCGGCGCGGGCCCGCTGCCGCGGGCGATCGTCGCGAAGCTTCTGCGCGCGCTCGTCGGGTGCGACGAGTGTCGCCTCGGACGGTGCGCCGGTCCGGACGCTCCGCGACCCGGGTCGGGCCGCGCATCGCGGTCGACGGACCAAGGCGATGGTTTCCGTGTGGCGCTCGAGGACGACCCGAGATCTCGGAAGTCTTTCGCCAACGGCATCGCCCGGTGCGGTGACACGCTCCGGCCGCACCGTCGGAGCCCCAGCTGACCGGACGCGAGCTGCCCGATTTCGCCGCGGGGCGCCACTTCGGCCCAGGAGCGATCGAACGAGCTGGTCATCGAAGTTCTGCCTGCGCTTCGCCGGCGCGTCGCCGTGGACGTGCGCACGTCGCGGCTTCCCGCGATCGAGCGCATTCCGCCGCGGATCGTCATCGAGACCCGACTGGACGGAGCGTCGCTGAGCGTGCTCGCCGTTCTTGGTCTACGGCGATCCCGCCGCAGGCACGCGTGGACGGCGGCAAGCTCGTGCACCTTCAGGGCGCGCTGCCGCTGCGCGACGAGCGCGCGGAGCAGCGCGAGACTCGGGCATCTCGGCGCGCGATTGGGGTTGGCCCCCGGTTTCGCCTCCGTCGTCTCGGGAGCCGATGCGGTCGCCCTCGTCGCGAAGCTCACGGCGTGGGAGGGCGAGCTGCGCGGCGTCGGACGCGAGCGATTCGCGCTTGCGGGGCCGGTCTCGCCGAAGGTGGTCGTCGGGGACGATGGCGAGTGTGGACGTCGCTGTTCGCGACCGAAGAGGACCGAGGTCGCGCCTCGCGCACCGCTTCGCCGGGTGCGGTCCTCGCGGCGTTCCGGGCGGGGAGTCCCTGGTGGCGCTCAGGGCGGCGGATACGCGCCGCTCCCGCTCGACTGGCTGTCGCGCTTCGGCGCGCGGATCGCCGATCTGCTCGCGGCGCGCGCGACGAGGCCGGAATCATGCTCAGGGCGCCTGCTCCCGGACGTCGCGCGGCTGTGCGAAGACCTCGAGCGACCGCGCCCCTCCGGCGCTTTCGGGCCTCGAGGCCCTCCTCGCCGGATTCGCAGGGCCTGGGCGAGCCGGCGCTTCCGCCGGACCTCGCGGCCGAGCTGCGCCCGCTACCAGCGCCACGGCGTCGCGTGGCTCGACGTTCCTCGCGCGACGCGGGCCTGGGCGCGCTCCTCGCGGACGACATGGGGCTCCGGGAAAACCGTTCAGGCGCTTTGCGCGGTGCGGGGCCGAACGCTCGTCGTCGCACCGACGAGCGTCGTGCACAACTGGTCCGGACGAGATCCGGCGCCTTCCGCCCCGGCCTGACCGCCTGCGTGCTATCACGGCGAAGCGAGCTTCGACGACAGAGCCGAAGTCACGATCTACGAGCTACGCGCTCTTGCGGCTCGACGAGGAGTCCTCGCCGAAGGTGGCCTGGGACACGCTCGTCCTGGACGAAGCGCAGCTGATCAAGAACCCCGAGAGCCAGGTCGCGCAGGCGGCGTTCAGGCTGAGGCGGGCTGGCGCTTGACGCTGTCCGGGACGCCGGTCGAGAACCGCCTCGACGAGCTGTGGAGCCAGATGCACTTCCTCAACCGCGGACTGCTCGGCGGGCGCGCGGATTTTCAGGATCGCTACGCCGAAGCCGCGTCACCGACGGTGTCGCTGGATCCGCCGCCGCGGCTGCGGGAGCGGATCCGGCCGTTCGTGCTGCGCCGCCTCAAGCAGGACGTCGCCCCCGAGCTGCCACCGCGCACCGACGCGATCCTCTACTGCGCGTTGAGCGACGCGGAGCGCCGGGTGTACGACGCGGTGCGCGCGGCAACGCTTCAACGAGGTGGTGGCGAAGCTGCGCGAGGGCGGAGGCGTTCCTGGCGGCCGCTCGAGGCGTCTGTTCCGCCTGCGCCAGGCGGCGTGCCATCCCGCGCTCGTTCCCGGGCAGACGGCGGAGACCTCCTCGAAGGTCGATCGCCTGCGCGAGAGCCTGGAGACGGTCGCGGCGGAGGGTCACAAGGCGCTCGTGTTCTCGCAGTGGACGACGCTTGCTCGACCTCGATCGAGCCTGCACTTGCGCGCGGCTGCGATCGATTTCGCCCGCCTCGACGGCTCGACGACGGACCGCGCGGGCGTCGTCGCACGATTCCAGGACGACAACGGGCCGCCGGTGTTGCTGATCTCTCTGAAGGCCGGCGGAACCGGGCTGAGATCCTCACCGCGGCCGGACCACGTGTTCCTCGTGGACCCGTGGTGGAACCCGGCCGTGGAGGACCAAGCCGCCGACCGTGCGCACCGGATCGGTCAGGACCGGCCGGTGATGGTCTACCGCTTGTCGGCCGAGAGATACCGTCGAGGAGCGCATCCTCCTGCTCAGGAGGCCAAGCGCAGCATCGCCGACGCCGCGCTGGTGAGGCCGCTGCCGCCGCTTCGCTCACCCGCGACGACCTGCTCGCGCTGCTGGCGTTGAAAGGAAGGGGACGCTCCCTTTTTCTTGCAAAGCTCACGGATTCGCTTTGCAGAAAGAGGAGTGTCCCTTCATTAGCGGCGCGAGCGGAACGGGTCGGGGGCGAACCCGGAGTCCAGAATCCGCGGGCGCGCTCCCTGCGAGCGAGGATCATCGTCGCCCGCCGGGATGACGCCGAGGCGGACGAGGCGCATCGTGGTACTCGTAGCGCACGCTGACGACTGACGCCGGGGCGTCTTCCTCGTCGAACTCGACGCGGACCACGTGATGCTCGATCTCGCGGCCGATCCCCGTGGCCGCCGGCTCATCCTTCTTGGCCAGAAGGCTTCATCTCGCCGAGGGCCTTGGCGCGGGCGCCTCGCCGGCGGCATCGCGCTCCACCCACCCTGGACGAGGGGCTGCGACGGTGCCGGCTCGGCCGCGATCTGGTCGCGTCGCGTCGCCTCACGGAAGAACGCGGCGCTGATCACGCCGAGATCGTTCGGTGCGGCCGAGCCAACGCACCCGCTAGGACTTCGCGGCTCGGACGTGAACGAACGAACCGCCGCGCGGTGCCCGATCCGGTCTGCCATCCGGACAGCGTGACGGTCTCCCAAGGGGCGAGGATCCACTTGCGAGCATCCTGCGACGAGGTGTGACGGGCGTCGATCAGAGTTCAACCCGTCGACCGCGAGGGCCACGGCGACGCGCTCGCCGGTGTGGTTTCGTCAAGCGTACGGCGTACTCGCGCCCCTTCAGCGCCTCGACGTGCGGTCGTCCCGGCCTTGTGTAGGCCGCAGCGGGTTGCCGTCGCACGAGGATTTCCATCGAATAGGCGGATACGGGCGTGGGTCTCCGGCACGTCGCTCGCCCTTCCGGGAGCGCGGGTATCGCGATCAGGGTGGCAACCGCGAGGGCGGATAGCGAGGGCGAGGCTGGCGATGCGAAGCGGGTGACGGGGGCTCATGGTCGGTTCCTCCGGGCCGGGGGAATCGTTCCGGCCTCGGAAGATGTGACCGGATCGGCCGGGCGAAGTTCCCCGGGACCGCGGGCGCCGCTCGATTACGAG